>OJYN01000380.1_pt1 | contig 9795 bp, 10 predicted proteins | sample 1611671 | NCBI WGS metagenome assembly OJYN01 (sample SAMN04436759, study PRJEB24849) | human gut metagenome | biome: human gut; feature: NICU; material: stool | host: Homo sapiens | place: USA: Saint Louis, MO | collected 2011-02-25 | reverse complement strand
GTTCCTGTTTTATCAAAGACGAGAGTTTGGACTTTCTGGATTTCCTGTAGGACGGTTCCATTTTTTAGGAGAACCCCCATCTTGGCACTCCGCCCTGTTCCTACCATGAGGGCTGTTGGTGTTGCAAGACCTAGGGCACAAGGGCAAGCGATAATCAAAACTGCCACACCATAAAGTAGAGAGGTCACAAAACTAGCCCCAAGTAAGACAAACCAAATCCAAAAAGTCAAAATCGCTAAAATGACAACTGCTGGGACAAAAATTCCTGAAATCTTATCCGTCAAATCCTGAATCGGTGCACGGCTGGTCTGGGCTTTCTTCACAAAGTCCACAATCTGAGCCAAGACAGTCTCTGAACCAACTTTTTCTGCTTTAAAAACCAGTGTTCCACTATTATTGATAGTGGAGCCAATCACAGTATCTCCAACTGTTTTGTCTACCGGCAGGCTCTCACCTGTCACCATGGATTCATCAATACTGGAGACACCTTCGACAACAACACCATCAACCGCGATCTTTTCACCGGGACGCACTCGAATCAGGTCACCTACCTTGACTTGCTCCAAGGGAACTTGGACATAGCTATCCTCACGCAAGACTTCTGCTGTTTTAGCCTGCAAATCTAGTAATTTCTCCACAGCTTGAGAAGTGTTTTTTCGCATTTTTTCCTCAAAAACCGCCCCCAAAAGAACGAAGAAGAGGATAAATCCAGCACTTTCAAAGTAAACAGGGAGACCAGCAAAGAGAGCAACTAGACTATAGAGATAGGCTACTAGGGTTCCCAGTGCCACCAAGGTATCCATGTTGGCATTGTGTTTTTTAAAGCTGGCCCAAGCGCTCTGGATATAAGGACCACCGGCCACTAGCATGATAGGCGTCGTGGCTAAAAAGGTGCCCCAATGCATGACTGGATGACTGATAGTCCCTGTCAACATCCCAATCATGAGAATAACTAGCGGCACAGTAAAGATACTGGTAATCCAAAAACGTTGCAAAAGTGACAAAGATTTTCGCGTCTTCTCAACTACGATATAACTCCCCTTTTGCATCTTCATGCCACATGAAAATTCATGTTGCCCCAACTCTTGAGGCGTAAAACGAATTGTCTTCTCTTCATCTACGCCGATTGGTTCCAAGATGTCTTCTTCTTCAAAAAGGATTTCCTTGTAACAGTTTGAAGGAGTTATACGATGAAAGGTAATTTCAGCGGGAATCCCTTTTTGAAGCTGAATATGGGCTGGATGATAGCCTTTTTCAGCTCGGATACGGATTTTTTGAATGCCATTTTCTAGGCTTGCTTTCACAATTTCTGTCATAGTCTCCTCCTACTCTACAATCATCTTGCCGTGCATCATGTTCATACCACATGCAAAGCCAAACTCTCCAGTCTGCTCAGGTGTGATTTCCACTACATACTCTTCACCCATAGGAAGATCCGCATGCACACCAAAATCTGGAAAGACGATCTGATCTAGACAGGGTGAAGGGTCCTTGCGGTCAAAGACAATGCGGGCTGGCACTGATTTTTTAAGAATAATCAACTCAGGCGTATAGCCCCCCATGACTTCCACTCGGATCTCTTGGTAACCCTTTTTTTGCTGGGCCTTTTGTCCAGATTTTTCAGGCTTTTTGAAAAACCAAAACAAGATAAACGCGATAAGGGCAATACAAATAATGGTTACAATACTATTTAACATGACGTCTCCTTTACATACAATTACATCTTACTTCTGTTACAGCGCTTGATTTCTTCTTAGAAATCACAGCTTCTAAGTCTTCCAAGTCAGCCAAAGTGAAATCACATTCCACAATCAAATCAGCCAACAAGTTCTTAATCCTACGAGAACAAACCTTGTCTTTGATATCTTGGACAAGCAAGTCTCGACTTTGATCCAGAGTCAAAAGGGCTGAATAAACAAAGGACTTGCCTTCTTTTTTCCTCGTCAGACACTCTTTCTCTACTAAGCGAGCCAAAAGAGTCTGAATGGTCGACTTGGACCAGTCGAACCGCTCCGCTAAAACCCTGATCAAATCGCTACTGGTCTGCTCTCCCTGCATCCAAACAATCTTCATAACCTGCCATTCTGCATCTGAAATCTGCATAATCACACCTCCTGAATCTACATTTGTCGATTATGGTTCTAAGTATACTCTAAAAATCTACATTTGTCAATTATGAAATTACATATTTCTAAAAAAGAAGTTTAATCATTTGATGGGAGATTTCCAGTCAAATTTTACTATATAAACTATAAAAATATGCTATACTGAAGAAAAAAGAAAACAACCACTAGGGGTGCGTAAAGCTGAGATTAACGACTGTTAGATCCCTTTGACTCAATCTAGGTAATGCTAGCTGATGGAAGTGGAAATCATAATGGGGACTACCAGTCTTCTATTGCCTTCCTAAAACAGACTTGCTTGTTCTTAAGAATACAAACTTCAGTTGGTTGGGAGGTTTTAGATGACTTATTTACCCGTTGCTCTAACCATTGCAGGAACTGACCCTAGTGGCGGTGCTGGCATTATGGCTGATTTGAAGTCATTCCAAGCGAGAGATGTCTATGGAATGGCCGTTGTCACCAGCCTTGTCGCTCAAAATACCAGAGGTGTTCAATTAATCGAGCACGTCTCCAACCAAATGCTGGAAGCTCAATTGGAGAGTGTCTTTTCGGATATCAAACCTCAGGCTGTGAAAACTGGTATGTTGGCAACTACTGAGATCATGGAGATCATCCAACCCTACCTTAAAAAGCTGGACTGTCCCTATGTGCTGGACCCTGTTATGGTCGCTACGAGTGGGGACACCCTGATTGATACCAGTGCGAGAAGCTTCCTAAAAACAAACCTACTTCCCCTTGCAACCATTATCACTCCCAATCTTCCTGAAGCAGAAGAGATTGTTGGTTTTTCAATCCATGATCCAGAAGACATGCAGCGTGCTGGTCGCCTGATTTTAAAAGAATTTGGTCCTCAGTCTGTAGTTATCAAAGGTGGTCATCTTGAAGGTGGTGCCAAGGATTTCCTCTTTACCAAGGAGGAACAATTTGTCTGGGAAAGTCCACGAATTCAAACCTGTCACACCCATGGTACTGGATGTACCTTTGCTGCAGTGATTACAGCTGAACTAGCCAAGGGCAGAAGTCTTTACCAGGCAGTTGATAAGGCCAAGGCCTTTATCACAAAAGCCATCCAAGACGCTCCTCAACTCGGACATGGTTCTGGACCAGTCAACCATACAACTTTTAAAGATTAAGAAAAAAACTCTCTAGCTCCTACTTTAAGGGAATTAGAGAGTTTTTGATTAGGAAACAATGTCATTTAGCTTTGTTAAAAAGGCTTGTGTTTTTGCCTCAATATCTTCTGCCTGCATCAAATCACGTACGACAGCTACTCCAGCTATACCCGTGCCAATAAGTTGGTCAATATTCTCTGACGTCAATCCTCCAATAGCAACTACTGGTATTGCGACCGTTTGGCAAATGGTTTTCAAGGTTGAAATCAGGGTGATGGGAGCATTCTCCTTGGTCGTAGTTGGGAAAATGGCTCCTGTTCCCAAGTAATCCGCACCCGATGTTTCTGCTTCCAGGGCTCTTTTTACTGTTTTAGCAGTGACACCGAGGATTTTTTCAGGACCCAAGACTTTGCGGGCAACCGAAACTGGTAGTTCATCGTCGCCTATATGCAACCCAGCAGCATCGACTGCAAGACAGATATCCAACCGATCATCGATAATCAAGGGTACCTGATACGCATCTGTTATTTCCTTGACTTGTTTTGCCAGTTGATAGTATTGATTGGTTGTGAGATTTTTTTCTCGTAGCTGGATCATGGTAACACCTGAACGGCAGGCTGTCTCCACTTTTTCAAGAAAGTTTTCCAAGGAATCTTGGTAGCGATTGGTTACCAGATATAGTCTAAGTGCTTCTCTATTCATAAAAGTCTCCTTTGATAGCATCTAGCCAATTTTTATCTCTTTTTAGAAGAGAGAGCTGATTGAGAGTTTGAAAGCGAAACTCTTCCAATCCCATTCCTTGGACAAGAATTCTCTCAGCACCGATATTGAGATAAGAGACCGCTAGGCAGGAAGCTTCAAAGGCAGTCTTTCCTTGGCTGAGAAAAACAGCTGTCAAGGCTCCAACCAGGTCTCCTGTCCCTGTTATCCAATCCAATTCTGCACAGCCATTCCTCAATACAGCAACTTGATTTTTCGAAACGATGAGGTCCTTGGGGCCAGTGACTAAGAATGACATACCAGGATAAAGCTGACACCAGTCTTTCAAGACTTGGAGCAAATCCTCAGTTTCTTGATCTTTAGCACTAGCATCGACCCCAACTCCGTGGTGCTTTAAACCAACAAGACTCCGTATTTCCGACATATTTCCTTTAAGGACTGTGGGCTTGTATTCTAAAAGTTCTCTGACTAGATTCTTACGAATGGATGATGCTGCTAGGCCAACCGCATCTACTACCATTGGTAGAGAAGCTTGATTTGCATAAGAAGCTGCCATACGGATTGCTTTTTCCTTCTCAGCAGACAAATGCCCCAAATTGATGAAGAGAGCCTGGCTTTGTTTGGTAAAATCAAGAACCTCACGGGGATCATCTGCCATAACAGGTTTGCATCCCAGAGCCAAAATGCCATTGGCCAGCATCTCGCAGGAAATCTCATTGGTGATGCAGTGAATCAAGGAACTTGCTACCAGAGGGAAAGGATTTGTAAACGCCTGCATCAGTCTATCCTTTCTCCAAAGAAATATCCCTGCACTTTTTTAAAAAATTCCTGCTTGATTAAAAATCGAAAGGCGAGGAAAGCTATGGCTGTACCGATCAAGGTTGCTCCGAAAAATCGAGGGGTGTAGATAAACCAGCTAAGCTTGGCCGCAGATCCTGTAAAGAGAACCATAACAGGATAGGAAACAATGGAACCGATTATCCCTGTTCCCAAGATTTCTCCTAGAGCAGAATAGTGAAATTTTCGACCATACTTATAAAAGAGACCTGCAAGGAGGGCTCCGAAAGTAGCTCCTGTTAGGGCCAAAGGGGGAATGCCCTGAGTAGACATACGGATAAAGGCTGTGACTGTAGCCATGACCAAGGCATAAACAGGTCCCATCAAGATCCCTGCAAGGATATTGACTACACTGGACATCGGTGCCATTCCTTCAATTCGAAAGATGGGTGTAAGAACTACGTCAAGAGCAATCATCATGGACAAAACGGTTAATTTGTGAACTTGTAGTTGGTGCTTTCTCATTTTCTATTTCTTCTCTGTTTCTAAGGACTGCAAATCACTCGTCCAGGTTTGATGTTGGTAAGCCATCTCCCAAAACTTGGCTTCCATGTGGACACTTCGGTGGAAGGCCTCTAGCATTTTTTGTTTGTCCGTCTCGTCGCTTTCTCGATAGAGCTGATTAACCAGCGCTTCTTCCTCTTTAATCTGCTGTTCTAACTCATCGGTGATATAGGTTTCAATCCACTGTTGATAAAGAGGATTCGGGGATGGTTTGCGATTAAGTGCCTTGCCCAAATCATGGTATAACCAAGGACATGGAAGCAAACTAGCAAAAGCAATGCCCAAGTTTTGCTCTGCAAACTGGCGATAAATATGAGAAATGTAATGATAACAGGTTGGAGCGATTGGATGTTGCTCCATTTCCTGGTCGCTGATTCCTAATTCCTTGAAAAATTGTTGGCGAATAAACAACTCACCCTCCACTAGACTCTGGGCATTTTGTTTCAAGAGTCTTTTCATCTCTTGGTTTGAAGTCTTATCAGCCAAGAGGTGATAGGCTTCTGAGAAGGACTTCAGATAGTAGGCATCCTGAATCAGGTAATAGCGGAAAATAGAAGGTTCTAACGTTCCCTCTTGTAACTGTAAAACAAAGGGATGCCGAAAGGAAGCCTGCCAAGCTTCCTTGGATAATTCCATCGCAATATCTGTAAATTCCATAATAACTCCTTTATAGAAATAGGCTGGTTTGAAGCAATAAAAAGAAAAGTAGGTAAATCAATGTTGTCCTTTGAGAAATATAAAAAGTCCGATAGCTATTCTCCAAATGAACATGTTCGTCATATCCGTGAGCAGACAGAGCTCTCAGATAAAGATGGCGCCATCTAAAGACCGTCATCAGAACCTTGCTGTAAATCAAGGGAGACCAAACATGCAGTTTTTGACCACGCAATAAGCAAGCTTCCTTGAGGGACTTGATTTCCTGCTGAATGAGGGGAAAGGCATTGAATACCACAATCAAGGCATAGGCCCAAGAGCGTGATAACCCCTTTTGAGCCAAGTACAAGAGAAGCTCTTTTAGGGAAATAGAGGAAACAAAGACAAGACCAATACAAATGGTCACAAAAGCCCTCGTTCCAAGTATCACTGCCTGCGTAGCATCCCCATGTAACTGTACTGCCCAATAGTTAGCAAAGGATGGCAAAATGGCGAGCACAATCATCCAAGCCAACATTTTAAATCGACGATAATAGAGCATAAAGAGGATGCAAAATACGACTACAGAAAGATTAAGAGCAATCGAAGGAATGAAAGATGTTTCCAAGGATAAAATTAGAAAGAAGAGGCTGATAACTGGTGTCTTGGTTGCTACTTTGATCATACTACCTCACCTCCCTTAGAGTATCATTGTTCAGAGATGGGAGAGGTTTGCTGATGGTCACGTCTTGAAGATAGCTGAGACCCTCATTCGTCATCTCAATCCAATAATCAACCACAGAGATCAAGGGATCTAAACGATGGCTAATGATCAGAAAACTTCTTCCTTGATTTCTCTCCTCCACAATCCACTGACAAAAATAATGGCAAGCTCTATCATCCAAACCTGCAAAAGGTTCATCTAGCAAGATCACAGAAGCCTTGCTGATCAAGATGGTCAATAGCTGAAGAATCTTTTGCTGGCCACCACTTAATTGATAGGGACTCTTATCAAGTGCCTGCTCCAGATTAAAATATCGTAAAGCTTGGAGAATTCGCTGATTTCTTTCAGAGTCTGGACTATCTAATTGCAGTTCCTCTCTCAGATTGACTCGGATAAACTGCTTCTCAGCTTCCTGAACGACACCCGTCAGGTCACGATACAGACTCTTTTTCTTTTTTAGGACCGAACCCTTCCAAGTAATGCGCCCTCTATACTTTTGAAATTGAAGAATGGAACGAAAGAGGGTTGATTTCCCAACACCATTATCACCTAGGATACAGGAAATTCCTTGGTAAAACGTGAAATCAGCAATTGAAAAGAGGGGGCGATTACCCAGCTCACAAGTCACACGATCCATCTGGAATAGTTCTGGGCTAGGAGCAACTTCCTTTGAAGCAACCTGTGTTATCTCAGAGGTAGAGATTTGAAACACCTTCCTTAACTGGCCGTCTCTTAGCTCCACCATATGGTCGATATAGGCTTCATAGTCTGATAAATCATGGTCACACAGGATGACTGTCTTCCCATCAAGAGCCAACTCTTTTAAAATCTCCAATATCTCGATTCTGCTCTTGCGGTCAATGGAAGCGAAGGGCTCATCCAAGAGATAGACCCTAGGATTCATAGCAAAGAGGACAGCTAGCGCAGCCTTTTGCTTTTCCCCACCTGATAGGTGATGAATGGGACGGTGCAAGATTGGCTCGCAACGACATTGCCGGACCACCTCAGCTATTTTAGCATCAATCTCCTGCACATGATGGCCGATATTTTCCAAGGTAAAAATCAGCTCTTCAAACAAGTTCTCCATGGTAAATTGGTGATTGGGATTTTGAAAGAGAATGCCAACCGTCTGAACACGGTCGACGATAGAAAGCTGACTGACCTCTCTCCCATCTATCAGGACTTGACCACTATAGGGAAGAGAACTGACTTGGGCAATCATTTGAAAGAGGCTGGATTTTCCTGAACCACTGCTCCCAACTAACAAGGTAAAGGCTTGCCCATGAAAAGTAAAATCAATCGGTTCCGAAAAGATTGGGGACTGAATCTCTCGTAATTCCAGGCCCATCTATGCCTTTCCTCCAGCTGCAAACTGATGATAGAGTTTGAAAATGGCACGAACCAAAATGGTACAGAAGAAAAAGACGGAAATAAAACGCACCACCAGTAAGGAAAGGACAAAAGGAAGGGAGAAGGCATAGTAACCTAATTTAATGTATTCATAGACAAAGCTAAAAAGGGTAATCCCAATACTATTAGCAGTTAGAGAGAGCCAACTTTCATAACGATTCTTTGTTACAATAAAACCAAATTCACTTCCCAAACCTTGAACCAAGCCGGACAAAAGAGCGCCTAGACCGAATTGGCTACCATAAAGGACTTCAGCAAGTGCAGCAAGCACTTCTCCAATCGTTGCACTTCCGATTCTTGGAACAAAGATGGCCGCAATGGGCGCAGCCATACACCAGAGACCAAAGAGGATTTCATTGGCAAAGGCCTGCAAACCAAGAGGGGCCAAGATTAGGGTGAGGATATCAAACAGATAGCCTGAACCCACAAAAACGCCACCAAAAAAGATAGACAAGAAAGCAAGTAAGATAACATCTTTTAACTGCCATTTTTTCAACATAAAAAACTCCTTTTTTAAAGAAAAGTGGGGCATTCAAGGTGAGCTACCAAAAGGCTTGCCGTCAAGCCTATCCTCTTTTGATAAACAAAAAAACTCCAATTACAAACGAGAATTAGAGTTTACCTTACAAGATTAGACAGTTCTTTTCGACATACGAAAAAAACCTTTTCACATTTCCCTTCGCCAGTATTAACTGTATCAGGTTCAATGGGTATCATCTCAGCTTAAAGCACCCCAAATGTCTTTATTATTTTATTACTGGACCAGTATAACAGAATTTGAAAGCCCTAGCAAGATATTTGACCGGAAAATATATTTATATAGTTTGTTTGTTCATTCTTTTAATCTACATAAAAGTATTGCATCTGTCCTATAATTCATAACCGATATCAAAAAAGGCTAATTCTAAAGCAACTGCTTGATTCCAGCGTTCCTGAAGTTCTGTCAAATCTTCTCGACCTTTCCCGACACGATTGAGTTCGTCAACCAGAAATTGAACCCACTCTGCAAAGAAAGGACCTCTATGGAGATTAATCCATTCCGAATGAATATAGGCTTCAGGTTGAGGCAAATCTTTAGAACCCCAGTCTAAATAGAGACCTTCTGCAATGACCAGCATGACCAAAAGATGAGCATAGTCTGATGAAGCCACAGCAGAATACATTAGCTCCTGAAAGGCTTTTGTTACAGGGTGCAAGGTCACTTCTAGATAGTCATTCTCTGCTACTTTTAACTCTTTGAAAGCCTTTTGGAAATAACCATCTTCATCTGCTTCAAGAAAGCCTAGTTGCTTGGCAAAACGAAGCTTGGATTCAAGCTGGTCTGCGTGAGCTACACAGGCACCCAGCATGGATAAAAAGGCATCAAAGAAATGATAATCTTGAATCAGGTAGTCTTTTAAGACCTTATTCTCAATTGTCCCCGCAAAAAGTTCCTTAACAAAACGATGATTGATTGCAGCCTGCCAATCCTTCTGACTGCTTTTTAATAATTCTCCAACGGTCAAACCTGGCTGAAATGCATAGTCTTGTGTTTCCATATTTATTTTTCCTTCTTTACTCCTTAGTAATCAATAAAATATCAAGAGATACCAAGCAAAATCCTAGTTTCACTTGATCCTTTTAAAGAAAATTGAGGGCATTTGCAGATAGCTACCTAAAGGCTTGCGGTCAAGCCTGTCCTCTTTTGATAAACAAAAAAACTCCAATTACAAACGAGAATTAGAGTTTACCT
>OJYN01000377.1_pt1 | contig 9899 bp, 9 predicted proteins | sample 1611671 | NCBI WGS metagenome assembly OJYN01 (sample SAMN04436759, study PRJEB24849) | human gut metagenome | biome: human gut; feature: NICU; material: stool | host: Homo sapiens | place: USA: Saint Louis, MO | collected 2011-02-25 | reverse complement strand
CTCTTCCAGAGAGCGAAAAACAAAAAAATTATACAAAAACCTTGAAAATTCTCGCAATCATGCTATAATAATGCATAGAGACAAGTCACTTAGTCCCTTTCTACTAGAGAGTGCGTGGTTGCTGGAAACGCATAGAAAGCCTAAACTGATACTACTCTACTGACTTTTATGCAAACATAAAACGGTGGCTACGTTAAAGCCAATCAGAGGTGTCCCTCTTTTTTGAGGAACATAAATGAAGGTGGAACCACGTTGCGACGTCCTTTTATGGATGTCGTTTTTTGTTTGGTCAGAAGGAGGAAGAACGATGCTTTATATGATTGGCGGATCGCCTTGCAGTGGAAAGTCAACAATTGCCTCACTTCTTGCTAGACAGTATCAACTACTTCATATCAAACTGGATGATTTGGTAGAAGAGATGATGAGTCAAGCAAGTGCAGACTCACAGCCAATTTGCCTTCTTAGGAAGGATAGAAATCCAGAACAAATCTGGATGAGAAAGCCAGAAGAGATGGCAGATGAAGAATGGTGCTTTTATGAAGAGATTTTTCCTTATGTAAAATCTTACTTGATAAAAAATCAAAACAGACCTCTCTTGGTGGAGGGAGCAGGACTTTTGCCTCACTTGGTAAAGGAGCTTGAATGTCAAGTATCATCCTATCTATGCTTGACTCCGACAGCTGATTTTCAAAAAAAGCATTATATACAGAGAGAATGGGTTCCTTATGTCTTAGAGGGTACAACCAACCCTGATCAAGCTTTTGAAAACTGGATGCAACGAGACATTCTTTTTGCTCAAATGGTTCGTAAGGAAGCGGTGAGATTAGGCTATCCTAGCCTCATGACAGATGGTAGTCAATCAGAAAATCAGACTGCGAAAGAGATTGCTCGGCTCTTAAAATTGTCCAACAAAAATAGAATAAATATTTAAGGAGAAAACCATGATTAAGATTACTTTCCCAGATGGCGCTGTTCGTGAATTCGAATCTGGCGTTACTACTTTTGAAATTGCCCAATCTATCAGCAATTCCCTCGCTAAAAAAGCCTTGGCTGGTAAATTCAACGGCAAACTCATTGACACGACTCGTGCTATCACTGAAGATGGTAGCATCGAAATCGTGACACCTGATCACGAAGATGCCCTTCCAATCTTGCGCCACTCAGCGGCTCACTTGTTTGCCCAAGCAGCTCGTCGCCTCTTCCCAGATATTCATTTGGGTGTAGGTCCAGCTATCGAAGATGGTTTCTACTATGATACGGACAATCAGGCTGGTCAAATCTCCAACGAAGACCTTCCTCGTATCGAAGAAGAAATGCAAAAAATCGTCAAAGAAAACTTCCCATCTATTCGTGAAGAAGTATCGAAAGATGAAGCGCGTGAAATCTTCAAAAACGACCCTTACAAGTTGGAATTGATCGAAGAACACTCTGAAGATGAGGGTGGTTTGACCATCTACCGTCAAGGTGAATACGTGGACCTCTGCCGTGGCCCACACGTTCCATCAACAGGCCGCATCCAAATCTTCCACCTTCTCCATGTAGCTGGTGCTTACTGGCGTGGAAATAGCGACAATGCTATGATGCAACGGATCTATGGTACAGCCTGGTTCGACAAGAAAGACTTGAAGAACTACCTTCAAATGCGTGAAGAAGCTAAAGAACGCGATCACCGTAAACTTGGTAAAGAGCTTGACCTCTTCATGATTTCTCAAGAAGTCGGACAAGGACTTCCATTCTGGTTGCCAAACGGTGCAACTATCCGTCGTGAATTGGAACGCTACATTGTCGACAAGGAGTTGGCTTCTGGCTACCAACACGTTTACACTCCACCACTTGCTTCTGTAGAGCTTTACAAGACTTCTGGTCACTGGGATCACTACCAAGAGGACATGTTCCCAACTATGGACATGGGGGACGGTGAAGAGTTTGTCCTTCGTCCAATGAACTGTCCGCACCACATCCAAGTCTACAAACACCATGTTCACTCCTACCGTGAATTGCCAATCCGTATTGCTGAAATCGGAATGATGCACCGTTATGAGAAATCTGGTGCCCTCACTGGTCTTCAACGTGTGCGTGAAATGTCCCTCAACGACGGTCACCTCTTTGTGACTCCTGAACAAATCCAAGAAGAATTCCAACGTGCTCTTCAGTTGATTATCGATGTTTATGAAGACTTCAACTTAACTGAATACCGCTTCCGCCTATCTCTTCGTGACCCTCAAGATACTCACAAGTACTTTGACAACGATGAGATGTGGGAAAATGCCCAAACCATGCTTCGTGCAGCACTTGATGAAATGGGTGTTGACTACTTTGAAGCCGAAGGCGAAGCAGCCTTCTACGGACCAAAATTGGATATTCAGGTTAAGACCGCCCTTGGAAAAGAAGAAACTCTTTCGACTATCCAGCTTGACTTCTTGCTTCCAGAACGCTTCGACCTCAAATACATCGGAGCTGATGGTGAAGAGCACCGTCCAGTTATGATTCACCGTGGGGTTATCTCAACCATGGAACGCTTCACAGCTATCTTGATTGAAAACTACAAGGGTGCCTTCCCAACATGGCTGGCACCACACCAAGTAACCCTCATCCCAGTTTCTAACGAAAAACACGTGGACTACGCTTGGGAAGTGGCTAAGAAACTCCGTGACCGTGGTGTCCGTGCAGACGTGGATGAGCGCAATGAAAAAATGCAGTTCAAGATCCGTGCTTCTCAAACCAGCAAGATTCCTTACCAATTGATCGTTGGTGATAAGGAAATGGAAGACGGAACTGTCAACGTTCGTCGCTATGGACAAAAAGAAACCAACACTGTCCCAGTTGATGACTTTGTTCAAGCTATCCTTGCTGATATCGCCAACAAATCTCGTGTTGAGAAATAAAACGTTTAACCTGGGATAAGAATTCCAGCTACCTAAAAAAGAGGTTGGGACAAACGATCCCGACCTCACTTTTTATTAGCAATTAAACTTTGACGCGGTAGCTGATTGAACTTTTTGTTCGTCTTTTAGACTCCAAAAAGCTCCTAATCATCCTCGCGGGGCTGGGACTACGAAATCGAGACTTTGTCTATCGATTTCTGTCCCACCGCCTTTTTATATTTTGTTTTACCTGAGCTAGTAGTGATTGGTTAAACCACCACAAATGGTATCCTCATAAACAATTCTTTCTATCCACTAACTGTTGGATATAGGATATCCTCCCAACATTTGCTTCCATGAGTTAGATAAGTTGACTATCCTCAATCTTTGTCTGCTTCTTTTTCTTTTACGAGATCTTTTTGTGAATCTTTTTCAGAGAGTTTTTGATCGATATACTTGTTAATATTTTCGTAAAATTCCTTGGTCATCTCACTATCTAATTTTGTCGAATTATGGACTTGATTGACTTTTAATTGAACAGATTGAATACCGTAAGAGGCTTGTTTTTGTCGAATGGTTTCTAATTCCTCGCCTGAAATCGGATCTCCAACAACCGTCAAGACCAATTCATTGTTCCTTGACTTGTAGACTTGATTAATGACCGTGTGATTGGCGAACTCTTTTGCTACAAACTGTTTGATTCCTTCTTTTCGCGCTTGATCCATCGTCAGAGTGACTGCTGAATAGCTGGCTGGAAGAATCAATAATACAATCAAGGATATCAACCCAATTCTCATTTTAATGTTTAGCTCTTTAAATGAACTTAAGGGAGATTTTCTCATCAAAATTCTTGTTCCAACAATGTTGGCTAGCATGATAAAGACACAGTTGATCAAGAAAAGATAGAGAGCCCCAAATAAAAATCGTACATTTCCATTAGCTAAACCATAGCCTGCAGTACAGATAGGTGGCATCAGGGCTGTTGCAATGGCTACTCCGGGCACGATATTGTTTGCTTCTTTTTTCCTTGACCCAATGACACCTGCTATCCCACCAGCAATAGCAATGAGAACATCCCAAATGGTTGGAGAGGTTCGTGCAATCAGTTCGCTACTTGCATAAGATAAGGGAGAAATCCAGAAATACAAAGTCGAGACAAGCAAACTGACCAATACTTGAGTAAATAAAACCTCTAGAGATTGTTTGATTAAACGGGTATCAAAAATAGCTAAACCAAAACCCAGTCCAACAATCGGTGTCATAAGAGGGGAAATCAGCATGGCTCCAATAATGACCGCTGTTGAATTCATATTTAAACCTATAGAGGCAATAAAAATCGCACACATCAAAATTACTATATCTCTTAATCGAACATGAAGATCATCATATAATTTCTCACGGTATTCACGTGTTGAATAATTTCTGGTCATTGGTTACTCCTTTTATTTCATATAATCTTGTTTCTGCTTGGATGATGGTAGAGAGACTTCTGTTCAATCTTACATATTTTTTTTCTCACCTGTTATGTTTTTGAAAATTATCCTTTAAGCATCCGTCAGTCTATCCTTAACATTATATCAAAAATTTTACAGTCTTTCTCCAACTAAATCTATCAATTGAACAGATAGAGAAAGGAAGAAATTTTTGTTTCCTTATCCGAAAAAGAAAAAAACGGTATCTCCTCTAAAAGAAGATGCCGTTTTAATCTTTAAACAAGATTGGTGTGTTCGACAATCCATTGCCTCATTTTTATTTTCAATCAGAAGCCATAGATCCCAAACGTGATGATGGTTAGAAGAAACCACTTGATCCAGTTGCCGAATAGTTGTGCTCCAGTCCTGTCAAAGTATAGACGTTGCCCATCCACTACCGTGTGTTTGGTTTTCAATTTTGCATCATGCAAACCGCCCAAGGTGTTGCGTTCCCCAAGATAAGCCCGAAAATTATGGCTACTAAGATAGAGTATCCAATATAATCTATGATTCCTCCGTCAAAATAACTTTCTTTCATTTTTGCCTCTTTTATTGTTTGACTATATTCTAGTCGTTTCCTAGTGTAATATTTTTTACATCTGGACAATCTTACAGTAACTTCTAAACGTTATCATGAAAATAGAGATATAGACTAGAACAAAAATTCCACAGATGGATAAGGTTATCATCAACTATGCTTGCTTACTCAATCATCAGATTCCTATTGGAAAACTTGATGCGAACGGTTGTTCCTATCCCAACCTCAGACTCGATACGAATCTGGTGGCCCAGCTCTTCAGAAATTTTCTTAGATAGATAGAGGCCAAGTCCAGATGATTGCTGGGTCAAACGGCCATTGTAGCCTGAAAAACCACGTTCAAAGACTCGGAGAACATCACTGTTTTTTATCCCAATCCCCGTATCCTTGATACAGAGCTCCTGGCCTTCCATATAAATCTCTAGCCCACCTTCCTTGGTGTACTTGAGACTGTTTGAAAGGATTTGTTCAATGACGACCAACAGCCACTTCTTATCGGTCACGATGATTTTGTCAAGGTCATGGAGATTCACTGTTAGTCCCTTCTGAATAAAGAAAAGAGCGTACTTACGAACCATCTCCTTGACCAAGTTCTCCACTTGAACCTGTTCAAAGACCAAATCATCGTGAAAACTCTCTAAACGCAGGTACTGCAAAACCAGGTTGGTATAGGAGTCAATCTTAAAGATTTCCTGTTCCAGTTGTTGCTTGACCTCACGATCAGAGACTTCTGCCACTAAAAGTCGACTAGCCGCTATGGGGGTCTTGATTTGATGAACCCACAAGGTGTAGTAATCAAGCAAATCCGTCAGCTTGCTCTGCGCTTCCGACTTCTTTTGGTACAATTCAGACTCCCGCTCTTCGAGTTTCTCTGCCAACGCACATTCCAGAGGAGACTTGGGATTTCTCTCAGCATAGAGAACTTCCTGTCGGTAAACCTGAGCTTCTGCAAATATATCCCAAGCCAAAAATAAGAAGGTCAAAAAACTACTGAGCAGAAAGAAATAAAGAAAATAAGTTCCTAGACTAGCAAATAAAAACTGAAAGAGAAGGACGAGAAAGCCTAATGAAAAAATATAAGTAAAAACGCGACTGCGAGAACGCAGATAGGCTAGAAAAAATGATTTCCAATCAAGCATGTTTCAGTCCGTATCCTATCCCTTTCTTGGTTTCGATAAAGCCTGCTAAACCTTGCTCCTCCAACTTTTTGCGCAAGCGAGCAACGTTGACAGACAAAGTGTTATCATCGATGAAAAAATCACTATTCCAGAGTTCTCTCATCAAGTCATCACGCGCCACGATATTGCCAGCATGTTCAAACAAGACCCGCAAAATTTGAAATTCATTCTTGGTCAAACTCAGGACTTCCCCCTGATAGTGCAGGTCCATAGACTTGGTATTGAGGATCACACCCGCATACTCCAGCAGACTTTCATCTCGGCCAAACTCATAGGAACGGCGCAACAAGCCCTGAACCTTGGCAAGGAGCACCTGCTGGTCAAAAGGCTTGGTCACAAAGTCATCTGCCCCCATATTGATCGCCATGACGATATCCATCGCTTGATCTCTCGAAGAGAGAAACATGATAGGTACCTTGGAAATTTTACGAATCTCCTGGCACCAGTGATAACCATTAAAGAGTGGCAAACCAATATCCATGAGGACCAAATGAGGTTCTGACTGAACAAAAAGACTCAATACTTCCATAAAATCTTCTACCAAAACGACCTCAAAACCCCACTCAGAGAGCAGTTTCCCCACTTGTTGCCGAATAACTTGGTCATCTTCTACTAGTAAAATCTTGTGCATGCGCTCCTCCTTTGTTATTTCTCAAAGTATCAAAACCCTTCATATCAGATTTGCGGATCAGTATCTCATACTGTTTAGCAGCCTATTTCCCAAATCCAGATCAGAAAACAGATGCTAAATAGAGAATATTCCCACTGATATCATACCTTATTTTTAATTATAGTTCCAGCCTTATCCTATATTTTCCTTTTTGTGCTCATTTAGTTAGCATTTCTTTAACTTATTTAATAGATCTAGCCTTCTTATTGACAAGCTAGCCATGATTTGTTAGAATATGAATGAACAGATTTATTTATTCATTCATGGAACAAAGGAGGTTAAATCATATTGGACAAAAAACAATCTTTAAAGACAGCAGCCTATGAAGTTTTTTCGAAAAAAGGTTACAAGGCAACAGGAATTTCAGAAATTGCTAGACAAGCTGGTATGGCAGTAGGCTCTTTTTATAACTATTACGAGAGTAAAGAAGCCATTTTTCTAGACATCTATATAGATGAAAACAACCGTGTTCGCCAAGCTATGATCGACGAACTGGATTGGGAAATTGACATGATCGACCTCATTGGCTCAGTCCAGAACTCTCGTTTCTTCCAATAAAATCCTTGCAGAATGGTACAATCCTGCCATCGCAGATGAGTTGCACAGCTACTATTCCTCAGAAGAAGGCAAAGTCGCAAATCCTTTTCATCAGTTTCTAGTTAAAACTTTTACAAATCGTATGCAGGCTGAAGGGTACTCGCCAGAAAAGATTCAAGATATTTTACAGGTTTATAATCTGTTTTACTATATGGATATGCATATCACGGAAAAAGATTTTCCAGATATTGGCAAAACTGTTGAAATACTTGCAACCAACTTCATTAAAGGAGTTCTAAAATAAAGAATGGATTTCTTTATTTTTTGAAAAGATATGAATGAATTATTTTTTAGTTCATTCATAATATTAAGAACAGGAGTCATAAAAAATGAAAAGAGGTAAAAAAATGTTTATTATCATTCTATCAACACTTGGAGCGCTATGTATTATAACTTGGGGTGCCATCGCTTATCTTGGACGAAGCCAGACATTATCGATAAAATCCATCGAAAACCCCAGCGGAGATCTATATTTAATTCATATCACAAAACCGAGTCATCAAATTTGGAAAGCTGGGGCTTATGCTAAGTTTACACTCCCTGATACCTCGTCCGCTGCTAGGAAAAACGAAGCCAAGGGTGAGCAGACCAGTCGATGGCTAACCATTGCCTCCACACCTGATGAAGATGAAATCCTCATTTTGACTCATAATAGTGGTAGTAACTTTAAGAACACCTTGGCACATTTACCAGCTGGCAGTGAGATTGAGATGAGTTGGCTGGATTCCTCTTTGTCTGTTAAAGATACGAATCAGCCACTAGTTTGCTTTGCATCTGATGTCGGCATTTCTGCTCTACGCCCCTTTATCAAAGAATGGGCTGGTAAATGTCCGATTATTCTCAACCATTTTGACAAAGGAGTTACTATTTTCGATAATGAGATGAAAGAACTGGCTCAAAAAACACCGAATTTTACTTATAAAACTAGCGAGGAACTTTCTCAAAGTCAAGAATTTTTAAAACGTGCTATTGATGAATACGGCAATCAAGCTAGTTATCTCATCACAGGTCAGCCTGATGATGTAAATGAGATGAAGAACTTTTTAAAGGAAAATTGGATTGATAGCAAAAACATACAAGTAAGCTCGTTTAGAGGTTTGAAATAGGAGCAATCTATCTTCTATGTATTTCAATCAAACCCTACTAGCTAATTCTAGGTAAATGTGGTAGGATAAACATAGAGAAAGGAGCTTTTATGGCCAATATTTTTGACTACTTAAATGATGTAGCATACGATTCCTTTTATGACCTCCCCGTGAACGAGTTAGATGTTCTTGCCTTGACTGAATTAACCTACCTTGCTTTTGATGATGTAGTCACCCAAGAACCAAAGCGCCTCATAGATCTAGCATCTCAAATCCCTAGAGAAACGACGATGTTGACCAATAAAAACCGTCTCCAGTTGTTGAATCAGCTCGCTCAACACAAACGCTTTAAAAATTGCAAGCTCTCAGACTTTATTAACGATATTGATCCTGAATTGCAAAAACAGTTTGCAGCCATGACTTATCGTATCAGTCTCGACACCTATTTGCTTGTTTTTCGCGGAACGGATGATAGTATCATTGGTTGGAAAGAAGATTTCCATATGACCTATATGAAAGAAATTCCAGCTCAAAAACACGCCCTTCAGTATTTACAGGACTTTTTTGCTCAACATCCTAACCAAAAGGTTGTCATAGCTGGACACTCAAAAGGGGGCAATCTAGCCGTCTATGCTGCTAGTCAGCTCGATCCAGTCTTACAAAAAAACATTGTCGCTGTCTATACTTTTGATGCTCCTGGACTTCACAAGGAACTAACCGAAACACCTGGCTATCAAAACATGATGGAAAGAACGAAAGTATTTGTCCCACAAGGTTCTATCATCGGAATGATGTTGGAAATTCCGGACAAAAAAATCGTCGTTCGAAGCACCGCTCTAGGTGGCCTTGCTCAGCATGACACCTTTAGTTGGCAGGTTGAAGACAAACACTTTGTCCAACTAGACGAGACCAATAGTGACAGCCAACAAGTCGACACTACTTTCAAGGAATGGGTTGAGACGGTCCCTGATACTGAACTGCAGCTCTACTTTGACCTCTTTTTTGGAATCATTCTCGATGCAGGCATCTCTTCTATCAACGATCTTTCTTCCTTCAAGGTTATTGAACACGTTCACCATCTCTTTGTCCAAGCTCAATCCCTCACTCCCGAAGAAAGAGAAATCATGGGACGCTTAACCCAACTCTTGATTGACACTCGCTACCAAGCTTGGAAAAATCGAGAATAGACAAAAACCAACTAATCTAACGATTAGTTGGTTTTTTGTTTAAGAAACTAATGGATACTACTTAGAATCTCGAGTATAGAATTAGTCTTCTTTTTTCTTGCGAGACACAAGTCCAAATCCGCTCATCAAACCAAGTACTCCTAGAGTTGCCAAAGCTGCATGATCTTCCGTACCAGTATTAGGTAATTCTTTGGTTGCTTTAGTAGTTGGAGATTGCTTAGTCGGTTTTTGTTGAGGGGCAGTAACAACTTTTTCGTAGACATGTTCTGTGTCGCCGTTTGGAAGTTTCTTAGTCTCTACGAAGCGGT
>OJYN01000376.1_pt1 | contig 9904 bp, 13 predicted proteins | sample 1611671 | NCBI WGS metagenome assembly OJYN01 (sample SAMN04436759, study PRJEB24849) | human gut metagenome | biome: human gut; feature: NICU; material: stool | host: Homo sapiens | place: USA: Saint Louis, MO | collected 2011-02-25 | reverse complement strand
TGGTGCCTTTCTCTTGAGTTTCCGCTTTATTCCTGAGTTTGGCTGGGGGCGAGGGATTTTAACCTCTATCTTTTTGGCCATTTCAGCTTTCTGTAATGCTGGATTTGATAATTTTGGAAGTACGAGTTTGCTAGCCTTTCAAACGGACCCCTTGATCAATCTAGTCATTGCAGGTTTGATTATCACGGGTGGGCTAGGATTTATGGTCTGGTTTGATTTAGCGACCCAGTTTGGAAAAAAGAAAAAACGCCACCTGCGTTTCCATACCAAGTTAGTTCTCTTTTTAACGGTAGGAATTTTACTCTTTGGAACCGTATCGACTCTCTTAATTGAGTGGAACAATCCTGGGACGATTGGAAATCTCAGCGCTCCAGAGAAACTACTGGTTAGTTTCTTCCAGACCGTCAGCATGAGAACGGCAGGATTTGCTTCCATTGACTACACCCAGGCTCGACCAGTTACCTTACTGATATACATCTTGCAGATGTTTCTGGGAGGGGCACCTGGAGGGACAGCAGGGGGGCTCAAGATTACGACCTTCTTTGTCTTGTTGGTCTTTGCTCGTAGCGAATTGTTGGGCTTGCCCCATGCCAATGTAGCTCGGAGGACCATTGAACCCCGAACCGTGCAAAAATCTTTCAGTGTCTTTATTATCTTCTTGCTGACCTTCTTGCTGGGCTTGATCTTACTAGGGATAACAGCAGAGGGAAATCCGCGTTTTATTTACCTCATGTTTGAGACCATTTCAGCCCTTGCGACAGTTGGGGTGACGGCAAATTTAACGCCGGAGCTAGGCAAGTTAGCTCTCAGCATCGTGATGTTGCTGATGTTTATCGGCCGTATTGGTCCCTTGACACTACTGGTCAGTGTAGCGGAATACCAGCCAGACAAGAAAGATACGATTCACTATATGAAAGCAGATATCACTATCGGATAAGAAAGGAAGAACGATGTCAGATCGGACAATTGGAATTTTAGGCTTGGGAATTTTTGGGAGCAGTGTTTTGGCTGCCCTAGCCAAGCATGACATGAATATCATTGCTATTGATGACCACGAGGAGCGCATTAATCAATTTGAACCTGTGCTGGCGCGTGGAGTAGTTGGAGATATCACGGATGAAGAACTCCTTCTATCAGCGGGGATTGACACCTGTGATACCGTAGTTGTCGCAACAGGGGAAAATCTGGAGTCCAGTGTTCTAGCGGTTATGCACTGCAAGAGTCTAGGAGTGCCGACCGTCATTGCCAAGGTAAAAAGTCATACAGCTAAAAAGGTTCTAGAAAAAATTGGCGCAGACGCAGTCATCTCACCAGAGTTTGAAATGGGGCGCTCATTGGCGCAGACTATCCTCTTTCATAACAGCGTAGACGTCTTTCAGCTGGACAAGAATGTATCGATTGTCGAGATGAAAATCCCCCAATCATGGGTAGGTAAAAGCCTCAGTCAGTTGGATTTGCGTGGGCGATACAACCTCAACGTACTTGGTTTTCGTGCCTACGAAAATGCTCCTCTGGATGTCCAATTCGGACCCAATGACCTTTTGCAGGCAGATGCCTACATCATGGCCGTCATTAATAACCAACATCTGGACACCCTAGCTGAACTGAGTGAGTAGGAGAGGAAGGGTACTCTCTATCCCAATAATTAACGAGTCAATATAAGTATTTTATAAGAGGGATTTAAGAAAAATTTTAACTTTTTCTTAATCCTTTTTAATTTTAGGAGATTATACTAGAGTCATCAAAAAAAAGAAAACTCTAAGGAGAATCCTATGAAATTCAATCCAAATCAGAGATATACTCGTTGGTCAATTCGCCGTCTCAGTGTCGGTGTTGCTTCAGTTGTTGTGGCTAGCGGCTTCTTTGTCCTAGTCGGTCAACCAAGTTCTGCACGTGCTGATGTCGTCAATCCGACTCCTGCCCAAGTCGTGCCAGACGCTACTTCGGTGAGTGAAAAGAGCGACTTACCAGCAGAGGTTCTCAAAAAAGCAGTCGATGTAGCTCTTCCTTCAGAACAGTCTATTCCAACACCTAAAGCAAGTGTGGATACCACAAGCTCTTCAGAAAAAGCGGACGCAACTGCTAAAGAGCCTGCAGTAGTGCCAAAAGAAGAAGTGCAAGCACAACCTGACTCTAAGAAACAAACAGAAGATGCAGTTAAACCTGTGGAAAGTCCTGCGTCTACAGTTTCTGGACAAGACCGTGAAGTCAGTGAAGCGCAACCAGCGACCACCCCAGCTGAAGTGCAAAAGGGTGTGGCCGACAACACCAAAGACACAGTAGATGTCCCAGCTAGTTACCTTGACAAAGCCAATTTCCCAGGACCATTTACAGCTGGTGTCAATCAAGTCATTCCATACGAATTCTTCGCTGGTGACGGCATGTTGACTCGCCTGATCTTGAAAGCATCTGATAAGGCTCCATGGTCAGACAACGGTTCAGCTAAAAATCCCGCCCTTCCACCAGTAGAGAAATTGGGCAAAGGTCTTTACTTCTACGAAGTAGACTTGGCAGGCACCCAAGGAAAATCTGACAAAGACTTGCTTGACCTCTTGAAACAAAATGGTACGCAAAGCTATAAAGCTACTATCAAGGTGTACGGTGCAAAAGACGGCAAACCTGACTTAACTAATCTGGTAGCGACTAAAAATTTGGATGTCAACTTGAATAGTTTGACCACTCCAGCTGAAGTCCAAAAAGGTGTGGCCGACAATACCAAAGATACAGTAGATGTCCCAGCTAGCTACCTTGACAAAGCCAATTTCCCAGGTCCATTTACAGCCGGTGTCAACCAAGTCATTCCATACGAAGCTTTTGGTGGAGATGGTATGTTGACTCGCCTCTTGTTAAAAGCTTCAGACAAAGCTCCATGGTCAGACAACGGAACAGCTAAAAATCCTGCCCTATTGCCACTTGAAGGCTTGGCTAAAGGTCAATATTTCTACGAAGTGGATTTGAATGGCAATACGGTTGGCAAAGATGGTCAGGCCTTACTGGATCAACTTCGAGCTAACGGAACACATACATACCTAGCTACTGTTAAAGTCTATGGTTCTAAAGATGGCAAACCTGATTTGACCAATCTGGTTGCTACTCGTCAAGTAACGATTCAGCTTCGTGGAAAAGAAATGGCGACAATACCATCTCAACAAGGTCAGATGAATACGAAACCTTCTGAAACAGGCTCTACAGGTACGACTGAGGGTATGATGGGTACAAATCACCATATGTCAGATATGAAGGTCGATCAACCAGCTTCTAGCCCAATGGCTAATATGATGAAAAAAGATGATAAAGCGATGCTACCAAATACTGGGGAAGCTAAAACAGCTACAGCTGGCCTTGGTATCTTTGGTCTAGCCTTGGCAGGTCTTGTTGGACTTTTAGGTTTGACAACTAAACGAGAAGATTAAGATTCAAATCACTTAAACATTAGAGAAAATAGTGTTATACTAAAGCAAGTATAACACTGTTTTTATCGAAGGAGTGTCAGATGAAAAAGACAATTTTGCTGGTTGATGATGAGATAGATATCCTAGATATTCAAAACCGCTATCTTATACAGGCAGGTTACGACGTTTTGGTCGCCCATGATGGTAAGGAGGGGTTAGAGCTTTTCAGAAAAAAATCTATCGACCTTATTATCACAGATATCATGATGCCCAATATGGATGGGTATGATTTTATTAGTGAAGTTCAGTATATCGCTCCGGATCAACCCTTCCTCTTTACAACTGCTAAGACAAGCGAACAGGATAAGATTTATGGATTAAGTTTGGGGGCAGATGATTTTATAGTCAAACCCTTTAGCCCACGCGAATTGGTTTTAAGAGTGAATAATATCTTGCGTCGCCTTAGCCGTGGAGGAGAGACAGAACAGATCGAGTTTGGTGACTTGGTAATCAACCATGTGACTCATGAAGTTCGCATTGGGGAGCAACCTTTGGAATTGACAGTAAAATCCTTTGAACTTCTATGGATATTGGCCAGCAATCCTGAGAGAGTCTTTTCAAAGACGGAACTTTACGAGAAGGTATGGCAAGAGGACTATGTGGATGATACCAATACACTCAATGTTCATATTCATGCTTTGAGGCAAGAGTTGACTAAGTATACAAATTCAAATGCTCCTGCTATCAAAACTGTCTGGGGTTTGGGCTATAAGATGGAAAAACCAAGAGGTAGAAAATGAAATTAAAAAACTATATTCTAGTGGGGTATCTAGTGTCGACTCTACTAACGATTTTGGTCGTTTTCTGGGCAGTCCAACGAATGTTGATCGAGAAAAGTGAAGTTTACTTTCTAGTTGGAATGACCTTGATTGCTAGTTTCATTGGCGCTGCAGTGAGTATCTTTCTTCTGTCGCCTGTTTTTTCTTCTCTGAAACATTTGAAAAAACAAGCTCAGGATATAGCAAGCAAGGATTTCAGCACAGAAATCGAAACCAAAGGACCATTAGAATTTCAAGAGCTGGGTCAGGCTTTTAATGACATGTCCCACAATTTGCAAGCCACCTTTCAATCACTTGATGAGAGCGAGCAAGAAAAGAGAATGATGATTGCGCAGCTCTCTCACGATATTAAAACTCCCATTACCTCTATTCAGGTTACTGTGGAGGGAATTCTAGATGGGGTGATTAAGGAAGAGGAGCGGCTCCACTACTTAGCCACGATTGGTCGGCAAACTGAGCGTCTAAACAAGCTAGTGGAGGAATTGGATGTTTTGACTCTCAATACACAACCTCAAGACACTGATACTGAAGAAGTCGAAGAGGTCTTTTTAGACCAGCTGCTGATTGAGTCAATGAGTGAATTCCAACTCCAGATTGAACAAGAGGAGCGGGATGTTTACATTCAAGTATCACCTGAGTCAGCGAAAATCAAGAGCCATTCTGACAAACTTTCTCGCATTCTAGTCAATTTGTTAAACAATGCCTTTAAATATTCAGAACCAGGAACCAGAATCGAGGTTCTTGCCCAATTAACAGAACAAGAGCTGACAATCAGTGTGAAAGACGAGGGTCAGGGGATCCTTCCTGAAGATTTGGAAAAGATTTTTAAACGACTTTATCGTGTAGAAACTTCGCGCAATATGAAGACAGGTGGACATGGCTTAGGTCTTGCGATTGCACGAGAACTAGCTCATCAGCTTGGTGGCGAAATCACAGCAGAAAGTCAATATGGCTTAGGAAGCAAGTTTACATTCTGTCTCAATTTGAAATAAAACCGTAAAATCCCTTTACATATCTAGCTTTTCATGGTATAATAGCCTTTGTGTGAAATAGCAGCAGGAAAGCATGAAGCTCGTCAACAGGTGTCTTATGACAAGTAACCTTGGCTGTTTAGGCGAAGGGCATCTGCACGAATCAGGGCTTTCTAAGTGACTATTTCCGCCAAATATTATTTATATCAGGAGGACATACATATGTCACGTTATACAGGACCATCTTGGAAACAAGCTCGTCGCCTTGGCCTTTCACTTACAGGTACAGGTAAAGAATTGGCACGTCGTAACTACGTACCAGGACAACACGGACCAAACAACCGTTCTAAATTGTCAGAATACGGTTTGCAATTGGCTGAAAAACAAAAACTTCGTTTCACTTACGGTGTAGGTGAAAAACAATTCCGTAACTTGTTCGTACAAGCTACAAAAATCAAAGGCGGAATCCTAGGTTTCAACTTCATGCTTCTTTTGGAACGTCGTTTGGATAACGTTGTTTACCGTCTTGGTCTTGCGACTACTCGTCGTCAAGCTCGTCAATTCGTAAACCACGGTCACATCCTTGTTGACGGAAAACGCGTTGATATCCCATCATACCGTGTAACTCCAGGTCAAGTAATCTCAGTTCGTGAAAAATCATTGAAAGTTCCAGCAATCCTTGAAGCAGTAGAAGCTACTCTTGGACGTCCAGCATTCGTATCATTCGATGCTGAAAAATTGGAAGGTTCATTGACTCGCTTGCCAGAACGCGACGAAATCAACCCAGAAATCAACGAAGCACTTGTCGTTGAATTCTACAACAAGATGCTTTAATTTTAAGAAATATCTTACAGAAAGCCTACAACAGTGGGCTTTTTGCTTTGTCTTAAAAGGTTGATTTCTGGGTTTGCTTAGATATTTGCTAGATTGATTTCATTGCTGCTTCAAAGAATGAGACGGCTTTTTTTGCGTTCTCTTTTGAGAGGTAAAAAGAAGCGTGACCCTCCCACAGCTATAGAGCTTTTAGGCGGGAAAACCACACTTCTTTCTTGAATTAATTTTACATCATTTTGACTTAAAAAACAAATAGAGGCGTCCCACCTCCTACCGCAGAAAGATCTGTTTCAAGGGGAGATGGAAAACCTCTATTCGTTAATTTAATTATAGCCTAAAAAACTTTTAAATACAAGGCTATTGAGATAGTAAGGGGGAAAAAAGAAGTAACCATCATTCCGACCACATAGTAGACAGGGGGGAACAAGATTACTTCCTTTATTTACTTAAGTATACAACATTTTTACAAGAAAGCAAAGTAGCAGGTTAGTCTAATGGGGTGCTTGTTGTACTTTAGCAAGTAAGGTGTGCTATAATGCTTTTAACAGGAACTAAAAGCCATTAGTAAATAACTAATATTGGGTCATATTGTTCCGATGTTAGAGAGAAGGAACTTAATGAAATTATGGGAATATGTTGATAAAAATGTTCGCCTTATTTTAGAAGATGGGACCTCCATCAAGGGTAGGGTGGTTGATTGGTTTGACGGTTATGATTTAGATGGTCCTGACGAAATAGTTATAGGTGATCGCTCATATCCTGAAGATATTATCAAGAAAATCAAAATTATTAGTGCTTAGTTCAACCTAGGCGATTTTATCGACTAACTATAAAAAGTATAAGAACTATCGAAAAAATAGCAGAGAGGAAAATAAATGAGTAAACAGCTTTGGAAGTATCTTCGATCAAGGGTTCAGATAGTCACTAATTGCGATAAGATAATCAAGGGACGTGTCATAGACTTTGTTGACGAAATGGACAATGATGAGCAAGATGAAATCACTATTCTCATTGCTAATCCTAGTCCAGATGAAGCTACTGAAATTTCTCTCTTTGAGAGTGAGATTGTCTCGATTAAAACAATCTCATAGGACTTAGAACAATCTAGGTGCTTTTACCTGCCTTATTTGAAAGAAAACACTATGGAAAAGGATTTAGTTTATATGGCAATATTAGATGATTTACAAGAGTTATATGACAATGGTTGGGATGCCTCTTTTGATTATAATGGTCAAGTATGTGGGATTTTTCCTAATTCTGTTCATGATATTGTAGTGGTGATTGGAGATAAGGAATACCAGGTATCATCATTCATTGATCTGATTTCTCTAAAAATTGACGATAACACTTTAGTAGAAATTATGGATGGAATTGAAGTGCAGTATTATTAAAATAAAAATCATCTTTGATGAATGAACTGCACCCCAAAAATTAGATTTTGTCTGTTAAATTTTTGGAACGTAGCTCAATATGCTACAACGTTCTTATTAGGAGGGGAAGGGTAATGGGTTATAGTCAACAAGTATTAGACATGCTCCAGCAAACAGTCAGTGGTCAGATTGATAATTTTTGGGATTTTTCCTTTACGTTTAACGCTCTTTTTGGAGAAGATGCGGAATTTTCCGAGGCTTGGGATAATGAAAACTCTGAAATGTTTGACGCTCTCAATGACTTTGAGTTGATGATATTTTTAGAGGAACATGATCCAAGCGACAAACAAGGTTTTATCGATTTCTTAACACCTTACTACGAAAAAGCAAAGCAATTAGCCAATATTGAAAGGAATATTTAAATGACACTCTGGAAATTTAACCGTACAGATGTAATTATCACGTTAAAAAATGGCGCGGTAGTTAGAGGATTTGTAGAAGACTATTGTGACGCCTCTGACAATGACGAGGAGATTGACTCCTTGCTGGTAGATGTTGATGGAACTCTTTATGAATATTTTGAAGATGAAATCGTCAGCATCATAGAAAGCTAGTAGTGGGAATAGAATCTAAGGAAAAAATCTTGTTTGTTGAGATTGTTTTAGTTGGGATGGTCCTATATGAAAAAGGATGAAATTAAAAAATATTTAGACAAAGATCTTGAATTTAATTATAATAGCCGAGGTGCTTGCTTTTTATCGAGTATATGTGTAGTTGGTTATGATTATGAAGGTCAGCAGTTTGATACAATTGATGAAGCTATGGAAGCTAAAGTATTTGACGGGAAAAGCTTAGTAGATATATGGGATGAAGTTTTTCCACAAGTTTTTTAAAATGAAAAGCACCTTTGATGAACTGCACCCCAAAAGTTAGATTTTTTCTGTCTAACTTTTGGGGTGCAGTTCAAATGTATGAGATATTTTTAGTTTTGATTTAATTTCGATATTTTTCCGGAAAATACTTATTTTTCGGAAAGTCAAGATTTTGTTATTATTTATGATATACTGGTACCGTAATTATATCCTTACAGAGGTTAAGTAAGGGTTTCAGTACACGTCAATAGATGTCAAAATATTGATTTTAAGCGATTTTTGATTTTTGGAAACTCATTATATCGCACTACAAATCAATAAAAACTCTACCTTTTACTCTACCTTTTTTAGATAAATATATCATCTGGATATTGAAGTTAAGCCCTGCTATCATTTCGATGGCAGGGCTTTTTAATGTTTGGGACACTACCTTCTTATCTATATTTTGATGGAGCTGAAGTTGACATCTACAAAGTTTAATGTTAAAATACATTCAAAAATATATTTGAATGAGGTGCTTTATGGTTCAAAATGTTGTTACTTCAATAATCCTGTATTCTGGGACAGCCGTAGACTTACTTATTATCCTAATGTTATTTTTTGCCAAAAGAAAAAGCAGAAAAGACATCATTAACATCTATTTAGGACAATTTCTAGGCTCTGTTAGTCTAATATTGCTAAGTTTACTTTTTGCATTTGTCTTAAATTATATTCCTAGTAAAGAGATTTTAGGTTTGCTCGGTTTGATTCCAATTTTCCTAGGACTCAAAGTTTTGCTTTTAGGAGATTCTGATGGAGAAGCTATTGCAAAAGATGGTTTGCGCAAAGATAATAAAAACCTGATTTTTCTAGTCGCTATGATTACTTTTGCAAGTTGTGGTGCTGACAATATTGGTGTTTTTGTCCCATATTTTATTACCTTAAATTTAGCGAATTTGATAGTGGCTTTACTTACCTTTCTAGTCATGATTTATCTCTTGGTTTTTTCTGCCCAAAAATTGGCACAAGTCCCTTCTGTTGGAGAAACTTTGGAAAAATATAGCAGATGGTTTATTGCCGTTGTTTATTTAGGATTGGGGATATATATCCTGATTGAAAATAACAGTTTTGACATACTATGGACTATATTAGGCTAGGAGAAAATATTATGAAAAAAGATAGTATCTGTCAAGTGGATGTTATAAATCAACAAAATGTTACAACCGCAACGAACTACCTTGAAAAGGAAAAAGTCCAAAAATCACTTCGTATTTTATCAAAGTTTACCGATAATAAACAGATAAATATCATCTTTTATCTCCTTGCTGTTGAAGAACTCTGTGTCTGTGATATAGCCTGTTTACTAAATCTCAGTATGGCATCTGCCTCCCACCATCTTCGTAAACTAGCCAATCAAAACATCTTGGATACTAGAAGAGAGGGGAAAATTATATATTATTTTATAAAAGATGAGGAAATCAAAGACTTTTTTAATCAACTAGGATAACAACTATTTTTACTACTTTATCATGATTATATATAGGACTTATCTATGAAATTTTTTGATAAAAATTACTCACATGAAAGACTACTCGTAGCAAATCTTTAAGAAAAAAGTATAATTTAAAGCAAAGCGACCTAGGTAAT
>OJYN01000363.1_pt1 | contig 10499 bp, 9 predicted proteins | sample 1611671 | NCBI WGS metagenome assembly OJYN01 (sample SAMN04436759, study PRJEB24849) | human gut metagenome | biome: human gut; feature: NICU; material: stool | host: Homo sapiens | place: USA: Saint Louis, MO | collected 2011-02-25 | reverse complement strand
GGTAGTATCTCTAAAATAGATATATGTAAGAGAACCAAAAGCGTTTCTACATTTCGTCATGGTCTTTAATGAGACCAGCCTTTTTCTTTTTCCAATAGGAGTAGTAGAATGGCAAGATTACAATACAGCCGCCTAGACCCCATAGTAATTGGTTAGTTTGTGCTTGGGCGAGCATCCATAGGGAGGTGCCGATCGCAATAACTGGGATTAAATAGCCACCAGGGATTGTATAAGATCGAGCTTTGTCTGCCCATTTACGACGGAAGATAATAACTGCTAAACATGTTGGTAAGTATTGTGTAAAACGAGATACTGCACTGATGGCTGCTAGTGTAGTAAAGGAACCAGACCATGCAAGTAATACACTGGCAATAGCAGTAACAATAGCTGCAACATATGGTGCATTGTAACGATTACGTTTTGCCAATGCGCTTGGTAACATGCCATCTTCGGCCATGGATGTAGCTACACGAGGTGCATAGTAAGCTTCAGCAAAGTTGATACCGCCCATAGAGATTAGGGTACCTACTAATACGATATACATGCCAACAGGACCAACGATTACATTGAATGCATCTTGTACTGGAGCCTTAGTATTCGCTAGATCTGTACCAAGTACACCAATGGATACGGCAAGGATTGCCATGTATAGAACGGATACGAGAAGCATACACATGATAATAGCACGTGGTAAATTCTTCTTAGGATTTTTCATATCCTCTGCAGCAATGGCAATAACTTCAAACCCTGTATAGGCAAAGAATAGAAGAACTGCGGCTTGAGCAAATGATCCATCTACATATACGTCTTGAGGAAAGACTGGTGTAAAGTTAGCTCCATTAATAAAGAAGATACCAATTGCAATGAATAGAGCAAGAGGAACTAACTTAGAAATAGTGATTAAGTTGTTAACGAATTTTGATACGTTAACACCAAAGATATTTACAATGGTAAGACCTACAATCAAGATAAATGAAATAACATCTTTTGCAAAATCACCACTTAACGCCGGCACTGCAGCACCTAATGCGGTAGCAAAGCCAACGGCCATGGCCGCCCAAGCAATAACGGTTACAATCCATTTTAAAACGCCTACTTCAAAGGCCCAAAAGTCACCTAATGCATGTTTTGCATATAGGTAAGGTCCGCCATTACGTGTAAATAAGCTTGCCGCTTCAGCAAAGCAAAGGGCGATACATCCTGCAATTACGGCATCAAATAATAGGACGCCTAAACTAGCGGAACCAATGATAGAATATGCTTTGTTTGGTAGTAGGAAAATACCTGTCCCTACAATACCATTGATGCCTAGGAGTACAATACTCCAAAAGCCAAATTTTCCTGTTTCTTTCATACTAAAACCTTCCTACTATTTAGTTATATTTTCTCGAGCAGCTGTTACAAAGGCAGCAAATAAACGTTTTGCATTCTCATCTGTTTCAGACATCATTTCTGGATGGAATTGACAAGCTACTAACCAAGGATAGGAAGAGTCTTCTAAACCTTCTACAGTACCATCCTTAGCTCTTGCTACTACTTGTAAACCTTTACCAACATGTTTTACTGTTTGATGATGGTGAGAATTTGTAATCCATGTGGAGCGACCAATTGCACTGGCTAGTTTTGATTCAAATTCAATATCTACTGTATGAGTGCCAAGAGAAGGTGTTTGGTTTTGTGAATGTTTTATCGTACAGTTTTCGTCATACTTTAAATCTTGGTATAGAGAACCACCACGATATACATTTAAAATTTGAATGCCTCGACAAATACAAAAGATAGGAATTTGTTTTTCTTCCGCTGCTTTTAATAATGCAAAATCGAATTGATCTCGTTCAGGGAATACATCGCCTAGACCTTGCAATGGTTCCTCACCGTAATTAAGTGGAGATACATCATGGCCGCCAGATAATAATAAGGCGTCAAGTTTTGCCACTGTTTCACGGGCTACGTCGAGATTTTTTGTAAATGGAATGATAATTGGAATGCCACCAGCCTCTTCGATAGAGCGTGGATAATCATGGTTTACATAAGAACGTAATAAATCTACGTAGGCACCGCCGTTATCTCGTAAGATATTGCCAGATACACCAATGAATGGTTTTGTCATAATATCACCTCATATGTGTAAAAATTTGTACAACTAGTATAATTTTAGTATATCAAATATTCGTGAATAAATAATACTACTATTGTAATTAATTATAAAACTTATACATCTTAAAATATGTTAACCTTGATACATCTTCTAAAATTCTTATTGGCTCTGAAGGGAAATTATATTCATATATGTTTTATTAAAAACATGATATGATAGATAACAAATAAACTGTACGGGAGGTTTACTATGGTTTTTCTTACATCCTTACAGAGCATCATACCTATTGTATTGCTGATCTCGCTAGGATATATATTAAAAGGGCGAGGGATGTTTCATCCCATATTTAGTGGTAATCTATCTAGATTTATCATGTCTGTTGCGTTACCAGCCGGTGTATTCGTATCTGTATTGCATCATCTACATACATCGGATTTATGGGACCTTCGATATGGGATGCTAGCTGTTACATTAACCTATGTAATTGCGTATATCGTTGCTTTTATCATGATGAAAGCACTGAAAGTACCTCGAGGTAGGCGTGGTATTTTTATAAATATGGTAGTTAATGATAACTGCTTATTTATTGGATTGCCAGTGCAAATCGCCCTCTTTGGTCAAGATGCTCTACCATATTTCTTGTTATATTATATCGGTAACACTATTTCAGTATGGATGGTAGGGGTATTTCTTATAGAATTAGATCCACTGCCTAATGCTGAATTAGGTTTTGATAATAGTAAAACTGATAGTATAAGTAATAGCACAGTAGATACAGAAACAAAGCGTAAGAAGTTTAAATTTGATTTGAAGAAGTTATTACCTCCACCATTGTTAGGGTTCTTTGTAGCATTGATATTCTTATTCTTTGAAATTCCTTTAGCACCAATTTTACATACTACATTAAATTACTTAGGTGATATGGTAACCCCATTATCATTGATTTATATTGGTATCGTACTTCATGATGCGGGGCTAAAAAGTATGAGTCTTAATAAAGATTCCATTGGTGGTATTATCGGTCGTTTTGTTATTTCACCGATTATTATGTTCTGTGTCATTATGGGCTTGCAATATGGCGCCGGTATCGTCCTAGAACCAATAGCAATCATTACCTTTGTTGTACAATCGGCGGGTCCCGTTATTGCAGTATTACCAATTGTAGCCAATGAATCCAAAGCTGATCTGCCATTTGCTACAGGACTTGTCATGATTAGTACTATATTATTTGTGGTAACTATACCAATTATTATGGAAATCCTAACTATGATAGGTATAACAGCATAAACTAAAAAGTCTGACTATATAGTCAGACTTTTTAGTTTATATTTTTCTATACAAGTGAAATTGATAAGATATAAAATAAGTGTTAAAATTATAAACAAATGTATGTATTTAAGGAGAGAGATATGATGCTAAGACGTTTGTTATTGTTAAGTTGTATTGGGTTTATAGGGACTATAGGCGTATCTCAGGCCATTGATGTTAATATTCCTGGGGCTCGCCCAGATATTGGGAAAGAAGCGTATCAAGAATATCGTATTCAAGGAGAATTCGCTAAGAAGGTTGATGACTACCAAGAGTCTGAGGTTAGAAAATGGGCACAATATGAGCCAAATTATGATAATGAAAAATTAGATGATGATATTTATGTAGTACAAGAATTGACTCGAGCAATACATCATTCTAGGAGTGTATATATTATTACAGAGAATGGGGCTGATATTAAATTTACAGGCTCGAAAGAAAGTATAGTAGGTTGGTCTATTGATCCTAAACATATGTCTAAGTCTTCCATTAAGAGTGTGGGAGGAACTATTAACGCCGTATCTGATTTTAGATATGAAACAAGACAACAGCCTAAAGGTTCTAAATGGGAAGATACAAATATAGAGTATACTGATTTAAATAAATCTCTTTTACAGAATACTTTGAATGAGAGATTAGAAAAGCGAAAAGACTCAGTTCGATTTGTAGATGGCGATGTATTTACGTATCCTGGACTTGAAAAAGCAACATGGGATGTAATAGGCTTTGATGGTCATTTGGTTGTGGGGACAATCAACTTTACATTACCTAAAACACCTACTATTTCTTATCATATTGGTCAATCTCTTAATAAAGATATTATAAAAAATTATATTAAAGATGATACTCAACGTTCCATCTCAGATACAATGGGACCTTTGGCTAATTTTGTTTTACCTTCTATTAAGCCTGCTAGTGATGTGTTAGCATATACTGATCCTGTTCATTTGGGACCTTATACATTTAGGGTATTAAAAAATAGTAAATTCAAGAAACATGAGGTTATAGGCCCAGCTGAATATGATGTTTATATGTCTGGACGTATTAAAGCTGTATTTGGTAAGCAACTATTTATAGAAGGTGCTAGTGTTGAAAAACAAAATATTTTATATAGTTACTTAAGAACTGTTGTTAAAAAATATGCCTTGAAAGGTCATAAGCGATTACAATATGCCACAGTTTGGAACAATGGTGTTCCAGCTTTATACTTTGAAGCTAACAAGGAAAATGCAACACTATTTGGCATGGTTTTGTATGATAATCAGTATGTTTATACGTATTATTTATACAAACCTGATGATGTTCACGTAAGTAACTATAAATTGAGAGACGTAATTCAATATGTAGATGCTAAACATAGTAAAGCGTGGAATGATAAGGCTTTTGTGGGAATCGGTATTTCACCTGAAATGTTAGACGTATTACAAACAAGTCCTACTATTAGGGATATTGTGAAAGATAAAAAAGTACATAATGATAAGTAGTAATACTATAAAAAAGATAGCGTAAAGTAAGTGGCATAAAAAAGAGGTTTAACACGTAAGTGTTAAACCTCTTTAAGTTATTATCTAAAAAATCTACCAATGAGTGGCATGCTTGCACCATCATTTTTATTAAGTCCTTTTAAAAGAACCATAATAATAACATAGAGCAATAAGCCTTCGATACCTGTGAGTATGAAGTTAACCCACATTGGTAAGATATCTGTTAAGTAGTGGTAACTCATAAAGATGAGTATACCCATGACACCGGCACTGACCACGTTTTTCCATAGTAAGGAAATATCGAGGAAGTAGCCTGTGTATTTTTTGATGTAAATCAAGTTGAGTAACGCTGCAAAACCAATATCAGCAACGGTTGCCCAAGCGGCACCACCGATACCAAGCCATGGAATGGCCGTTAATGTCCAGTTCAGGATGACTTTGATTACTAACGCAATACCCATATTAATTACAGGAATACGCGGTTTGTTAAGACCTTGTAAGATACCTGTTGTTACTTGGTGTACACCGAGGAAGAAGATAGAGAACGCTGTAATTTGCGTTGCTAATTCTGCCTTAGGTGCATTATAAATCAAGGTAACTGTTGGGGCAGCTAAGACATATAATAGTACCGTAAATGGTACAGTAGCCATAAATGTCAATCTCATGGAGCCAGAGGTACGTTCATAAATACCTTGATGATCGCGTTTTGCAAAGGCATGAGATATAGCTGGTACAATGCTTGTTGCTAGGGCCGCTGTAATAATGGTAGCCAAGTTGATGAGCGGCACTGCCATACCTGTAAGATACCCGAACAGTTCTGTTACTTCATTCATTGGGAAACCAGCATCTAAGAGTCGACGTGGTACGATGAGCAAATCGAGGTTAGCTGTCAGTGGTAGCATGATACTTGCTAAGGAAATTGGAATGGACAATGTTAAGAGTCGTGACAAAATTTCTTTAGCTGATTCACGAGGACCATCGTAGCTTTCACCAGTACTACTTGCCTTAGGCAATTTATAGTAGTAGTACAAGAGCACTAGAAAGGCACCAAAGGCACCTACGCCAGCACCTAAGCTAGCACCGCCTGCAGCAGCTGGTAAACCGTAAGGCAATAAGATCGCTGCAGCACCGAGCATGACGATAACACGTAACAGTTGTTCTACGATTTGGCTGACCGCCGTTGGAGTCATCATTTCATAGCCTTGGATATACCCGCGGAAGCAGGAAATCCACGTTACAAAGAATACTGCCGGAGCGAGCGCGATGATAGAGTAGTAGGCACGGCTTTCAGCAATGAGTCCACTAGAGATTAGCCAATCTGCACCAAAGTACATGGCAAGACTGGCGATAAAGCCTGTAATGGTTAACATTGTAAAAGATATATTGAATACTCTCTTAGCACCACCAAAGTCGTGTAAGGCTAATCGTTCTGCCGTCAAAATAGAGATGGCAATCGGCACACCTGCGCTCGAAATTTGTAATAGTAACAAATAGATAGGAAAGGCCATCTGGTAGATACCGATGCCTTCACCACCCAAGATGCGGGATAGAAGAATCCAGTTAATACTACCGATGGCTTTCACTACGAAACCGGCAATGGTTAAAATTAAGGTTCCTTTTAAAAATCCACTAGCCATTGATTATAGTTTGTTGGAAGAACCTAAAACATTTTTAATTTTGTGAGCTACCATGCCTTTAATAGCATCACGAGCAGGTCCTAAGTATTTACGAGGGTCAAATTCGGATGGATTTTGAGCCAAGTATTCACGTACAGATGCAGTCATTGCAAGGCGAAGATCTGTATCGATGTTGATTTTGCAAACTGCCATTTGAGCTGCTTTGCGAAGCATTTCTTCAGGTACGCCTTGTGCACCAGGAATGTTGCCACCAAATTCGTTACATTTTGCTACGAATTCAGGCAATACGGAGGATGCACCATGCAATACGATAGGGAAGTTAGGCAACAATTCGCCAACTTTTTTCAAACGATCGAAGTCGAGGTAAGGGTCGCCTTTAAATTTATATGCACCGTGGCTAGTACCAATAGCAATTGCTAAGGAGTCTACACCTGTAAGATGTACGAATTCAGCAGCTTGTTCTGGGTCAGTGAAGCGAGCATCTGCATCGGATACGTTTACATCATCTTCAACGCCTGCCAAACGGCCTAGTTCTGCTTCTACTACAACGCCATGAGCGTGAGCATATTCAACAACTTGTTTAGTGATTTTTACGTTTTCATCGAAATCATGGTGAGATGCGTCGATCATAACGGATGTAAAACCACCGTCTACACAATCTTTACAGATTTCAAAGGAATCGCCGTGATCAAGGTGAAGAGCAATAGGTAAGTTGCTGTCTTCAAGAGCTGCTTCTACGAGTTTTACAAGGTAAATATGTTTAGCATATTTACGAGCACCTGCAGATACTTGCAAGATAAGAGGAGATTGTTCCTCTTTTGCAGCGTCTACGATACCTTGTACGATTTCCATGTTGTTTACATTGAAAGCGCCAACAGCATAGCCGCCTTCATAGGCTTTTTTGAACATTTCTGTAGTAGTAACTAATGGCATGTTGTCCTCCTTGGCCATAGGCCTGTCATATCATGTTATTAATACTGTGACTGCTAGTATTTCTAGCGCATATGAGCAAGATAAAAAACTAGTGTTATTGCAATCATATATCAATTCAAGTTAAGTATATCAAGAAACACTATAAAGGGCCAATATTTTTTGTATAACTTATGCATAAAATTCGTCAAATTTTATAGCCCATGTGGGTTAATTTTTATGTATTAGTGTTTATTTAGTAAATATTGATTACCTTAGTAGGTCAGTAATGCCTTCATATCCGATGGTATTGGTGCCTGTAGTTCTAACCATTCATCTGTCATGGGATGGTAAAAGCTAACCCGTGATGCATGGAGTGCTTGGCGTCCAATATAATTTAAATGACCACCATATAAATCATCTCCCGCCAAGGGATATCCCAGTTGAGATAGATGGACACGAATTTGATGGGTTCGCCCTGTATGTAACAAACATTGAACATGAGTGAAGTAATGGTCTCCCATATTTTGACTAATGGCATTACTACCAAGAACCGTTATATCTGTGTGCGCTGGTTTACCTTCGCTCGTACAACAACGCTCGATAATACTACCTGGTTTGCGTCCAATAGGCCACTGAATGCTTATAGAATTAGCAGGTAATTGACCTTCTATAATAGCATCGTAGTTTTTATGAAAATGAGTTCGCTTTTTATCAAACGCATGTTGTACTACAGATGTTTTTGCGATGATAACAATGCCAGAGGTATCCTTATCCAATCGATGAACCGGATGAAAATCATAATGCTGATTTGTCTCTTGATAGTAATGTAGAACACCATTTGCTAAGGTATGATCTCGTACCGTAGAGGTGGGATGCATGAGTACACCAGCCTCCTTGTTGATAACTAGAACATACTCATCTTCGTAGACAATATCCAGATTCATAGGGCTTAAACTAAATTCTTGATCTGGTGTCAATTTCATAACGAGATGATCACCACCATGTACTAGGGTGTTCCACGTAGCAGCATTGCCATTTACTGTTATGATACCGTCATTTCGCAATCGCCGTCTCATACGTTGTGAAATATGCTGTTGTTTTATAATATGATTCATAGACTGCGTATGTACGTCAGAATCTACAATCAAGTCGATTATGGTTGCTGTTTTCATAGCTTTTATTATATCAAATAAAAAGTAAATGAAGAATTTTTCATAATTCGTTGTTTTTCTGAAGGTCTATATAGTATAATTTATGTTAATAAATTTTATATATTTTTAATATATAGATTTGGTATAGATATGATTGTTTTGTACCTAAATTTAATTTGTAAAAGGAGAGGTTTATGAATCTTAATAAGAAATCCTTATTAGTCGCTTGTGTGTTGGCGGCTATGTCTACAAGTGCTTTCGCAGCATCTACTACAACATCTACTACTAGTACAACAGTGATGAATCAAGATACACCAACATCTACTGGTACACGTGTGATTCGTGAGCAACATGCAACAGCAACATCCTCTACTTCAGTTTCAACTATGGAAAAATCTACAGCTAAATCAAGTGGTATATCCGTATCTGTTGGTGTTGGTCGTGTAGGGGACTATGTTGCTGTACCTATTATTTCTAATCAACATCAGCCTCCAGCAGCTCTTAAAACGATTCAAGCTGTAATTGACAATGATAACTTTATTAAGTTAGGACAATTAGCAACCGTAAAACAAAAAGGAAAATGGGGTGTAGTCGGTACAGACGGTAAAGTTTTGCTTGAACCACAGTATTTAGATATTGATCCATCATTATCTGCTGACGGTACATATTATGCATATACTAAAAAGACATTAGAACATATTAACATTGATGGTTCCGTGATTTCTAGTGGGGTTGATACCTATGGTGAGCATGATAAAGATATTTTAGCACGTCGTGAAATGGCAAAAAATTTATCTAATGGCGATGTTAAAATAAACTCTGTTTCTTATCCAAGTGATTCTTATACAGCAGTTTCTGTAAAAAATAAATGGGGATTTGTAGATGCTTCTAATAAAACTGTGATTGAGCCACAATTTAAGGAAGTGTATACAAAGTTTAGCGAAGATCGTGCCTTTGTTAAAAGTGCTAAAGGTAAAACTATAGCTATTGATGGGAGTGGCAATCCAATTTTTGAATCTCCTACAGATGATATTGATGAATTTAAGAATGGATTAGCTGAATATCGTCGTCATATTAGTAAGTTCAATTTAGGCGGATTCTTAAGCATGGCTGTTGGAATAGGTTTAAGCAGTCAAGGTGGAATTTATTATGGTGATGCTTGGAATCCGGTTTATGATGGTGTAAAACGAGGTTATTTGGACCGTAGTGGTAATATCATTATCGACAGTAAGAATGATGCTGTATGGCCTATGACGTCTTATGGTACACTTGTTAAAAATCAAGGTAAATTAGGATTTATGAATCGTAAAGGTGAGTATATTATTCAACCCGGTAATTATGATGCTGGTGAAATGGATACTATTAATGCCTTGTTAGTACTCATCAATAAAGATAATGGAAAAGCTGGTATTTTTAATTTAGAAACAGGAAAACAAGTTAATCCATTTGTTTATGATTCAATTAATTTTGTAAGTGCTACTCGGATGGTAGCTACAAAAGGTGAAAGTAAATACTTAATTGATATGCAATCCGGTAATATTGTATTTACAACAACTAAGGATATGACAATAGATGCATTTGGTGGGGCCTATGCTTGGATTCATAAAGGATCTAACGATTATCAACTAATTGATGATAGTGGTAAAGTTTTATTCCATGATAAGAATAAGTTGATTAGTAAAACTGTACCTTTTAGACATGGTTATGGCGCAGTGAAGTCGAATGGAAAATGGGGGGTAATGAACTCCAATGGTGAATGGGTTGTTCAACCAATGTATGATGCAGTTAATGTGTTATAAATCGTATTTGGTCAACGTTTTCTGTGTATAATCTATTGTGCTATTTGATACAAATTCATAACAAATATTATAACTAAAATAATTAGTTCATTAAAAATTCATGATATGAT
>OJYN01000362.1_pt1 | contig 10510 bp, 8 predicted proteins | sample 1611671 | NCBI WGS metagenome assembly OJYN01 (sample SAMN04436759, study PRJEB24849) | human gut metagenome | biome: human gut; feature: NICU; material: stool | host: Homo sapiens | place: USA: Saint Louis, MO | collected 2011-02-25 | reverse complement strand
AAGGCCTATATGTATGTGGTGGAGTGTCGCGACGGTTCTTACTATACGGGCTATACAACGGATGTGAAGAGGCGCCTTGCCGTTCATAATAGTGGTAAGGGAGCCAAGTATACCCGAGCTCGCTTGCCAGTCAAACTCATCTATGTAGAGGGTTTTGCCAGTAAGGAAGAAGCCATGTCTGCCGAGGCTCTCCTCAAACGAAAGAAACGTCCTCAGAAAGAACGATTTTTATCTGAAAATCAAGAGAAAAATCTAGTCAACCATATTGATGTCTAAGGAGGAGTCTTTTGGCTCCTCTTACTTTTGTCAAAAGAGGAAAAAAGTGCTACAATAAGATGAATAAATTTAAAGAGGTATTATCATGTCTAAGATTCTAGTATTTGGTCACCAAAATCCAGACTCAGATGCCATCGGGTCATCTGTAGCCTTTGCCTATCTTGCAAAAGAGGCTTATGGATTAGACACAGAAGCAGTAGCACTTGGAACTCCTAATGAAGAAACAGCTTTCGTTTTGAACTATTTTGGTGTAGAAGCACCACGCGTCATCACATCTGCTAAAGCAGAAGGTGCAGAGCAAGTCATCTTGACTGACCACAATGAATTCCAACAATCAGTGTCAGATATCGCTGAAGTAGAAGTTTACGGTGTTGTAGACCACCACCGTGTAGCTAACTTTGAAACTGCAAGCCCACTTTACATGCGTTTGGAGCCAGTTGGATCAGCGTCTTCTATTGTTTACCGCATGTTCAAAGAACATGGTGTAGCAGTTCCTAAAGAAATCGCAGGTTTGATGCTTTCAGGTTTGATTTCAGATACCCTCCTTTTGAAATCACCAACAACTCACCCATCTGATAAAGTCATTGCTCCTGAATTGGCTGAATTGGCTGGTGTCAACTTGGAAGAGTACGGTTTGGCTATGCTGAAAGCTGGTACAAACTTGGCTAGTAAATCTGCTGAAGAATTGATTGACATCGATGCTAAGACTTTTGAACTCAACGGAAATAAGGTCCGTGTTGCCCAAGTAAACACAGTTGATATTGCTGAAGTCTTGGAACGTCAAGCAGAAATTGAAGCTGCAATGCAAACTGCCAATACAGCAAACGGATACTCTGACTTTGTCTTGATGATTACAGACATTGTCAACTCAAACTCAGAAATTTTGGCTCTTGGATCAAACATGGACAAGGTGGAAGCAGCCTTTAACTTCAAACTTGAAAACAACCACGCTTTCCTTCCAGGTGCCGTTTCACGTAAGAAACAAGTGGTGCCTCAGTTGACAGAAAGCTTTAATGGGTAATAGTCTGTGAGATAATTGACACGAGAAAACGATGTTTTCCTTATAGCTAAAGGGGTTTCGGCTCCTTTTTTTCTAGGAGAGAAAGATGTTAGAAAATGGCGATTTGATTTTTGTGAAGGACCTTTCAGATATGGGGCAGGCTATCCAGGCTTCTACTGGAAACTATAGTCATGTAGCTATCTTTTTGGACGGTTTCATCTACCATGCTAGTGGGAAAGCTGGTGTCATTTGTCAAGAACCGGCTGAATTTTTTGAACCAACTCATCTTTACGATCTTTATGTCTATCCAGAGCTGGAAGCTGACTTGGTAAAGGAGAGAGCTAGCAAACATTTGGGTGCACCCTATAATGCCTCTTTTTATCCAGATGGTTCTGGCTTTTATTGCTCCCAGTACATCGCTGAAATCCTACCGATTTTTGAGAGCGTATCGATGAAATTTGGTGATGGGGAGCAGGAGATTAGTGATTTTTGGAGAGAATACTACAGGAAACTCGAACTTTCTGTGCCTCTGAATCAACCAGGGACCAATCCTAGTCAACTAGCAGCATCCCCTCTTTTAGAATGTAAAGAAAGGAATCTTCATGATTCAGATTTTTAATCCCTCCCGTCTGACTCGACAGCCATTTTTTATAGATTTAGTGGACTATCTGGATCAGCATGACGATGTGATCCTTCGAGAAATCAAGGCCCAGTTTCCAGATGTAGCAGTTGATAAGCTCATGGAAGAGTATATTAAGGCAGGTTTGATCCTAAGGGAAAACAAACGTTATTCCCTTAATCTCCCTTTTCTAGAATCAATAGACAGTCTGGTCCTTGACCAAGAAATTTTTGTCAGAGAGGATAGTCCATTTTATCATGCTTTGTTAGAGCAGAGTTTTGAGACAGAATTGTGCAATCAAACCAATGCGGCCATTTTAGTCGAACATACGGACTTTGCAAGAGAAAAGATGACCTTGTCCAATTATTTCTACAAGGTCAAGAATCAATATCCTTTGACAGAAAAACAGCAAGAACTCTATGCCATTTTAGGAGATGTCAATCCTGAGTATGCTCTCAAGTATATGACGACGTTTTTGCTCAAGTTCCTCAAAAAGGACCAGCTTATGCAGAAACGGCGTGATATCTTCGTTGAGAGTCTAGTCGTCTTGGGCTATATTGTTCAAAATGAAGAAGGGAAGTATGAGTTGGCTGTTGATTTTGACAAGGAACGGTTGACTTTCTATTTACCTTAATTGCTTCATTTTGAGCAGATTGTTTGACTTTACTAAAGAATAAGCATAAACTGAATGTAAGCGATAACGTTTATCGTATTAAAAGCAAAGGAGACAGAGCTATGTCACTTGAAAATAAATTGGAACAAGCAACTGGTGCTATCAAAGAAGGATTTGGGAAAGTTACTGGTGATAGCAAAACTGAAGCAGAAGGTGCTGTAGAAAAAACAGTTGCGAAAGCAAAAGAAGTTGTAGAAGATGCTAAAGGTGCTGTAGAAGGTGCCGTTGAAGGTCTTAAAAATTCATTTAAAAAAGAAGACTAAAAAAAATCAAGGGAATGTTTCCCTTGATTTTTTTTATAGATAATGTTCTGCGATAGCTGCGTCTCCAGGATAGTCTTCTTTCTTTCCTTGGACGATTTGGTAACAATCAGCTCCCTTACCAGCAATAATCACGGCATCGAGTTCTTGATTTGTGATGGCCATCGCGGCCTTGATGGCTTGTTCACGATCGGCAATCTTTTCAACAGGATGACTGATATAGCTGCTGATTTCTTCAGCAATGGCCATTGGATCTTCATAGTTGGGGTCATCCGCAGTTAGAAAGACTTGAATTTCAGGATGTTGATCGAGGAGAAGACCAAAATCCTTACGACGGCTTTCGCCCTTGTTTCCAGTCGAACCGAGAACCAGAGCAATCTTTCCAGTTTGATGAGTTTCAACAACAGAAATCAGTTTTTTCAGACTGTCACCATTGTGGGCGTAGTCGATGAAGACCTTGGCTCCATTTTTCTGAGTGAGAACTTCCATACGTCCAGGGACGCGGGTTGCAGCGATCCCTTTTTTGATATCTTCAAGACTGGCACCTAGACGAAGACAGGCAAGTCCTGCAGCAACGGCATTTTCTTGGTTAAAGTGGCCGATGAGTTGGATATCATAATCACCAGCGAGTTTACCTGTAGCGGAAAAGCTAAAGGCTTTGGAGTTCTCGATTTGGTTACTTGACTGGCTACCATAGAAGTCATGTTCTTGATTTTCTACTTGTTCTTTCAATACAGAAAAGTGGTCCATGTCGCTATTAATGACAACTGCTCGGCTATTTTTCATCAAGAGACGTTTGTGGTAGAAGTAATCTTCAAAGCTAGGATGCTCAATCGGACCGATATGGTCAGGAGTGATGTTAAGAAAGACACCTACATCAAAGGTCAGGCCATAGACTCGATGAACAAGATAGGCTTGGCTAGAGACTTCCATTACAAGATGGGTTCTTCCATTCTTAACAGCCTGAGCCATCATGTCGAAAAGATCGATATTTTCAGGTGTTGAGAAGGAAGATTTAAAGAAGGTCTCGCCATCCAGAGTTGTGTTCATAGTTGACAAGAGAGCTGTTGGGTAGCGTTGAGATAGGATGTGGTAAGCAAAGTAAGCAGCTGTTGTCTTTCCTTTTGTCCCTGTAAAAGCGAGAATTTTAAGTTTTTCTTGTGGATTACCGTAAAATTCCATAGCAATCAAACTCATGGCTTTTTTGATATCGTTCACAATGATGACGGGGATACCGACTTCGTAGTCCTTTTCGGCAACGTACCAGGCTAAACCCTGACTTATAGCGGATAGGAGGTATTCTTTTTTAAAGGCAGCACCTTTTGCAAAAAAAAGAGTCCCTTCTTTTACTTTTCGGCTGTCGTAACTGATGCTGTCAAAAACAACTTCACTGTAGTTGTAGTGGTAATGTCCTTGGTCAATAATCTCGCGAAAAAGGCCATCTTTCTTTAAAATATCTAATACGGTTTCAATCTTAATCATACTTTCTATTATAAACTTCAAGCCCGAATTTTACAAGTAACAAGGAAAAGTTTATAATGGAAGATAAGGAACTTTTCCTAGTTATCAAAATTGAATGAGGAAGCTATGTCTAACGAAAACAATCACCAGCAAGCCCAGATGTTGCGAGGGACTGCTTGGCTAACAGCTAGTAACTTTATTAGTCGCCTCCTTGGTGCTATCTACATTATTCCCTGGTATATCTGGATGGGGACCTATGCTGCTAAGGCAAATGGACTCTTTACCATGGGCTACAATATTTACGCCTGGTTCTTGCTGATTTCGACAGCGGGTATCCCAGTTGCGGTCGCCAAACAAGTAGCTAAGTACAATACCATGCGAGAAGAAGAGCATAGCTTTGCCTTGATTCGGAGTTTCCTAAGCTTTATGACGGGCTTGGGCTTAGTCTTTGCTTTGGTCTTGTATCTCTTTTCTCCCTGGTTAGCAGATTTGTCAGGTGTGGGGAAAGACCTGATTCCCATCATGCAGAGCTTGGCTTGGGCAGTCTTGATTTTCCCATCTATGAGTGTCATCCGAGGATTCTTCCAAGGGATGAATAACCTGAAACCCTATGCTATGAGTCAAATCGCCGAGCAGGTAATCCGTGTTATCTGGATGTTGATGGCAACCTTCTTCATTATGAAGATGGGTTCTGGTGACTACTTATCAGCCGTTACCCAATCGACCTTTGCAGCCTTTGTGGGGATGGTGGCAAGTTTTGCAGTTTTGATCTACTTTCTTGCCCAAGAAGGTTTGCTCAAAAGAGTTTTTGAAACACGGGATAAAATCAATAGTAAGCGACTCTTAGTCGATACCATAAAGGAAGCCATTCCCTTTATCCTGACAGGATCAGCCATCCAGCTCTTCCAGATTTTAGACCAGATGACCTTTATCAATAGTATGAAGTGGTTTACCAACTACAGCAATGAAGACTTGGTTGTTATGTTTTCTTATTTCTCTGCCAATCCTAATAAAATTACCATGATTTTAATCTCTGTGGGGGTTTCCATTGGGAGTGTCGGTTTGCCGCTGTTGACGGAAAACTATGTAAAAGGCGACTTACCGGCAGCGGCTCGCCTAGTCCAAGATAGTCTCACCATGCTCTTCTTATTTTTACTGCCGGCAACGGTTGGAGTGGTCATGGTAGGGGAGCCTCTTTACACGGTCTTTTACGGTAAGCCAGATAGTTTGGCCATGGGTTTATTTGTCTTTGCAGTTTTGCAGTCTACTATCCTAGGCTTGTATATGGTCTTGTCTCCTATGCTTCAGGCCATGTTCCGAAACCGCAAGGCAGTTCTTTACTTCATCTATGGTTCCATTGCTAAGATCGTCTTGCAATTGCCAACCATTGCTATTTTCCATAGTTACGGTCCCTTGATTTCAACGACTATCGGTTTGATTATTCCGAATGTCCTGATGTACCGAGACATTTGCCAGGTAACGGGTGCTCGTCGAAAGATAATCTTGAAGCGAACCATTTTGATTACCATCTTGACCCTTGTCATGTTTATCCTAGTTGGCTTCTTGCAGTGGCTACTCGGTTTTGTCTTCCAACCAAGTGGACGTTTCTGGAGTTTCCTTTATGTGGCTCTCATCGGAGGGCTTGGAGGAGGCCTTTATGCTTTGATGAGCCTACGGACACGACTCTTGGACAAGATAATCGGCAAAGCTCAAGCAGACCGACTACGTACACGATTGAAAATATCGTAAAAAGATTTATAAATAAAAGTAATAAATTTAACCTTTCTTTAACAGAAAGGTTTTTATACTACATTTTTCTTAAAAAAAGAGAACTTTTTCTAAAATCAAGAGCAAAAAATATGTTTTTTAAGTTTTTCTTTAGAAATTACTTGACTAAATAAAACTAAAGCTGTATAATAAGACAAAACTTTTAAATAGGAGGTTCTGGAAATGAAAAAGTCTAAGGCCAAGTATCTGACACTTGCAAGTGTCGTGTTAAGCGCAGGTATCTTACTGAGCGCATGTGGAAATTCAAGTAGCGCTACTAAAACATATAACTATGTTTATTCGAACGATCCATCTAGTTTGAACTATCTTGCAGAAAACCGTGCAACAACCAATGACATCGTGACCAATTTGGTGGATGGGTTGATGGAAAATGACCAATACGGTAACTATGTTCCATCATTGGCAGAGGATTGGACTGTTTCTCAGGACGGTTTGACCTATACTTACAAATTGCGTAAGGATGCAAAATGGTATACTTATGAGGGTGAAGAATATGCCCCTGTAACGGCCCAAGACTTTGTGACAGGTTTGAAATATGCTGCTGATAAAAAATCCGAAGCCTTGTACCTGGTTCAAGACTCGGTAGCAGGTTTGGATGACTATATCAACGGGAAAACAAGTGACTTTTCAACTGTCGGTGTTAAGGCGATTGACGACCAAACAGTTCAGTATACTTTGACACGTCCAGAACCTTATTGGAATTCTAAAACAACTTCAACCATTCTCTTCCCTGTCAATGCAGACTTCCTAAAATCAAAAGGGGATGATTTTGGTAAGGTGGATCCTTCTAGTATTTTGTACAGTGGACCTTTCTTGATGAAATCTTTTGTTTCAAAATCTGTTATCGAATACAAGAAAAATCCAAATTACTGGGATGCTAAAAATGTCTTTGTGGACGATGTGAAATTGACTTACTATGACGGTAGTGACCAGGATGCCCTAGCTCGTAACTTCGTAGAAGGAGTCTATAGCTACGCGCGTCTCTACCCAAATAGCTCAAGCTTTGAAGGAATTAAAGAGAAGAACAAGGATAACATCATCTATAGTATGCAAAACGCAACTTCTTATTACTTGAACTTCAACTTGGACAGAAAATCTTATAACTTCACGTCTAAAACATCAGATATCGAAAAGAAATCAACCCAAGAAGCAGTTCTGAATAAAAACTTCCGTCAAGCCTTCAACTATGCTTATAACCGTACAGCCTATGGAGCACAATCTCAAGGGGAAGAAGGAGCAACAAAGATTATTCGTAACTTGGTTGTACCTCCTACGTTTGTAAGTATCAACGGAAAAGACTTTGGCGATGTTGTTTCAGAAAAGATGGTCAACTATGGCCAAGAATGGCAAGGAATCAACTTTGCAGATGCGCAAGATCCATACTACAATCCTGACAAAGCCAAGGCTAAATTTGCAGAAGCTAAGAAAGAATTGGAAGCTAAGGGTGTACAATTCCCAATCCACTTGGACGTATCAGTTGACCAATCAGCTAAAAAAGGTGTACTTGAAGCAAGTTCTTTGAAACAATCCATCGAATCTGTTCTAGGAGCTGAGAATGTGGTTATCGATATCCAACAATTATCAACAGATGACTACGATAATTCTAGCTACCTCGCTCAAACCGCAGCTCAAAAAGACTTTGATATCTATAATGGCGGTTGGAGCGCTGACTACTTGGATCCATCAAGCTATCTAGATATCCTAAATGTCAATAACGGTGGTATGTTGCAAAACCTTGGTCTAGAACCAGGTGAGGTCAATGACAAGGCTAAGGCAGTTGGTCTGGATACTTACACTCAAATGTTGGAAGAAGCTAATAAAGAGCAAGATCCAGCAAAACGTTATGAAAAATATGCTGAAATTCAAGCTTGGCTCGTTGATAGCGCCCTTGCAATTCCAAACGTTTCCCAAGGTGGAACACCTGGCTTGAGAAAGACAGTTCCATTCTCAGCGCCATTCTCACAAGCTGGAAATAAGGGTGTCGAATCATACAAGTATCTCAAGTTACAAGATAAGACTGTAACGGCTGATGAGTATGAAAAAGCTAAAGAAAAATGGCTAAAAGAAAAAGAAGAATCAAATAAAAAAGCCCAAGAAGAACTGGCAAAACACGTTAAATAACCAGTCTATTCAACAGGAAAAACGATAGTTTCTCAAGGAACTATCGTTTTTATATAGTTTGAAACTATAACTAGCTCTTGAAAACAAGAAAATGAGTTAGTAAAAATAAGTGGTACAATAGTTACTATAGATTTGGAGGTATTGTATGAGCAAAGAACTACACATCAACACAATTTTGGCCCAGGCTGGTATCAAGTCAGATGAGGCTACAGGTGCCTTGGTAACACCGCTTCATTTTTCAACCACTTATCAGCATCCAGAGTTCGGTCAGTCTACGGGATTTGACTATACTCGTACCAAAAACCCAACTCGCAGTAAGGCGGAGGAAGTCTTGGCGGCTATTGAGTCAGCAGACTATGCCCTAGCGACAAGCTCAGGAATGGCTGCAATTGTATTGGCCTTTAGTGTCTTTCCAGTAGGAAGTAAAGTCTTGGCTGTGAGAGATCTTTATGGGGGTTCTTTCCGTTGGTTTAACCAAGTCGAGCAGGAAGGCCGTTTCCATTTTACCTATGCCAATACAGAAGAAGAGTTGATTGCTGAGTTGGAGAAAGATGTGGATGTTCTCTATATTGAAACACCAACCAATCCCTTGATGTTGGAATTTGATATTGCCAAACTAGCCAAACTAGCTCATGCCAAGGGTGCCAAGGTAGTGGTGGACAATACCTTCTACAGTCCGATTTACCAACGTCCAATTGAAGATGGTGCGGATATCGTTCTTCATTCAGCCACCAAGTATCTAGCAGGGCACAATGATGTCTTGGCTGGGGTGGTTGTGACTAATAGTTTAGAACTATATGAACAACTTTTCTATAATCTCAATACGACAGGTGCGGTCTTGTCACCATTTGATAGTTATCAGTTGATTCGTGGTCTTAAAACTCTACCTCTTCGTATGGAACGTTCTACAGCCAATGCCCAAGAAGTGGTTGCTTTTTTGAAGGATTCACCTGCTGTCAAGGAAGTGCTCTATACTGGACGTGGGGGTATGATTTCCTTTAAAGTAGTGGATGAAAAACGTATTCCTCATATTTTAAATAGCTTGAAGGTCTTTTCATTTGCGGAAAGTTTGGGTGGGGTGGAGAGTCTGATCACCTATCCGACGACTCAAACCCATGCGGATATTCCAGCAGAAGTGCGCCATTCCTATGGCTTAACAGATGACCTCTTGCGCTTGTCAATTGGGATTGAAGATGCTAGAGATTTGATTGCGGACTTGAGCCAAGCTTTGGAAGGATAAGATAGATATGGGAAAATATGATTTTACAAGCCTGCCCAATCGTTTTGGGCACCATACCTATAAATGGAAAGAAGCGGAAGCTGATCGAGAAGTTCTACCAGCTTGGATAGCAGATATGGACTTTGTGGTTTTGCCTGAAGTTCGACAGGCTGTACAAGCCTACGCAGATCAGTTGGTCTATGGCTATACTTATGCTAGTGATGCTTTGATTGAGTCGGTTCAGGACTGGGAAGCCAGTCAACACGGCTATCACTTTGACAAGGATGCCCTCGTCTTTATTGAGGGAGTGGTACCAGCTATTTCAACAGCCATTCAAGCCTTTACAAAAGAAGGAGAGGCTGTTCTGATTAACACACCTGTCTATCCGCCTTTTGCTCGCAGTGTCAAACTCAACAATCGTCGATTGATTACCAATTCTTTGGTGGAAAAGAATGGTCTGTTTGAGATTGACTTTGACCAGTTGGAGAAGGATATGGTGGAAGAGGATGTGAAGCTTTATATCCTTTGCAATCCTCACAATCCTGGTGGACGTGTTTGGGAAAAAGAAGTACTGGAGAAAATCGGACAGCTTTGCCAAAAACATGGTGTTTTGTTGGTTTCAGATGAGATTCACCAAGATTTGGCCCTCTTTGGTCACAAACACCAGTCTTTTAACACCATTAATCCAGCTTTTAAAGACTTTGCCCTTATCTTGAGTAGTGCCACTAAAACCTTCAACATTGCTGGAACTAAAAATTCCTATGCCGTTATTGAGAATCCCAAGTTGAGACTTGCTTTCCAAAAACGCCAGTTGGCCAATAACCAACATGAAATCTCAGGCTTGGGGTATTTGGCGACAGAAGCTGCCTACCGTTATGGTAAGGACTGGTTAGGAGAGTTAAAGGAAGTCATCGAGGACCACATTAACTATGTAGTGGATGTTTTGGGCAAAAAAACCAAGATTAAGGTCATGAAACCGCAAGGTACCTACTTGATCTGGCTTGATTTTTCAGCCTATGACCTAACGGATGACCGCTTGCAAGAGCTTTTGAAGAATGAAGCCAAGGTTATCTTGAACCGAGGTTTGGACTTT
>OJYN01000356.1_pt1 | contig 10764 bp, 3 predicted proteins | sample 1611671 | NCBI WGS metagenome assembly OJYN01 (sample SAMN04436759, study PRJEB24849) | human gut metagenome | biome: human gut; feature: NICU; material: stool | host: Homo sapiens | place: USA: Saint Louis, MO | collected 2011-02-25 | reverse complement strand
CCGTTTGATACTGAGCGTTACTGGAAAGAGCGCGTCTCCCCGGCCTGCGAGCCTGCCGACGCAGCGCTGTCTGCCGGGCTGGAGGTGGCGAGTCGCGCCGCGACAGCGCTCGATCTCCCTCGCCTGGAAGCGCTTAAACAGTGCGCCACGCGACTGCACGCCATCTACGTCGATCAACTGGTACAACGCTGTACCGGCGATGCCATTGAGAACGGCGTGGACGCCATGACCATCATGCGCCGTGGACGTCTGCTGCCCCGCTACCAGCAGCTACTCCAGCGCCTGCTGAATAACTGCGTGGTCGACGGCGATTACCGCTGCACCGACGGGCGATACGTCCGCGCCCGCCCCATTGAACATCAACAGCGGGAATCACTGCTGACGGAACTTGCCGGTTATTGTGAAGGTTTTCAGGCTATTCCCGACACCATCGCCCGTGCCGGCGATCGGTTATATGAAATGATGAGCGGCGCGGAAGAACCGGTGGCGATTATCTTCCCGCAAAGCGCCTCCGACGGCGTGGAAGTGCTGTATCAGGAATTCAGCTTTGGCCGCTATTTCAACCAAATCGCCGCCGGGGTATTACGTGGCATTGTCCAGACGCGTCAGCCCCGCCAGCCGTTGCGTATTCTTGAAGTTGGCGGCGGAACCGGCGGCACCACCGCGTGGCTGCTGCCGGAACTCAACGGCGTTCCGGCACTGGAGTACCATTTCACCGATATCTCGGCGCTGTTCACCCGTCGCGCCCAGCAGAAATTCGCCGACTATGATTTTGTGAAGTATAGCGAGCTGGATCTCGAAAAAGAGGCGCAGTCTCAGGGTTTCCAGGCACAGTCTTACGATCTTATCGTGGCAGCGAACGTGATTCACGCCACCCGCCATATTGGCCGCACGCTCGATAATCTGCGCCCCCTGCTCAAGCCGGGCGGGCGCCTGCTGATGCGCGAAATCACCCAGCCAATGCGTCTGTTTGACTTCGTTTTCGGCCCGCTGGTTCTTCCGCTACAGGATCTCGACGCCCGCGAAGGTGAGTTATTCCTCACCACCGCTCAGTGGCAACAACAGTGCCGCCACGCCGGATTCAGCAAAGTGGCGTGGCTACCGCAGGATGGCAGCCCGACCGCCGGGATGAGCGAACATATCATTCTCGCCACGCTGCCCGGTCAGGCGGTTAGCGCCGTAACATTCACCGCGCCATCAGAACCCGTGTTGGGGCAGGCGCTGACGGATAACGGTGATTATCTCGCCGACTGGTCTGATTGCGCAGGTCAGCCCGAACGGTTTAACGCCCGCTGGCAGGAGGCCTGGCGTCTGCTTTCACAGCGTCATGGCGACGCTCTGCCTGTGGAACCGCCCCCCGTCGCCGCCCCGGAGTGGCTAGGGAAGGTTCGCTTAAGCTGGCAAAACGAAGCCTTTTCCCGCGGTCAGATGCGCGTTGAAGCCCGTCATCCTGCTGGCGAGTGGCTGCCGCTATCGCCCGCCGAGCCTCTTCCTGCGCCGCAAACGCATTATCAATGGCGCTGGACGCCCCTCAACGTCGCCAGCATTGACCATCCGCTTACCTTTAGCTTCAGCGCCGGTACGCTTGCGCGCAGCGACGAGCTGGCGCAATACGGCATCATTCACGATCCGCACGCCTCTTCACGACTGATGATTGTTGAGGAGAGCGAGGATACGCTGGCCTTAGCGGAGAAAGTGATAGCAGCGCTCACCGCCAGCGCAGCCGGATTGATTGTGGTTACTCGCCGCGCGTGGCGAGTCGAGGAAAATGAAGCACTCTCTGCATCCCATCACGCGCTATGGGCCTTGCTTCGCGTCGCGGCCAACGAACAGCCGGAACGGTTGCTTGCCGCCATCGATCTCGCCGAAAACACCCCGTGGGAAACGCTGCATCAAGGGTTGAGCGCAGTCTCACTATCACAGCGCTGGCTCGCCGCACGGGGTGACACCCTTTGGCTTCCTTCACTGTCGCCCAATACGGGATGCGCCGCTGAATTACCGGCAAACGTGTTTACCGGCGATAGCCGCTGGCATCTGGTGACCGGAGCGTTTGGCGGATTAGGCCGCCTTGCCGTGAACTGGCTCAGAGAAAAAGGGGCGCGACGCATCGCCCTGCTAGCGCCGCGCGTGGATGAGTCATGGCTACGCGACGTGGAGGGCGGGCAGACGCGCGTCTGCCGTTGTGATGTGGGCGATGCCGGGCAACTGGCCACGGTTCTTGACGATCTGGCGGCCAACGGCGGCATTGCCGGAGCGATTCATGCCGCTGGCGTATTGGCTGACGCGCCCTTGCAGGAGCTTGATGACCACCAGCTGGCTGCCGTTTTCGCGGTAAAAGCGCAGGCGGCAAGCCAGCTGTTGCAAACCCTGCGCAACCACGACGGACGCTATCTTATTCTCTACTCTTCCGCTGCCGCCACCCTCGGCGCGCCGGGTCAGAGCGCCCATGCGCTGGCCTGCGGCTACCTGGACGGGCTGGCCCAGCAGTTTTCCACCCTTGATGCGCCGAAAACGCTCTCTGTCGCCTGGGGCGCATGGGGAGAAAGCGGTCGGGCGGCCACGCCGGAAATGCTGGCGACACTCGCCAGCCGAGGTATGGGCGCGTTAAGCGATGCCGAAGGCTGCTGGCACCTGGAACAGGCGGTGATGCGCGGTGCCCCGTGGCGACTGGCGATGCGCGTTTTTACCGACAAAATGCCCCCGTTACAACAGGCTCTGTTTAACATCAGCGCCACAGAAAAAGCCGCAACGCCGGTCATTCCTCCTGCTGATGACAACGCCTTTAACGGCAGCCTGAGCGATGAAACAGCGGTGATGGCATGGCTGAAAAAGCGGATTGCGGTTCAGCTAAGGCTGAGCGATCCGGCGTCACTGCATCCAAACCAGGATCTGTTGCAACTCGGCATGGACTCGCTGCTCTTCCTTGAACTCAGTAGCGATATTCAGCACTACCTGGGCGTACGCATCAATGCGGAACGGGCGTGGCAGGATCTGTCTCCTCATGGACTCACGCAGCTTATCTGTTCTAAGCCAGAGGCGACGCCTGCCGCTTCGCAGCCGGAAGTGTTGCGGCACGACGCCGACGAGCGTTATGCGCCCTTCCCTTTGACGCCCATTCAGCACGCCTACTGGCTGGGGCGAACCCACCTCATTGGCTATGGCGGCGTCGCCTGTCACGTCCTGTTTGAGTGGGATAAACGCCACGATGAGTTCGATCTCGCCATACTGGAGAAAGCATGGAACCAGCTCATCGCACGCCACGATATGTTGCGTATGGTGGTTGATGCCGACGGGCAGCAGCGAATCCTGGCGACAACGCCGGAGTATCACATCCCGCGTGACGATCTGCGCGCGCTTTCCCCGGAAGAACAGCGCATCGCGCTGGAAAAACGGCGGCATGAACTGAGCTATCGCGTTTTGCCTGCCGACCAGTGGCCTCTTTTTGAGCTGGTGGTCAGCGAAATCGACGATTGCCATTACCGTCTGCATATGAACCTCGACCTTTTGCAGTTTGATGTGCAGAGTTTTAAAGTCATGATGGACGACCTGGCGCAGGTCTGGCGCGGTGAAACGCTGGCGCCGCTCGCTATTACCTTCCGTGATTATGTGATGGCTGAACAGGCGCGCCGACAGACATCGGCATGGCACGATGCCTGGGATTACTGGCAGGAAAAACTGCCGCAACTGCCCTTAGCGCCAGAGCTGCCGGTGGTTGAGACGCCCCCGGAAACGCCACACTTCACCACCTTCAAATCGACGATCGGCAAGACAGAATGGCAGGCCGTGAAACAGCGCTGGCAGCAGCAAGGCGTCACACCGTCTGCCGCGCTGCTCACGCTGTTTGCCGCCACCCTTGAGCGCTGGAGCCGTACCACAACATTTACGCTGAACCTGACGTTCTTCAATCGCCAGCCGATCCATCCGCAAATCAACAAGTTGATTGGTGATTTTACCTCCGTCACGCTGGTTGATTTTAACTTCTCAGCGCCGGTGACGTTGCAAGAGCAGATGCAACAGACCCAACAGCGCCTCTGGCAAAACATGGCGCACAGTGAAATGAACGGTGTTGAGGTGATCCGTGAGCTGGGCCGCCTGCGCGGATCACAACGTCAACCGCTGATGCCGGTAGTGTTTACCAGTATGCTGGGGATGACGCTGGAAGGCATGACTATCGATCAGGCGATGAGCCATCTGTTCGGCGAACCCTGCTATGTATTCACGCAAACGCCGCAGGTCTGGCTGGATCATCAGGTCATGGAGAGCGACGGCGAGTTGATGTTTAGCTGGTACTGCATGGACAACGTGCTGGAACCCGGCGCTGCCGAGGCGATGTTTAATGACTATTGCGCCATCCTGCAAGCCGTCATCGCCGCCCCTGAAAGCCTGAAGACTCTCGCCAGCGGCATCGCCGGGCACATTCCCCGCCGACGCTGGCCGCTGAACGCGCAGGCGGACTACGACCTGCGGGATATTGAGCAGGCGACGCTCGAATACCCCGGCATCCGGCAGGCCAGAGCGGAAATAACCGAACAGGGCGCGTTGACGCTGGATATCGTGATGGCCGACGATCCGTCGCCATCAGCGGCGATGCCTGATGAGCACGAACTTACCCAACTGGCGCTGCCGTTGCCTGAGCAGGCGCAGCTTGATGAGCTGGAGGCGACCTGGCGCTGGCTGGAGGCGCGTGCGCTACAGGGGATCGCGGCTACGCTAAATCGTCACGGCCTGTTTACCACGCCGGAGATCGCCCATCGCTTTAGCGCAATAGTACAGGCGCTGTCCGCGCAAGCGTCTCACCAGCGTCTGCTGCGCCAGTGGCTACAGTGTCTGACGGAAAGAGAGTGGTTAATCCGCGAAGGTGAAAGCTGGCGCTGCCGCATTCCGCTCAGCGAGATTCCTGAGCCTCAGGAAGCGTGCCCGCAAAGCCAATGGAGCCAGGCGCTGGCGCAGTATCTGGAAACCTGCATCGCCCGGCACGACGCCCTCTTCTCCGGGCAGTGTTCTCCGCTGGAATTGCTGTTCAACGAGCAGCATCGCGTTACCGACGCGCTGTATCGCGACAACCCCGCCAGCGCCTGTCTGAATCGCTATACCGCGCAGATTGCCGCCTTGTGCAGCGCAGAACGGATTCTGGAGGTTGGCGCCGGAACCGCAGCCACTACCGCGCCGGTGCTGAAGGCCACGCGGAACACGCGGCAGTCGTACCACTTCACGGACGTCTCCGCGCAGTTCCTCAATGACGCCAGAGCCCGTTTCCATGATGAATCGCAGGTGTCTTATGCCTTGTTCGACATCAACCAGCCGCTGGATTTCACCGCCCACCCGGAGGCGGGTTACGACCTGATCGTTGCCGTCAATGTGCTCCACGACGCCAGCCATGTCGTCCAGACGTTGCGCAGATTAAAACTGTTGCTGAAAGCCGGCGGACGTTTGCTGATCGTTGAAGCGACGGAGCGAAACAGCGTATTCCAGCTGGCGAGCGTGGGCTTTATTGAGGGATTAAGCGGATACCGCGATTTCCGCCGCCGGGATGAGAAACCGATGCTCACCCGCTCCGCATGGCAGGAGGTTCTCGTTCAGGCCGGGTTTGCAAACGAGCTGGCGTGGCCCGCGCAGGAATCGTCGCCGCTGCGCCAGCATCTGCTGGTAGCGCGTTCGCCTGGCGTAAATCGCCCGGATAAAAAAGCCGTGAGCCGCTATTTACAGCAGCGCTTTGGCACCGGTCTGCCCATTTTACAGATCCGGCAAAGAGAAGCGTTATTTACGCCGCTGCATGCCCCGTCTGATGCGCCGACTGAGCCAGCCAAACCCACGCCAGTTGCCGGGGGGAATCCGGCGCTGGAAAAACAGGTGGCTGAACTCTGGCAATCGCTGCTGTCTCGCCCCGTGGCAAGGCATCACGACTTTTTCGAACTGGGCGGCGACAGCCTGATGGCGACAAGGATGGTCGCGCAGCTAAACCGGAGAGGGATTGCCAGGGCTAACCTTCAGGATCTGTTCAGCCATTCGACGCTGAGCGACTTCTGCGCCCATCTACAGGCGGCTACGTCAGGAGAGGACAACCCGATACCCCTTTGCCAGGGCGACGGTGAGGAAACCCTGTTTGTCTTCCACGCTTCAGACGGCGATATCAGCGCCTGGCTGCCGCTCGCTAGCGCGTTGAACAGGCGCGTTTTCGGCCTGCAAGCAAAATCGCCGCAGCGCTTTGCCACGCTCGACCAGATGATCGATGAGTATGTCGGGTGCATCCGTCGTCAGCAGCCTCACGGCCCTTATGTGCTGGCGGGTTGGTCGTATGGCGCGTTTCTTGCGGCGGGCGCCGCACAGCGCCTGTACGCCAAAGGCGAGCAGGTTCGGATGGTGTTAATCGATCCCGTGTGCCGACAGGATTTCTGTTGCGAAAACCGGGCGGCCCTGCTGCGCCTGTTAGCCGAAGGACAAACGCCTCTGGCACTGCCCGAACATTTCGACCAGCAGACGCCCGACAGCCAGCTTGCCGACTTTATCAGCCTCGCTAAAACGGCCGGTATGGTGTCGCAAAACCTGACGCTGCAAGCGGCAGAAACGTGGCTCGACAACATCGCGCATCTGCTGCGTTTACTGACTGAGCATACGCCGGGCGAAAGCGTTCCGGTCCCCTGTCTCATGGTGTATGCCGCCGGGAGACCCGCGCGCTGGACGCCAGCAGAAACCGAGTGGCAGGGCTGGATAAACAACGCCGACGACGCTGTGATTGAAGCCAGCCACTGGCAAATCATGATGGAAGCCCCCCACGTTCAGGCTTGTGCGCAACACATTACGCGCTGGCTTTGCGCAACCTCAACGCAACCGGAGAACACGTTATGATGCCGTCCGCCTCCCCAAAACAACGCGTACTGATTGTGGGCGCCAAATTTGGCGAAATGTACCTGAATGCCTTTATGCAGCCCCCGGAGGGGCTGGAACTGGTCGGCCTGCTGGCGCAGGGAAGCGCCCGTTCAAGAGAGCTGGCTCATGCGTTTGGCATTCCGCTGTATACCTCGCCGGAACAGATAACCAGGATGCCGGATATCGCCTGTATTGTCGTGCGTTCGACCGTCGCCGGAGGAACCGGTACGCAGCTTGCCAGACACTTTCTGACGCGCGGCGTACACGTCATTCAGGAGCATCCCCTCCACCCGGATGACATCAGTTCCTTACAAACGCTGGCGCAGGAACAGGGCTGCTGCTATTGGGTAAACACGTTTTATCCGCATACGCGCGCGGGACGCACATGGCTTCGCGATGCGCAGCAGCTGCGTCGCTGCCTGGCTAAGACGCCGCCGGTAGTCCACGCCACCACCAGCCGACAGTTGCTCTACTCCACTCTGGATTTGTTGTTGCTGGCTCTGGGCGTTGATGCCGCCGCCGTGGAGTGCGACGTGGTTGGCAGCTTTAGCGATTTTCACTGTCTGAGACTCTTCTGGCCGGAGGGAGAAGCCTGCCTGCTGCTTCAGCGCTATCTCGATCCTGACGATCCAGATATGCATAGCCTTATCATGCACCGCCTGCTGCTGGGCTGGCCGGAAGGTCATCTTTCGCTGGAGGCGAGCTACGGCCCCGTCATCTGGTCATCCAGCCTGTTTGTCGCAGACCATCAGGAGAACGCCCACAGCCTCTACCGCAGACCGGAGATCCTGCGCGATCTGCCGGGTCTGACGCGCAGCGCGGCGCCCCTGAGCTGGCGCGACTGCTGCGAAACCGCCGGGCCGGAGGGCGTCAGCTGGTTGCTACACCAGTTGCGCAGCCATCTGGCGGGCGAACATCCACCAGCGGCCTGCCAAAGCGTACATCAGATCGCGTTATCACGTTTATGGCAGCAGATTTTACGTAAGACCGGCAATGCGGAGATCAGACGCCTGACGCCGCCGCACCACGACCGGTTAGCCGGTTTCTACAACGATGATGATAAGGAGGCGCTGTGACGCAATCTGCAATGTGCATCCCGCTGTGGCCCGCCCGGAACGGCAATACTGCGCATCTGGTCATGTGCCCTTTCGCTGGCGGCAGCAGTAGCGCGTTTCGCCACTGGCAAGCTGAGCAACTGGCTGATTGCGCGCTTTCTCTGGTGACCTGGCCGGGGCGCGATCGCCTTCGCCATCTGGAACCGCTCAGAAGCATTACACAACTGGCGGCACTGCTGGCGAACGAGCTGGAAGCATCCGTATCGCCTGACACGCCGCTTTTACTCGCCGGGCACAGCATGGGGGCGCAGGTGGCGTTTGAAACCTGCCGACTTCTGGAGCAACGGGGGCTTGCGCCACAAGGACTGATTATTTCCGGGTGCCATGCCCCGCATCTGCATTCTGAACGCCAGCTCAGCCATCGCGATGATGCCGACTTTATCGCTGAGCTGATAGACATTGGCGGATGTTCTCCTGAACTGCGGGAAAACCAGGAATTAATGTCGCTGTTTCTTCCTCTTCTGCGCGCTGATTTTTACGCCACCGAGAGCTATCACTACGACTCGCCCGACGTCTGTCCGCCGCTGCGCACGCCTGCGCTGTTATTGTGCGGCAGCCACGATCGCGAAGCCTCCTGGCAGCAGGTCGATGCCTGGCGTCAGTGGCTGAGCCACGTTACAGGCCCGGTGGTGATTGACGGCGATCATTTCTATCCCATTCAACAAGCCCGGTCCTTTTTTACGCAGATTGTCCGCCATTTTCCCCACGCATTTTCTGCAATGACCGCGTGGCAAAAACAGCCCAGTACTTCAGAAAGGTGACGCATGAATTCTTCCTTTGAATCTCTGATTGAACAGTATCCCTTACCCATTGCCGAACAGTTGCGCCACTGGGCGGCCCGTTATGCCTCGCGAATTGCCGTCGTTGATGCAAAGGGGTCGTTAACCTACAGCGCGCTTGATGCACAAGTTGACGAACTTGCCGCAGGTCTGTCATCACTGAGTTTGCGTTCGGGGGAGCATGTAATTGTGCAGCTTCCCAACGACAACGCGTTTGTTACCCTGCTGTTCGCCTTGTTAAGACTGGGCGTTATCCCCGTGCTGGCGATGCCCTCGCAACGGGCGCTGGATATCGACGCGCTGATTGAGCTGGCGCAACCCGTCGCTTACGTTATTCACGGGGAAAACCACGCAGAGCTGGCCCGACAGATGGCGCACAAACACGCCTGCTTGCGTCATGTTCTGGTCGCTGGAGAGACCGTGAGCGACGATTTTACGCCGCTCTTCTCCCTTCACGGTGAGCGACAGGCATGGCCGCAGCCTGATGTTTCCGCCACCGCGTTGTTGTTGCTCTCAGGCGGCACAACCGGCACGCCCAAACTCATCCCGCGCCGACATGCCGACTATAGCTATAACTTCAGCGCTTCTGCTGAACTGTGCGGCATCAGCCAACAGAGCGTGTATCTCGCCGTCCTCCCGGTGGCGCATAACTTTCCGCTGGCCTGCCCCGGTATTCTGGGAACGCTTGCCTGCGGCGGAAAAGTGGTGCTGACCGACAGCGCCAGCTGTGATGAGGTGATGCCTTTAATCGCGCAGGAAAGAGTGACTCACGTCGCCCTGGTTCCGGCGCTGGCGCAATTATGGGTGCAGGCCAGGGAGTGGGAAGACAGCGACCTTTCGTCGCTGCGCGTCATTCAGGCAGGCGGCGCCCGGCTCGACCCGACGCTTGCTGAGCAGGTTATCGCCACCTTTGACTGTACCCTGCAACAGGTTTTCGGTATGGCGGAAGGCCTGCTCTGTTTTACCCGGCTGGACGATCCGCATGCCACCATTCTCCACAGCCAGGGGCGCCCGTTGTCCCCTCTGGATGAAATCCGCATCGTTGATCAAGACGAGAACGACGTCGCGCCGGGCGAAACCGGGCAATTGTTAACGCGCGGCCCTTATACCATTTCGGGCTATTACCGCGCCCCTGCCCACAATGCGCAGGCCTTTACCGCGCAAGGGTTTTACCGCACAGGCGACAATGTCAGGCTGGATGAGGTGGGGAACCTGCACGTTGAGGGACGCATAAAAGAGCAGATCAACCGCGCCGGAGAAAAAATAGCCGCGGCTGAAGTGGAATCGGCACTGCTGCGTTTAGCGGAAGTGCAAGATTGCGCGGTGGTCGCCGCGCCGGACACGCTGCTTGGCGAGCGGATTTGCGCGTTTATCATCGCGCAGCAGGTGCCAACTGACTATCAGCAGTTGCGTCAACAACTGACCCGTATGGGGCTCAGCGCGTGGAAAATTCCTGACCAAATCGAGTTTCTGGACCACTGGCCGCTCACCGCCGTCGGCAAGATAGACAAAAAACGCCTGACGGCTCTCGCCGTCGACCGTTATCGCCATTCTGCCCAATAAGCGCAAACCGACCCGAAACAGGTTGAAATAAACCCGTTTCGGGTAGCACCACTATTAGAAATAGTTATCATTTTCAATTCACCATTGTCGGTATTTTTGGCGTTTCGCCGTCTTACAGGGACTCACAACAATGAAAATGACACGGCTTTATCCTCTGGCCTTGGGGGGATTATTGCTCCCCGCCATTGCTAATGCCCAGACTTCACAGCAAGACGAAAGCACGCTGGTGGTTACCGCCAGTAAACAATCTTCCCGCTCGGCATCAGCCAACAACGTCTCATCTACTGTTGTCAGCGCGCCGGAATTAAGCGACGCCGGCGTCACCGCCAGCGACAAACTCCCCAGAGTCTTGCCCGGGCTCAATATTGAAAATAGCGGCAACATGCTTTTTTCGACGATCTCGCTACGCGGCGTCTCTTCAGCGCAGGACTTCTATAACC
>OJYN01000352.1_pt1 | contig 10902 bp, 9 predicted proteins | sample 1611671 | NCBI WGS metagenome assembly OJYN01 (sample SAMN04436759, study PRJEB24849) | human gut metagenome | biome: human gut; feature: NICU; material: stool | host: Homo sapiens | place: USA: Saint Louis, MO | collected 2011-02-25 | reverse complement strand
GAGATTGTATGAAAAAGGGAGTGAGTATAATAATAGTAATAAACCTAAATTAAAAATATCCATGTTTAACAAGTGTAATTTATTAAGCTTATTTAAATCAAGATTAAAAGCATTACAACCTGGAAACTGACGTTACTGATTACTACACTGGTACCTGAGGCTCACAGCCTCAGGTTATCTTTATATACTCTCAGAAGGATACTCTTACATTAGCCCAATAACGGCGTCCTTCATCGACCTGCCAGTTACCATCAATGGTATCGATATCCTCGCTCTTTCTGTCTGTGACGTTAAGAACGGCAAAATTAATCAGCATGTCTGGCAGAATCTGGTAATTTAGACCAATATCCATAGATGTGAATCCATTACGAACGCGGGGAACCTTAGCACCATTTCTTTGTGCTGCCCAGATTTGTTTTCCCGTATAATTCAGAGATGAATAAAATGTAATATCCTGAGTGTAATCCCATTCCAGTTTTGCATTGGCTGCATGTCTGGGAGTTCTTTCCAGAGGTTCCCCTTTCAGCGACTTGCCATTGAGACTTTCGTCATCGCTTTCTCGACGGGAGTCAGTGAATGTATAGTTTGCAGATACACGCCATTTATCATTCACAGGAATCTGAGTTGCAAGCTCCACACCTCTGATATTTGCCTCACCCACATTATCATAAATAAAAGTGTTTAACCCAGTGACCGGATCTTTTGTGCCTATATCGTAACTGGTCAGCTTATTTTTAAAATCTGTATTAAACAGAGTCGCACTTGCTGAGAAACCACGGTCATTATTATAAATAATACCGATCTCTTCGGTTACACTGGTCTCCGGTTTCAGGTCCCTGTTACCATACATAATAGAGGCGCCACCTTGCGTCAGTGTTCCAAATCCAGGACTGACCTCACGAATCGAAGGGGCCCGAAATGCTTTTGCGATCCCCCCTTTGAGAGTGAGATTATCGGTCAGGTTATAAACAGCATACAATCTTGGATTCCAGTAACTGCCATAGATTTCATGATTATCGAGACGCAGTCCTCCAGTCAAAGCGAGAGAATCCGTTGCAGCATATTCATTTTCTATAAAAACAGCTTTCTGTTTAACTGAAACAGACTGTGTTTCTGTCGTTTTTTTACCTGTGGCTGAGTCATCACGGAGTTCTGCATGCTGAAATTGACCTCCGATGGTCAGTACATTTTCCGGCAGAAATGCCGTCACTTTTGCATCTATGATTGTGTTGGTTATTTCCGGTTTTCTTGACTCGTAATTAAGATCCCAATGATTATATTTATCTTTTTTACCTGATTTAACCTCACGAATAACTTTCTCCTGATAAACAGCAATTTCAGGATGCAGTATTTCGCCCTGGGCATTCCATGCTGCTACCCAGTGACTACGTGAATTATGAGTTTCTCTTTTACTGTTTGGTTGTTTAAGATTTCCCCGCATAGTCCAGGCATCGAGAGACTCACCAGGTGTTAATGTATGCACCTGGTTATTTTTTCCATATTCAAAAACAAACTTCTGGCTTTCAGTCGGAGTAAACTGGAGCGTTGCCGTTATATTCTTATTATCTTTTGCCGGTGTTCCCTGAGAGATACTATCTTCCTTGCGATAGTTCATTCCTCCATATAGCTGAAGACCAAGTTTATCCTTAACCAATGGGCCTGACAGATAGAAGTCATTTGTGGTTGAGTTACCAAATTTCCCATGTTCCTGAATAATCCCCCCAAGTCCAAGTACGCCATCCCATGTTTGGTTATTAACTGGTTTGGTTATGATATTAATGACCCCTCCGATGGCATCAGAACCATACAGGGAAGACATAGGGCCACGGATCACTTCAATGCGTTCAATTGCTTCCACAGGAGGGATAAATCCGGCTTCAAAACCGCCGCTGCCATTTGGTCTGGATTCCCGACCGCTCTGACGTCGTCCATCGACCAGAATCAGCGTGTAATCGCCACTTAGACCACGTATACTGATATCCGGTTTTTCATTCCCACCAGTGATACTAATCCCTTCAACATCTTTTACTGCATCGACCAGATCTGAAACCGGTTTTTTTTGCAGTTGTTCTGAAGTAATGACTGAGACACTGGCCGGGGCATTTCTGAGCTGCTGAGTGAACCCGGAGGCAGTAACAACAAGCGTATCTTCTTTTTTATCAGAACTGGCATAACCTGATGATATAACTGCAGAACACATCACGGCAATGCCCGGAGCAATGATATATTTATTCTTCATAAATTTCCCTTTGCCAAAGGCGTAATGATAATGATTTGCGTTAGCAAAGAGGGAATTTACAATGAACAGAAAAGGAGGTAAATCACATTTCGCTCATTCAGTTAACATTTTCGAATAATTTCCTGAACATGCCCGACTTGATGAGAACAGCAGAACAGCCCCTTTCTCCGGGGAACTCTTTACTGCATAATTTATAGTCCTGTCGAAGATGTAAGCTCTTTCATCTGGATATCTCCATCAACAACATTCCAGTAGAGCACACGAGAGCGACAGGGAACTGGCGTTATTTATTACGGTATGCTTGTCTGATTTGGTAGAAAATAAAAATTGGCGACTGACCAGATATGGGAGTCTCCGGTCAGTCATTCGCTTGTAGATGCAGGACATAAGCGAACCAGGGCCCACTGCTTGTGCGCAAAAGCAAGGAGAGTTTACCCTGGCAGATTGAGTTACACCAGATCATCACCTCACTGACCAGTCCGGGATTCAAAGTCATCCTCCAGCACTAAACCCCATACCAGTCCTGAACCTTCCCTCGCCAGCAGCCAGACTCCTACTGTTCACAACTATCCTCTTCCGTGAATGGCTGTAAGTGAGCAGCACTAAAATAAATCGGTACTTCCGATGACAGACAGTGAAAGCGTAAGGAGAAATATGAACATGAGAATGGAAGCAGATACATGACTTCAGGACGACTTTTTCAGAAAACGAGCTAAGGGCGTTGGCTGACGCCCTTACTGTGGCATAAGCTCAGGCACCGGATGCCGTTTTACAGGGTTCACCTGCCATCCAGTAGACGCCCCGGCCCACGACTGCAACCATAATTACGTTGCCCGGAACCGTTATGCAGCTTCGTTTCATATTTCACGAGATAACTGGCTCTGTTCCGGGCTTTCTGCAGCGCTTCCATATCACTACGCTTGATCCAGAGAACAGCGGCTTCACCCGGTTTTTTGTCTGAAGCCGTCCTGGTATCAGAACATCCACCCGACAAAGGCGTGTCATCGGAAGAAGGGCGAGCATCAGATGATGCTGGTTTACGGGAAGGCGTCCACCTGGAAAAATGGACCAGGCCATCGCCTTGCCAGGGCTCAAGATGCAGGGCGCTGCACCATGCCTCCTGGATCATCGTCGCCAGCGAAGATGGTTCGCTGAAATCCCCGAGCGAGCACCAGGTATCTTTGTTGAGCAGTAATATCACGTGATAATGTTTCCTGCCTTTTTCCTTGCCAAACTCCCGACACCAGAAATAACGCAGGCTGGTTGCATGCACACGCTGATTGGCACATCTTTTTTTCCGCTGGTAAGCCTGAATTTTGGCTTTCAGGGAGGCGAAGAAACGGGAAATCACCGCAGAGTCCAGATCGGGATCCATGATGGTGGCAGGCATATACTCAGGAAAACGTAAATCCACCCGGATTAACGAGACGGCACGGTGCTGCGACAGGGCACTGTCGAGAATGCTTTCAAAACGGGATAACCAGTAAGCATTGTGTATTGGTTGATTCATGATGAGAGATCTCCGTTGATTTGGATTGACTTCACATCATGAATCACCGCAGTAAAACTTTACGGCATCCTGTCATTAAGCAATGCTACAACTCTCTGATTAAGAGTGATTGAAACGGAACAAAACATCCCGGAACGAAAAGACAATCCTGCACACAGCAGCAAAACACGCAACAACAGCATGAATGGATTTAAAAACGACATGGACGACGAGAAAAGCCTGAAGGGAAAAGGATCCACAGAACATTCGAACAAAACACCAGAAACGCAACCAGAACGCTTCCTGGCAATGCAAATCAACAACAACGCCAAAACCTACAGCTTAATCACACAACTAAATCACGAATGCGAATGACACGTTTAAAACCTGTTTACAGATAACGCCGTAACACGATCATCCCCATCACCATCACCATCCCCATCACCATCAGAATCGATTTTCTCATCCCGAAAATGTTACGTTTCACTCCGCGCCATAAAAACGATTAACCATCGATAACGTAAACCTCATCTGAATCAAAACACCAAAACCAATCATCACACTTTCGCAATGCAAGAAGAGTCACATCATGACGAAAACAATAACCTTACACGGAAAAGAAAAACGTCAGGAATCGTTAATGCCTCAATCTGATTGTTATCAAAACATCCAGAAAGTCATTTAACAGAATCGTTGTAAGCACATCGAAAAGAACGTCAGATTACTTCAGGAAAGTTCGGGTTGATTTAGCGTAAAGATACTTTTCTCATGCTAACGTCGAAACTCGAAATCTCAGGAAAGGTTAAACGTAACATCAGTAAAATCGAATAGCAGATTGATTGCTTAAGCAGAAAGGTTTTACAGCAGCATTAAATTGATTTAGTTAACGTAAAGATTTACTAAACTGGATGTGTATAGCAATGCTTAACGAAAACACTTGTAGAAGTGTTTATGAAAATACGTGTATAAGACTTACTGAAATGCTTAGTTAAATACGTGTATAGTACCATTCCCGACATTCTCAACATCTTCAGACATCCATGCAGACTGAGTGTTGATTTCAGTTTTTCACGGCCAGCATGGATCTTTGCTGGCTAAAAAACATACATATTTACTCTGAAATTATTTACCCAGGCCTCCCTGAAAAGACCATCCGGAGCATCCCGTTCGTCAGCTTCCATGTTGTCTTTTACCCCGGAAAGTGATCGCATTTTCCAGCCAGAATGACAGCCATACTGATTATGACGTCTCTCCGGCCCCTTCACATATAACATTCATGTCAGTCATTTCTTACTGCCTCACTCACCGGAATTCTCCATGCCGGATGAAGCAATTGTTCTGAACTGAGCAGAAGCATAACAGCACACAAGGAAACGACTGTGCTATAGATCCCGGAATCAGGATCTTAATGTCAGGAAAACAATGACGACCGGGGATAACCAACAACAACCTGAGTACAGAAGAAAGCTTTCCCGCGCACGCCATCATCTTATGTAAGAGGATATGATGCCACCCCCACCTCAGAAGAACCGTCTCCGGGAGAACTTCACTGCATCAAAAATCCTTTTGCTGAGTTCTCATTCCCCATCATGGCAGCTACAGACATGCCCTGACAGAGCGTATGCGCATTGAGAGAAATAACCATAAATGATGAGAAGACACTCTATATAACGACAGCATGTTGAGGCATCAAAAATATTCATATAAATATTTTAAGAAAATTTTTTATTGCAAATTACAGGAAATAACATGATGTCAATATAATTTTTTCAAACACGTGATATTAATCGCATTGTAATTTTCTGTGTTTTTATGTAAATCAGAGAAAAGAGTCCATGAACGTTATTGCATTTTTTCTGATGTATGGATAAAAGGGGATTCAGGCGAAATTTACTGACAGAGGTGATAAGAGGGGGGTTAAAGAGTTCTATAGAGTTGGTTGTGCATTTATACCCAGGGAGTTCATGTCTGTGCATTCACCAGATGAATCTGATCATGTTTTTAGTCGGATGGAATATGAATATTACCGACATAACGATAAATCATCCTCTGTTAATGCTGATAATGCAGGCAGAGACGTTGTTCCGGAGTGGGTGCAAAAAGACCCTGTAGCCGCATTCTGGGTATGGATGTTTATATATCATGTTCCTGACAGTATTGTCCGACTCTCAGGTGAGCAATATGCAGATTACGGAACTTCCTGTCTGTATGCCAGACTGTTTGCCACAGAAGCAGCTCCAGCTAATCATCAGGCAAGGATTCGTGTGACGAGAAAATGGCTACAGGAGCTTATAAGGCTAACCGGAACAGAAAATGTATCTGACTTCTTGTATGTCGTTCATTTTTTATGGTCATATGCTGAAAAAGTGAACCCCATGACATGGCTTGGTTCCCGGCGGATACATATCAAATGGGCATGGGCATATCTGCAAAAACATTGCACTGACGAAGAACGTCACTGTCCTGATATTTCAGAATTTAAAGCTTCAGGGGAGTCCCGTCTGTTCATAATAGCTTATGTGCGCCGTGTCTTCATGAAAATCTATTCTGTCGGTACTGAACCTCAAAAGCTAAAAGAATTAGTTTATCAGCAGAATGATTTTCTCAGGCGCATGAAGTGCTCATACCAGAAAATGTTCCGGTATGAGAAAACCGATTCCCGGGTACAGATAAGTGCCCTGATTTCTCCGGAAGCCAGGAATGCACTCCGGAAAATGGCAAAAAAGAATAATCTGACGCAGGCTGAAATGCTGGATAAACTCATCTTATCAGCTGATCGTCTGTTTATGCAGAAAACAGCAGGGGATTATTCCCGTTAATGAGTTCCACCAGAACCGTTTTTCTTTTTGCTGCTGTTTTTGCGTTTATGCTGTTCGTACCTTTCTTTTGACGTACAAAGGAATCTTCCATAAACATTGCGGATATATGAGTTGATATACTCCAGCATTCTCTCTTTTCGTGATTTCCCTTTTTCCTTCGAATCTTCACTTTGAACATTAATGTCCATCAGTTCTTTTATAAACTTATCCAGATTTTCCATGTCATAAAGCAGCATGAAAAACATCACATTTCCCAGTGATTCCAGTAACTGAGATTCAACCCAGTCCCCATATTTTCTGAAACTTAGCCCTGTTAAAAACTGTGCAAACATTACCCCTGATACAAAAAGAGATTTTAATCCCAGTCGCTTATATTCCTGGTAAAAAAGTTCAAACGTCGGGGATTCTGAACGGCAAATAAACGAAGACAGTGCCCATGGATCAAAATCTGTAACACGCCTCCCCTCCCGCACTTCCTGCCGTGTCAGCGGCGGTTCAGCAAACCAGTCGTCCAGCTCAGCCGAATCGCTGTCCCTGCTCAAAACCTTATACAAACTGCCCGTGAACGGTTGAGGCGGATTTTTGGTTGCTTCATCTTCTGATTGTCTGGATTGTCTGAATCCGTCCACTTTTCTCCGGATATTACGCGGGATCAGCATAAAAGGCGGGACATTAAGTGATAAACGTTTACCCGTCATGCGATACCATTGCCCCACCTCAACCTTAATCCGTGTATCTGACTTTAGCTCAAGTGCCATTATGTTAAGCAGGTACAGATAACGCACCGTATAACAGTCAAAATGTTTCTCCGGATCAAACGGCTCTGACCGTTCTCTGCACACGAGTCCGCTGCGCTTCAGTATTCGCTGGGTATCTTTCCAGGCCTTACACTGAAGAATGGTGGTAACTCTGGCCTTATTAGCAATCTCACGCAGCGCATCACTTTGTTGTGCCGTCATCTCACCTCCCGCACTCTGTCACTCCAGATTTTTTCACGTCCATATTACCTGAATGATAAGCCGGATTAGTGTGATCCGGTTCAGCGAAATCAACAGGATAACGGTATGTCATTCAGCCATTCTTCCCTCTCCGCACAAGTGAAATCACATCTGACGTTTCTTCCTGAAGAAATTCGCCAGAAAATCCTTGAACATCTCCACAGTGTTATTTATTACGAGCCCGTGATTGGCATTATGGGTAAATCTGGCACAGGCAAAAGCAGTCTGTGTAATGCCATTTTTCAGTCCCGTATCTGCGCCACACATCCTCTGAACGGCTGCACCCGCCAGGCTCATCGTCTTACCCTGCAGCTCGGTGAACGCAGAATGACGCTGGTCGATCTGCCCGGCATTGGTGAAACACCGCAGCATGATCAGGAATACAGGACACTTTATCGTCAGCTGCTACCGGAACTGGATCTGATTATCTGGATCCTGCGGGCTGATGAACGTGCGTATGCTGCCGATATTGCCATGCATCAGTTTTTACTGAATGAGGGCGCAGATCCCTCGCGCTTTCTGTTTGTTCTCAGCCATGCCGATCGCATGTTTCCTGCTGAAGAATGGAATGCCACAGAAAAATGCCCGTCCCGTCACCAGGAACTCTCACTGGCGACAGTAATAGCCCGGGTGGCCACCCTGTTCCCTTCATCATTTCCGGTACTCTCCGTTGCCGCGCCTGTCGGCTGGAATATTCCGGCACTGGTGTCGCTGATGATCCACGCACTGCCACCACAGGCAACCAGCGCAGTTTATTCACATATCCGGGGGGAAAACCGCTCTGAACAGGCCCGGAAACACGCACAACAGACTTTTGGTGATGCCATAGGGAAAAGTTTTGACGACGCCGTTGCCCGGTTCAGTTTTCCGGCCTGGATGTTACAGCTTCTGCGTAAAGCCCGGGACCGCATTATCCACCTGCTGATCACACTGTGGGAGCGTCTGTTCTGACACACTCACGCCGACAGGATGTGTCGCTGGATTAACGAGCATTCTTCTTTTTATGAAATCATGCTTAAAAATCAGATAATTAAAAGAATATTTTTTCTGCTGCATTTTATTCCTGATTATCCGGATGCGACACATCCTTTCAACATCATGATGCATAATAACATCATGAAATAAAAGATGTTTTCTTACGGAGTGCACATCTATGTCTGATAATCGTTCCCGGCATGATCGCCTGGCGGTTCGCTTATCACTCATTATCAGCCGACTGATGGCCGGAGAATCTCTGTCACTAAAAACACTGTCAGATGAATTTGGCGTTACAGAACGTACTTTACAGCGCGATTTTCATCAGCGTCTGGTTCACCTAGATTTAGAGTACAGAAATGGCAGGTACAGCCTCAGACGACAGAGCAGCCCAGGTGCGATCCCTGAAATGCTTTCTTTTATACAGAATACCGGGATCGCACGGATACTTCCGCTCCGGAACGGACGACTGATAACCTGTCTTACCGACAACCAGGAGCCCTCTCCCTGCCTTATCTGGCTACCGGCGCCGGATATCACTGCAACGTTCCCCGAGTGTTTCTCGCAACTCATCCTGGCAATAAGACAGTGTATCCACATCTCTCTGATGACTGAGCGATGGTATCCGTCACTGGAGCCCTGCCGGCTCATTTATTACAGCGGTAGCTGGTATCTGATCGCGTTACAGAAGGGAAAACTGCAGGTCTTTCCTCTGGCAGATATCAAATCAGTCAGCCTGACATCAGAACGGTTTGAACGGAGAGGCCACATCCACAGTCTGGTCGCTGAAGAGCGTTTTATCTCCGCCCTGCCACATTTCTCTTTCATCCATAAACTTATCAACACCTTTAACCTGTGATCGCCGGCCTGCCAAAGCCGTCCCGACAGGTATGGAGACAATATGTTGAACAGAAAACTAAATATACGGCTACGTCATTCCCTGAACAGTCACTGCATACCTTCCATCATTATCAATAACACCGTACGTTCATTTCAGAGGTCAGTCATGAATACCAGAGCTCTTTTTCCCCTGCTGTTCACTGTGGCATCATTCTCCGCCTCCGCCGGCAACTGGGCTGTCAAAAACGGCTGGTGTCAGACCATGACGGAAGATGGGCAGGCGCTGGTGATGCTGAAAAATGGCACGACTGGTATTACCGGCCTGATGCAGGGGTGCCCAAATGGCGTACAGACGCTCCTGGGCAGCCGTATCAGTATTAACGGTAACCTGATCCCCACATCACAAATGTGTAATCAGCAGACGGGATTCAGGGCTGTTGAGGTGGAAATCGGACAGGCGCCGGAAATGGTCAAAAAAGCCGTTCACTCCATAGCAGAGCGTGATGTGTCCGTTTTACAGGCATTTGGTGTACGAATGGAATTCACCCGCGGTGATATGCTGAAGGTCTGTCCGAAATTTGTCACATCACTTGCCGGTTTTTCCCCGAAACAGACGACCACTATTAATAAAGACTCCGTCCTGCAGGCTGCCCGGCAGGCATACGTCCGGGAATATGACGAGGAAACAACAGAAACCGCTGATTTTGGCTCTTACGAAGTAAAAGGCAATAAGGTTGAGTTTGAAGTATTCAATCCTGAAGACCGTGCGTACGACAAAGTGACCGTCACGGTTGGTGCTGACGGTAATGCCACCGGCGCCAGCGTTGAATTTATCGGAAAATAGCCGGTATGTCGGACTGCCACCCTGTTTTATTGCCCGAAGGCCCTTTCTCACGCGAACAGGCGATGGCTGTCACAACAGCTTACCGCAATGTGCTTATTGAAGATGACCAGGGAACGCATTTCCGGCTGGTTATCCGCAATGCCGAAGGGCAGCTACGCTGGCGGTGCTGGAATTTTGAACCTGATGCCGGAAAACAGCTAAATTCGTATCTCGCCAGTGAGGGAATTCTCAGGCAATAAACGTCTTCATTTCATCCATCAGGCCGCGTCTTCTCCGGGAGACGCGGCCTTTTCATTTATACCGCTAACTCATTCATAAGGAGCAAATCATGCGATTAGCAAGTCGTTTTGGTCATGTAAACCAGATACGCCGTGACCGTCCGCTGACACATGAAGAACTGATGCACTATGTACCCAGTATTTTTGGGGAAGACCGGCATACCTCCCGTAGTGAACGCTATGCGTACATTCCCACCATCACCGTACTGGAAAGCCTGCAGCGGGAAGGCTTTCAGCCTTTCTTTGCCTGCCAGACCCGCGTACGTGACCCGGGCCGCCGGGGGTATACCAAACACATGCTGCGTCTGCGCCGTGACGGGGAGATAAACGGACAACATGTCCCTGAAATCATACTGCTGAACTCCCATGACGGTACCTCCAGCTACCAGATGCTGCCGGGTTACTTCAGGTTCGTCTGCC
>OJYN01000338.1_pt1 | contig 11350 bp, 6 predicted proteins | sample 1611671 | NCBI WGS metagenome assembly OJYN01 (sample SAMN04436759, study PRJEB24849) | human gut metagenome | biome: human gut; feature: NICU; material: stool | host: Homo sapiens | place: USA: Saint Louis, MO | collected 2011-02-25 | reverse complement strand
TCATCTTCAAGCTACCTTGCACTTCAAGTCGAAATCAAGAACAATCGTGATAAACAGTTTAGTTTTACTAGCCAAGATATTACGCTTTATAATGAAAAAGATGAAAAATTACAACCAATTCAAATCCACGAAAGCGACAGTAAAACTAAGTTTATGTCATATGGAGACAGTCTTTCTAAAGGAAAGAGCGTTGCTGGTTATGTAGTATATGAAGTCGACAAGAACGCTAAGTATGAACTTCACTTCGCGCCTAGCTTTTACGATGACATCAAAGAAAATTCTAAAAAGAATAGCGATGTAGCAATCAAGGTTGATCCAAGTCAGTATGAAGATCATATTGATGAAGCAAAAGATGTAATGAAAAAATATGTCGATGCTGTTTACCTTAATGGGGAAAGTTCTGGTGGTGGAACAAACCTAAGTGCTACTGACAATAAGTCGCAAGTTGTAGCACTTGCTGATGATAAAAAATCTTCTGATGACAGTGCTGAATTCACAAACGATGCGAAAGCTGATAAAGAAGAGTTTATCAAGAAATTTACAGAATCATTCGGAAAAGGCTTCTATAACTACAAACCGTCTGATTCAGAACTTAGAACATTCGCAGATGCCTACATCAAAGCAAATGCTAAGAGAGCAAAAGTTGATTATAAAGTGAAGACATATTTGCCAGATTATGCTGTTGTTTATGTTAGACCAGAAACAATTGACTTGGATAATTTGAACGTTCATGAATTGAGTCGTAAATTCTATGAAGAAAACAAGGGCAAATATAGCAACTACTCAGAAGCTATGAAAGCTGGTGAGAAGTACATTTTAGAAAATGCACCGAGTCAATTTGATTCAACTCCACTAGACACTAGTGATAACATGAAGAAAGAGGGTTATGAAATTAAGATGACCAAGAAAGATGGTAAATGGACCATTGATACCTCTTCTAAAAACTATGACTTAAAAGATATGGCTCGCACATTCCGTGGAGGCATTGGATACTAAGATGAAAGGTTCGGGTTTATGACTCGAACTTTTTTCGTTGCAATTGTGCAAAAGAGAAAAAGATAGTAAAATAGAGATATGATTATTTTACAAGCCAATAAAATTGAACGTTCTTTTGCAGGCGAGCTTTTGTTTGATAATATAAACCTGCAAGTAGATGAACGAGACCGAATTGCTCTTGTTGGGAAAAATGGTGCTGGTAAGTCCACACTTTTGAAGATTTTAGTTGGAGAAGAGGAGCCAACTAGAGGGGAAATCAATAAGAAAAAAGATATCTCTCTGTCTTACCTAGCCCAAGATAGCCGTTTTGAGTCTGAAAATACCATTTATGAAGAAATGCTACATGTCTTTGATGACTTGCGTTGGACAGAGACACAACTGCGTCAGATGGAACTGGAGATGGGTGAAAAGTCGGGTGAAGATTTGGATAAACTGATGGCGGATTATGATCGTTTGTCAGAGAATTTCCGCCAGGCTGGTGGCTTTACCTACGAAGCTGATATCCGTGCTATCTTGAATGGATTCAAGTTTGATGAATCTATGTGGCAGATGAAAATTGCTGAGCTTTCAGGTGGTCAAAATACTCGTCTGGCACTGGCCAAAATGCTCCTTGAAAAACCCAATCTCTTGGTCTTGGACGAGCCAACCAACCACTTGGATATCGATACAATAGCCTGGCTAGAGAATTACTTGGTAAATTATAGCGGCGCCCTGATTATTGTCAGTCACGACCGTTACTTTTTGGACAAGGTTGCGACGGTTACACTCGATTTGACCAAGCATTCCTTGGATCGTTATGTAGGCAATTACTCTCGTTTTGTTGAGTTAAAGGAGCAAAAGCTAGCTACTGAGGCAAAAAACTATGAAAAGCAACAGAAGGAAATCGCGGATTTAGAAGACTTTGTCAATCGCAATTTAGTCCGAGCTTCGACAACCAAACGTGCCCAATCTCGCCGTAAACAACTAGAAAAAATGGAGCGTTTGGACAAGCCAGAAGCTGGTAAGAAAGCAGCCAATATGACGTTCCATTCTGAAAAAACGTCGGGCAATGTTGTCTTGACAGTTGAAAATGCAGCTATTGGCTATGATGGGGAAATACTTTCAGAGCCAATCAATCTGGACCTTCGTAAGATGAATGCTGTTGTGATTGTCGGACCAAACGGCATTGGGAAGTCAACCTTTATCAAGTCAATAGTAGACCAGATCCCTTTTATCAAGGGAGAGAAGCGTTTTGGTGCCAATGTTGAGGTTGGCTACTATGACCAGACTCAAAGTAAGCTAACAGCAAGTAATACTGTTCTGGATGAACTTTGGAATGATTTTAAACTGACACCAGAAGTTGAAATCCGCAACCGCCTTGGTGCCTTCCTCTTCTCTGGTGATGATGTTAAGAAATCAGTAGGCATGCTGTCTGGGGGTGAGAAAGCTCGTTTGCTTCTTGCCAAACTTTCAATGGAAAACAATAACTTCTTGATTTTGGATGAGCCAACCAACCACTTGGATATTGATAGCAAGGAAGTGTTGGAAAATGCCTTGATTGACTTTGATGGGACCTTGCTCTTTGTCAGTCACGACCGTTACTTTATCAATCGTGTAGCCACTCATGTTTTGGAATTGTCCGAGAGTGGTTCAACCCTCTACCTTGGAGATTATGACTACTATGTTGAAAAGAAAGCAGAAGTAGAAATGACTCAGACAAAAGAAGCTTCAACTAGTAATCAAGCAAAAGAAACAAGTCCAGTTAATGACTACCAAGCTCAGAAAGAAAGTCAGAAAGAAGCCCGTAAGCTCATGCGACAAATCGAAAATCTAGAAGCTGAAATTGAAGAGTTAGAAACTCAAAGTCAAGCCATTTCTGAACAAATGCTGGAAACCAACGATGCTGAAAAGCTCATGGAATTGCAGGCTGAACTGGACAAAATTAGCCATCGTCAAGAAGAAGCTATGCTTGAGTGGGAAGAATTATCAGAGCAGGTGTAAGAAATGGAACATCTTGGAAAGGTATTTCGTGAATTTCGAACAAGTGGGAAGTACTCCTTAAAAGAGGCGGCAGGTGAATCATGTTCAACCTCTCAGTTATCTCGCTTCGAGCTTGGGGAGTCTGATCTAGCAGTTTCTCGTTTCTTTGAGATTTTGGACAATATTCATGTGACTATTGAAAATTTCATGGACAAGGCTAGAGATTTTCAAAATCATGAACATGTTGCCTTGATGGCACAGATTATTCCGCTTTACTACTCAAATAATATTGCAGGTTTTCAAAAGCTACAAAAGGAACAGCTTGAGAAAGCAAAGAGTTCGACCAATCCCCTCTATTTTGAGCTGAATTGGATTCTGCTACAAGGACTGATTTGTCAAAGAGATGCTCATTACACGATGAGGCAGAGTGATTTGGAAAAGGTAGCAGATTATCTTTTTCAAACAGAAGAATGGACTATGTATGAGTTGATTCTTTTCGGTAATCTCTATACTTTCTACAATGTGGACTATGTGGCTCGGATTGGCAGAGAAGTTATGGAGAGGGAAGAGTACTACAAGGAAATTGGTCGGCATCGTAAACTCGTTTTGATTTTAGCTCTTAACTGTTACCAGCATTGTTTGGAAAACCGTTCCTTTGCGGATGCGGACTATTTTGAGGGCTATGTGGAGAAGTTGATTGGAAATGGTATCAAGCTTTATGAGCGCAATATCTTCCATTATCTCAAAGGTTTCGCCCTCTACCAGAGAGACTTGAAAGAAGAGGGTTGTAGTCAGATGCAGGAGGCTATGCATATTTTTGATGTGCTTGGGCTTCCAGAGCAAGTGGCTTACTATCAGGAACATTATGAAAAATTTGTAAATGCTTAAATTTCCCAAATAAGGGAAAAATAAAGAGACTCCTTTCAGTTTTGATACAATAGTTTCAAAATTTGAGAGGAGCTTTTTATATGAATCGACATGCAATCCAGTTGATTAGTCGTGGTGCTATTAATAAAATAGGAAATATGCTCTATGATTATGGAAACAGTGTTTGGTTGGCATCAATGGGAACGATAGGGCAGACTGTTCTTGGGATTTATCAAATTTCTGAACTCGTCACATCGATTCTGGTCAATCCCTTTGGAGGAGTGATTTCAGACCGCTTTTCGCGTCGCAAAATTTTGATGACGACAGACTTGATTTGTGGCGTTCTCTGTTTAGCTATTTCTTTCATCAGAAATGATAGCTTGATGATTGCTGCCTTGATTTTTGCCAATATTGTTCAGGCAGTTGCCTTTGCATTTTCTCGTACAGCCAACAAAGCCATTATAACTGAAGTTGTAGAAAAAGAAGAGATTGTGACCTATAATGCTCGCTTAGAGCTCGTTTTTCAGGTTGTAGGTGTTAGCTCCCCTGTACTTTCTTTTCTCGTTTTACAATTTGCCAGTCTCCATATGACGCTTGTTTTAGATGCCATTAGCTTTTTCATCGCATTTACTTTAGTAGCTTTTCTCCCCCAAAAAGAGACTCAGGAACAAGAGAAAAAGACTTTCAGCTGGAAAAATATTTTTGCTGATATGAAAGAAGGGATTCGCTATATTTGGCGCCAGCAAGAGATCTTTTTCCTTTTGGTAGTAGCTTCCAGTGTTAATTTCTTTTTTGCAGCTTTTGAATTTCTCCTCCCCTTTTCAAATCGACTATACGGGGTAGAAGGAGCTTATGCAACTATTTTAACTATGGGCGCTATTGGTTCGATTATCGGAGCTCTTCTAGCTAGCAAAATAAAGGCAGGTGTTTATAATCTTTTGATTCTATTGGCCTTGACTGGAGTTGGGGTTTTTATGATGGGGTTACCATTGCCAACTTTTCTTTCCTTTTCTGGAAATTTAGTTTGTGAACTGTTTATGACGATATTTAACATTCACTTTTTTACTCAGGTTCAAACCAAGGTTGAGGGGGAATACTTGGGAAGAGTACTAAGCACAATTTTTACCTTAGCCATCCTATTTATGCCGATTGCAAAAGGCTTTATGACGGTGCTACCAAGTGTCCATCTCTCTTCTTTTCTGATAATTGGCAGCGGTGTTATCATCCTGTCTTGTTTCTCCCTCGTTTATGTGCGAGGTCATTTTGATAAAGAGTTATAATTTCTCTTTTTAAGAAAATATTACACTACAAACCATTTTTCAGCCCTTCTCTATTGTGAGGAGGGCTTGCTTTGTGGTAAAATGGGAATATGAATGAAAGAATGAATGAGTTAGTTGCCTTACTTAACCGCTATGCAACCGAGTACTATACGAGTGACAATCCCTCGGTTTCAGATAGTGAGTATGATTGCCTCTACCGAGAGTTGGTCGAATTGGAAGCCGCCTATCCGGATCAAGTTTTAGCAGACAGTCCAACTCATCGTGTTGGTGGTAAGGTTTTAGATGGTTTTGAAAAATACAGTCATCAGTATCCTCTTTATAGTTTGCAGGATGCTTTTTCACGTGAAGAGTTAGAAGCTTTTGATGCGCGTGTGCGAAAGGAATTACCCCACCCGACCTATATTTGCGAGCTGAAAATCGATGGTTTGTCTATCTCGCTAACTTATGAAAAGGGAATTTTGGTAGTCGGTGCCACACGTGGTGATGGGTCTATTGGAGAAAATATCACAGAAAACCTCAAGCGTGTCAAGGATATTCCTTTGACCTTGCCAGAAGAACTTGATATCACTGTTCGTGGAGAGTGTTACATGCCACGCGCTTCGTTTGATCTGGTCAACCAAGCTCGCCAAGAAAATGGAGAGCCTGAATTTGCCAATCCTCGTAATGCAGCAGCAGGAACCCTCCGTCAGTTGGATACAGCAGTAGTGGCCAAGCGTAATCTTGCGACTTTCCTCTATCAAGAAGCAAGCCCTTCTACTCGAGCTAGCCAAGAAAAGGTCTTGGAGCATCTTGAACAGCTTGGTTTTGTGGTTAATCCTAAACGAATATTGGCTAAAAGCATAGATGAGATATGGGATTTTATCCAAGAAGTAGGACAAGAACGGGAGAAACTGCCTTACGATATCGATGGGGTGGTAATCAAGGTCAATGACTTAGTAGGTCAAGAAGAACTCGGTTTTACCGTTAAAGCACCCAAGTGGGCAATCGCCTATAAATTTCCCGCTGAAGAAAAAGAAGCCCAGCTCCTTTCAGTTGACTGGACAGTAGGTCGTACGGGTGTTGTGACCCCGACTGCCAATCTAACACCTGTTCAGCTTGCTGGGACAACTGTTAGCCGTGCAACACTGCACAACGTAGATTATATCGCCGAAAAGGATATCCGAAAGGGCGATACGGTTATTGTTTATAAGGCTGGAGATATCATTCCTGCTGTTTTGCGTGTGGTAGAGTCCAAGCGTGTTTCTGAAGAAAAACTAGATATTCCATCAAATTGCCCAAGTTGTGACAGTCACTTGCTTCATTTTGAAGATGAAGTGGCTCTTCGTTGTATTAATCCACGATGCCCTGCCCAAATCATGGAAGGCTTGATTCACTTTGCCTCTCGTGATGCCATGAATATTACAGGACTTGGTCCATCTATCGTTGAAAAGCTTTTTGCTACCAATTTAGTCAAAGATGTGGCAGATATTTATCGTTTGAAAGAAGAAGATTTCCTCCTTTTAGAAGGTGTCAAGGAAAAGTCTGCTTCTAAACTGTATCAGGCCATTCAAGCATCCAAGGAAAACTCTGCTGAAAAACTCTTGTTTGGTCTGGGAATTCGCCATGTCGGAAGCAAGGCTAGCCAACTCTTGCTCCAACATTTCCACTCTATTAAAAATCTAGCCCAAGCTGATCCTGAGGAAGTAGCAAGTATTGAAAGCTTGGGTAGTGTGATTGCTCAAAGCCTTCAGACTTACTTTGCTACAGAAGGATCGAAGATTCTCTTAGATGAGTTGAAAGAAGCTGGAGTCAATCTGGACTACAAGGGGCAGACAGTAGTAGCAGATGCGGCCTTGTCAGGTTTGACAGTTGTATTAACAGGAAAATTGGAACGTCTCACGCGCTCAGAAGCCAAAAGCAAACTCGAAAGTCTGGGTGCCAAAGTCACAGGCAGTGTTTCTAAGAAAACGAATCTTGTCGTAGCAGGAGCAGATGCAGGAAGCAAGCTCCAAAAAGCACAAGAACTTGGTATCGAAGTTCGAGATGAAGCTTGGCTAGAAGGTTTGTAAAGAATAGTCGAAAACTAGATGTTAGATAGTCTGAAACTATCTCTCCTGATGTGTTTTTATATCTATTAATGCTATTCTCTATTGTGCTGAAATTCCCGTAAATTCTTCAGCACCACATAAAAAATTGAAATTAGGAATTAGGAAAAGAAATGTATAGATACCCAGTAGTCATCCATTTTCATCGAAAAAATGGGGATTATACTGCTTGTTCATTCAGTAGAAAACAGGCAGATGTTAAAGAAAATTTGTATTATGAAAATGACTATTTTGGAGCAAAATTCTCCTTTACAGTTACAAGTGCAGAAAGACTCGATACTTTGACCTTTTCTGTCGAAGTAGATGGAAAGACAAAAGACTATCTCCTACGGTTTAACTATTATCCACTGTTGACTGAGGTTTGGATTTTGGATGGTGATGAGACGGTTTATTATTCTGAAAATCCAGCCATTGCAAGTCCTTGCTATAAAGATCGAAACCCGTTTGCTTTTGATAAAGCCTTTCACAGTGAAAGTTTTGATCACCATTGGGGTTACCAAGGAGAGTTGGGTTATAGTATCTCTGACTACCAGACAAGCTTTAAACTCTGGGCTCCAACAGCTACAGCAGTCCAAGTTGTTGTTTATGAAAATACCAGTAACGATGCTCCGATTTGGAAAACCTATAATCTAGAGCGTGGGAATAGCTATTCATATAGTCATAAGTACAATACCATTGGTGTTTGGAGTGTAGACCTGGATGAAAATCTTGCAGGTAAAGCCTATCAGTATCAGATTGAGTTTCCGCACCACCAGACCTTGACACGAGACCCATACACTATCGCTACAAGTCCTGACGGGAAACGTTCTGTCATCCTCTCTCAGCAAGATAGACAAGCAGAAGGATTTAAAGTCAAACATGGGACAGACGCCCCTTGGCGTTTGGAAAATCCATGTAAAGCCGTTATCTGTGAGATGCACATTCGTGATTTTACAAAATCGCCGACATCTGGAGTTCCAGAAAACCTTCGAGGGACCTTCCTTGGGGCTGCCCAGACTGGAACGGTTAACCAGTATTGTCAAGCAACAGCCTTTGATTATATCAAACAACTTGGCTGTAATTATGTTCAACTCCAACCAATCTTTGATCGACATAAGGAATACGATGAGGATGGAAATGTAACCTATAACTGGGGCTATGACCCTCAAAACTACAATGCACCAGAACCAAGTTTCTCTAGTAATATAGATGATCCTGGACAGGTTATTCGAGACCTCAAGACCATGATTCAGGCATATCATGATGCGGGAATCGGTGTCATTATGGATGTCGTTTACAACCATACCTTCTCAACGGTTGATGCACCTTTCCAAACAACTGTTCCCGATTATTACTATCGTATGAATCCAGATGGAACCTTCCAAAACGGTACAGGTGTAGGAAATGAAACCGCAAGCGAACACGAAATGTACCGCAAGTATATGATTGACTCACTCCTTTATTGGGTAAAAGAATACAATATTGACGGTTTCCGTTTCGACTTGATGGGAATTCACGATATCAAAACCATGCAGGCAATTCGTTGGGCACTGGATGAAGTTGATCCTCGTATTATCACCTATGGAGAAGGTTGGGATATGGGGACTGGTCTTGCACCTTATGACAAGGCCAAGAAGGACAATGCCTACCAGATGCCAAATATTGGATTCTTCAATGATGATCAGCGTGATGCCATCAAAGGAGGAGAAGTTTATGGCTCAATCAAGGCAGGATTTGTTAGCGGTGCAGCTACAGAACCGATTGTAGCCAAAGCTATTCTTGGTAGCCGAGAGTTGGGCTCATATCTTAGTCCAAACCAAGTTCTTAACTACGTGGAAGCCCACGATAATTACAACTTGCATGATTTGTTAGTAACCCTTCATCCAGATCACAGTTCAGATAAGATTATGCGACAGGTTGAGACAGCAACAGCGATGAGCATTCTTATGCAAGGAATGTCCTTTATAGAGCTTGGTCAAGAATTTGGCCGTACCAAACTCCTTGCTACTGGAGAAAATGGCGAGCTGACTGCGGCAGATAGAGAACGGGCCATGAATAGTTACAATGCTCCAGATAGTGTCAATCAGGTCAACTGGGATTTAATCAATGAGAGACAAGAAAGCATTGAATTTATTCGCCAGATTATTCGTCTAAAAACACAAAGGCGTGCTTTCTCTTATCCTACATACGAAGAAGTTTATCGTCATGTCTTCGTCCATACAGCTGCTGAAAATAGTGGGTGGATTGTTTACGAAATTCATGGTGGATTAGAGCACTTATTGGTGGTATTCAATGCTAAAGGGACTTCCTTCTACTTTGAAAATGCAGGAAATCTTGAAATGCTGGTGTCCAATAGTCGTTCTAAAGAGTCTAATGTGATTGATGATATCAGCGTTGCGGTCTTGAAGGTACTTTCATAGTAAATACCACAAAAAGGTTTAGATAATCTAGACCTTTTTTTGATTTTTATTGAAAAACCAATATCTAATAGGAATAAATTTCAAATAATTTGAAGAATCAAGTTTGTGAAAAAAATATCAATATTTTCCAAAAAGGGGTTGTAATTTTCTGAAAATTTGATAAAATAAGGTTTAATCATTTTCAGGAGGAAGAGAATTTGACAAATTATCAGAATTTAGTGAATGGAAAATGGAAATCATCAGAGAATGAAATTGCCATCTATTCTCCTATCAATCAAGAAAAACTAGGTACAGTACCTGCTATGAGTCAGGTTGAAGTAGATGAGGCTATGAAAGCAGCGCGTGCAGCTCTCCCAGCATGGCGTGATTTAGCACCCGTTGAGCGTGCAGCTTATTTGCATAAGACAGCAGACATTTTGGAACGTGATAAAGAAAAAATTGGTACGATTCTTGCCAAAGAGGTTGCAAAAGGGATTAAAGCAGCCATTGGAGAAGTAGTACGTACAGCAGAATTGATTCGTTTTGCTGCTGAGGAAGGTCTCCGTATCACTGGACAAGCAATGGAAGGTGGCGGTTTTGAAGCTGCAAGTAAAAATAAACTAGCTGTTGTCCGTCGTGAGCCAGTTGGAGTCGTCCTAGCTATTGCACCATTTAACTATCCAGTCAACCTTTCTGGATCTAAGATTGCTCCGGCCTTGATTGCAGGAAATGTCGTTATGTTCAAACCACCAACACAAGGATCTATTTCTGGTCTTTTGTTGGCTAAAGCATTTGACGAAGCAGGAATCCCAGCAGGTGTCTTTAACACCATCACTGGACGTGGTTCTGAGATCGGAGACTACATCATCGAACACAAGGAAGTGAACTTCATTAACTTTACAGGTTCAACACCGATTGGGGAGCGTATTGGTCGTTTAGCTGGTATGCGCCCAATTATGCTGGAACTTGGCGGGAAAGATGCAGCAATTGTCTTAGAAGATGCAGATTTAGAAAATGCAGCTAAGCAAATCGTAGGTGGTGCCTTTAGCTACTCTGGTCAGCGTTGTACCGCTATCAAACGTGTTTTGGTTGTGGAAAGCGTAGCTGACAAATTGGCTGAATTGCTCCAAGCTGAAGTTGCCAAGCTAACTGTCGGTGATCCATTTGACAATGCAGATATCACGCCAGTTATTGATAATGCTTCAGCTGATTTCATCTGGGGATTGATTGAAGACGCTCAAGAAAAGGGTGCTAAAGCGCTCAGCCCAATCAAACGTGAGAATAATCTCATTTGGCCAGGACTTTTTGATTATGTCACAAGAGACATGAAATTAGCCTGGGAAGAACCATTTGGCCCTGTTCTTCCAGTTATTCGAGTTGCAGATGCTAATGAAGCGCTAGAAATTGCCAATGAATCAGAATTCGGTCTTCAATCTTCAGTCTTTACAAATGACTTTAAGAAGGCATTTGAAATCGCTGAAAAACTTGAAGTTGGTACCGTTCATATTAATAATAAAACACAACGTGGACCAGATAATTTCCCATTCCTTGGTGTAAAAGGTTCTGGTGCAGGAGTGCAAGGAATTAAATATAGTATCGAAGCGATGACAAATGTTAAATCCATTGTTTTTGATGTGAGATAATTTATAAAATCAGGAAAATAACTTCCTGATTTTATTTTTTTCAAAATAATACAGCAAAAAATTGATAAAAAACGAATATTCTGGTATTATAATAAAAAAATATATGGAAATTGTTTTGTGTTCTATTTTCTGGATATCTTTTT
>OJYN01000325.1_pt1 | contig 11758 bp, 13 predicted proteins | sample 1611671 | NCBI WGS metagenome assembly OJYN01 (sample SAMN04436759, study PRJEB24849) | human gut metagenome | biome: human gut; feature: NICU; material: stool | host: Homo sapiens | place: USA: Saint Louis, MO | collected 2011-02-25 | reverse complement strand
ACGATCTCTCAAAAAGTTGTTGAAAAATTACAAGATGAGGAGAATATTAATCTATTTACTAATTTTTCATTTATATCTGTTGCGACAGATGATAAGTATACGATTGAACATGTTAAGCAGAAATTTAAAGATTCTATAGATATTGGATTAGCTAGATGGGACGAATTAAACGCTATTCGAGGAATGTATATGTGTGAACATGCTGAGATCGAATATCATTTAAGAGAAAAAGGGATAGCTGGCAAGTATGATGAACAGATAGGTTATTTTTGTACAAAAGAGAATATTCCTCAAGATATTCATACATTGTGGAATGAACAAAGAAAGATTCGAAACGCTTTAGCACATGTTAGGGAAGCATTTGATCATAGAAAAAAATGCTTCTATATTGTATCTAATGAAGATCCCAGGATAAAAATATTTGAAAATGATTTAGATACACACAGAAGTAAGTTAAGAGATTTGAGAGAGAAACTAGATTTATAGAAGTAGGAAGCTGTATAACAAATTTAGTCAATTTGCTTCTATATCTCCACCTCACGATGCCATCGGCTGGGTAGCAAAGAAATAAAAAGTCCTGCCACTTTCTCCCATTTAACCTTTGACTATTCCGTAAAATTATCGTACAATAAAGAGTACATGATAAAATGAGGTCAGAGTCTGTTCGCTCTGGCGATAGTAGTAAAAATGAGGAGAAACGCTTTGGAATTAGAAGTATTTGCTGGGCAAGAAAAAAGTGAACTATCTATGATTGAGGTAGCGCGTGCTATCTTAGAACTTCGTGGTCGCGATCATGAGATGCATTTTAGCGATCTTGTAAACGAAATTCAAAACTACCTTGGAACATCAAACAGCGATATCCGCGAAGCTTTGCCTTTGTTCTACACAGAGTTGAACTTTGACGGTAGCTTCATCTCATTGGGAGACAACAAATGGGGGCTTCGTTCATGGTATGGTGTGGACGAGATTGACGAAGAAATCATCGCTCTTGAAGAAAGTGACGATGATGAAGTGGCACCAAAAGCTAAGAAAAAACGTGTCAATGCCTTTATGGATGGTGATTCAGATGCCATTGACTACAATGCAGATGATCCAGAGGACGAAGATGCATACGAAGCAGATCCAGCTCTTTCATACGATGATGAAAATTCAGATGATGAGAAAAATGAGGTGGAAGCTTACGATGCAGAAATCAACGAAATAGCTCCAGATGACTTGGGTGAAGATGTGGATCTTAACGAAGAAGACGATGAGTTTTCTGACGATGATACTGAAACGAGTGAAGAAGAGTAAAAGACTTCACAGAGGAGATCGCCTGATCTCCTTTTTTTGTTGCTAGAGCGTGTTGTCCGTTTGGATGCGGATTTTTAGTTTGTTTTCTGAAAACAATCTTCTTTTTTTCATCTTTTACCGATTCGGGTTGACAAATGTTCTGCTTTGAGGTATCATATTGTTCGGGCACCTCTTTTAGAGGTCGGGGCTCCCTAGTTACTAGGGAGCTATTTTTGTTTTTTCAGGAAGTTTTCTTGAAAAGTCGTTATTCATAAGGGTCTTGTTTTCGATCTCCCCTCGTAGTTAACAAGGCCTTGAGCATTTTAGAAAGAGGAATCTATGTCTACGAAATATATTTTTGTAACTGGTGGTGTGGTGTCGTCTATTGGGAAAGGGATTGTTGCAGCAAGTCTGGGCCGTCTCTTGAAAAATCGTGGTCTCAAAGTAACCATTCAAAAATTTGACCCTTATATCAATATCGACCCGGGAACCATGAGCCCTTACCAGCATGGGGAAGTCTTTGTAACGGATGATGGGGCTGAGACCGACTTGGACTTAGGTCACTATGAACGTTTCATCGATATCAACCTCAACAAATATTCCAACGTGACAACTGGGAAAATTTACAGTGAAGTTCTTCGTAAGGAGCGCCGTGGCGAGTACCTTGGGGCAACTGTTCAGGTTATTCCTCATATCACAGATGCTTTGAAAGAAAAAATCAAGCGAGCTGCTGTAACGACTGACTCGGATGTCATTATCACAGAGGTTGGTGGAACCGTTGGGGATATCGAATCCTTGCCATTCCTAGAGGCCCTTCGTCAGATGAAGGCAGATGTGGGTGCAGATAATGTCATGTACATCCATACAACCTTACTTCCTTATCTAAAGGCTGCTGGTGAAATGAAGACCAAACCAACCCAGCACTCTGTAAAAGAATTGCGTGGATTGGGAATCCAGCCAAATATGTTGGTTATTCGTACGGAGAAACCAGCTGGTCAGGGAATTAAAAATAAACTAGCTCAGTTTTGTGACGTGGCTCCAGAAGCTGTTATCGAGTCTTTGGATGTCGAACACCTTTACCAAATTCCATTAAACTTGCAGGCGCAAGGCATGGACCAAATTGTTTGTGACCATTTGAAATTAGACGCACCAGTAGCGGATATGACAGAATGGTCAGCCATGGTGGACAAGGTCATGAACCTGAAAAAACAAGTCAAGATTTCCCTTGTTGGTAAGTATGTGGAGTTGCAAGATGCCTACATCTCAGTGGTTGAAGCCTTGAAACACTCTGGGTATGCCAACGACGCAGAAGTTAAAATTAATTGGGTCAACGCCAATGATGTGACAGCAGAGAATGTGGCAGAACTCTTGTCTGATGCGGACGGAATCATCGTTCCAGGTGGTTTTGGTCAACGTGGTACTGAAGGGAAAATCCAAGCCATCCGTTATGCGCGTGAAAATGATGTTCCAATGTTGGGTGTCTGCTTGGGAATGCAGTTGACTTGTATCGAGTTTGCTCGTCACGTTTTAGGGCTTGAAGGTGCCAATTCTGCAGAACTTGCACCAGATACAAAATACCCTATCATTGATATTATGCGTGACCAGGTTGATGTTGAAGATATGGGTGGAACCCTTCGTTTGGGACTTTATCCATCTAAGTTGAAACGTGGTTCTAAGGCAGCAGCTGCTTATCATAATCAAGAAGTGGTGCAACGCCGTCACCGTCACCGTTATGAGTTTAACAACGCCTTTCGTGAACAGTTTGAGGCAGCAGGCTTTGTCTTCTCAGGAGTTTCTCCAGACAATCGATTGGTAGAAATTGTGGAAATTCCTGAAAATAAATTCTTTGTAGTTTGTCAGTATCACCCTGAACTGTCAAGCCGTCCAAACCGTCCAGAAGAACTCTACACTGCCTTTGTCACTGCAGCAGTTGAAAACAGTAATTAGCATAATCAGAACCTTTGAGAAGAATCTCAGAGGTTTTTTAATTGCCTTGCTCCTATATGGCTTCCCTATTTGTCCTAGAGCCCTTTTTGTGTTACAATGAATGGTATGAAAGCTAAGAAATTATGGATGACTGGCTTGACTGTGGCTGGTCTAAGTGCCCTTGCTTTAGGGGCTAAAAAAGCAGCAGATAACCACAAATTCATGAAGTCTCAAGAAGAGTTGACTGCTATCGTGCGCGAATTTTTCTCAGATATGGGTGAGATTGCGACTCTCTATGTTCAAGTCTACGAAAGTAGCCTAGAGCGACTCGTTGGAGGAGTCATTTTCGAGGATGGTCGTCACTATACCTTTGTCTATGAAAATGAAAATCTGGTCTATGAGGAGGAAGTCTTATGATTATTCCCAATAGTATAGAAGAACTAGCAAGTTTTGTCGAACAAGATGGCAAGAAGGTCTTCCTTTTTGTGGCAGACTGGTGTGGCGATTGTCGTTATATCTATCCATCCTTGCCAGAGATTGAGGAGACCAATCCAGAGTTCACATTTATTCGAGTGGACCGAGACCAGTATCTGGATCTGGCCAAACTCTGGGATGTGTACGGTATTCCTAGTCTTGTTGTGCTAGAAAAGGACAAGGAAATCGGTCGTTTTGTTAATCGTGACTGTAAAAGCAAGCAACAAATTAACGACTTTTTAGCAGGACTGAAATAGGAGAAAAAGGAAACAATGATTTTTACATATAATAAAGAGCATGTTGGCGATGTCCTTATGATCATCGTGAAAAATAGTGGCGATGCCAAGTTGGACGTGGAGCGCAAAGGTAAAGTAGCCCGTGTTTTCCTCAAAGAAAATGGAGAAACAGTAGCTTGGAATATTTTCGAAGTTTCAAGTTTGTTTGAAATTGCAGAGCGTGGTCAAGTCTTTTTGACAGATGAGCAAGTAGAATGTTTGAACCAAGAATTGCGAGCGGAAGGCTTTACAGAAGAGATTGTCAATGACAAAGAACCTAAGTTTGTTGTTGGTGAGATTGTCGAGATGGTAGCTCATCCTGATAGTGATCACCTCAACATCTGCCAAGTTGAAGTCGCAAGTGACAAGACAGTGCAAATCGTTGCAGGGGCTCCCAATGCGCGTGTTGGGTTGAAAACCATTGTAGCTCTTCCTGGAGCGATGATGCCAAAAGGCAATCTCATTTTCCCAGGCGAACTTCGCGGTGAAAAGAGTTTTGGGATGATGTGCAGTCCTCGTGAATTGCATCTACCAAATGCTCCGCAAAAACGTGGGGTTATTGAATTATCAGAAGACCAAGTTGTCGGAACTCCATTTGACCCAGCCAAACACTGGACTGCCTAGGAAATTGTCGGCATTTGATAGACCAGATAGAGGGGGATAAGATGGCGAAAAATGTAGTGATTACAGGAGCGACTTCAGGAATCGGTGAAGCGATTGCGCGTGCTTATCTGGAGCAGGGGGCGAATGTCGTTCTAACAGGGCGACGGACAGACAGACTAGAGACCCTCAAGTCAGAGTTTGCAGAAACTTTTCCAAATCAAACAGTTTGGACCTTTGCACTGGATGTCACGGATATGGCTATGGTAAAGACTGTCTGCTCCGATATTTTGGAAACGATAGGTCAGATTGATATCTTGGTCAATAACGCTGGACTAGCTCTTGGCTTGACTCCCTATCAAGACTACGAAGAATTGGATATGCTGACCATGTTGGATACCAATGTCAAGGGTTTGATGGCAGTTACTCGCTGTTTCTTGCCAGAAATGGTAAAAGCGAATCAGGGTCATATTATCAACATGGGATCGACCGCAGGAATCTATGCCTATGCTGGGGCAGCTGTTTACTCAGCCACCAAGGCAGCAGTTAAGACTTTTTCAGATGGTCTGCGAATTGATACCATTGCAACGGATATCAAGGTGACCACCATTCAACCAGGGATTGTCGAAACAGATTTCTCTACAGTTCGTTTTCATGGTGACAAAGAGCGTGCTGCCACCGTCTATCAGGGAATTGAGGCCTTGCAAGCTCAGGATATTGCAGATACAGTGGTCTATGTGACCAGTCAGCCTCGTCGTATGCAGATTACAGATATGACTATTATGGCCAATCAACAGGCGACAGGTTTCATGGTGCATAAAAAATAAAAAATTTTCTCGAAAAGTTACAAATTTTTGTAACTTTTTTTGATTCCTTGCGAATAGATAAGTAGGAGGAAGAAAATATGTATAATAAAGTTATCATGATCGGGCGCTTGACGTCTACACCAGAATTGCACAAAACAAACAACGACAAGTCAGTAGCGCGTGCAACGATTGCTGTGAATCGTCGTTACAAAGACCAAAATGGAGAACGCGAAGCCGACTTTGTCAATCTTGTTCTTTGGGGGAAATTGGCTGAAACTTTGGCAAGCTACGCAACCAAAGGCAGTCTCATTTCCGTTGATGGGGAGTTGCGTACCCGTCGCTTTGAGAAAAATGGTCACACCAACTATGTGACTGAAGTTCTTGCCACAGGATTCCAACTTTTGGAAAGCCGCGCCCAACGTGCTATGCGTGAAAATAACGCTGGACAGGATTTGGCGGATTTGGTCTTGGAAGAGGAAGAATTGCCATTTTAAGCATAGAAAAGCCTGAGTCAATCTCAGGCTTTTTATCTTGAGAAAGTCAGACTTTTTTCTTGACTATTTCTGACCAAGTGATACAATAGAACTATGATTTAGCACTCAGATATAAAGAGTGCTAATAATATGTATGTCATCATGGAGGAAAGCAAATGTTGAAACCATTAGGAGACCGTGTGGTCTTGAAAATCGAAGAAAAAGAACAAACTGTTGGAGGCTTTGTCCTTGCGGGCTCGGCCCAAGAAAAAACCAAAACTGCCCAAGTTATCGCTACAGGACAAGGTGTTCGCACCTTGAATGGTGACTTGGTCACTCCAAGCGTTAAGGCTGGAGACCGTGTCTTAGTTGAAGCGCACGCTGGTATTGATGTCAAAGATGGAGATGAAAAGTACATCATCGTAGGCGAAGCCAACATCTTGGCGATCATTGAAGAATAGAAGGAGAAAGTAAGTATGTCAAAAGAAATTAAATTTTCATCTGATGCTCGTTCAGCTATGGTCCGCGGTGTCGATATCCTTGCAGACACTGTTAAAGTAACCTTGGGACCAAAAGGACGTAACGTAGTTCTTGAAAAATCATTTGGTTCACCACTCATCACCAATGACGGTGTTACTATTGCCAAAGAAATTGAACTAGAAGACCATTTTGAAAATATGGGTGCCAAATTGGTATCAGAAGTAGCTTCTAAAACTAATGATATTGCTGGTGACGGAACAACTACTGCAACTGTCTTGACCCAAGCTATCGTCCGTGAAGGGATCAAGAACGTCACAGCAGGTGCCAACCCAATCGGTATCCGTCGGGGGATTGAAGCAGCAGTTGCTGCTGCAGTAGAAGCTTTGAAAAACAATGCCATCCCTGTTGCCAATAAAGAAGCCATCGCTCAGGTTGCCGCTGTATCTTCTCGTTCTGAGAAAGTCGGCGAATACATCTCTGAAGCAATGGAAAAAGTTGGTAAAGACGGTGTTATCACCATTGAAGAGTCACGTGGTATGGAAACAGAACTTGAAGTCGTAGAAGGAATGCAGTTTGACCGCGGTTACCTTTCACAGTACATGGTAACAGATAGCGAAAAGATGGTGGCGGACCTTGAAAATCCATACATCTTGATTACCGACAAGAAGATTTCCAATATCCAAGAAATCTTGCCATTGTTAGAAAGCATTCTCCAAAGCAATCGTCCACTCTTGATTATTGCGGATGATGTGGATGGCGAAGCTCTGCCAACTCTTGTTTTGAATAAGATTCGTGGAACCTTTAATGTAGTAGCTGTAAAAGCTCCTGGCTTTGGTGACCGTCGTAAGGCTATGCTCGAAGATATCGCTATTTTGACAGGTGGAACTGTCATCACAGAAGATCTTGGTCTTGAGTTGAAAGACGCGACGATTGAAGCGCTTGGTCAAGCCGCTAGAGTGACTGTGGACAAAGACAGTACGGTTATCGTAGAAGGTGCTGGCAATCCTGAAGCCATTTCCCACCGTGTTGCGGTTATCAAGTCTCAAATCGAAACCACAACTTCTGAATTCGACCGTGAAAAACTCCAAGAACGCTTGGCAAAATTGTCAGGTGGTGTCGCAGTGATCAAGGTCGGAGCTGCAACTGAAACTGAGTTGAAAGAAATGAAACTTCGCATCGAAGATGCTCTCAACGCTACTCGTGCAGCAGTTGAAGAAGGAATCGTTGCTGGTGGTGGAACTGCTCTTGCCAATGTCATTCCAGCCGTAGCTGCCTTGGAATTGACAGGAGATGAAGCGACAGGACGTAGCATTGTTCTCCGTGCCTTGGAAGAACCTGTTCGTCAAATCGCCCACAATGCAGGATTCGAAGGGTCTATCGTTATCGATCGCTTGAAGAATGCTGAGCTTGGTACAGGTTTCAACGCAGCAACAGGCGAGTGGGTCAACATGATTGAAGAAGGAATCATCGACCCAGTTAAAGTGAGTCGTTCTGCCCTTCAAAATGCAGCATCTGTAGCCAGCTTGATCTTGACCACAGAAGCAGTTGTAGCCAACAAACCAGAACCAGTCGCCCCAGCTCCAGCCATGGATCCAAGCATGATGGGCGGAATGATGTAAGGTTTCAGATCAAGCCATTCAATAAAAATACAAAAGGAGGGGATAGTTATCCCTCCTTTTTTAGTTTCCGTTTCAAAAATAGATTTGAGCTGGTTGGTGATATATGGTAAAATAACTAATAGTTAAAGGAGAAGAACATGATTGATGTAGAAGAAATTCTGAGCAAGATGAATCCCAATCAGAAGATTAATTATGACCGTGTCATGCAGAAAATGGTTCAGGTTTGGGAAAATAATGAGGAACGACCAACTATTCTCATGCATGTTTGCTGTGCTCCTTGTAGTACCTACACCCTAGAGTACCTGACCAAGTATGCGGATGTGACCATCTATTTTGCCAACTCTAACATCCATCCCAAGGCAGAATACCACAAGCGAGCTTACGTCACCAAGAAATTTATCAGTGATTTCAATGAGCGAACAGGCAATACGGTTCAGTACCTAGAAGCTCCTTATGAACCAAATGAATACCGGAAGTTAGTCAGAGGACTGGAAGAAGAACCAGAAGGTGGCGATCGTTGCAAGGTTTGTTTTGACTACCGTTTGGATAAAACAGCTCAGGTAGCTATGGACTTGGGCTTTGACTACTTTGGTTCAGCCTTGACCATCAGTCCCCATAAGAATTCTCAAACCATCAACAGCATCGGAATTGATGTGCAAAAGATTTATACCACCCACTATCTTCCAAGTGATTTCAAGAAAAATCAAGGCTACAAGCGTTCGGTGGAGATGTGCGAGGAGTATGATATTTATCGTCAATGTTATTGTGGATGCGTCTATGCAGCTCAAGCCCAGAATATTGATCTTGTTCAGGTTAAGAAGGATGCCACGGCTTTCTTGTTGGATAAGGATGTTGAAAAAGACTATTCCCATATCAAGTTTACCGTCACTAAATTAGATATATAGAAATCAACCCAGCTGTAAAGCTGGGTTTTTCAAATAAAAAAACCAGGGTTTTCACCCCAGCTTGACAACTTTACCGATTCTTTAGTTCTATGTAGCGTTTGTACCAAATGTTGACATAGGCCTCTGAGAAAGGACCGCGTCCATTGTTAATCCAATCAACAAGGATTTTAACATGCTCTTTCAAAATATAGTCTAAATCATCAGAATACTTCATTTTGCGTTTATGACGCTCATACTCTTCAACGTCCAAGAGACGCTTTTCACCATCAGTGAAGACCTTGACATCCAAATCATAATCAATGTATTTCAGGGCTTCCTCATCTAGATAGTAGGGGCTAGCCATATTGCAATAGTAGGAAATCCCATTATCGCGAATCATAGCAATGATATTAAACCAATATTTTTTGTGAAAGTAAACAATAGCCGGTTCTCGAGTCACCCAACGACGACCGTCACTTTCGGTAACAAGTGTGTGGTCGTTGACGCCGATAATGGCGTTCTCTGTTGTTTTTAGTACCATGGTGTCCCGCCAAGTACGGTGAAGACTCCCATCATGCTTATAACTTTGAATTGTAATAAAGTCGCCTTCTTTTGGAAGTTTCATAACTAACCAACTTTCTACAATTTATAAGTTTATCGTTTACTATTATATCATAAATTGGTCTAATTTTTTTGAATTTTACACGAAAATATTAAAGATATTCTCTGAGAGCGCTGGCTATATCCGAAAAATCATAGCCTTTTCGAGCTAAAACTTGGATTAAACGCTGTTTAAGTTCGTATCCTTCATACTTTCGAGCATATTTAGCATATTGTTTGTCTAGTTCTTTAAAAATGAGTTCTTGAGTCGTTTCTTGGTCGACTTGACTGTCCAAGTCATAAAAGGCACTTTTAGCATCAGCATATGAGAAGCCCTTGTTAGTCAAGCTTTGAATGATCTTATCCTGCAAAGCACGAGCAGGGAGTTTTCCGGTGTATTTTTTAAGCAGTTTCTCCGCTACACGTTGAGCAACTTCTGCATAGTCAAAATCCTTTAGAACATCTTTAATAGTTGATTTAGCAATCCCCTTTTGAGCTAATTTCTGAGTCAGTACATAAGGCCCCTTGTCTCCAGAAAGTTGATTGGCATTGATGATGGAATAAGCATAGTGATGGTCATTAATCCAGTTATCCTCTTTAAGTTTAGCGATAACTTGACTAGCGATTGTATCTTCAATATCATACTTTTTCAGATACTCTCGCACTTCTTTTTCAGAACGGGCCTTGAAGGATAAATGGTAGAGAGCAAGATTTTTACCATAAGAAAACTGAGCAAAGCCCTGTATCTCGGTCAGTTCCTCTTTGCTAATGACCTTATCTCGAGACAGCATAAAACGGACAATGATATAAGAGGTTTGCTGATCATCAAGTTCCATCAGGTAGAGGCGTTTTTTCTTTTCAAGTTTTGTTATTTTCATAGTTCTATTATACCTTAAAATGTGATAAGATAGGGGTATGAATCTGAAAGTCAAACAAAAAATACCTTTAAAAATCAAGCGGATGGGCATCAATGGTGAGGGAATTGGTTTCTACCAGAAAACCCTCGTTTTTGTACCAGGTGCCCTCAAAGGAGAAGATATCTATTGTCAGATTACTTCTATTAAACGTAACTTTGTTGAAGCCAAATTGCTAAAGGTTAATAAGAAGTCTAAATTTCGGGTCGTGCCAGCTTGCACGATTTATAATGAATGTGGTGGTTGCCAAATCATGCACCTCCACTATGATAAACAGTTAGAGTTCAAAACGGATCTGCTCCACCAAGCCCTGAAAAAATTTGCTCCTGCGGGATATGAAAACTATGAAATTCGTCCAACTATCGGAATGCAGGAACCAAAGTACTACCGTGCTAAGCTTCAATTCCAGACTCGAAAATTTAAAAATCAGGTCAAGGCAGGTTTGTATGCGCAAAACTCTCATTACCTCGTAGAGTTGAAAGACTGTTTGGTGCAAGATAAGGAAACCCAAGTAATAGCGAATCGCCTAGCTGAACTTCTTACTTACCACCAAATTCCAATTACAGATGAGAGAAAAATACTAGGCGTTCGCACCATCATGGTACGCAGAGCAAGAAAAACGGGGCAAGTTCAGATTATTGTTGTCACGAATCGCCAGCTAAATTTGAATCAACTAGTCAAAGACCTAGTTAATGATTTTCCAGAAGTTGTCACGGTTGCTGTCAATACAAATACAGCAAAAACAAGTGAAATCTATGGTGAAAAGACAGAAATTATCTGGGGCCAAGAGAGTATTCAAGAAGGAGTACTCGACTATAAGTTTTCTCTCTCGCCCCGAGCTTTTTATCAGCTTAATCCTGAGCAGACAGAAATTCTCTATAGTGAAGCAGTTAAGGCCCTGGATGTCAGTAAAGAAGACCATCTGATTGATGCGTATTGTGGTGTTGGGACGATCGGATTTGCCTTCGCAACTAAGGTCAAGAGTCTCAGAGGGATGGACATTATCCCAGAAGCCATAGAAGATGCCAAGCGAAATGCTAAAAAAATGGGGTTTGACAATACCCATTACGAAGCGGGAACAGCTGAAGAAATTATTCCACGCTGGTATCAAGAAGGCTACCGAGCAGATGCCCTGATAGTTGACCCTCCTCGTACAGGTTTAGATGATAAGCTATTGGATACCATTCTGACCTATGTTCCAGAAAAAATGGTCTATGTATCCTGCAATGTTTCGACCTTGGCTCGAGATTTAGTTAAACTAGTAAAAGTCTATGATCTCCAGTATATCCAGTCGGTCGATATGTTTCCCCACACTGCACGGACAGAAGCCGTGGTTAAGTTAGTGAAGAAAAGAAAAAATTAAATTCACTGAAAAAAGTTCTTGACAAAGGCGGAAAAGTAGGTATAATAGAAAGAGTTGAAAAGCTCAGGTCCG
>OJYN01000311.1_pt1 | contig 12441 bp, 9 predicted proteins | sample 1611671 | NCBI WGS metagenome assembly OJYN01 (sample SAMN04436759, study PRJEB24849) | human gut metagenome | biome: human gut; feature: NICU; material: stool | host: Homo sapiens | place: USA: Saint Louis, MO | collected 2011-02-25 | reverse complement strand
GTCTGAAATTTTCATCTTAGCTTTTTCTTCTTTATTGAGGTCTTGGATGATACGACCTTCCTTCATGACAATCAGACGATTGCCATACTTTAGTGCATCTTCCATATGGTGGGTAATCATCAAGGCTGTTAGATGATCCTTGCTGACAAAGTCATCCGTTAACTCCATCAAAGCAACACTGGTCTTTGGGTCGAGAGCTGCTGTGTGTTCATCCAACAAGAGCAACTCTGGTCGCTTCAAGGTTGCCATCAAGAGACTCAAGGCCTGACGTTGACCACCTGATAGAAATTCAATAGGAGTGTCTAGATGCTTTTCAAGACCATTTCCCACTTTTTCAATGGTAGCCTGAAACTCTCCCCGATGACTTGATAGCCTTCTAGGAAGGAGTCCTCTCTTCTCACCACGAAACTTGGCAATCAAGAGATTTTCCGCCACCGTCATACGAGGAGCCGTACCCATTTTAGGATCCTGAAAGACACGAGACAAGTACTTAGCCCGCTTTTCAGGTGAAAAATGCGTCACATCCTCCCCCATGATACGGATACTTCCACTTGTTAAAGGCAAGGTACCTGCAATAGTGTTAAAAAGCGTTGACTTCCCAGCTCCATTTCCCCCTAAGATGGTAATGAAATCATGTTCGAAAATTTCAAGAGAAACATCATTCAGAATGATTTTTTCTTCGTCAAAGCCATTCGTGATGACTTTGGTGGCATTTTTTAATTCTACAATTGCTGTCATTTGCTAAACTTGACTCCTTTCAGGTATTTGCTTTTGAAGGTTGGAATCATGAGGCAAACTGCCAAAATCAAGGCGCTGTACAAACGAAGATAACTTGTATTAAACCCAAGAGCAATCACTCCCCAAACGAGGAACTGATAAGCAATAGACCCTACAACGATGGTCATGAGTCGCTCTGCCAGGGTCAAACTCTTGAACAAAACCTCACCAATAATCAAGCTAGCAAGCCCTACGACAATCACGCCGATTCCTCGAGAAACATCTGCATATCCTTCTTGTTGAGCAATTAAGGCTCCTGCAAGCGCGATGATCCCATTTGAGAGAACCAAGCCCATGAGTTCCATACGACCCGTATTGATACCAAAGCTACGAGCCATATCAGGATTATCACCAGTAGCGATGTAGGCCTGACCTAGTTTGGTATCAAGGAAAAAGAGCATGAGACCAATTACAAGAGCTACAAAGATTAATCCAGTCAGGAGTTGATTGAGATCCGAATCAAAAGGCAAGACATCTTGAATTTGCTTGGTCCCAAGAAGCCCCAAGTTGGCACGCCCCATAATCATGAGCATGATGGAATGGCAGGAAGTCATGACCAGAATCCCTGATAAGAGGGTTGGGATTTTTCCTTTGGTATATAAGAGACCTGTCGCCATTCCAGCTAGACAGCCCGCTCCTACTGCGGCTAGGGTTGCTAAAAATGGGTTGACTCCCTGTGTTATCAAGGTTACAGCTACTGCTCCCCCAAGAGGAAAAGAACCTTCAGTAGTCATATCTGGAAAATTCAAAATTCGAAAAGTCATAAAGATTCCCAAACCTAAAATCGCCCAGACCATCCCCTGAGAAATAATGGATACTATCATAATCTTTCACTCATTTCTTTCTTTAGTAAAAATGGGAGGAGATGTGTCCAGCTCCTCCTTTATCTTTATTCAATCACTTGTCCTGCTTCTTTTAGAACGGACTCAGGAATGGTGATACCAAGTTCCTGCGCTAGTTTTTTGTTAATCACTGACTTACCAGTTGAAAAGACATTAACTGGCGTATCAGCTGGTTTTTCACCTTTCAAAACTTTGGCAATCATTTTACCAGTAGCCACTCCAAGATCGTGTTGGTCAACTACTACAGATGCTAATCCACCTGCTTCTACCATGGCAGTGGCACTTGGGTAGATTGGCTTTTTAGCTGTTTGGTTGCTTGAAACAACTGTTGAAAATGCGGATGCGATGGTGTTGTCAATTGGAACCCAAATCGCATCAACCTTACTTGTCATGACATTGACTGTTGAAGCAATTTCATTTGTTGATGGAACAGCAAACGTTTCGACTGTCAAACCTGCTTTTTCAGCATAAGCCTTGAATTCTTCTACCTGTGTTTTTGAGTTATCTTCGCTACTTGAGTAAAGAGCACCGATTGTTTTGACATTTGGTGTCAAAGTTTTAATCAATTCCACTTGTTGTTCAGCTGGGTTGTGGTCTGACACCCCTGTAATGTTGCCACCTGGTTTTTTCAAATCTTTGACCAAGTTAGCACCGATTGGGTCTGTAATAGCAGCCATGATAACTGGTAGATCTTTAGTAGCACTTGCAAGTCCTTGAGCTGCTGGTGTTGCAATCCCAACAACTACATCGTTTCCATTTGCTACCAATTGTTTACTCATGGTTGCAACCTTGCTCTGATCGCCTTCAGAGTTCATAAAGTCGATTTTTACTTGGTCGTCCTTATAGCCTTCTTCAGCTAGTCCATCTTGAATTCCTTGGTAAATCAAGTCCAAGGATGGGTGACTAACAAATTGAAGGACACCAACCTTAGCGACCTTTTGCTCTTCTTTAGCTGCTGGCTTGTTCATTGATGAATAAATCAAGCTAGCCACCACCAATACTGCTAATCCAGCGACAATTCCAATCAAACGTTTATTTTTCATTTTTCTTTCTCCTTAATTCTTTTACCTTAACTTTTTAAATCACATCATCAAGCGATGCCATCGTTTAAATTCCAATATCTTTCCTCCCCACAGAAAAAGTCCTCACACAAAAAACTTGTGTGAGGACGTCGATGCGCGGTGCCACCTCAATTATAGGGAATATCCCTATCGCTCTTTCTCGCAATAACGAGTTGCACTGTAAGGTGTGCTCACCGAATTTTTATGATTTCAAATTCTTAAGTACATTCAGCCCAATTTCATCAATTTCATCTATCTGCTTTCACCAACCACAGACTCTCTAAAAAATGAGCAAGATTACTTTCTGAATGTTTAAATTATATCATTTTTCAACTACTTGTCAAGCTTATTTTTAGAATTTTTTAAACAATTCAAAAACTTCCCCTTGAAAAAAGAGGAAGTTTGTAGAATATCAGCCTGAATTACGTAAACCAGTTGCAATTCCGTTGATAGTTGTATGGATTAATTTTTCTTCGTCTGCCGACAATTCGCCGCGACGTTGACGTTTGATCAACTCCAACTGGATGTAGTTCAGGATATTAAAGTAAGGCATACGATAGTTTAGACTGTCTTTTAGATAAGAGTTTTCTGCCAAGAGTTCGTCATAACCTTCGATAGCTAAAATAACGTCCTTAGTCAACTGCCATTCATCTAAAATAGTGTAGTAGATAGCTTGTACTTCTTCGTCTTCACAGAGCTTGGCATATTCAAAAGCAATGTTCATGTTAGACTTAGACAAGACCATGTCTACATTGGAAAGCAAAGATTGAAAGAAAGGCCAGTTTTGGTACATGTCACGAAGAAACTCGATATTCTTCGGATCTTGATCTATAAATTCTTTAAAGCTTGATCCCACTCCGTACCATCCAGGGAACATGACACGGCTTTGTGACCATGAGAAGACCCAAGGGATAGCACGCAAACCGCCAATTTCAGTGATGGTCTTACGAGCTGCTGGACGCGAACCGATATTGAAGCTTGAAATAGCCTTGATTGGACTTGATTCAAAGAAATAGTCATAGAAATGTTCATTTCCAAAAACCAAATCACGGTAGATATCATAACTACGGTCTACTACTTGATCCATGATAGCTTCGTAACGATTTGACGTATTGGTATCACTCTTCTTCTTGGTAATCATGCGGTTAATAGCTGCAGAAACCAGCATCTCAAGGTTGTAATAGGCTGCATCTTTGTTACCGTATTTGTTGCCAATGACTTCTCCTTGCTCAGTCAGACGGATACGGTCCTTAATAGACTTGAGTGGTTGAGATGTGATGGCTTCATAAGTTGGTCCACCACCACGACCCACAGTACCACCACGACCGTGGAAGAAAGTAACCTTAACGCCAAATTCATCCCCGATAGCAGTCAGTTGTTGTTGAGCTTTATAGAGGGTCCAACACGATGACAGGTAACCACCGTCTTTGTTACTATCAGAGTAGCCAAGCATGATTTCTTGGTAGTTGTCTTTTGAAGCAATCCATTTTTTAGCCAAAGGAAGAGAGAAATATCTTCTCATGGTTTCTTCTGAGTGATCCAAGTCTTCGATCGTTTCAAAGAGGGGAACAATCTGAACGCGGGCTTTTTGGGCATCCACCAAGCCGACTTCCTTAAGCATAATGGCTAGTTCGAGCATATCGGATACACTGGTTGCGTGAGAAATGATGGTTTGACGAATGACGTTTTCACCCAGTTTATCCTTCAACTTGCGCGCAGCTTTAAAGATAGAGAGTTCTTTTTCAAGCAGTTCTGACTTTTCAGCATGAGTCGCTGAGAGGATACGAGGATCTTCTTCCAACTCTTTTAAGAGGAGGGCACATTTTTCGTCTTCTGACAGATCGCTATAGTGGTCGTTAATACCAGCTGATGCTAGCAATTCAGCCACACAGGCTTCGTGAACACTAGAATCCTGGCGCATATCAATAGAAGCAAGGTAGAAACCAAAAATTTCGACAGCTTGCATCAACTCGACAAATTCTCCTGAAATCAGGTATTCTCCTTTGTTCTCAAGGAGAGAGTCGCGAATGGCCAACAAATCTTGATAAAATTCATCTGCAGTGGCATATCTTGGCTGAAGATCCTTGTCTTCAATGAGATAAGCCTTGGTTGCCTGCATCTTAGCTTGAATGTCAAAGAGGGCACGACGATAGAGTTCTTTTTCACGATAAATCGAGTTATCTTGTGACTTCAGCGCCATCTCACGGACCTTGTCGCTGACATTCACGATACTGGTTGAAAGTGAAAATTCACGATAAAGATTATAAATTTTTTCATCATAATAGTTCATGATGACTTCGCACTGAGTCAAGGCTGATTTGTTGAGAGTTTCCGCAGTTACGAAAGGATTTCCATCACGGTCTCCTCCAATCCACATCCCCATAGTAATTGGTTTTGGATGTTGGAGCTCGATACCTTGTTCCTTAGCTAGTTTCTTATATTCAGCTGTCAAACGTGGCACAGCATTCAGGAAAGAACTTTGGTAATACTCCATCACGTTGGTGATTTCGTTGGTTACTTTCAATTTCTTCTCACGAATCATGTCCGTTTGCATGATAATTTCAATATAACGACGGAGATCTGTGTGCCACTTTTCTTTATTAATCAAACCGAGTTTGACATCACGGTACTTGCGCAAAAGCGTATGGATATGGTTGGTTAAATCCAGCATACTCTTGCGTTGTACTTGCGTTGGATGGGCGGTCAAGACAGGAACGACATTTAACTTTTCTAAAATTTCGGCTGCATTTTCTTTTTCAGCTACCATCTTAATCGTTGTAGATAGTTTTCCTAAATAGTCTTGGTCCACATTGTTTTGGTGATTGATTTCATAGGCCAAATCCACATCCTCAGAGATATTAATCAAAAGTGGAAGGATAGAGAAATAGCGTGAAATGTAAATCATTTCTTCATTCGAAAGACTGGTCACTAGGTCATTGAGCCCTTGATAATTCTCGCTAGTTGACAATTCCTTCAACTGGATAATCTTTTCAAAGGTTTCTGGCGCCAGCATATTTTTTGTGATATCTTCTAATAGCTCAGTCAGAATCAAGACTTCTTCTTGGACGACTGCTTTATTACTATAGTTTTCTAATTTTTGAAGAGACATATACTTTCCTTTCCATTCAATCCTTACAGATTTTCATCGGTTTCATTCTCGTATTCTCTGATAAGTTTGGCACGTTTTTCACTGGCATCAATGTTCAGTACAAGCGCGATGGCCACGGATAATACCAATAGACTGTTCCCACCTTGTGAAAGGAAGGGGAAGGTTACCCCTGTAGAAGGAATCAACCCTGAAATCCCACCGATATTGACAAAGACCTGAACAAGGATCATCCCTCCAACACCAATAGCAACCATAGAGTTAAAGGGATCCTTTGCTCGAATACCAACCAAGATGATTCGCAAAATCAAGAAGAAGAGTAAAGCCAAAATCATACTGGCTCCTACGAATCCAAACTCCTCGATGACAATCGAAAAGACAAAATCCGTATGGGCTTCTGGCAGATAACCACGCTTCTCGATAGAATTTCCCAGTCCCAGTCCGAACCAGCCACCATTTACCATTGCATAGTAGGAATTTGCGAGCTGGTGTCCTGCACCCGCTAAGTCATTAAAGGGATTAAAGAAGGCACTAAAACGTTTAGCAACGTAACCAAATACAGGAATTTGAGAGAACTTTTCAACCCCAACAAAGCGAATGACAGACAAGACTAACATTGAGCTCCCTGCCAAGAGAGCCAGAATGGTCGAAAACCAACGATAGGCGATCCCACTTACGGTATACATGATGAGCGCCACCAAGACCAAGATGGTCGCATTTCCCAAGTCTGGGAAAATTCCTAAGCTACCAATCAGAACCAGCAGAACAAAACGCCAGTCGTTAAAAGCTCGAGGCAGCCACTGATTCTGTGTCAAAACCTGGAAGTCATAAACCGCAATCTCATCTTGTTGTTTTGAAAATCGATGCGCCAAATACCAGATGATGATAATCTTAAGGTATTCAGCCGGTTGAATCGTTACAGGTCCTACAGAAATCCATCCGTATGCTCCATTGACAGGTGTTCCGACCAGTCGCGCCAGAGCTAAAAGAAGCATCTCCACAATCATTACGATAAAAATAAGACGTCCGTTTCTTAGGAAACCTAATTTTAATTTATAGATTAAGGCAATCAGAATCAAACTAGCTATCCAGAAGATCCCCTGGTTTCGCACCAATTGAAAAGCGCTTTTTCCTTCTTCGATCAAGGTTGCACTCGTTGTCGAGTACACCACAATCAGCCCCAAAATCGATAAAAGGAAGTAAGGAATCAAAATGGAATAGTTTAGTAGGTGCCTTTTACTAATTTTCATATTTCACCACTCTAATAGGAACAGACACTTCTGTTCCCAATTCCGTTTTATTTTCTAGTTTTGATTGCTATTATACCACTTTTTCAGAAAGAAAAAAACTCTTATCCTTTAATCCTTCGAATTTTACTCATTTTCTAGTTTCAAGTATAAAAAAACAAATCTCAAAAGAGATTTGTTTTTTGCTTTCTTAGTTAGATGAAGAGCTGCTGCTTGAGCTTGAGTCACCACCACCGATGTATTGGGTGAAGATGTTTTGGAAGGCTTGGTCTTTAACCTTGATGTTTGCTGCTTGCAATTCTTTACCAATTACTCCTTGAACAAAGGCTGAATCATTTTGTTTTTGAGTCAAGATGATGGTCTTCAATTTTTCTTTGTAATCCTCTATATTAGAAGATTTTTCTGTTTTCTTCGTTACTTTGATGATGTAGAACTGACTGCTGTAGGCTTGTGTTCCAGTAGCTGTAATCACATCAGAAATCCCGTTCACATCCAAGGCAAAGGCTGCTTTCTTGACTTGTTCTGGAAGTTCTGTTGAAGCAGAGTCAAAAGTGATTTCTCCACCATTTTCTTTTGTTTTGTCGTCGTTAGAGTTGTCTTTTGCCAACTGAGCAAAATCCGCACCTTCTGCTTTAGCTTTCTCAAGTACTTCTTTTGCCTTGTCTTCATTATCCAAACGGATGATTTGAGCTGTTACATCTGGTGTATAAGACTCAAAAGCTTTTTGGTAAGCTTCGTCTGTCAACTCACTCTCAGCAGCCTTCTTAACCGCCAATTCAACCAATTTGCTAGTTCGGATTTGAGCTTTACGAGTCTCAGGTGTCATACCTGCACGTTGAAGCACGCTGTTATAGCTATCGCCGTATTTCTTTTGTTCTTCAGCAACAGCGTCATCCACATCTTTATCCGTTACCTCTGATCCATATTGTTGTTCAAATACTTTTTGGATGGTCATATTGAGCAAGACTTGTTGTGCGGTTGGATTGTTCTTTACTTCTTCAAAGAATTGATGTTCTGTAATCACATCGCCCTTCATGCTGATCAAATCTTTTCCTTCAGAACTGTTTGAACAAGCTGCAAGTGTTGCTACTGATAAAAGTGTGATGGCTCCTGCCATAAGTTTTTTCTTCATGTTTACTCCTTTTTCTAAAAACGGTCAAAAATTTCTCTAGACCAACTCAATCATTATACCATATTTTATAGCAGATAACTTAAATAAGACTAAAAATAGTAGCTTTTAAATTTTAAACGATTCAATTTTTTTCATTCCAAAAAGAACCTGAACAATCGTTCAAGTCCTTTGTTTGTCTTGTATTATTTTTTAGTGACGTCCTTTGTAAGTTAAGCCTGCTAGACCAAGACTTGCAAGAAGGAAGCCTGCAAATCCAAGAATTGAATTTTGTTCTCCAGTGTTTGGTAAAGTTGTAGTTTCTGTTTTCAAAACAGGTTTGTCAGCTTTAGTGTTTGAATCTTGCCCAACAGGATTTATAGGAGCTGTTGGAGCGTTATTTAAACCAGTTTGTGGTTTGGGAGTTTCTGAAGGCTTAGTTTCCGGTTTCACTTCTGGTTTCGGAGTTTCTGAAGGCTTAGTTTTCGGCTTAACTTCTGGTTTCGGAGTTTCTGAAGCTTTAGGCTCAGGTGTCACTTCTGGTTTCGGGGTTTCTGAAGGCTTAGTTTCCGGCTTAACCTCTGGTTTCGGAGTTTCTGAAGGTTTAGTTGCTGGTTTCACCTCTGGTTTCGGAGTTTCTGAAGGCTTGACATCCGCATCTAATTTCTTATAGTCTAAATAAAAACCTTTATATCCATCTGTATCACCGTGGAAATAACTAGCTACCATATCGTAGGTCGCCTCATAGTTTGGCATCCAGCTATCCTTTGAGGTCACCTCATAACCATCAATATCTTTATAAACATTGACAGTTTCACCAGGGTTTATAACCCCAGTTTTTTTATCAGCGATTTCTTCTCCCGTCTCTCCATCATAATAAGAGATACGGTATTTTAACGGTCCTTGCTGTTCTTCAGCTTTTGGTGCTGGTTCTGGCTTAACTTCTGGTTCCGGAGTTTCTGAAGGCTTGACATCCGCATCTAACTTCTTATATCTTAGGTATCCCTCCAAATACCCATCACGCGCACCGTAAAAGAATGTGCTTGCTATATTATACGTTAGGTTATAGCCCGGCATCCAGGAAAAATTTGATACCACTTGATGACCTTCAATATCCTTGTAGATATTTATAGACTCACCAGGGTTTAGGACCCCAATATACATAGGTGCTATTTCTCTACTATGCTCATCTAAATACCTAATGCGGATTTTGATTTCCCCCTGCCGCTCTTCCGCTTTTACAATAGCAACTCCAAAAACAGGGTTATCAATCAAAGCTGGCGCAACAACACCAAGAGCTGCAACGGAAAGCAAAGAAATACCAAGTTTGGTTACTTTATTCGTTTTCATCATTTCCTCCTTAGGAATGTAGAATTACTTTTTAAGGTATACAAATACTACAAAAGGCCTAATTTTTGATTTAGTATTTCGTAAAGTTCTCCTCAACCACTTGAGCGACAAGGGTTTTGGTGTATCGCGTAAGGACCGTTTGGCGAAACATTCAAAATAACAATGTGAATATTTCAGAAAATACGAATTTAACAAGGTTTTGAGCCTGTGCTGGATTTGTATTTTTTTTGTTTTTTAAGTGTATCGTTTAACGTTCGTTAATCGAAACATATTTACGCCTTCATTGTAGCATTTTGTCTGGTTTTTAGCAAGAAATTTGCGAAACTTTGTTGCGATTATTGGCAACCTTGTTTCGTTCCAAGACTTTATAGATGGTTGAGGTCGAAATTCGTTCTGTTTTTGCTATTATTCTGATGCTTGCTACTCCTTCCAAGTACTGCTCAATGATTCTCTCCTCCTTCTTTTTCAAAATTCGCTTAGCACCCAGTTTGACGCCTTTTTCCTTGGCTTTAAGAAGCCCTTCACGAGTACGGAATCGCAAGTTTTCCAACTCACTTTCTGCCACAAATCCTAGAATCATACAAAGTAACCTACCAATGAGCGAGTCAGTTTCCAATTTTTCATGCAGGCTGATGAGCTGGATTTGATGTTCGTTGAGCTGTTCGATTATTTTCAGCCATTTAAACATGGAGCGGGTGAGCCTATCAAGCTTGTAGATGGTGAAAGTGACTTGCATTCCTTTTTTAGAAAGCGTTTGAGCCAATTTTAGAGCCTTTTCGAGCTCTGAGCGTGTATTATTTAAACCAGATTCACAACTCTATAAAAAGCTGATCACAATGCTTGAGAGTTTCGATTTGCACCTCTAAACTCAAATCTTGCTTATGGGTTGAAACGCGTGTATAGCCGATATTGATGATGTTTTGAGACATAAAAATCCTCCTATTACTTGATACAGGAGGATTGTACTATTTTCTATTTATTCCATTACTGGCAAGGTTACATTTTCCACATTCTTTCGTAGCATGAGAATCCCATCCCCGAGCGGAACTAGAGTCGCTGTTAGACCTGGATTATCCAACGTTGCGTCGAACAGTCTTTGAAGTCCTCGATAAATAGTTCTTTGACCTCGACGAACTTCCATGATATCCTTGGCAACATCTCCACCTTGGAAAATATCATCCAAGACCACTACTCCACCGACTTCCAAATGTTTAAGAATTTCAGGCAGAAAGACGATATACTTGGACTTGGCCGAATCCATAAAGACAAAATCATATGTTTCTGTCAGACTAGATAAAACATCGACTGCATCTCCCTCTAAGAGGGTGATTTGCTTGCGGCTATCAAACTGAGAAAAGTTTTCCTTGGCAAAGCCGATCATCTCAGGATTCCGGTCAATGGTTGTAATCTTAGAATCTGGCGCATGTTCCGCCATCAGGAGGGCAGAAAAGCCAATTGCCGTTCCAATCTCCAAAATATTCTTAGGTTGCATGGTTTCCATGAGAAAACGGAAATAAGCAACCGTTTCATGAGGAATGATGGGAATATTTTCCTTTCGAGCGAAGGTCTCCAATTCTTTCAAGGAACCTGTCACCTGCTTTTGACGCTGGCGCATGAGTTCTACGATTTCTTCCTTGACGACGGGACGACGCATATTGTGATTGGCATTTTTACTATAAGACTCTACCATCTTAAGCCAATCCCAATTTTTCAACAAGGGCTTCAAACTCATTCAAACGGCGTTCAAAGACTGCAAAGGCGTCGTTGAGATAGTCTTCTTTTTCCATATCAACACCCGCTTTTCTCATGACATTGAGTGGATAGTATGATTTACCTGCCTTGAGGTAGTCGATATAGCGGTCACGATCTTCTTGACTACCATGGACAATCTTCTCAGCCAAGGCTGAAGCAGCTGCGAAACCAGTCGAATACTGGTATACATAGTAGTTATAGTAGAAGTGTGGAATGCGCGCCCATTCGTACTGAATTTCAGGATTGTCCTCCTTGCTGAGTCCATAGTACTCTTGGTTCAAGTCGGCATAGAGTTTATTGAGGAAATCACTTGTCAAGACTTCACCGTTTTGATCAGCTTGGTGGATGGCGTGTTCAAATTCAGCGAATTGAGTTTGACGGAAGACTGTTCCACGGAAACCGTCCAGGAAGTTATTGAGAATAGCAAAGCGTGTCGCATCATCTTCTACTTCTTCCAACAATTTCTCTGTCAAGATATTTTCGTTGGTTGTTGAGGCAATCTCAGCCAAGAAGATAGAGTAATCTCCGTAAACATAAGGCTGCGTTTCACGAGTATAGCTTGAATGCATACTGTGACCTGTTTCATGAACAAGAGTAAAGAGATTGTCTAGATTGTCCTGCCAGTTGAGAAGCATAAAGGCATTAGTATCATAAGAACCACCTGAGTAGGCACCAGAACGTTTGCCTTGATTTTCATAGACATCAATCCAACGCTCGCTGAAGGCACGTTTGACACGGCTCAAGTAGTCGTCACCCAAGACTGCCAAGGCCTCTTCTGCCTTTTTCAAGGCTTCCTCATAAGTAAAGCTGTATTCTACTGAAGATAGCGGTGTGTAGACATCGTACATCTTGAGATCAGAAATACCCAAGATTTTTGAACGAAGTTCTAGGTATCGATGCAAGAGTGGCAAGTGCTTGCGAACTGCTGCTACTAGATTGTCATAGACACTTTCTGGAACAAAGTTTGCTGCGAGGGCTGCATGGCGAGCACTCTTATAGTTGCGAACTTTTGCGCGGTAGTTTTGCACCTTAACATTTGTCTGCAAAGTTTTAGCATAAGTGTGTTGGAATTGCTCGTAAGTCGCATAAAGGGCTTCATAGGCACCACGACGCACTTCACGGTTTTTAGACTCCATCAAACGGATGTAAGTACCGTGTGAGAGTTGCACTTCCTTGCCTTCATCATCAAGGACATATG
>OJYN01000303.1_pt1 | contig 12913 bp, 13 predicted proteins | sample 1611671 | NCBI WGS metagenome assembly OJYN01 (sample SAMN04436759, study PRJEB24849) | human gut metagenome | biome: human gut; feature: NICU; material: stool | host: Homo sapiens | place: USA: Saint Louis, MO | collected 2011-02-25 | reverse complement strand
AAAGACGGTCACCCATGGTTTAAAACCCTGCGTGGTCGCGGTTATCTGATGGTTTAGATTATTATGCAGATAACACTGCCGTTATTACCAATCTCGTAGATGGTTTGTTAGAAAATGACAGCTATGGGAACCTCGTACCTGCTCTTGCGGAGGATTGGTCTGTTTCATCAGATGGTTTGACCTATACCTACAAGCTTAGAAAAGATGCCAAGTGGTATACGGCTGATGGTGAGGAATATGCTTCAGTCAAAGCTCAGGATTTTGTCACTGGGATCAAATATGCCGCGGACAATAAGGGGCAAGCCATGGATCTGATCCAAAATTCAATCAAGGGATTGAATGACTATGTGACGGGTGTGACCAATGACTTTTCAACTGTCGGTGTCAAAGCCTTGGATGATTACACAGTCGAGTACACTTTGACTCGACCAGAACCGTATTGGAATTCAAAGACAACCAATAGTATCCTTTTCCCAGTCAACGAAGAGTTCTTGAAATCAAAGGATAAAGATTTTGGTACCTTGACACCAGACAGTATCCTTTATAATGGTCCATATCTGTTAAAAGATTTCACATCAAAATCTTCGATCGAATATGTGAAGAATCCACACTATTATGATCATGATAAAGTAACCATTGAAAAAGTTAAGTTAGCTTACTTTGATGGGTCAGATCAGGAGATGACCATTCGAAACTTTGAAAGTGGTGCTTACTCGATTGCAGGAGTCTATCCAAATAGTTCGAACTATGCTAAGACAAAAGAAAAATACCAAGACAATATCGTCTATAGCTTACAAGATAAGACATCTTGGTACTTTAACTTTAACGTCAACCGCAAAACCTATAATCATACCGCTAAAACAACGGACGAACAAAAGAAATCAGCTCAAACAGCTATCTTAAATAAAAATTTCCGTCAGGCTATCAACTTTGGTATTGATCGAACAGCCTACTCTGCTCAATCTAACGGTGAAGAAGCAGCGAGCAAAACCCTTCGTAATACTCTAGTTCCTCCAATATTTGTCCAGGTGGGAGATAAGACCTTTGGAGAAGTAACAGCTTCTAAGCTTGTGAACTACGGAACTGAGTGGTCAGGTATCAATTTGGCAGATGCTCAAGATGCCTACTTTAACAAGGAAAAGGCCCAAGCAAAATTTGCGGAAGCTAAAAAGGAATTGGAAGCCCAAGGCGTGACTTTCCCAATCCATTTGGATGTCCCTGTTGATCAGACAAATAAAAATGCGGTTTCTGGTATGAACTCGGTTAAACAAACCCTTGAAACAGTACTAGGTTCTGACAATATCGTCATTGATGTTCAACAGCTTTCTACAGATGACTTTGGAAATGTTGCCTTCCTAGCACCAAATCCAGCAGCTCGTGATTACGACCTAAACTTTGATGGTTGGGTTGGTGATTACCAGGATCCATCAACTTATCTAGATCCCTTCAATGCTGAAACTGGTTTCTATCTCAAAATTTTTGGTCTTGATGCCAAGGAAGACCAAGAGCTCATTAAGAGTTTGGGGCTCGATACCTATACACAACTCCTGAAAGAAGCAGATGCAGAGAACAAAGATGTCGCTAAGCGTTATGAAAAATACGCTGAAGCTCAAGCTTGGATGATTGACAATTCTCTGGTCATGTCTGCTATGTCAAATGGCGGTACAGCCTCTGTAACCAAAGTAACTCCGTTTACACGTGCCTACTCCCTAGTGGGAATCAAGGGTGACGGAAATAATTATAAGTACATGAGATTACAAAAAGACCCTGTTACCAAGAAACAATTTGATGAAGCCAAGGCTAAGTGGGAAGAAGAAAGTAAAAAGGCTATCGAAAAGAGCCAAAAAGAGTTTGAAAACCACGTAAAATAAGATTACAGACAAGGTTGCCCCTAAGCGCCTTGTCTTTTTGTGTAGAATCGCATTCGTAAGTTTGGTCAAATTTTAGTGTAATTTAAGAGAACAAAAGCGAATGAAAACGCTAAAAATTGTGAGTTAGATGTATGGTATTTCTTGTGTAATTGTGATATAACAGCTCAGATTATAATGTACGGGAGATATTTATGAGTAGACGTTCAAAGAGAGCTCGTTTAGGGAATGTAAAACGAAATGTTAATATAGTTTTGACAACCATTTATTTATTATTGAGTGGTTTTTTGCTGTTCTTAATTTTTAAACATAATATCCTAGCTTTTCGATACTTCAATATCCTTACGGCGGTTCTTATTTTTATTTCTGCTGTAATTGCAATCCTTCTGATAGTGTATAAGAAAGCTGAGAAGTTTACGGTTTTCTTTTTGACACTTGCTATCGTAGTTAGCTCGGTTTCTCTCTATGCTTTGCAACAGTTTGTCGGTTTTACCAATCATATCAATGCGACCTCAAACTACTCAGAGTATTCGATGAGTGTGGTCGTTTTGAAAGATAGTGAAATCAATAATGTGACTCAGTTAGAGAGTGTTACAGGTCCGACTGAAACAGATAATGATAATATCCAAAAGTTGGTGACAGATATTAAGACGACACAGAGTAAAGACTTGACAGTTGAACAAAGTGCTTCTTATCTAGCAGCCTATAAGAGTTTGATTTCAGGTGAGGCAAAGGCGATTGTCTTAAATAGTGTCTTTGAAAACATCATCGAAGCAGAGTATCCAGATTATGCTTCAAAAATCAAAAAAATCTATACAAAGAAACTGACTAAGGATGTTGCGGCACCAAAGGTATCGAAGAATAAAGCTTTTAACATTTATGTCAGTGGTATTGATACCTACGGTCCAATTAGTTCCGTTTCGCGTTCAGATGTCAACATTTTGATGACTGTGAACCGAGATACCAAGAAAATCCTTCTCACTACAACTCCTCGAGATTCCTATGTTCCGATTGCGGATGGGGGAAATAATCAAAAAGACAAATTGACCCATGCGGGGATTTATGGAGTGGACTCGTCGATTCATACCTTGGAAAATCTCTATGGTGTGGATATTAACTACTATGTGCGCTTAAACTTTACCTCTTTCTTGAAGTTGATTGACCTTTTAGGTGGAATTGATGTCTATAATGATCAGGAGTTTACAGCACATACTAACGGGAAGTATTATCCTGTTGGGAATGTTCATTTAGACTCTGAGCAGGCTCTTGGTTTTGTTCGTGAGCGCTACTCTCTAGCAGATGGAGATCGTGACCGTGGCCGGAACCAACAAAAGGTTATTGTAGCTGTGATTCAGAAATTAACATCAACTGAAGCTTTGAAGAACTATGACAATATCATTAAAGGATTGCAAGATTCTCTTCAGACCAACATGCCTTTGGAAACCATGATGGATCTAGTCAATACTCAATTGGAGAGTGGCGGGAACTACAAAGTCAACTCTCAAGACTTGAAGGGAACTGGACGCACGGATCTTCCTTCATACGCTATGCCAGATAGCAACCTCTACATGATGGAAATTGACGATAGCAGTTTAGCTGCTGCTAAAGCTGCTATCAAGGATGTGATGGAGGGCAAGTAGCATGATAGATATCCATTCGCACATCGTTTTTGATGTGGACGATGGTCCAAAGTCGATAGAGGAAAGTAAAAAACTTCTTAGAGAGGCCTACAGTCAAGGAGTGAGGATAATTGTTTCAACTTCGCATAGACGAAAAGGGATGTTCGAAACTCCTGAAGAAAAAATCGCAACTAACTTTTTGAAGGTGCGAGAAATGGCTAAGGAAGTTGCGGATGACTTAATTATTGCCTATGGAGCAGAAATCTACTATACGCCGGATGTTGTTGAGAAGTTAGAAAAGAAATTAATCCCAACGCTTAACGACAGTCGCTATGCTTTGATTGAGTTTAGTATGAATACACCCTATCGGGATATACATAAGGGGTTGAGTGATATTCTAATGCTAGGCATTACACCCGTCATTGCCCACATTGAACGTTACGATGCTTTAGAAAACAATGAAAAGCGCTTGCGAGAGCTGATTGATATGGGATGTTATACTCAGGTTAATAGTTCTCATGTTTTGAAACCAAAACTCTTCGGAGAAACTTATAAATTTATGAAAAAGAGAGCCCAGTATTTCTTGGAACGAGATCTGGTTCACGTGATAGCAAGTGATATGCACAACTTGGATCACCGACCTCCTCATATGGAGGAAGCCTATGATATCATTGCCAAAAAATACAGTGAAGATAAGGCTAAGGAACTTTTTAAGGATAATCCCCGAAAAATAATAATGGATCAATTGATTTAGGAGAAAAAATGAAAGAACAAAATATGATGGAAATCGATGTATTTCACTTGCTTAAAATCCTTTGGAAACGAAAATTGTTAATTGCATTGGTAGCATTCGTGACAGGAGCAGTAGCATTCGCTTACAGTAGTTTTATTGTGAAGCCGGAGTTTACGAGTACGACCCGCATTTATGTGGTCAATCGTAATCAGGGAGATAAGCCTGGCTTGACCAACCAAGACTTGCAAGCAGGATCTTATTTGGTAAAAGACTATCGCGAAATCATTCTCTCGCAAGACGTTTTAGAGAAGGTTGCGACTGATTTGAAACTAGAACTCCCTCCAAAAGGTCTAGCTAGTAAAATCAAGGTAACAGTTCCAGTGGATACGCGTATTGTATCTATTTCTGTTACAGACCGTGCACCTGAGGAAGCTAGCCGTATCGCCAACTCTTTGAGAGAGGTTGCGGCTCAAAAGATCATCAGCGTCACTCGCGTTTCGGATGTGACAACACTTGAAGAAGCACGCCCTGCAACATCGCCATCTTCACCAAATATTCGTCGCAATACCATGGTTGGATTCCTTGCGGGGGCGGTTGTGATGGTTGTCACAGTTCTCCTTGTTGAGCTCTTGGATACACGAGTGAAACGTCCAGAAGATATTGAGGACGTGATGCAAATTGCACTATTGGGAGTAGTTCCAAATTTGGATAAATTGAAATAGGAGAGAAAAATGCCAACGTTAGAAATTGCACAAAAAAAATTAGATTTGGCAAGAAAAGCAGAAGAATACTACAATGCCCTTCGCACCAATATTCAATTGAGTGGGAATAACTTGAAAGTGATTTCGATCACGTCTGTGAAACCGGGTGAAGGGAAGTCAACTACTTCTACAAATATTGCTTGGGCCTTTGCGCGTGCAGGATATAAGACATTGTTGATTGATGCGGATATCCGTAATTCAGTTATGTCAGGTGTTTTTAAATCACGGGAGAAGATTACAGGGCTAACAGAGTTCTTGTCAGGAACAACAGATCTATCACAAGGTTTATGTGAAACCAACATTGAAAATCTATTTGTTATCCAGGCAGGTTCTGTATCACCAAACCCGACAGCTTTGCTACAAAGTGAAAATTTTGCGACCATGATTGACACCTCGCGTAAGTACTTTGACTACATCGTCGTAGATACTGCTCCGATTGGAGTTGTTATTGATGCGGCGATTATCACGCAACAGTGTGACGCTTCTGTTTTGGTAACTGCTGCTGGTGAAACAAATCGTCGTGATGTCCAAAAAGCTAAAGAGCAACTCGAACAAACAAGCAAACCATTCTTAGGAATTGTGCTTAATAAATTGAATACCTCTGTTGAGAAATATGGGGGATATGGTGCTTATGGAAATTATGGTAAAAAATAACAAATAGTCTAGGGAAGATATTATGGAAGAAAAGGGATTGAAGATTACTTTGGCGGCAATCCAGAGTTTTCTTGTCATTTTATTAGCTTATTTACTTAGTTTTGTTAAGGAAACAGAGATTGTAAATACTTCTGTTATTATCTTGTTCATTCTTCATTTTTTTGTTTTTTACATCAGTGATTATGAGCATGATTTTTTTAAAAGGGGTTATTTAGCAGAGTTTATCAACACTGCAAAGTATATCGTGTTCTTTGCTTTAGCTATCAGTATTTCGAATTTTTTCTTAGAAGAGCGTTTTAGTATCTCTAGACGAGGAATGATTTATTTTTTGACAATACACTCTATTCTGTTGTATCTGTTGAATCTGTGTATTAAACGCTATAGGAAACGCATTTTTCCAAATCTCAAGGGGAGTAAGAAGATATTCTTGATAACAGCGACTTCCAGAGTTGAAAAAGTCATCGATAGGCTGATAGAGTCGGGAGAGATTTTTTGGAACTTGGTGGCGGTCAGTGTTTTAGACCAGCCTGATTTTCAGCATCAATCCTTAACCGTTGTACCTGCTGAGAACATCTTAGACTTTGCCACATATGAAGTTGTCGATGAGGTTTTTATTAATCTACCGAGTGAAGAGTATGACATCGGAGAGTTTATCTCACTTTTTGAAACAATGGGAATTGATGTGACAGTGAACCTGAATGCTTTTAATAACTATCTAGGTAGTGATAAAAAGATTCGTGGGATGGCAGGGCTGAATGTTATCACGTTTTCTACAAAATTTTATAAAACGAGTCATGTCATTGCCAAACGTTTCATTGATATTGTCGGTTCGATTGTCGGATTGATTATTTGTGGTTTGGTGAGCATTGTTTTGGTTCCGATGATCAGACAAGATGGTGGACCAGCGATTTTTTCTCAAACACGTATTGGAAAAAATGGTCGATATTTCACTTTCTATAAATTTAGATCTATGTGCGTGAATGCTGAGAAACGCAAACAAGAACTTTTGGCTCAAAATACTATGCAGGGTGGTATGTTTAAAATCGATGATGATCCTCGTGTCACTCCCATTGGTCGCTTTATTCGTAAGACCAGCCTAGATGAGTTGCCACAGTTTTGGAATGTTTTAATGGGGGATATGAGTCTGGTCGGGACCCGTCCCCCAACAGTGGATGAGTATGAAAAATATACACCTGAACAAAAACGTCGTCTCAGTTTTAAACCTGGTATAACAGGCTTGTGGCAAGTCAGCGGACGAAGTGAGATCAAGGATTTCGATGAAGTTGTTAAATTAGATGTGGCCTACATTGATGATTGGACAATTTGGAAAGATATTGAAATTTTATTGAAGACCGTTAAAGTTGTATTTATGAGAGATGGGGCGAAGTAATTTCTGACCTTTAGTCCTGTTAGGAGAGAAATGAAACAGTCAGTTTATATTATTGGTTCAAAGGGAATTCCTGCTAAGTATGGAGGATTTGAAACCTTTGTTGAAAAATTAACCGAATATCAAAACGACAGCGACTTACAATACTATGTTGCTTGTATGCGTGAAAATTCAGCTAAATCTGGCATCACGGAAGACCAGTTTGAGTATAATGGGTCCATTTGTTTCAACATTGATGTGCCTAATATTGGACCGGCTCGTGCTATCGCTTACGATATTGCAGCGGTCAATAAGGCTATTGAATTGGCTAAGGAAAACAAGGACGAGGCTCCCATTTTTTACGTTCTAGCTTGTCGCATCGGGCCGTTTATTTCTGGACTTAAGAAAAAGATTCGTGCTATTGGTGGCCGTTTGCTGGTAAATCCAGATGGTCATGAATGGCTGCGAGCAAAATGGAGCCTGCCAGTTCGTAAGTACTGGAAATTCTCAGAGCAACTCATGGTCAAGCATGCTGATTTATTGGTATGTGATAGTAAAAATATCGAAAGATATATCCAAGAGGACTATAAACAGTACCAACCAAAGACCACCTATATTGCCTATGGAACGGATACTGTTCCTTCAAGCCTGAAGGCAGAAGATGCGAAAGTTCGGAACTGGTATCAGGAAAAAGGAGTTAGCGAAAATGGCTATTATCTAGTAGTGGGACGATTCGTTCCTGAAAACAACTACGAAACCATGATTCGTGAATTTATCAAGTCCAAGTCTAAGAAGGACTTTGTTCTCATCACAAATGTGGAGCAGAATAAATTTTACGATCAGTTGTTACAGGAGACTGGTTTTGACAAAGATCCTAGGGTCAAATTTGTCGGTACGGTCTATGACCAAGAGTTGCTCAAATACATTCGTGAAAATGCTTTTGCCTATTTCCATGGGCATGAGGTTGGAGGGACCAACCCTTCTCTACTGGAAGCTCTAGCATCTACAAAACTGAATTTGTTGCTAGATGTTGGCTTTAACCGTGAGGTTGGTGAAGATGGGGCTATTTATTGGAAAAAAGACGAGTTGGCACGCGTCATTGAGGAAGTGGAAGGATTTGATCAGGTGGCAATAACTGATTTGGATTTCAAGTCAAGCCAAAGAATCCTCTCAGCTTTCACATGGGAAAAGATTGTGTCAGATTATGAAGAAGTGTTTAAAGGGTAAAGAATGAAACGGATTTTATACTTGCATGCTGGTGCAGAAATGTATGGAGCAGATAAGGTTTTACTGGAATTGATCAAAGGATTAGATCGCCAAGAATTTGAAGCTCACGTCATCCTACCAAATGATGGTGTTTTAGTCGAGGCCTTGCGTCAAGTTGGAGCTCAGGTCAGCGTGCTGGATTATCCGATTTTACGAAGAAAGTATTTCAATCCCAAAGGCATTGCCGACTATATTTGCTCTTATAATTTCTATGCTAAGCAAATCGCCCTCTATGCTCGAGAACACAATATAGATATGGTTCACAATAATACAGCGGCTGTTTTGGAGGGCATTTATTTGAAACGCAAGCTCAAGCTGCCTTTGATTTGGCATGTTCATGAGATTATCGTCAAACCCAAAGCTATTTCTGACTTTATCAATATGCTCATGGGACGATATGCAGACAAGATTGTGACGGTGTCCCAAGCGGTCGCTAAACATATCAAGCAGTCTCCCTTTATCAAAGATAGCCAAGTGGAAGTGATTTATAACGGTGTCGATAATGCTGTCTATTATCCAATGGATGCGTCTTCTATTCGTGAAAAATTTGACATTGCGCAAGATGCACTTGTGATTGGCATGATTGGTCGGGTCAATGCTATTAAAGGACAAAATGATTTCATAGAAGCAGTCGAGCCACTTTTGGAAAAGAATGAGCAAGCGGTGGCTTTCCTGGCTGGAGGTGTTTTTCCTGGTGAAGAATGGCGCTTAGATGAACTAGATAAGAGAATAGCTTCTTCATCTGTTGTGTCACAAATTCATCGTATTGATTACTACGATAAGACTTCTGAACTTTATAATATGTTTGATATCTTTGTCTTACCAAGTATAAAACCTGATTCCCTACCTACAGTAGTCCTAGAAGCCATGGCTTGTTCAAAACCAGTTGTTGGTTATAACAATGGGGGAATAGCTGAAATGGTAGTAGATGACAAAAGTGGTTGCTTAGTCAAACCAAATTCTCCTCAAGAACTGTCTAATGCCATTTCTCTCTTACTAGATAGTTCTGAAAAAAGAGAAAAATTTGGGCGAGTAGGATATCAGAGACAAAAAGAGCTGTTTTCTTTGGAGAGTTACATCAAGAACTTCTCGGAATTTTATGATAATTTACAATAAGGGGTATAATGGAAAATTTAATCATTTTAGACAGTGAGCTACAAAAAAAGAATGAAGAGTATTACCAATCTCTTCATGGCGGGAGCCGAGTAGTTTATACCAACTATGAAAGTCCACTTATAAGAAGAGTACGTAATTTCAAATACATCGGTAGTGCTTTGTATCATTTTTTAATGTGGAAAATGTCCTATGATTATGCTCGGAAATTCATAAAATATGATGTCAAGAAAATTATTTGTGTAAATCCTCTTGTAGGTATCTTTTTAGGAATTTTAAATAAAAGTGGCAAGGAAATTACATTAGCAGGGTTTTTGTTTGAGAATAAGAAAAATAAAATCTATTATTATTTACGAAAGCAACTTGTGAAAAAGTCTTTCCAGAATATCAGTAATATCATAGTCTATGGTTCAAAAGAAATTCATTATTATTCGGAACTCTTTCCAGAATTTCAGGAGAAATTTAAATTTATTCATTACGGCTTAGATTATGATAATCAACTAACTTATCAAGGTTCTTTACCAACTAAGTATATCTTTTCAGGTGGAGGTAGTAACCGAGATTATGAGACTTTAGTCAAGGCAGTGGAGACTTCAACCCTTTCAATGCCGTGTGTGATTGCAACTCAGCCATGGAGAGTTCCTACGCATGGTTCAAACATTCAAGTTTTATCTGATGTAGTAGTAGAAACCTTTGGAGATGTATTAGCTAAGTCCGATTTCCTTGTCCTATCGTTAAAAGATATTGATTTATCCGCTGGTCATATGGTTATGCTTCAAGCAATGTCTCTAGGAGTTCCTATCATTGTGAATGATATTCCCTCTGTTCGAGATTATGTTGATGAATCTCTGGTGACTTTTTATCCTTCAGGGGATTTTGAGGCACTAGCACAGCTAATGGAACATTTCAATCCTATGGTTGATGATATTATTCAAAAAGTTGATAAAGCAAAGGCACTATACTTTGAACAATATACCTCTATAAAATTGATGGATAGACTATTGAATTTTTAAATAGGAGAGACTGAATGGTAGAAAAGATTGATTTTGTTGTCGCATGGGTTGATGGGAATGATTTGGTTTGGAGAGAAAAGAAAGCCCAATACGATGGCTCAATAAACACTTTTAAAGAGGGTATGAACTCAGAGAAATCCTATCGTGAATGGGGAACTTTTAAGTACTGGTTTAGAGGTGTGGAAAAATTTGCTCCTTGGGTCAATAAGATCTACCTTGTGACTGACCAGCAAAAGCCAAGCTGGTTAGAGTTAAACAGTGAAAAATTGGTCTTGGTAGATCATACAGAGATTATCTGTAATGACTATCTACCAGTTTTTTCTGCCAATCCTATTGAAAGCAATATCCATCGAATCCCTGGACTCTCTGAGCACTTTGTCTTTTTTAATGATGATATGTATTTGACGGCTCCAGTTGAGCCGATAGACTTTTTCTCGGAAGATGGTTTGCCAAAGTATGTTACAGCTTTAGCTCCTATTACAACGGAGAGATATGGAACTGGTCATTTCCAAATGAATGATATGGGAATTATCACTAGCCATTTTACAAAGGAAGAAATTTTTAGGAATGGACAATTTCTTTCCTTTAAGCATGGAATTAAACAAATTATCAAAACCCTACTATATGGAACTACTAAGTTTATCTGTGGTTTCTGGGAGAGTCATCTGCCCTATCCTCTACTAAAATCAACAATGGACTTGGTATGGGAAAAGGAAAAAGCAGTTTTGGAGACAACCTCAGCGAGTCGCTTCAGAAGTCCCTCTGATACCAATGTTTGGCTCTTTAAATATTGGCAGATCGCTAGTGGTCAATACGCTATCGGAAATCCTAAGTTAGGGGGACTCTTTTCTTTGGATAATGCCGGACCAGATTTTTGGAAGCTACTGAATTCTGGTAAATACCAAATTATGTGTATCAATGACGGACACAACGTTCAAGATGAGGAACAGGTGATGACAGACTTCGTCAAGGCTATGGACCAACTGCTTCCAGATAAAAGCTCATTTGAGATTTAAACTGAAAAAATAAGTAAGAGAAAGAAAAAATAGATGATTTCGGTAATTGTGCCTGTTTACAATGTGGAGGACTACCTTCATTATGCTATGGAGAGTTTGGAACATCAGACTTATAAGGATATGGAGGTCCTCTTGATTGATGATGGATCGTGTGATGGCTCAGGTCTCTTGTGCGACCAGTATGCCCAGCAGTATGATTGGGTGACGAGCTACCACAAGGTCAACGGTGGCTTATCTGATGCTCGCAACTACGGAGTCTTGAAGGCAAATGGTGACTGGATCACCTTCCTAGATCCGGACGACTATTTGGAACCTTGCGCCTTGGAACTGCTAGCAGAGCTACAAGAACGTACCCAAGCAGATATAGTTAGTGGGAAAGTGGAGCCGACAGCCCACTATCATCGTTATCAACATTTTCACTTGGATCAGCTTGATCTAGACCAGGTTAAAGTCTATGATAAGGCGAAGGCTCTTACTGAAATGCTCTACGGAGACCTTGTGACGGTCTCTGCTTGCGGGAAACTCTATCGGAAAGAACTTCTGGAGAAAGCTCCCTTCCCCAAGGGGCGCATCTACGAAGACCTCTATGTCATCAGTGAGCATCTCAACCAAGCCCAATCCGTGGCCTTGTACCATCTTCCGATTTACCATTATTACCATAGACTCGGTAGCATTACTGCCTCGGCTTTCACGCCTAAACAATACGAGTTTTATGAAGCAATTGATCATTTAAAAGAGGTTGTGAATGCAACCTATCCTGAGAATTCAGAACTCCTAGAAGCCATTATTTCTCGCTTCTTTACAGGAAGTCTTCTTATCTTTACGATGATTCGTGATGGAAATCCAACAGAGTTCAAGCGACTTCAAGAAAAAACGAAGTCATATTTGCCTCTTATTTTGAAGAATGCTAGAGTTAGTAAAAAACGTAAGATTCTCTATGTTTTGATTAGTAGGCATCCACGCCTTTATTTTTATTTTAAAAAGTGGAAAAAATAAACGACTGAATGAAAAAAGTATATTTTTCTAAGAACTTTAACAGGATTGGCCTTGCAGGATTTGTTATCTATTTTTGTGATGCACGTTTAAATGCTGTCTCAATCTTAGTAGCAACAGGAATTTTTCTATACTTTTATTATCGTAAACACATCAAATTGTTTTTGAAACCGATGAATTGGGATAAGATGTTCGTTTCAATTGAACTGTATACAAATGTCTTAATAAAATCGCATTCTCACAAACTTGTTAATATGTCTATATTTCGGGCAGGGGCTCTTCTGCTATGGGACAGTATAATCCCAATCGAATGAAATATCAACTGGAAAAATTAGAGAAAGTTGACCAGCTGATATCAATATGGAGCATTCATGATGAACAATTTGTTGATCAAATAAATCTCGTATTTTAATGAGTAATATTCAAAATATTTTAGCTCAAAAAACACCTCTTCTTTTAAACGGCAATATTTTGAAGAATTGTGTGTAAACAAAGAGATGGTTGTTTTGAC
>OJYN01000295.1_pt1 | contig 13569 bp, 6 predicted proteins | sample 1611671 | NCBI WGS metagenome assembly OJYN01 (sample SAMN04436759, study PRJEB24849) | human gut metagenome | biome: human gut; feature: NICU; material: stool | host: Homo sapiens | place: USA: Saint Louis, MO | collected 2011-02-25 | reverse complement strand
TATAAACTTATTCTCATGTTTAAAACATTAAATATGGTCTGTTATTTACAGGCTCATTATATGGAAAATGCTTATATATTAATAATCAATAAAACTAGGATGTAAAAGAGACCACTCCATATAATCCTATATAGAATGGTCTCTTAGTAACTCTATTCAGTTAATTCTCTAATTAAATTTATAGCTCTATTTATAGCACTTTTAATCTCACTAGAAGTACTAAATTGACTACTTTCCTCAATTCTAGCATGGTTACTGTCATTACGAGATTTTTTGATTTCAAAATAATAGGCTAGTACCTCAATAACCTTTGCTAAGGATTCCTCAGAGCGAGCAGAAATAGTAACTCCTGAAATATTATATAATGCAGTATTATACTCATTATAAATATCCTTAGCTTCTCTTTCAAAATTATACGATTTTAGCAAAAAGCCCTTAGTAATATCACTAAATACTAACTTGGCTTCCATATGCTCCTTTAAAATTTTATAAAGTGCAGTACGTACCCCATTAATATCTTTTGCTTCAAAAGAGAATTGACAATTTTCTGAATCAGATACGAATGGACTTAATTTTGCTTCATTACCATTAAGAAACATCTGTCTTAATTTAATAGGCAAATTATTTATACTTCGTAAATTATTTCCATTCATAGATATCGCTATTAAGAAAGAAATAATTTCTTGAGCTCTAGAGGAAGTATCTTTAACTGGAACAAATTTATATGATGCGATTTCATCAAATATCTTAGAAAGCAGCTCTTCTTTAAGAGAATTTAATTCGTGGTCTAACATTCTTTTTTGCTCATGCTCATCTGTATATGTTTTTCGAATCTTAAAAGCTCTATCTCGGATTTCACCAACATATCCTTTAACAATCTCTTTTAAGGATTTATCTAAACTATCTTTATCACCGTAGTTCTTAATAAAATCGAGTCTACTATCATTTATTGCAACGAAAACTTTATCTTCTAAATCCTCCATATCTTCTTCCAATTCAGCATTTTTTGCATAGATAGAATAAAATTCATCAAATGTAAATGAATTATCCATCTTTCTATCAGAATCCTCATTTAACCAATAAGTAAAGGCATCCTTTAAAATACTCTTATGTTTACTTAACTTCTTTTCTTCCAAATACTTACAGAATATATCTTTATCAACTTCAATAATCCCTTTTTCTATAAGTACAGTTGGCACACATTCTTTAAACAATGTTAATGCTTGCTGCACATAATCATGTTTTAAGCACCATTCTACGTAGGATAGATCATCATTTATGTTTAGCATCTTAGGTTCAAATAATGAAGTATATTCTTTTTCAATTGGCTCTCGTAAGAATTTGATTAATTGATAATTAAAGTCTTCCGCAGATGAATCCTGGTCAAATCGAATTTTAGATAATCGTTCAGCCAGATAGCTTAATTCTGTTTTAAATTCACCTCGTCGAGAAATATTAATAACATCAGAGAAGCGATTCATAGCTTTAATTAAGTCATTAATGGATTTTTGATTTAAATCTTGATCCCCTTTTGTTCGTACGAAACTATCAAGTTTATAGTGGTCATTTAATTTCTTTGCACTACCGAACATCAAAAATTCTTCGAAGCCAGCTATCAAATCAAGTAAATCATAAATATCCTTAATTTCATGGACAGTGCATTTTCCCTTATTCCAGCTTGTATAAAATATATTGGCAACTTCTATGCCTAAATATGACATAATTCGGCCAACTATCAAGAATAGCATTGCTGCATTTCTAAAGCCACCCGTAGTATCAATATATAATTTGATTTTGGAGTTTGCTGGTAATTGCTCTTTATAGGCTACAATCGCTTCGCACAAACAAATAATATTATCCCCTAATTGCTTAGTATCATCTAAACTATTACCACAAGGAATCTCAACAGTAACCTCCGAAAATGATGGCGCAATCGCTTTATCAAAATAAGCTTTATAAAAGGAATCCATCTGATGACATAATACATCTAGATGTGTTGTATTTACATTAAATGCTGGACGGTTTTCTGATATTTGTGGACTAAATCCTACTTCGCCCTTAACCCTATCGCTCAAAAGTAAAAACACTTGATCTAAGGTAAAATCTAAATCTTTTTCGTCTTCTATTTTCTTCTTAAATAAATACTTTATAGCCGTCTCACTTGTAGTAAGTATTTCACCAAACTCACCACTCAATGCTAAGCCCTCAGCTGTGCTAACAGATACATTCACTCTTTCAACATCATTAGTCTTATCAATACTAGTCTTAACATCACTAGGAAATGTCATATAAATATTATAAACATCCTTAACCATCATACCGCTCCTATAATCCTCAATATCCATAACAATGTATTTTATTTATTACTCAATCGTCTCGCTTGTTCAACACATTTCCGTATTTCTCTGCGTAATTCCTTTGAGGTTGTATACTTGCATTGTGCCTCTTTATTAGCATGATTCGTGTCATTCCGTGCTTTTTTTATTTCAAAATACTGATCCATAAATTCTAATGTATCAATAATTGATTTTTCATCTACATGAGGAACAAATACACCTGGAATATCAAATAAAGGCATTTCTAATTTATTTTGAGGATATTTTGAAATAAGCTCTTTTGTATATGTGATATGCCATTCTTCTAAATCGGGAAACTTATAACAAATTAAATTTTTATATTTGCCTAGTTTATAGTCAGTCTTACCGTTTTCATTCTTAATTAGGAATACATCTAAAATGGCATTACATACAGTGTTATACGCAAAAGAACTTGACTGGCGCATAGAGAGCAAACCATTATCTCGATCACAAGTAATATACTCGCTATACTTGTTGCCCTTACTTATTTCAGAAATAATATGTTTTCGCAATGACTCCAATATATCATTAACCCTTATAATTTTACTTGAATCTTTAAGAATATCCTTTAAAAAATGTATTAATTCAAGCAAGGAAAACTGATTAGTATCATTTTCATCTTGGCAATACAATGTGAATCTATACTCATTTAAATATTTTTCACAATTTTCTATCAATTTAGTAGTCATAGTATTAATAAATATATTTAAACGTTCTTTTTGCTGTACTATGTCCTTTTCTATAACACGAATTCGTCGTTTCTCATTATCAATCTTTTCTATATATCTACTAATTTCTTTAGATACATTTAGTGCAATACACGCTTTTTCTTTATCAATAATTGATAATAATCTTTCACCTTTTTTACGATTAATCGTATTAAATAATTGCATAGATAGTGCTCTGATATCTTTATCAATATTCTTTTTATTCTCTTTCTGACTTTTATAATATTGATAAAATTCTGTTTGGTTACATGAAATGATACCTTTATTCACTGCATATTCTGGCACATATTCATAGAATAAGGTTAAAGCTTGTTGCAGGTAATCATGGTCTAAACACCAGTCAATGTAGGCTAGCTCATCAGAGGTATTTTTTCTATGTTGTTCTAACAATGTAGCATATGACTCTTCAATAGGTTCTTTTAAAAGTGTTACCAAATCTTGTTCAAAGTCTTTATTATTAGATAGTTTATTAGTTGTATCACTCACCAAAGCTAAACTTTCATCTAACCGTTCAATAGATATTTCAAAGGATCCTCGACTGGAGATATTAATAGCCTCTGAAAAACTATCCATGGCCGATAATAATTCATGAATGGCTATAATAGATGTATTGTCAACCTTATCACTTATAGCATCTGATTTACTATTATCCATTTCATTAGGCTTAAAGTGAGCATTCAATTTTTTAGCACTACCAAATAATTTGAATTCCTCAAAGCCTGCCACGATATCAAATAGATTATAGATATCTAATACACGATGAACCGTAATTTGATCTGGTTCATGCTCTACTCTTCTATAGCTAGAATAATACATATCTGCTACAACAATTCCGTGGTACGCCATCATCCGACTAATAACTAGCAAGATCATCGCTGCATTACGTGGACCTCCAGTAGTATCCATATACAAACGAACCGTGTCTTTTGTCATATCAATACTAGATTTGAATTCAAGGATACGTTTTGATACATCGATAATACTTTCCTTGATTAAATCTATATCATCTAGATTTCCCCCACAAGAAACTGGAACAAGGCTATACTCTAGCGCATCTACATCTTGCCCTTGTTGTTTGTAAAAGTTCGCCATTCTTGATTTAAAAATATCGTATGATGACTGCTCACCATTCTGCCCCGTCTTAACAGCATCTGTACAAATCAAAAATATCTTATCAAAAGATAAATTAGCATTCCATGTATGATATAAGATATATTTCAGAGCAGATTCATTAGTTGTTATAATATCCCGTATGGAATCATCTACATCTTCATTAATAAGACGCTTAGGCTCCTGATTATTTACAGGACTCAAAAATGTTAAAAATAGATTATGTATTGCCATGCTAACTTCCCCTACCAAATAGTCCACCATCTGAACAAACTTTAATACGTTAGACTTACTACGATATTTTCCTTACATTTTATATTGTATCATGTTATATTCATAATTAAGAATATCTTTTGTATAGTTGGGGCTATACATGAGTAAGGGAGATAATTATGGCTACAAGTACTAACTATTTAAACGATCTCGCTAGCATGCGTCAATTTATTCGTAGCTTAACCTTTGGTAATCACAATAGAGGTAAAGCCAATGTACGTGGTATCAAGGGAAGCCAACATGACGATATCATACGTCGCCTTGATTATTTTGATATTATGCGCCATATCTATACGCAACGAATTGGCAAAGCAAGTATTCATCATTTAGAAAAAAATGATTTTATAGATGGGTATAACTACTTAAATAATTTATATGAATTATATGCTGCTGTTCCAGAACAAATCTATGTACAATTATGTATTTTAGCTGGCCTAACAGAAAGTGATGATATAACACTTACCACCTTAACTAATAACTTAGGCCTATCTGATTATGGCAATCTCTACGAAGAATTACTAAAAATACTTCATAAACAGAGAAATAAACAACCTCAAAAAGAAAAGGTTATGGATCAACAATATATTAAACGCCAAGTTAAAACCTTAGAAACTTTAGGAGTCATAGAAAAAAAGGAGCGTAGTAAAGGATATTTATATTCTATAAAAAATACTATTCTTGATAGTTTAACTAAACAGCAGCTCGAAGAGCTTGCTATGGCTGTATTTTTTTATACTAATGTATCTCTCACATCGGCAGCAGGTCACATATTACTCCAAAAGATTATGTATCTGATCACTGGGCTTTCACTTAAGCAACAACAAGAGTCCATAATGTACGGGTTTAATAATACTTACTTTACATTCAAAGATAATAATCCTAACAATGTCATCGATGGAGATATATTCTATCCTTTAGCAGATGCTTTACATCGCCATAAAAAAGTAAGACTCACATTCTATGAACCAGGTAAACCAAAGGAAGTTGTTACTCCATTATCAGTAGAAACATATTATGGAGAAAATAAAAATATACTTCATAGTATTAACAATGGACACCTGCAAATAAATCGTATTGACCGCATCAAATCATTAGAGGTAACCAAATACAACAGTTCTGATTTTATCCAGACTCCAGTACCTTTAAAAAATAATTATAATAGCTGTATCCTTCATTTCTTGACACTCCCAGGATATGAACCTCTATACAATCAATTCATACGACAGTTTAACTCACTTATAAACATATTAAGCAAGACAAGTGAATATATTGAATTACAATTAACAGCGACAGATATTTTGCAATGGCTTCCTCTACTACGTAGTTACTTACCTTATATCCACATCATATCCAGTGATAAACCAAGTATAAAGCAGAGGTTCTACAGCAACCTATGCGCCTCTTTAGAAAAAGAATTTAAAGAACCAGAAGGTTATAAAATAAAGCAAAAGGAAAATCCATTCCTTATATCAAAAGAAAAGAGTAGTGCCAAAAAAGAACTTCAAAAACAAGTCTCTAAAAGAGACACTGATATAAATGGTGTTTATGTCTCTTCAGTCCTTAACGATATTAATGCTATTACCTTTACGACACAATACCAAATTCAACTCGATTTGATAAATGGAGTCTCCTATACAAAACAAGATATCAAAGATTTAATCAATCATCGTAGGTTACTAACAACAGAAATATTTAAAAAATCATTACCCAATGATAAGTACGAACTAGATTTAGCCAATATATTAATAACACCAAGCGATGACGGCAAGCACGTCGAATCTATCCTATCTGATTTGCCACTGATTATTATGTCTGATGCAGAACGAATGTTTCTAAAAGACCTTATAAATGATGAACGAGCAAATTGGTTGCCTTCACCAGAACTATGTCAACAATTAGACGATGAGCTAAAAAATATTAATACTACATTCCCAGATAGAACCTGGAAGAAAGTACCTACTATGACTGATGATACGCCAATTAATATGGATACTATCAAGCAGTGTTTAGTAGCAATACAACAGAATGCACGTATCATATTAAACGATAGAGAAGTATCACCATGTAGATTAGAATATTCTGTAGGAAGTAACGGGTATACGCTCATTGCCTATGACCATGATACACAAACATTCCTCAACATTGCCCTTCAAGATGTTGCCAATATCTCAATATTAGATATACCGAGATTAGAGGATTTAGAAACAATTTACACTACCTATAGAAATGAATCTAAACAAACCCTTATATTCAAACTCCATGACTTAAATAACGCAGTAGATCGTTGCTTTAATTACTTTAGTAATTATACGATTCAAACAAAAGATATAGTTGCTAAGGAATTCACAATAGAGATAAATTACCTTCCGTTTCAAGAAGAGGATATCTTGCGGAACTTATTAAAATTAGGTTGTGCCGTACGAGTTGTCGATGAATCTCCATTACGTGAAAAACTTGAAACAATTTATAAGACAGCACTTAGCTATTCTCCTATCAACTAATCTAACTCCTGATACTATACATTACAAAAGAGCACAGTCCCTCAACTTAATGTGAGAGGCTGTGCTCTTATTATGTAAAATTATCGGTTCATATATGTCATGTCGTGATGAATATCTACACCGGCAGATGTCAATAACTCCCGATAGTACGCCGCTTTATTAATATCATTTACAGTTTCATAGAACCGTATCAAACCGTATATCATACTATGTTCGATTGGCAATCCTGTATTATCTACAGAATCCATAATCTGTTGACGCCATACGATAGCAATCGGATTACATTTAGCTTGCAATGCAATAAGCGATAAGTAGGTATAAATCAACTCCCACGGATGGCTATTGACCAACGTCGCCTCACGGATTTTCTTTTCTGCTTGCTCTAATCGTTTAACCATATCTGCATCTATATCATCTTTATACAAAACAAATAAGGCCTTCACAAATACAAATAAGGCAAAGGCCATAGACTGAAGCCCTTTATCTTCTTTTGTAAGAGATACAATATAGGATAATTGTTCACTTAATGTATTTCGGCCACCAAAGTACTCAGATGCTAACTCCTCGTAAGCACTACAATTACCTGACTCGATATAATAGTGCAATAAATACGATATCGTGCGATATGCGTCTGTAGAATGAGAATCAAAAATCTCTAAAGCTTTTTTGAAAGCTTGTTCCGCTTCAGATTGATTTAGATATGCATATACTTGACCTAATTGGCTATAAGCTTGCCCTAAACTAATTGAACCCACAGATGGACCAAGTAACTCTATACGTAATGATTGGATGCGTTCTTCCATATCAACTATAGATAATGCTAATTCTAAGGCATCTTTATAACTATAACAATCTATAAGACTTACCACTCGTCGCTTCAACGTTAATAAATAATTCTCAATTGATACATATCGAGACAGCTCTTGGCATTTATTAAAACAATGCAACGCCATGGAACTATTACCAACATGGTTAAAAGCAGTCATTCCCGTATCATAAAATGCATATGCAATATCACTAGCTAATAAATCTAGGCATTCCAAATTGTGAACTAGTTCTTCTAGATGTTCAAACATATATGCCAGTTTATCTGCATTACAGTTCACACGCTCAGAATAATACGCCAAATCCTGAATGGCGCGTTCTATCCCATGAACGTCTGATTCACCATGAATCAATTCCTCAATATGAGGGAACCATTCTATCTGATAATAATCTGTAAATTTACTTGCTTCATGCCTACCATCATATAATGTTTCTAAAGCCGCCACATAATTCTGACGTTGATACTCAGTCATTGCTTTTTCAAACACACTATCTATGTCATCATAAACAAAAAGAAGATTTGGAACAGTTCCATTCAATTCATTTGTTAACGCTTTTATAGCATCAAAGCGACTACCATCAGAAACTAAGGTATGTAATTTCCCATAGTAACTAAAATGACCACACAAGAAATTCGCTAAATATAAGAATGCATATTTCTCTGTTTCTTTATAGTCCTGTATATCATAATTAATAGATAGCGCCTTAAACTGCTTAACATCCATATGTAATCGATTATAATCAATAGATCTTCTATCTAAGGCCGCGCGGTAATTAAAATCATTAGTTACTTGAAAATATACCTTATGTGGATCGGGTTTACGTCCACGTGGAAATTGATATTCTTTATAACCTAATGCACGAAACTCTTCAATTTTGATTAGGTTTTGTTCACTAACCTCTGTTATACGCGTTGGTAAATTGAACTCTATGCGGTCTACGTCTAAATTATACGGATTGTGAAAGACTAATCTAGATACTATCGCATCTGCCATGTGCCAGTACAAATTACTGCCTACACCGTCATTCATCAGTAACCCAGTTTGCTCATCTGTGAATATACGTTTTCCCTGTTTGCTCTTAAGCATAACAGCAATAGAATAAAACCCTTTTCTAGTCGGTATATTCCCTATTGATTTACCCTGATACGTACCATTCTTAAAAAATTCAGGTAATGCTGCAGAAATTGCAGACTTATAAATAGCCTTTTCCTTAACTAAAACCGTTTTCTTCGCAGCATAGGGATGTTCTTCCAGATCTCCAACACTTTGTTTTAAATCTAGTGTATTGAGTTCATCAACCTCATTTTTAGGAATAAACAGCCCTTTATCGGAAACCATTCCTTTGGTTTTACTATAAAATGCCTCTGGATAAGAAACTCCTTTATCCTCAGCAATTATTCTAAAAAATCCATCTAAACGCTGTCTCTCAAAATTGGCATCCTGTGGATCATCCATATCGTTATATACTATGCCCACAATAAACTGAACATTCTGTCTATCATCATTTTTAGGTCCAAGAAAATTAAAATCCCCGTATTCATCGATTGCAATGGTAATCATACTATAGCCCCTATTTACTAACTATCCCTTTATTACATATATACTAACTATTATTACCTATTTTATCATCTAATCTTCATAAACAAAACTAAAAGAGCTTAATTGTACACCATCATACAATCAAGCTCTTTTAATATTATTATAGATAATCAGATTTATATTAAATGACACCGTATACTAACTGACCTAAAACATAACTATGCCCCAAGCCTGCATACGACGTCCCCATTCTGTTTGAGGAGGCATAAAACCTAACATATATTCACCTACTTTCTAAAATATAATATCTTAATCTTCACCATAAAGATTTATAAAATATTATATAAATATAATTTTGCACAGTATACAAACACGAAATATAAGCAATCTACCGAAATAAACTATATCCTACATATAAATCCAACTAATCAATATAATCATTATATTGAAAAACATAATACACCGATAATCAAAAATACTAAGACACAAAACCCCGAGTGAATCAAAAAATACACTCGGGGTTTTATGTTAAATATAAAATTTTAATACCGTAAACGGTAAGTGCTGTTGCAACTTACTAAAATGCCAAACTCTTTGACATTTGGTCAAGGGTTTCAATACCGTAAACGGTAAGCACTGTTGCAGCTAGTAAAATGGACATCGAACATGAACGACAAAAAGCGTTTCAATACTGTAAACAGTAAGTACATCCCTTTAACCCTTTCTTTTTAACTTCACTTCGTTCAGGTACTTGCAATATGTGGGCCTCATCGTCGCTTTATTCCTCTGCTGCCTCGCACGCTGCGGCGCATACCGTGAACGGTAGGTACTGTTGCAACATGAAAAATACAAAAATTAAAACGACTGGTTTAAAGTTTCAATACCGTAAACGGTAGGTGCTGTTGCAACTACAAAATTGGGTGGTTTCGCTCGAGGCTTCATGGCCTGGGGGTTTCAATACCGTAAACGGTAGGCGCTGTTGCAACAAGATATGGATTCAATCAAGAGTGAGCTCATATCCTGGTTTCAATACCGTAAACGGTAAGCTCTTTCCTTATCTCCTTCGTTTTGCTCCTCTGCTGCATCGCACTCTGCGGCGCATACCGTAAACGGTAGATACTATTGCAACGAAAAGAAAGAGAAAGAAGAAATGACTAAACAAGAAGTTTCAATACCGTGAATGGTAGGCTCTGTTGCAACTTAATAAAGGAGAAAGAAAATGGAAAAAGAATTAACTTTCAAGTTTCAATACCGTAAACGGTAAGCACTATTTCCATATCACTTTCGTTTTACCTTCACTTCGTTCAGGTACTTGCAACGTGTGGGCCTCATCGTCGCTTTGCTCCTCTGCTGCTTCACACTCTGCGGCGCATACCGTAAACGGTAGGTACTATTCCTTTATCACCTTCGTTTTACCTTCACTTCGTTCAGGTACTAGCAATATGTGGGCCTCATCGTCGCTTTTGCTCCTCTACTGCCTCACACTCTGCAGCGCATACCGTAAACGGTAAGCACTGTTGCAACAAACGAATCAGAACTTGATGGCCAAAGTTATCATAGCCAGTTTCAATACCGTAAACGGTAAGCCTTTTCCTTATCTCCCTCGTTTTACCTTCACTTCGTTCAGGTACTTGCAATGTGTGGGCCTCATCGTCGCTCTGCTCCTCTGCTGCCTCACACTCTGCGGCGCATACCGTAAACGGTAGGTGCTGTTGCAACTCGTAGAAGAAATCTGGTAAAGGCGATGAACCTTTAGTTTCAATACCGTAAACAGTAAGTACTATTCCTTTATTACCTTTGTTTTACCTTCACTTCGTTCAGGTACTTGAGATGTGCGGCCCTCATTGCCGCTTTGCTTCTCTGCTGCCTCGCACCCTTCTGCGCATACCGTAAACGGTAAGTGCTGTTGCAACTGAATTGAGTGGCTTCGATATCGTAGTACCAGAAGGTGTGTTTCAATACCGTAAACGGTAAGCACTGTTGCAACGTATAGTATGGCATAACCACGACTGGTTTTGCCGTGAGTTTCAATACCGTAAACGGTAAGCACTGTTGCAACCCGACCGATATTGATAGAGTGTTCCATTTCAGAATTGCGTTTCAATACCGTAAACGGTAAGCACTGTTGCAACGATAAATCGATTACATCGATAACGCGGAAGTTAAGGGTTTCAATACCGTAAACGGTAAGCACTGTTGCAACGCCAGAGTGCAAGCATTGTGCGCACAGGGGTTCCATGCGTTTCAATACCGTAAGCGGTAAGCACTGTTGCAACTGAAGAATTTGTTTTAATGGCTGGCTCTGTAGCCAAAGCGTTTCAATACCGTAAGCGGTAAGCACTGTTGCAACTCAACACAAAAAATAGGCGATATGCTCAAATCTTTCTCGTTTCAATACCGTAAGCGGTAAGCACTGTTGCAACTAAACTTTACTCCTGATGATTTAAGAAAGTTAGGAATTGTTTCAATACCGTAAGCGGTAAGCACTGTTGCAACTTAGCTGGTGCGAAGGAGGCAGTATGACAATCACGACTAAGTTTCAATACCGTAAGCGGTAAGCACTGTTGCAACTTAAAACCAGTGGAACCATGTTCTTCTGTTTATGTTTCAATACCGTAAGCGGTAAGCACTGTTGCAACCAGCCTTAAACCCATTTAAATGATCGCCGCCGTTTAAGTTTCAATACCGTAAGCGGTAAGCACTGTTGCAACTTCGTGCAGTATTATATCGATATTATGATTTAAGTTTCAATACCGTAAGCGGTAAGCACTGTTGCAACCAACAAAACTTGCTAAACGTGATGGTCAGTTCGTACGTTTCAATACCGTAAGCGGTAAGCACTGTTGCAACGCTACTGTTGACTACAGTATTAGAGATGCTGTGTCAGTTTCAATACCGTAAGCGGTAAGCACTGTTGCAACGAATTCATAGAATCTGTGTTCGTGTCAGGCCTAACGTTTCAATACCGTAAGCGGTAAGCACTGTTGCAACTAAATTGTTCATCGCCAAGTATTTTTAATTTATGTAATCCGTTTCAATACCGTAAGCGGTAAGCACTGTTGCAACAAGCGTTCGCTTGCGTATCTCCCGCTTGAGCCAAGAACATGTTTCAATACCGTAAGCGGTAAGCACTGTTGCAACTGACTAATGTAATTATTATTTCTAATGAATTAAAGTTTCAATACCGTAAGCGGTAAGCACTGTTGCAACTTTAATAGAGAAATAATCGATCATCATATTAGCTTCGTTTCAATACCGTAAGCGGTAAGCACTGTTGCAACTCATAGATAATATCTTAAAAGCTCTTGAATTAAAGTTTCAATACCGTAAGCGGTAAGCACTGTTGCAACAGCGGACCTTAGAAATCCAGTATCCATGGGGCTATAAAATAGGTTTTGGAAAACCTCATACCGTAAACGGTCTAGTTGTGCTCCCATTAAGGCAAAAAAGCCTATAAATATAGATAAATACTGGTGGTAAATGTTTTTTCTAAGATTATAGTTATTATAAGGGTTTTCAAATTTTACGTCAATATAGGGCCCCTTTTTCTTTTATTTAATTTTCATTCATTTTTTAAAATATATAATACTTTTCCTTAACTCTCAACTATCTGCATGCAATTACACATAACAAAAGGCCTATTCATATGACATCATACAAATAGGCCCATTATATATCATTATTTATTATTTTTTTCAAATGCTACTCCTCAAAGCAAACATGTACTAAACCTAAAGTTACTAAAGGCAACATGGTTAACACCTCCTATAATTAATCTTCCAATAATAAACACATCATAATTGTTACAGCAAAACCAGCAAATGGATACATAAAGATCACCTCCTTTTAAAATTAACTATTATCGATTACGAGTGGATCGTGCAGCTTGGTATATAGTAAGCCCCAATGTGGCCCCTGCTGCAAAACCTTCCCATGCGGATACTGCCGCTGCAACTGCAAATAATGGTAACATAATTGTTCCTCCTTAGTTTAAAAACATTAATATAGTATAAATAAATACTTAATATATAAGCCCCTAAGTAAATTTCTTCAGTCATGACTAGAATCATGTGAATGGAACTAAACTCATTGGCTACATCTTTATTATATGAAAGTAGTTAATGTAGATGTATTCAAAAAAACTAAGACGTAAATTATTAAAGAGAAGCTTTTATTGATATCAGAACCACCCGTAAAACGGGTGGTTTGCTCACGGGCTATAAGCCCGTAGTAC
>OJYN01000278.1_pt1 | contig 14603 bp, 7 predicted proteins | sample 1611671 | NCBI WGS metagenome assembly OJYN01 (sample SAMN04436759, study PRJEB24849) | human gut metagenome | biome: human gut; feature: NICU; material: stool | host: Homo sapiens | place: USA: Saint Louis, MO | collected 2011-02-25 | reverse complement strand
GCGACATTCTGGTCTTCTTCGGTATCTGGCTGATCCTGCCGTTTGTCTGGCGTCGCCTGGTCATTCCTGCCAGCGGCGCAGTTGCCGCACTGGTGGTCGCACTGCTGATTAGCGGTGGTATCCTGACCTGGGCCGGATTTAACGATCCGCAGGAAATCAGCGGCACCTTAAGCGCCGATACCACGCCAGCAGAAGCCATCTCCCCCGTTGCCGATCAGGACTGGCCTGCCTATGGTCGCAATCAGGAAGGTCAACGCTTTTCACCTCTGAAACAAATTAACGCTGATAACGTCCACAAGCTGAAAGAAGCCTGGGTGTTCCGTACTGGCGATGTGAAGCAGCCGAACGATCCGGGCGAAATCACCAATGAAGTGACGCCAATTAAAGTGGGCGACACCCTTTACCTGTGTACCGCGCACCAACGTCTGTTTGCGCTGGATGCCGCCAGCGGTGAAGAGAAATGGCATTACGATCCTGAGCTGAAAACCAACGAGTCCTTCCAGCATGTAACCTGCCGTGGCGTCTCTTATCATGAAGCCAAAGCAGAAACTGCTTCGCCGGAAGTGATGGCGGATTGCCCGCGTCGTATCATTCTTCCGGTCAATGATGGTCGTCTGATTGCAATTAACGCTGAAAACGGCAAGCTGTGCGAAACCTTCGCCAATAAAGGCGTGCTCAATCTGCAAAGCAATATGCCGGACACCAAACCGGGTCTGTATGAACCGACTTCGCCGCCGATTATCACCGATAAAACCATCGTGATGGCCGGTTCAGTCACCGACAACTTCTCAACCCGCGAAACGTCTGGCGTGATCCGTGGTTTTGATGTTAACACCGGGGAGCTGCTGTGGGCTTTTGATCCGGGCGCGAAAGATCCGAATGCGATCCCGTCTGACGAACACACCTTTACCTTTAACTCACCAAACTCGTGGGCACCAGCGGCCTATGACGCGAAGCTGGATCTGGTCTATCTGCCGATGGGCGTCACCACGCCAGATATTTGGGGTGGTAACCGCACACCGGAACAGGAACGTTATGCCAGCTCGATTCTGGCGCTGAATGCCACTACCGGGAAACTGGCGTGGAGCTATCAGACCGTTCACCACGACCTGTGGGATATGGATCTTCCGGCACAGCCGACGCTGGCGGACATCACCGTTAATGGTCAGAAAGTGCCGGTTATTTACGCTCCGGCGAAAACCGGCAACATTTTTGTGCTCGATCGTCGTAATGGTGAACTGGTGGTTCCGGCCCCGGAAAAACCGGTTCCCCAAGGTGCTGCCAAAGGCGATTACGTGACCCCTACTCAACCCTTCTCGGAACTGAGCTTCCGTCCGACGAAAGATTTGAGCGGTGCGGATATGTGGGGTGCCACCATGTTTGACCAGTTGGTGTGCCGCGTGATGTTCCACCAGATGCGCTATGAAGGCATTTTTACGCCGCCATCTGAACAGGGTACACTGGTCTTCCCGGGTAATCTGGGGATGTTCGAATGGGGCGGGATTTCCGTTGATCCGAATCGTGAAGTGGCGATTGCCAACCCAATGGCACTGCCGTTTGTTTCGAAACTGATCCCACGCGGTCCGGGTAACCCGATGGAACAGCCGAAAGATGCCAAAGGCACGGGTACGGAATCCGGCATCCAGCCGCAGTACGGTGTACCGTATGGCGTCACGCTCAACCCGTTCCTCTCACCGTTTGGTCTGCCATGTAAACAGCCAGCATGGGGCTATATCTCAGCATTGGATCTGAAAACCAATGAAGTGGTGTGGAAGAAACGTATTGGTACGCCGCAGGACAGTATGCCATTCCCGATGCCTGTACCGGTGCCGTTCAATATGGGTATGCCGATGCTTGGCGGGCCAATCTCCACGGCGGGTAACGTGCTGTTTATCGCCGCTACGGCAGATAACTACCTGCGCGCTTACAACATGAGCAACGGTGAAAAACTGTGGCAGGGTCGTTTACCAGCGGGTGGTCAGGCTACGCCAATGACCTATGAAGTGAATGGCAAGCAGTATGTGGTGATCTCCGCAGGCGGTCACGGTTCATTTGGTACGAAGATGGGCGACTATATTGTGGCTTATGCGCTGCCGGATGATGTGAAGTAAGGCTTGCTCAGATTGCTGACAACGTGCGATTTGTTCATGCCGGATGCGGCGTGAACGCCTTATCCGGCCTACAAAACTGACAACGTGCGCTTTGTTCGTGCCGGATGCGGCGTGAACGCCTTATCCGGCCTACAAAACTACAAAACATTTGCAAATTCAATACATTGCGCGTAGGCCTGATAAGCGTAGCGCATCAGGCAGTTTTGCGTTTGTCATCAGTTTCATGCCCGGAGAGATCCGGGCATATTTCCGAATACGGTCTTTTTATACCGTAAACCCTAACATCATCCCCGTATCTTCATGCTCCAGCAGATGGCAGTGCGCCATATAAGCATGTTCTTTCGGTGCATCGTGATTAAACTTCACCAGCACTTCGCTGACATTACCTTCTACCTTAACGGTATCTTTCCAGCCTGCGCGATGCGTCGCTGGCGGTTTGCCATTTTCTGACAAGATACGGAACTGCGTACCGTGGATATGGAACGGATGCAGCATCATGTCGCCCACGCCAGAGATAACCCAACGTTCGTACTGCCCTTTCGCCGCCGCAAACATCGGCTTATTCATATCAAACGCCTGACCGTTGATTTTGTTGGCATGGTGGAAATCAAACTTCCCGCTGTGGTTCATATGATTCATATTGCCGTGCCCCATATGGCCCATCATCTGGCTGTGATCCATCCCGGCCATCGCCTGATCGCCATATTTCTCCATCAGCATCTGCATCCCCATCATATCGAGCATTGGGTCCATAGAAAGTTGCAGCTTGCGTACCGTCAGCCCCTCCAGCGAAGGTAACGCAGGCAGGCTACTTAATGTGTCTGGCAAAGCACCAGAGGCACTAATGGCAATCGGCTGAATCCGCATTACCGGATGCGGCTTGTCAAACGGCGTAATCGCCATCCCCATCTGGCTGACCGGCAGCGTCACCAGGTCAAAGGGTTTGTTGTCGTTAACCTCCACCAGCACTTCAAAACGCTCGCCCATCAGCACTGGCAGCTCGTTCACCTTCACCGGTTCAGGTAGCAGACCGCCGTCGCTGGCAATCACATAAAGCGGGCGATTGTCGCTGGTGGCGAAATTGAGCGAGCGGGCATTACAGCCATTGAGCAAACGCAGGCGCAGCCAGCCACGCGGGGCAGCGTGTTGCGGGTAGATTACACCGTTGGTCAGCAACGTATCGCCAAACCAACCCACAGCGGCGGTCATCACATCCAGTTGATAATCAATCTGCCCGTCTGCGTTAAATTTTTTATCCTGAACAATCACCGGGACATCATCAATACCCCACTGTTTTGGCAGCATTAATTTCAGGATCTCGTCATCTTCAATTACCACCAGCCCAGCCAGCCCCATCGCCACCTGTCGCCCGGTCTTGCCATGTTGATGTGGATGGAACCAGCAGGTAGCGGCAGGTTGATCAACGTTCAACGTCACCGAGCGCTTGCCACCTGGCGGAATAATTCCCTGCGGGCCGCCGTCCACTTCACCCGGTACTTCCAGCCCGTGCCAGTGCAACGTCGTCTCTTCCGTCAGTTGGTTGTAGATATCAACCGTTACCGCTTTGCCGCGCTGTAATTTCACCGCCGGCCCCAGCAGATTGCCGTTATAGCCCCAGGTAGTTGCAGTTTTCCCGCCAAAGGTGGACTGGCCTGCGCCAATAGTTAACTGAATGCGATTACGGGCATCGGTCGTGAGCAAATCAGGGATCGGTAACGTTGGGCGTTCTGCCGCAAATACTGCGCGGCTCCACAGCGGCAAAGCCGAAGCCACACCCAGCGCGACGGAATATTTTAAGAAATCACGACGTTGCATAGTTATTTCCTTATTCTTAAGCAGGCGAAACAAAATCAAACGTTGAGCATAGTCCTTCCCCTTACGGGAAGGTCAAGCCGCAGACACAATTTAATCGACAATAATGGTCGTCGCCTCGCTCGCAGTGTGCTAACGTTTATCTTCTTTAAGCCCCTGGTAGAAGCAATGAAGACGTTTTTCAGAACAGTGTTATTCGGCAGCCTGATGGCCGTCTGCGCAAACAGTTACGCGCTCAGCGAGTCTGAAGCCGAAGATATGGCCGATTTAACGGCAGTTTTTGTTTTTCTGAAAAACGATTGTGGTTACCAGAACTTACCTAACGGGCAAATTCGTCGCGCACTGGTCTTTTTTGCCCAGCAAAACCAGTGGGATCTCAGTAATTACGACACCTTCGACATGAAAGCCCTCGGTGAAGACAGCTACCGCGATCTCAGCGGCATTGGCATTCCCGTCGCTAAAAAGTGCAAAGCCCTGGCTCGCGATTCCTTAAGCCTGCTTGCCTACGTCAAATAATCCCTGATACCTTTTTGTAGAAATATTGACCGTGCATCCGCGGTCAATGTTAGCTATTATGTTGCGCCCTTTTTTTACGGGTGTTAACAAAGGAGGTATCAACCCATGGCCGAAAAAAAACAGTGGCATGAAACGCTACACGACCAGTTTGGGCAGTACTTTGCGGTAGATAACGTTTTGTATCATGAAAAGACCGATCACCAGGATCTGATCATTTTTGAGAACGCCGCATTTGGTCGCGTAATGGCGCTGGATGGTGTAGTACAAACCACCGAGCGTGACGAGTTTATCTACCATGAGATGATGACCCATGTTCCGCTACTGGCCCACGGTCACGCGAAACATGTGCTGATTATCGGCGGCGGCGACGGCGCCATGCTGCGTGAAGTGACCCGACATAAAAACGTTGAGTCAATCACGATGGTGGAAATCGATGCGGGTGTCGTGTCGTTCTGCCGTCAGTATCTTCCCAACCATAACGCCGGTAGTTACGACGATCCGCGCTTTAAACTGGTGATCGACGATGGCGTCAATTTCGTTAATCAAACCAGCCAGACTTTTGATGTCATTATCTCCGACTGCACCGATCCTATCGGTCCCGGCGAAAGTCTGTTCACCTCAGCATTTTATGAAGGTTGCAAACGTTGCCTGAATCCTGGCGGTATCTTCGTCGCACAAAACGGCGTCTGCTTTTTACAGCAGGAAGAAGCCATCGACAGCCATCGCAAACTCAGCCATTACTTCAGCGATGTTGGCTTTTATCAGGCGGCGATCCCGACCTATTACGGCGGCATCATGACCTTTGCATGGGCGACAGATAACGACGCCTTACGCCATCTCTCAACCGAAATTATTCAGGCGCGTTTTCTCGCTTCTGGCCTGAAATGCCGTTATTACAATCCGGCAGTCCATACGGCAGCTTTTGCCTTACCTCAGTATCTGCAAGACGCACTGGCTTCACAGCCGTCCTAAGGAGAAGATAAGAAATTGAAAAAACTGAAACTGCATGGCTTTAATAATCTGACCAAAAGTCTGAGTTTTTGTATTTACGATATCTGCTACGCCAAAACTGCCGAAGAACGCGACGGTTATATTGCTTATATCGATGAACTCTATAATGCCAACCGTCTGACCGAAATCCTGTCAGAAACCTGTTCCATTATCGGGGCCAATATTCTTAACATCGCCCGCCAGGATTACGAGCCACAGGGTGCCAGCGTCACTATTCTGGTGAGCGAAGAACCGGTCGACCCGAAACTTATCGACAAAACAGAACACCCCGGCCCACTGCCAGAAACGGTCGTTGCCCATCTCGATAAAAGTCATATTTGCGTACATACCTACCCGGAAAGTCATCCTGAAGGCGGTTTATGTACCTTCCGCGCCGATATTGAAGTCTCTACCTGCGGCGTGATTTCTCCGCTGAAGGCGCTGAATTACCTGATCCACCAGCTTGAGTCCGATATTGTGACTATTGATTATCGCGTGCGCGGTTTTACCCGCGACATTAACGGTATGAAGCACTTTATCGACCATGAGATTAATTCGATTCAGAACTTTATGTCCGAAGATATGAAGGCGCTGTATGACATGGTGGATGTAAACGTCTATCAGGAGAATATCTTCCATACCAAGATGTTGCTTAAAGAGTTCGACCTTAAGCACTACATGTTCCACACCAAACCGGAAGATTTAACCGACAGCGAGCGCCAGGAAATTACCGCTGCGCTGTGGAAAGAAATGCGCGAGATTTATTACGGGCGCAATATGCCCGCTGTTTAACGTCTCAGGCGGAGCACGGAGGCTCCGCCTGATTTACTTACTTCTGCTGCACGAAATTACGGTAAGCCGCCACCACCTGAAGAAAATCCTCAACGCCGCACAGCGACAAGCTCTCTTCATCGTAGTAGTTCATCCCCTCTTCCATTTCATCGCCAGCGAATTCCAGTTGATTGGCGCGAACCATCACCTCTTCACCATCCATCCATAGCGTGTATTCATGCCCTGCCCGTTGCCAGGAACGTTCGCTACCTTTCAATGCGTGCGCCGCTTGTTCTACTTCATCAAGCAAGGCCAGGTTTTCTTTCACCTCTTCATTAAACCAGTGCCCGACCACTTCATGCCCCATGGACATGCGCACCTTTACCACTCCGGTAATATCGCGCAGAAATTCGTAATCCATAGTGTGTTCCTCTGCTCCTGGCAATGCGCCGAAATCGCATTGCGCCATTGATGTAATTATCGCAGCCTTACCGGAGAAAAACAGCGGAACGGCGATGGTTTAGAAATAAAAAATGCCCGGGAATCTCATTCACCGGGCATTGTGTCGTTTATGCGCAGCGCGTGCGCTTACTTATTAAACCGCAGTCTGGAAAATCACCCCGTCCGCTTTTTCGGTGTACTGAGAAAGCTGGTCGAAGTTCAGATAACGGTAAGTATCAACGGCTGTTTTATCTACCTGCGCCACGTAGGTCTGGTACTCTTCCGGCGTCGGCAGTTTGCCAATCAGCGCCGCAACAGCAGCCAGTTCCGCAGAAGCCAGGAAGACATTCGCGCCAGTACCCAAACGGTTCGGGAAGTTACGGGTAGAGGTGGAAACCACCGTCGCACCGTCTGCTACACGCGCCTGGTTACCCATACACAGGGAACAGCCAGGGATCTCGATACGAGCACCACTCTTACCGAAGACGCTGTAGTAGCCTTCTTCGGTCAGCTGCGCAGCGTCCATACGCGTTGGCGGTGCCACCCACAGGCGGGTCGGCAACTGACCTTTGTGCGCATCCAGCAGTTTACCAGCAGCACGGAAGTGACCGATGTTAGTCATGCAAGAACCGATAAATACTTCGTCGATCTTCTCGCCCTGTACCGCAGACAGCGGACGTGCGTCATCCGGGTCGTTCGGAGCACAGAGGATTGGCTCTTTGATATCCGCCAGATCGATGTCGATCACTGCCGCGTATTCCGCATCTGCATCGGCTTCCAGCAGCTCAGGATTCGCCAGCCATTTTTCCATGCCCTGAATACGACGCTCCAGGGTACGACGATCGCCGTAACCTTCCGCGATCATCCACTTCAGCAGGACGATGTTAGAGTTCAGGTATTCAATGATCGGTTCTTTGTTCAGCTTGATGGTACAACCGGCAGCAGAACGCTCGGCAGACGCATCGGTCAGCTCAAATGCCTGCTCAACTTTCAGATCCGGCAGACCTTCAATTTCCAGAATGCGGCCAGAGAAGATGTTTTTCTTACCTTTCTTCTCAACGGTCAGCAGACCTTGTTTGATTGCATACAGCGGAATGGCATGTACCAGATCGCGCAGGGTGATACCCGGCTGCATTTTGCCTTTGAAGCGTACCAGAACGGATTCCGGCATATCCAGCGGCATTACGCCTGTTGCGGCTGCAAATGCCACCAGACCAGAACCCGCCGGGAAAGAGATACCGATCGGGAAACGGGTATGGGAGTCACCACCGGTACCGACGGTATCCGGCAGCAGCATACGGTTCAGCCAGGAGTGGATTACGCCGTCACCCGGACGCAGCGACACACCGCCACGGTTCATAATGAAGTCCGGCAGCGTGTGGTGCGTGTTCACGTCAACTGGCTTCGGATACGCCGCGGTGTGGCAGAAAGACTGCATCACCAGGTCAGCCGAGAAACCCAGGCACGCCAGGTCTTTCAGTTCATCACGGGTCATCGGGCCGGTGGTATCCTGAGAACCAACAGAAGTCATTTTCGGTTCACAGTACGCGCCCGGACGAATGCCTTTCACGCCACAGGCACGGCCTACCATTTTCTGCGCCAGCGAGAAGCCGCGATCGCTCTCAGCGACATCTTTCGCCTGACGGAACACATCGCTGTGCGGCAGGCCAAGTGCTTCACGCGCTTTGGTGGTCAGGCCACGCCCGATAATCAGCGGAATACGGCCGCCAGCACGCACTTCATCAATCAGCACATCGGTTTTCAGTTCGAAGGTTGCCAGCAGTTCGCCGGTTTCGTGGTTACGCACTTCACCTTTGTACGGGTAAACGTCAATTACGTCGCCCATGTTCAGGTTAGAGACGTCGACTTCGATTGGCAGTGCACCCGCGTCTTCCATCGTGTTAAAAAAGATTGGTGCAATTTTACCGCCGAGGCACAAACCACCGCCGCGTTTGTTCGGCACATGTGGAATATCATCGCCCATAAACCACAGAACGGAGTTCGTGGCGGATTTACGCGATGAACCCGTACCCACAACGTCACCGACGTACGCCAGCGGGAAACCTTTCTGTTGCAGAGCTTCAATCTGTTTGATCGGGCCAACAACACCAGGCTGATCTGGCTCAATACCTTCACGGGCGTTTTTCAGCATCGCCAGCGCGTGCAGTGGGATATCCGGGCGTGACCACGCATCTGGTGCCGGAGAGAGGTCATCGGTGTTGGTTTCGCCAGTGACTTTGAAGACGGTAACGGTCAGTTTTTCAGCCAGCGCCGGGCGATTCAGGAACCATTCGGCATCCGCCCAGGACTGCATTACCTGCTTCGCATATTCGTTGCCTGCTTTGGCTTTCTCTTCTACGTCATAGAAGTTATCGAACATCAGCAGCGTGTGAGAAAGTGCTTTGGCAGCGATCGGTGCCAGTTTGGCATCATCCAGCGCGTCGATCAGCGGATGAATGTTGTAACCACCCTGCATAGTGCCCAGCAGTTCAATGGCTTTTTCCGGAGTCAGCAGCGGGGATTTAGCTTCGCCTTTGGCGACAGCAGCCAGGAAGCCTGCTTTGACATAGGCGGCTTCATCGACGCCAGGGGGAACACGGTTGGTTAACAGATCTAACAGGAATTCTTCTTCGCCCGCGGGCGGGTTTTTCAGCAGCTCTACAAGTGCGGCCATTTGGTTTGCATCCAGGGGTTTGGGCGCAATCCCCTCAGCGGCACGCTCAGCTACGTGCTTACGGTATTCTTCTAGCACGACGGTTCTCCTCGCTCTCATTGTCATAGTGCGGCAGGCGATTCTCTTCACGCTCCTGTGAGACAGCAGTTTGTAGGGTAAATGCCCAGTACCGCAACGGGCAGAATAGCAGGATTTTGACGATGTGTTAATCTGTTTACAAAAAAGCAACATAAAAAAGTGGCTGAATCGTTAAGGATAGTCTAGGAATGTTTCCCTCCGTAAAAACTTCGTTAATTCGCATGGTGATAATCACCTTTCTCAACGAATCCCAAGATTAGTCAAAATTTAAACTACCGCCTCTTTATACTCGGATTCACAGCACCTGCGGGTGGCCGTTCGCCGACCATTGCGATTTCCTTGAGATCCGAATTATGAAAATGACTTTGCCGTTTAAACCCCATGTGCTGGCGCTAATTTGCAGTGCCGGGCTTTGTGCCGCCTCTGCCGGGCTATATATAAAAAGCCGCACAGTGGAAGCGCCTGTGGAAGCGCAATCGACACAACAGAATGCGCCTGACATCTCCGCAGTTACGCTTCCTGCAACGGTTTCCGTGCCTCCTGTAACACCTGCCGTCGTCAAATCTACATTCAGCACTGCACAAATCGATCAATGGGTCGCGCCCGTCGCGCTGTACCCCGACTCTCTGCTTTCACAAGTGTTAATGGCATCAACCTATCCGGCAAACGTTGCTCAAGCAGTGCAATGGTCACACGATAATCCACTTAAACAAGGCGATGCTGCTATTCAGGCGGTATCTGGCCAGTCCTGGGACGCCAGCGTCAAATCACTGGTGGCCTTTCCACAGTTGATGGCATTGATGGGCGAAAACCCGCAATGGGTGCAAAACCTGGGCGATGCTTTTCTGGCGCAGCCGCAGGACGTGATGGACTCGGTACAGCGATTGCGGCAACTGGCGCAACAAACCGGCTCGCTGAAGTCATCAACTGAACAAAAGATCATCACGACAACGAAAAAAGTCGTACCGGTAAATCAGCCCGCCAACGCCCCTGCCACACAACCAAATACCGTTTCTACGTCCAGCCCCGTCGTCGCAGAACCTGCACCGACCGTAATAACCATTGAGCCAGCCAATCCGGATGTGGTTTATATTCCGAACTACAACCCAAACGTGGTTTACGGCAGTTGGGCCAATACCGCTTATCCGCCAGTTTATCTGCCGCCGCCAGCCGGAGAACCGTTTGTTGACAGCTTTGTGCGCGGATTCGGCTATAGCATGGGCGTTGCTACCACATACGCACTATTCAGCAGCATCGACTGGGACGACGACGATCATGACCATCATCATCATGACGATGATGATTATCATCACCACGATGGCGGTCATCGTGACGGTAATGACTGGCAACACAACGGCGACAACATCAATATCGACGTCAACAATTTCAACCGTATCACCGGTGAGCATCTTACTGATAAGAATATGGCATGGCGGCACAATCCAAACTACCGTAATGGTGTGCCCTATCATGATCAGGATATGGCAAAGCGGTTTCATCAAACCGATGTCAACGGCGGAATGAGCGCCACGCAGTTACCTGCTCCAACACGCGACAGCCAGCGTCAGGCGGCAGCAAGTCAGTTTCAGCAACGAACACACGCCGCCCCCGTCATTACGCGAGATACCCAACGTCAGGCAGCGGCACAGCGGTTTAATGAAGCTGAACACAATGGGAGCTATGACGACTTCCGCGACTTCAGCCGTCGCCAGCCACTGACCCAGCAACAAAAGGACGCCGCTCGTCAGCGTTATCAGTCGGCTTCTCCTGAGCAGCACCAGGCAGTCCGCGAGAAAATTCAGGCTAACCCGCAGAATCAGCAGAGAAGAGAAGCGGCACGTCAGCGTATCCAGTCTGCGTCGCCTGAGCAGCGCCAGGCGGTTCGCGAGAAAATGCAGACTAACCCGCAGAATCAACAGCAAAGAGATGCAGCACGTCAGCGTATCCAGTCTGCCTCGCCTGAGCAGCGTCAGGTTTTTCGAGAGAAAGTTCAGGAGAGCCGCCCGCAGCGTCTAAACGACAGTAACCATACTGCCCGATTGAATAATGAGCAACGGTCAGCGGTACGCGAACGGTTGTCTGAGCGTGGAGCAAGGAGACTGGAAAGGTAAATTGCAGGCGTAAAAAAGCGGCGTTGTTAGCCGCTTAAGACTGATGACAAACATCGAATCGCCCGATGCGCAAGCTTATCGGGCCTACACAAGCCATGCAATATATTGAATTTGCATGATTTTGTAGGTCGGATAAGGCGTCTACGCCGCATCCGGCATCAACCACGAGCACTTTATCAACAATCTGAAGCGGCCAGAATAGCCGCTTCTTAATTTGCCGGATGTTCCGGCAAACGAAAAATTACTTCTTCTTCGCTTTCGGGTTCGGCAGGTCGGTAATGCTACCTTCGAACACTTCTGCCGCCAGGCCCACAGACTCGTGCAGAGTCGGGTGCGCATGGATGGTCAGTGCGATGTCTTCAGCATCACAACCCATTTCGATTGCCAGGCCGATTTCACCCAGCAACTCGCCGCCGTTAGTGCCGACAATCGCACCACCGATCACACGGTGAGATTCTTTGTCGAAAATCAGCTTGGTCATACCGTCTGCGCAGTCGGAAGCGATAGCACGACCAGAAGCAGCCCACGGGAAGGTGGCGGTTTCGTAGCTGATGCCTTTCTCTTTCGCTTCTTTCTCAGTCAGACCTACCCATGCAACTTCTGGTTCGGTATAGGCGATGGACGGGATAACTTTCGGATCGAAGTAATGTTTTTTACCGGCGATAACTTCAGCGGCAACGTGACCTTCGTGAACACCTTTGTGTGCCAGCATTGGCTGACCGACGATATCGCCGATAGCAAAGATGTGCGGTACGTTGGTACGCAGCTGTTTGTCAACGCGGATGAAACCTCGGTCGTCAACTTCCACGCCAGCTTTGCCTGCGTCGAGGTTTTTACCGTTCGGCACACGACCAATCGCTACCAGCACGGCGTCGTAACGCTGCGGTTCAGCGGGTGCTTTTTTGCCTTCCATCGTCACATAAATGCCGTCTTCTTTCGCTTCAACGGCGGTAACTTTGGTTTCCAGCATCAGGTTGAATTTCTTGCTGATACGCTTGGTAAAGACTTTAACGATGTCTTTATCAGCTGCCGGGATGACCTGGTCGAACATTTCAACCACGTCAATCTGTGAACCCAGCGCGTGGTATACGGTGCCCATTTCCAGACCGATGATACCGCCACCCATTACCAGCAGGCGTTCTGGTACTTCTTTCAGTTCCAGCGCGTCAGTGGAGTCCCAGATACGCGGATCTTCATGCGGAATAAACGGCAGTTGAATCGGGCGAGAACCCGCTGCAATGATCGCGTTGTCGAAGTTGATCACGGTTTTACCGTTCTCACCTTCAACTTCCAGGGTGTTAGCCCCGGTGAATTTACCCAGACCGTTGACCACTTTGACTTTGCGGCCTTTCGCCATACCAGCCAGACCACCGGTCAGCTGATTGATCACTTTCTCTTTCCAGGTACGAATCTTGTCGATATCGGTTTTCGGTTCGCCGAAGACGATACCGTGTTCAGCCAGCGCTTTGGCTTCTTCGATAACTTTTGCTACGTGCAGCAGTGCTTTAGAAGGGATACAGCCGACGTTCAGGCAAACACCGCCAAGAGTGTTGTAACGTTCTACGATTACGGTTTCCAGACCTAAATCAGCGCAACGGAAGGCAGCGGAGTAACCTGCGGGGCCTGCCCCAAGTACCACGACCTGAGTTTTGATTTCAGTACTCATCATGACCTCTATATATTTATCTCCGGCGGGTCTGACGTTTTTTTTATGACGCCCATTATCCACCGGGTCGTTCTATCCGTCGGTATTTTACAAAATTGTTAACAATTTTTAAACAACAAACGGCAACCGATTTGTCTATTCGCTAATAACCTCAATACATTCATGAGATTACCAGAAAAAAGCCGGCCGTTGGGCCGGCTCTTTTATTTACATCACCAGACGGCGAATGTCAGACAGCGTGTTGTTAATGATGGTAATGAAACGGGCACCATCAGCACCGTCGATCACGCGGTGGTCGAAGGAGAGAGAAATCGGCAGCATCAGACGCGGCACGAACTCTTTGCCATTCCACACCGGCTCCATCGCGGACTTGGAAACGCCGAGGATAGCCACTTCCGGCGCGTTCACAATCGGCGCGAAGTGGGTAGTACCCAGGCCGCCGATGCTGGAGATGGTGAAGCAACCGCCCTGCATTTCGCCCGCTGTCAGCTTACCGTCACGCGCTTTCTTAGAAATAGTCATCAGCTCGCGAGACAGCTCGATGATGCCTTTCTTGTTGACGTCTTTGAATACCGGGACAACCAGACCGTTCGGGGTATCCACCGCCACACCGATGTTGATGTATTTCTTCAGGGTCAGACGCTGACCGTCTTCCGACAGCGAACTGTTGAAGCGAGGCATCTGCTCAAGTGCCGCAGCAACGGCTTTCATGATGAAGACAACCGGGGTGATCTTCACATCCAGCTTACGTTTCGCCGCTTCTTCGTTCTGCTGTTTACGGAACGCTTCCAGCTCGGTGATATCGGTTTTGTCGAAGTGGGTAACATGCGGGATCATCACCCAGTTACGGCTCAGGTTCGCACCAGAGATTTTCTGGATGCGGCCCAGTTCCACTTCTTCGATTTCACCAAACTTGCTGAAGTCCACCTTCGGCCACGGCAGCATGCCAGGGATACCACCGCCAGTTGCCGCCGGAGCTGCTTCTGCACGTTTGATAGCTTCTTTCACGTAAGCCTGAACGTCTTCGCGCAGGATACGACCTTTACGGCCGGTGCCCTTCACTTTCGCCAGGTTAACGCCAAATTCGCGTGCCAGACGGCGGATCAGCGGAGTCGCGTGAACGTAAGCGTCGTTTTCAGCAAATTCAGATTTGCCTTCGGCTTTCGCAGCCGGAGCTGCTGCTGGAGCTTCAGCTTTTGCTGCCGGAGCCGGCGCTGCCGCTTCCTGTTTCGCAGGAGCTGCCGCAGGCGCTGCGCCTTCAACTTCGAAGATCATAATCAGCGAGCCAGTTTTCACTTTATCGCCAACGTTGACTTTCAGTTCCTTCACGACGCCTGCAAACGGAGCCGGAACTTCCATAGACGCTTTATCGCCTTCTACGGTGATCAGTGACTGTTCAGCGGCAACTTTGTCGCCCACTTTTACCATCACTT
>OJYN01000273.1_pt1 | contig 14932 bp, 13 predicted proteins | sample 1611671 | NCBI WGS metagenome assembly OJYN01 (sample SAMN04436759, study PRJEB24849) | human gut metagenome | biome: human gut; feature: NICU; material: stool | host: Homo sapiens | place: USA: Saint Louis, MO | collected 2011-02-25 | reverse complement strand
AAGTAGTCCTCGACAATCGGATCGACTGGTGCTAAGAGAACGGAACCCGGAGCCATACCGTCTGCAATTTGCATTTTTCCTTTAGCAATCTCCGAACGGTCTTTGAAAAAGGCCAAATGAGCCTCTCCAACCAAGGTCACAATGGCTGTCTTAGGATGAGCCAATTCAGACAAAAGATGGATATCTCCTAGGTGATCCTGCCCCATCTCCAAGACCAACTTTTCTGTTCCTTCAGGCATGTGGAGAACTGTGTAGGGAAGGCCAATCTCGTTATTGTAGTTTCCTTGTGTTTTGTAAGTCTTGTAGGTTGTTGACAGTAAATGCGCCAACATATCCTTGGTCGTCGTCTTGCCATTTGAACCCGTAACGGCAAAGACATCAACAGCCGTTTTCTCAAGATAGTAGACTGCGAGGGCTTGAAAGGCAGTCAAGACGTCGTCTACTAGAATGTAGGGATGATTTGCAACCTCTTTCTCAGACAAGGTTACTGCTGCACCATTTTCAAAAGCTGTTTCGATAAAGTCATGACCATCGCGCGCACCTTTGAGTGGCACAAACAAATCACCTGTCCCAATCAAACGACTGTCAAACTCAGCTTTTTCTAACTGGGCATCCGCAAAAAGACTAACATCATTTTTAGCTCCAACAGCTTGGGCCACTTCGTGGATTGTTAATTTCATTTCTACTCCTTTAAAAAGGGTTGAAGTCCAAGAACTCTAATCACCTACAGTGATAGTTCCGGCTTCTACCCTCTCTTTCATTTTATAGCAAATGCGCTTCGCGCTTGTCAAAACTTTGCTTAGCAAGGTCAACCAAACGCTCGATTAGTTCTGGGTAGCTGATTCCCATATTGTCCCAAAGTAGTGGATACATAGACCACTGGGTAAAACCTGGCATGGTATTAAGCTCGTTTAGGAAAATCTCGCCCTTATCTGTATAGAAGAAATCACAACGAGACAGACCGAGGCCACCGATTGCACAGAAGGCTGTTTCTGCATTATGACGCATGACAGCTGCCACATCATCACTAATCTTGGCTGGGATGTCCATGGTAATCTTGTTATCGATATATTTGGCATCGTAGTCATAAAAGGCAACATCCTTGACCACTTCACCAGGAAGTGTGCTCTTCACTTCGTAGTTGCCCAAGAGACCAACCTCAATTTCACGAGCATTCACCCCTTGCTCTACCAAGACACGGCTGTCATATTGGAAGGCAAGTTCCAAAGCTTGACGGAGTTCCTCTTGGTTTTCAGACTTAGAAATACCGACACTTGAACCCATGTTTGACGGCTTCGTGAAGACTGGATAAGTCAGTTTTTCTTCAACTTCAGCGATTTTAGCAGTCACATCATCACCTTCGACGATAGCCACATAAGGTACTTGGGCAATCCCAGCAGACTCCAAGACACGCTTGGTCGTAATTTTATCCATGGCAAGGCTGGATGACAAGATATTACAACCAACATAAGGCATTTTCAAAACTTCTAAGAATCCTTGAACTGAACCATCTTCTCCCATCGGACCATGAAGAACTGGAAAGACCACTGCACCTTCTTCATAGATGGCACTTGGCGCTATTTTCTTGTCCCAGTCAATAGTCGCATTGGTCATGAGACGATCCTCTTGACCTGGGGTCTGGCTAAATTCCTGTGTTTTGATAAAGTCACCTGACTGGCTGATGAAGAAAGTCTTGACTGTGAAACGGTCGTAGTTGACCGCACGCATAACACTTTCAGCTGAAAGGACAGAGACTTCACGCTCTGCACTACGCCCACCGTATAAAAGAATAATTGTTTGTTTCATATTGCTTGTCCTAATTCTAATAGAATACTCGTTCTTTAGTATATCATATTTGCTTCTTTTTTGAAACTTGAACATGGTACTAGAATTTAAGAAACATAAAAGAGACCGTTAACATCAAAGTCGGTCTCCTTAATTTTCTTATAAATAAATTTAGTTCGTAAATTTGTCTACTCCTACAACTCTGTCCGATTTTCAATGGCTCGTAAGAGTGTGACTTCGTCCGCATACTCGATATCTGCTCCCACGGCTAGTCCTCGTGCTAGGCGAGTTACCTTGATACCAGCGGGTTTGAGGAGACGAGAGAGATACATAGATGTCGCTTCCCCATCTGCCGTCGCATTGGTTGCCACAATCACCTCTGAAACCTCACTATCCATGAGACGGGTCATGAGACTCTTGAGGTTGATATCGTCTGGGCTGATACCATTCATCGGAGAAATGAGGCCGTGCAAGACATGATAGAGTCCATGGTATTCTTGGATGTTTTCCATAGCAGCCACATCGCGACTATCCTCTAGCACCAAGATGGTTGTCTGATCACGAGTCGGATCTGTACAGATCGAGCAAGGATCGTCATCCGTTAAACGGCCACAGATGGAACAATAGGTTAATTCCCGCTTAGCAGACAGGAGATTTTTGGCAAATTCATTGACATCGTCATCAGACATTCCAATGGTATAGAAGGCTAGGCGGGTAGCCGTTTTAATCCCGATACCTGGTAACTTTGAATAGCTATCAATCAGCTTGGCAATAGGTGTTGGATACAGCATAAGTTCCTTTCTAATTCATTGGATGGTGTTGGTTATAAAGATTGATGATATCACGCGCAATAGAAGGTCCGACACCGTTTGTAAGGTTGGTGTTATGAGGAAAGACGACTGCGACCGCAATTTGAGGATTTTCGGTCGGTGCATAGGCGACTGCATTGGTATTATTGGCTTTTTGACCGCCATTAACGTAACTTTCGGCAGTACCCGTTTTCCCGCTGATGGAAACGGCTGCGCCATTTGAAAAGGCACGACCAGTTGTCAGAGCACTCGTTCCATGCGAAACTTGATAGAAACCTTGCTGCAAGATAGCCATATCTGATTCTGAGATATTGACCTTGTTCAGTTCCTTAGTGGCTGTTTCTTGAACCAGGCTGCCTAAGCCACCTTGGTCATTGTTTCCATAAACCCCTTCAACGATGTGAGGAGCCAAACGTACGCCATTGTTTGCAATGGTTGCGACATACTGGGCTAACTGCATTGGTGTGTAGTTGTCAAACTGACCAAAGGAATTATTGATATAGTTCCCCAAATCAAATTCTTTTGGCGTAAATCCTGTGGATTCATCTGGGAGATCAATCCCTGTTGAAGCTCCGAGTCCGTATTCCCCAAAGGTTGACCGCAATTTGCCCATTGCAGTCTCTAACTGTCCCGTTGCGGCCACCATGTTTGGTGTGTAGGTCTGTCCCATGATTCCTAGAGCAGTTTGAACCATATAGGCATTAGAAGAGTATTCTAGAGCCTCAACTGCTGTGATAGGGAAAGAGCCATAGGACAAGGTATACCATGAATTGATAGGGGCCGAACCTTGGAAAACAATCGGCTGGTCTGTCAAGGTTTGATTACCTGACAAGACTCCATTTTCCCAACCAGAGCTGATGGTCGCTGCCTTAACGACAGATCCTGGCACAAAGACATTGGTTATCGTTCCAAGCGAATCTGAACTTAATTTTCCGGATTCGACATCATGCTTGACACCTGACATGGCCAAAACTGCTCCGGTTTTAGGATTGAGGGCTACGGCGTAAACCCCTTCAGAATATTTGGCTCCACCGTTACCCAACTCTGAGTTAAAGTAGCTCTTGAGTAGGTCATCCACACCATTCTGGAAAGCTAGGTCAACCGTTAACTTGATATTGTTTCCTTTGCTTCCTTCTTCGACATTTTCCACACTTTCCATATTTCCGTGTTTGTCGAGGTGGATTTCTTTGACGGAGCGTTTGCCTTGAAGAACATCTTCATATTGCTTTTCAAGATAGGAAGTTCCCACTCGGTCATTGAGAGAATACCCTTTTTTGAGATAGGCATCAACTTCCTCAGCTGGAAGTCCTGACTTTTCATTTGAAACGCTACCGACAATCGTCGATAAAGATGTATCCAGTACTTTACGATCCCATGAAGTTGAAATACTAATCCCTGGTAATTCCTTGGACGCTGATGCAACGAGAGCAACTTGGGTATCATCTAAGGCATCCGTAGAAATGGTACCCGTCGCAAAATTTTCAACAGCATTGAGCTGACTAAAGAGATAGATTTCCTTTTTCTGGTCATCTGTATAATTAAGTTGACTCACGTCAATGCTTTCAACCGCATTATTGTAAAGTGTCGCTTCCGATAAGCGGTTCCCATCTGAATCCAGCCGTTTATCGTTTGGCAAGGATTCGACTGTTTTTTTGTAAATATCCTGGTCCGCCAAGTAATAGTCTGCAATCTGTCGATCAGTCAGATCAGGGGAAGTTACATGTACATATGCGAGAAGTTTCTTGGCTGTCTCCTTCAATTCAGCTGCCGTCATTTTATTGTTTCGTGTGAAAGAAACAACCTGCTTGACAGTGTTTTCTACCAAGGGTTTCCCTGCCGCATCATAGATCTGTCCACGAGCTGAACTGGTTGTTACCCTTGTTTGGCTGGCTGAGGCCAATTTTGTTTCATAAAAATCCTTATTGAGCACCTGCATGTATAACAAACGACCAATAATGGCCATAAAGAGCAGGATGACAATCGCAAATAGTAAATTAAGCCGAATCGGAATCGAATGGCTATTAAATTTTCTCATACAACTAAGACTCTTTTCTAGCAAAATTCCCGATTTCCACCTTTATTTTCCCTAAAATAATAGAGTAAATAGGTGAAGCTCAGTACATCTCATTGTACCATATTTTACGGAGAAACTCTTGGAAAAGTCGAAGCATTTTTTGACTTTTAACTGAAAATGCCTTTTTATTTGGTTATCCTATTTTCTATGATATAATGATAGTAATAGTTAGGAAAGCGTTAATTTTTAAGACTTTGACTCATAAAAAGGAGCCTCATGAACAAGCCAGATATCGCAACCATAATCGACCTCCATTTTGAAGAATTAACCGAGCTCGAGCAAGAAATCGCTCGCTATTTTTTGCAAGCTGAAACGATCCAAGATGATCTCTCTTCTCAGCAAGTTACCCAGAAATTACATATCTCCCAAGCAGCCTTGACCCGCTTTGCCAAAAAGTGTGGTTTTACAGGCTACCGAGAGTTCGTCTTTCAATACCAGCATCAGGCTAGTAAACCGGACACTCATTCGCACAAACACAGTCCTTTGACCAAACGTGTTTTACGAAGCTACAGTATCATGAGAGAACAAACACAGGATTTGATTGACGAAGAACAACTGGAACGCGTCGCCCAATTAATCGATGACGCAGAACGAGTTTACTTTTTTGGAACGGGAAGTTCTGGTCTGATTGCCCGTGAGATGAAACTCCGTTTTATGCGATTAGGTGTGGTCTGTGAAGCTTTGACCGATCGGGATGGCTTTGCATGGACGACCAGTATCATGGATGAAAACTGTTTGGTGCTTGGCTTTTCTCTCTCAGGTACCACCCAATCTGTCCTAGATAGTTTGCTGGACGCCAAGGAAATGGGGGCCAAGACCATTCTCTTTACCAGTTCTCCTAGCAAAGACTGTCAGGCCTACACCGAAACAGTCCTAGTCGCAAGTCATAGTCAATCTTCTTACATCCAACGTATTTCCGCTCAACTTCCTATGCTCTTTTTAACAGATTTGATTTATGCCTACTTTTTAGAAATCAATCGTGAGAGCAAGGAAAAAATCTTTAATAGCTATTGGGAAAATAAAAAACTCAACGGCTATCGTAGACAAAAACGCGCTAGAAAATCCTAGTTTGGTTGAACCAAACTAGGATTGTTTTGTTTTGAAATGATAATAGGCACATAGGTGGTCTTTCCCATCTTTCTCTTTGTGCTAATCCCTTTTTTATCTGCGTTTTTCAGTCCTTCCATAAATTCCCCTTTCCGTTTTTGAATTTTTGATAACAAAAAGGAAGTATCGACTATTTGCTGCTTTTACTTCCTCTCTTTAATTTTATTTAATTGTTTTACTTCGACAAAGTGAGTTTTAGATTTTAACCCTTCAGGAACATAAAATGAGCTATTCTCCAGAAGTATGTTCTATAAGATTATAGTTTAATGCAAAGTGTAGCGATGTAGTCATTTCCATAACGTGACAATCGATGTCTTTTGTCACACGATTCATAAAAATCAATCATAGCGAGACCATTTTTAAGTTGTCCTCTAATCTGACTTTCTAAGGTATGGCTAAATTCATATCCATATTCTGGATTGATGGTAATTTTGTCTTCCTCTTCAAGCTCTCTTGAATTAAAAGGTAGTGAAAACTTTAACAGTAATTCCTCATCGGGTTTGTCCCATACAGTGTCAGCATCATACATGTAGATCCAAGGATTCATGAATCCGACCATTAACAAACCGCCCTTTTTCAATACGCGAGAGGCTTCTTTATACATGTTTTCTAAATCTTCTATGTATACATTTGAAACTGGATTAAAAATAATATCAAAGGTTTCATCTTCAAATGGGAATGGTTTTGTCATATCGCCTTGAACGGTATTGATTTTTAAGCCTTCTCGTTTTGCAACCATTTCATCTCTTTCTAATTGTGATTTAGAAAAATCCATAATGGTGACATCATAACCTTTTGCAGCAAAAACGGGACCCTGCTGACCACCACCACAAGCTAACCCTAATATCTTTTTTCCCTTAGCTTTTTCAAACCATTCTGTGGGGACTTTTTCCCCAACAGTTAAGGCAACAGAAATTGGATGCTTTCTAGCTTCTTCTAATTCTTCATGTGTCACTGGCTCAGTATAGGCATTTTTGACATTATTCCATCGATCTTCATTTAATTTTATATAATTACTCATCTTACAATCTCCTCGTAATTTTATATGATTTCGATTTCAGGTGAATAGGTTACCATTACATTTTCTCACCTCTAGAAATTCTAATTTGTCAATTTCTCGTCCATCTCATTATATCATTTTCCCATTTACTCAAGCTAAATATCAATTAAATGGGTGATAGAATTGCTCTCACCTTGTAATTCATCATCTCGCCTTAACCTTTCATACAAGGCGGTTATTTTCTCCTAGTCTCTCACGATTACCTCCTTTGGCTCAAATTCTTCAATAAAAAAAGAATTAAGCAAAACAGTTTTCACTCAAGTAGTGATTAAGTGTTTTTCTTAATTCTATAGTTCCAAACTAGGATTGTTTTGTTTTGATACTCTTCGAAAATCAAATTCAAACCACGTCAGCTTCACCTTGCCGTACTCAAGTACTGCCTACGGCTAGCTTCCTACTTTGCTTTTTGATTTTCATTGAGTATAAAATGATAATAGGCTCCCAACATCCCTGCTGTGTTTTGGTGATGGGCAAATTCTAATCTCGTCTTTTCAGCTAGGCTTGGTACCAAGGCAGCCTTCAAGGCTGCGCGAATCTTCGGTTTGAGGATAGCTTCTTGCCCCATGATACCGCCACCGAGAATGACTACTTCTGGATTGGCCACATAGCAAATATTTGCCAGACCTTTTCCAAGGTAATCTACCATGCGGTCAATACCTGCCATACAGATTTTATTTCCTTCAGTGGCTTCCTTGAAAATTCTGCGACCATTCCACTGGTCAACTGGATCTCCATGAGCTACTGCTACATACTCCACTAAGGCTGTAGTAGAGGCGAGGTCTTGGAAAGCTCCATCCTGCATGTGCATGTAACCGACTTCGCAGGCCGAATTGCTAAATCCATGGAAGACTTTCCCATCCATAATCAAGCAACCACCGATACCTGTTCCAATGGTCAAGCAAAGTGTGACACTCGCTCCCTTGCCTGAACCAGATACTGCCTCAGCCAGACCTGCACAGTTGACATCATTTTCAATCTCACAAGGAATCGCAAAGCTCGTCTCAATTTCCTTCTTGAACTGGGTTCCTGCATAGTTGGGAATCTGAGGACCAGCATAGAAAATCTCACCCTTATCAGGATCCACCATCCCTGCCGAAGAAATGGCAACACCTGCTACTGGGCCCTTTTCTAAATAGCTGGCTACGATATCTTTTGTCTTTTGTAAGATATGAGGACCACCCTTATGCGCCTCAGTTGGCATTTCATGCGATTCAACAAGTTGGCCTTCTTGGTCAATCAAACCATATTTGATATTGGTTCCACCGATATCAATTGCAACGTAGTGTGTCATAAATACCTCCTTATGGATTAGAGGAAGCGCTCCTTGGTTTCACGAATCAAGGCTGCAGCTGCTTCTACAACTGGTCGATCTTCTTCAGTCACTGGCGTCAATGGTGAACGAACTGATCCAATGTTCAAGCCTTCATTGATTTTCAAGACTTCTTTGATCACACCGTACATATTTCCATGTGCAGCAGTCAATTTACCAATGATTGCGTTTATAGCGTATTGCAATTCACGCGCTGTTTCCAAGTCTTTCTCAGCAATCAACTCATTGAGTTTCAAGAAGAGTTCTGGCATCGCACCATAAGTACCACCGATACCAGCCTTAGCACCCATGAGGCGTCCACCTAGGAACTGTTCATCTGGACCGTTAAAGACAATGTGGTCTTCTCCACCAAGGCTGACAAAGGTTTGGATATCTTGAACTGGCATAGAAGAGTTCTTCACACCAATAACACGTGGATTTTTCAACATTTCTGTGTAGAGGCTTGAAGTCAAAGCAACACCTGCCAACTGAGGAATGTTATAAATCACGTAGTCTGTGTTTGGAGCTGCAGCACTAATGTCATTCCAGTATTTGGCAACTGAGTATTCTGGCAAGCGGAAGTAAATCGGTGGAATCGTTGCAATAGCATCTACTCCCAAGCTTTCTGCGTGGCAAGCAAGTTCCATACTATCTTTGGTATTGTTGCAAGCTACGTGAGCGATGATGGTCAATTTCCCTTTGGCAACTGCCATGACTTCTTCCAAAATCAACTTGCGGTCTGCCACGCTTTGGTAGATACATTCACCAGAAGAACCATTGACATAGAGACCTTGAACTCCCTTATCAATAAAGTATTGAACCAAGGCACGCGTACGCTCTGGACTGACTTCTCCTTGATCATCATAACATGCGTAGAAGGCTGGAATGACACCTTCGTATTTTTTCAAATCTGACATAGATTTTCTCCTAAGATTTCTTTTTTCTGCTGAGAGCAGTTCTATTTTTTTACAAGTTTAGTATACACCTTGTGAAAATCGCTTTCAATATCTTGTATACACTTAGATTTTAGTTTCTACCTGTATTTTAGAAACTGTAACGATTGAAAGTAGTTTCAGAAACACCTCATCCTACTGGTATTTGGCGAAAATTTTCTCCATCAAACCTGCTTGGAGAAAGACCAGCAAACCAAAGCCAAAGAGGATAAAGGCCGATCCACCCAAAAGGAGAGTGAAGGCGGATAGATAAAGAACCATCACAATAAGAAAGAGAATGGCTAACATGAGGAAGAACCATGGAAAGTTAAAACTTGCCAAGATAAGCCCTTTTTGCAGCACTTCTTTCCAAGACAAATCATAGCGCGCAGCGATGGGATAACTAGCCAGCATCACGAGAGTGAGGAAGATGAGAATCCCCAAACAAATAGCTTTCACAATCTGGAAAGGCAAAGCTGTCTGACCCCAGAAGAGATAGAGATCTAGAAGGCTTAATGACACAATGCCTAACTCCAGCAAACCTAACTGGAAACCCAGTTTCAGATTTTGCTTGAAGGCTCTTAGATAAGTTCTAAAGACTGGTACCCGTCTGCTTCTCTTAATCTCAAACATGGTTTCATAGAGGCTGATTTTCGCCACTCCAATCGTCACGATGGGCAAACAAGAGACGACAAAAAGAAGATTGACTGTCACAATATCCAAGACCTTCTCACTGAAACGCATGAGAAAATTATCTGTATCAAATGCTGCCTTGATAAGGCTTACTCCTTTTTGTGCCATGTTTGCTCCTCCTGATTCTTTTAATCAATCAAAATTTTAAAGAGATATTTGCGAACCTTTTCTTCCATCCCTGCGTAGCCATTTGGCTGGTGCGGTTCTCCTGGGAAGAAAATCGCAAAATTGTGATAGCCCAGCAAGAGTGGGTATTTTTCATGACAATGGACAAAGCCAATGTCACTCGCTTCGTCGAATGCTACTGCCTCATCTTTGATACGTGAACCGTAGCTCGAATATTCATGTCCTTCTACCAGCAAATGCAAGTCTGCATAGTTCTTATGGTGCTCAAATTGATCATTTTTAGCTTGATTGAGGACATTTTCCTGAACAACTAGAAAGACCTTGTCCCCGTCAATCTCATACTTACCGAGTTCGAAAGAATCCTTACGGTGCTGATAGAGATAGTCGATAGCCTTGTCTAGATTGGGATGGATTCCTTTGTAAAAGGCGATGTTTTTCAAATCGTCAAAAATCATACTGTTTCCTTCATTTCTGATAGTTACTAGTTTTCAGTTTCGAATGTTCCTTCTCTATTTCCCTGTAATAGTGCGGACGGAAGCAAATTCCTTCGGAATTTCATTCCTAATTTTTGAGCCTTTCACTCCTTCATCGTCAGTCTCAAAAATTCCGTCTAAGATAAGCGTTAATTGCTTATCTTAGATACCACTAAAGCGGGAAATAGTTACCCTAAAACGAACCTACTCTATCTAGTATCATGAAAAGAGTTCATTCTTAAGTTTATAAGTGTCTGACAAAACTTCACGAAGTAACTGCATACTCTCCATTTTGTAGACACTTATAACTCTGTATTCTCTTATACTCAATGAAAATCGAAGAACAAACTAGAAAACTAACCGCAGACAATACTTAAGTATGGCAAGGTGATGCTGACGTAGTTTAAACTCGATTTTCGCAGAATCTTATCCTTTAACAGCTCCCATAGTAATCCCTTGAGTGAAGGATTTTTGGAAGACAAGGAAGACTGTTACGATTGGCACTGCTGCAAGGGCTGCACCCGCCATGATCAAACCATAGTTGGTCGCCATTTCGGCCTGCATGGTCGCAACCCCGAGTGAGATGGTTAAGTTTTGACGTGAAGTCAACATAACCAACTGCATAAAGTAGTCGTTCCAAGTATTGATGAAGGTAAAGATCGCAAGGGCTGCAAATCCTGGTTTCACGATAGGGAAGGCTACGCTCCAGAAGGTACGAATCTCACCACAACCGTCGATTTTAGCTGATTCAAGCAATTCTGTAGGGATGTTTTCGCTGAACTGTTTCATGAGGAAGACCCCAAATGGCCATCCAATCAAAGGCAAGATAACTGCCCAAAGAGTATCGTGAATTCCCATGAAGTTAACGATACGTACCAATGGTACAAGGACAACTTGTTTTGGAAGAGCCATGGCAGCGATAAAGACTGCAAAGAGGATGCGTTGACCATAGAAACGTTTTTTAGCCAAGACATAACCTGCTAGAGAAGAGGTTGCACAGACTAAGAACATGGTTACCAGTGAGATAAATACAGAGTTCCACATCCACTGCATAGCAGGGTTTTGCACCATGAGTTGTTGGAAGTTCTCCATGGTTGGCATTTTAGGGAACCACTGTGGTGGGATCATAATGGTATCCGGTTGTGATTTGAAGGCCCCTGTCAAAATCCAGTAGAATGGAAAGATGAACAGCACGGTCAACAAGAGCAAGATAATCGTTGAAATAACAGTGAAAGCTGTTAAGGGTTTCTTTTGTGTAGATTGCATAGCTGTCTCCTTTCTTTAGTATTCTACGTCGTTTCCAAGGACTTTAAATTGAACAAAACTTACGATCGCGATCATAATTGCCAAGAAGACACCGATAGTATTGGCATAGCCGTATTCTGTCAATTGGAAAGCTTTTTCGTAAAGGTAGTACATCAAGGTACTTGTTGAGTAGTTTGGACCACCAGATGTCAAGAGCTGAATCAAGGCGAAACATTGGAATGAGTTGATGGTCGTAATAATTGCGATGTAAAGAGTTGTTGGAAGAAGGCTAGGCCATTTGATCTTCCAGAAGACTTGAAATTCAGTCGCACCGTCTACACGCGCTGCTTCAACAAGTGAGTTGTCAATATTCCCCATGGCAGCGATATAAAGAATAATCGGTTGACCAACAGATGTTGTCAAAAGGATAATCATAATCGCTAGCAAAGCCCAGTTTTTGTCACCCAACCAAGAAATATTTTGGCTGATGATATGGCTTGACTTAAGGACAAAGTTTAGAATCCCTGATAGTGGGTCATAGATCCATTTCCATACAACCGTTACGGCAACACTACCTGTAACTACAGGAAGGAAGAAGACGAAACGATAGAAAGAACGGGCAATGGCATTTTGATGATAGGTTTGAGATGCTACAAAGAGCGAGAAGAGAACCACAATCGGAACAGATCCAATAACCAGGATAACGGTATTGATCAAAGACTTCACAAAGACAGGGTCTTTAAACATGCGAATGTAGTTGTCCAAGCCCACAAACTCAAATTTAGTCATGGAGTAGTTAAAGAAACTTGTAATGAATCCCATAATCATAGGAGCCAAGACAAAGATGACAAAGAAGAATAACACTGGTGCTAGGAAAGCGTAGGAAATCACTGTTTCCCGCATACGAATTTTATTGACTTTCACAGTCGGCACCTCTCTTTCAAATAGAATAGTTTTTGATTTTCTTGAACTGTTTTAAAACCAAAATGAAATTTTTTAAGATTCGCTTATGTAAGAACTTCATTTTAATTTCGTGACAGTTCCTACCATTTCAAACAAAAGTCCCCCTTTTCTTACACCATAGTGCACAGGGAAAAGGGGGGAATCAATCTGACTTAGTGCTTATTGTTTTGTAGCTTTTTTGATTGTTTCGTTAGCTTTTTCAGTGAAGGCTTTCAAAGCATCCGCTGGTTTTTCGTCACCATTTGATACAGATTGCAACATTGGGAACCAAAGTGTTCTCATTTCAGCAAATCCATCGATAGTATTGTAGTATGGTGAGTAGTATTTAGTCCAGCCACTGATTGTTTCCATACGTTTGTCTTCATAAAGTTTGCCAAATGAAGTACGAACTGGGAAGGCACCTGTACGAACTACATCTTTAGGACCCCATTCTTTGTCATCTGCGATGAATTGAACAAATTTCTTAGCAGCTGCGACTTTCTTATCGTCTTTGTTGTTAAATACTGCAAATCCGTTTACAAGGTATTCAAGAGATGGTTTACCAGAGTCTGATGGGAATGGTACTTCTACCACATCTACCTTACTTGCTTCCAAGAGTTTCGCTTGGATACCGTTTTGAGCTGGTGCCCAAAGGATTGTGTATGAAGTTTGACCGTTAGCAAAGTTTTGGATGTCTGCTCCACCGTCAAATTGTGAACCATTGTTCAACAAACCATCTTTGATCCAGCTAGCCGCTTTTTCAAGACCTTTGACGAATTTAGGATCGTCTGTTGTATATTTGGTTACATCTTTATCTGTTACAGAACCGCCATAAAGGTTTGCGATGAAGGCACGTGTTCCTTGGTCTCCCCCTTGACCAGAACTGAACAATGAACCTGGTGTATAGCCTTTATCTTTAAGCGCTTTCAAAACTTTTTCAAAGTCATCAGTTGTCCAACCTTCTTTTACAAGGTTTGCAACTCCAGCATCTTCCAACATTTTCTTGTTCATAGCCATGTAGAATGGAGCTGAACTGATTGGATACATGTAAGCTTTGTCTCCAGCCTTACTTGCTTGTACGATGTTTTCGTTGTTTACATCTTTGACGAATTCGTCTGTGAAGAGGTCGTTCAACTCAGCCAATTTACCATTTTTACCATATTGGATGATACGTCCTGGAGCGTCAAAAAGTACGTCTGGCGCTGTTCCTGCTTCGATGGCTGTTGTGATCTTTTCAGGTCCTGACTTGAAGTCGATGGTTTCCAATTTCACTTTTACATCTGGATTTGCTTTTTCAAAAGCTTCGATGATTGATTTTTCATAAGTTCCAACACCGTCACCAGTTTTTTCTTGTGTGAAGACTGGGAATGCCCACCAAGTGATTTCTGTTTTTCCGCTATCGCTACCAGAATTTGCAGCATCTTTGCTTCCACCAGAGTTACCACAAGCAGCAAGGCCAAGAATCGCAGCACCCGCAAGTACTGTACAAGCTAGTTTTCTAAATTTCATCTGTATTCTCCTAATTTATAAGCGTATCCATATTGGATAATGAGTTCTTTATATTTGTATACGTTTTCATTTCGTCCGACGCATCAACCACTCTCCTCTGTTTTGAGATTGTGTTATTTAAGACCGGCAACAAAGCGCTCCGTAATCTCTTTTGGTCTAGTAATCGCTCCACCGACAACGATGCCTCGCACCCCATATTCAAGGATTTGTTTGGCTTGTTCTGGTGTATGAATTTTCCCTTCAGCGATGACATCCACTCCTGCTTCACACAGTTTTTTGATCAGTTCAAAGTCTGGACCATCTACTTTTGGACTATAAGAAGTGTAACCTGATAGGGTTGTTCCAACAAAATCAATCCCTGCTTCGACTGCTGCTATTCCTTCTTCAAAAGTGCTAGTATCAGCCATTAAGAGTTGATGGGGATATTTTTCTTTGACTTGTCGGATAAAGTCTTGGATTTCCAAACCGTCGTAACGTTCACGTTTGGTGCAATCCAGAGCAATGACCTCAATGTCTAGTTCAGCCAGTTCATCCACTTCTTTCATCGTAGCTGTAATGAATGGCTCCTGTGGTGGATAGTCACGCTTGATAATCCCGATAATCGGGAGTTTCGTAACCTCCTTAATCTCCTTGATATCTCGAACACTGTTTGCTCGGATACCGACTGCTCCACCTTGCTCAGCCGCTTTGACTAGCAAGGGGATAACCCCTCCCGCTTCTGTATAAAGCGGTTCGTGAGGAAGTGCCTGGCAAGAGACAATGATTCCATCTTTGATCTGTTCAATCAAGGCTTCTTTGCTAATTTGTGGCATCAAACATTCGTAATGAATGTTGTCTTTATTCACGCCCAGGTCTACCAGCTGCTTCG
>OJYN01000272.1_pt1 | contig 14978 bp, 20 predicted proteins | sample 1611671 | NCBI WGS metagenome assembly OJYN01 (sample SAMN04436759, study PRJEB24849) | human gut metagenome | biome: human gut; feature: NICU; material: stool | host: Homo sapiens | place: USA: Saint Louis, MO | collected 2011-02-25 | reverse complement strand
CTTGTTGTGACATGATTTTTTCTTTCTAATTTAAACACCACGTTGGTTGTCGTAGAGGAGGGTATGAAGTTGAGGAAGGACGCGGACATTGCCCCAGCTATCATCAGTGGCGATGCGTTCCCAGAGTTCTTTGAGACGGTCCAGTTGGTCTTGGACAATATTGCCTGTAACCTTGGGCTCAGGATTTCCTGCTGATAAGAAGAGGACATCTGGTTGGTAGCGTTCTTGAATCCCTTTAGCAAAGGCCAAATCGGCATCGTCAAAGACAGGGATTTTAAAGGTGACCTTGTCTGGATCTAGTTGGGAAACGATAAAGTCCAAGGTCTCGAAGTTGACTTCCATCTTGGATGAAGGAGGTTTGGGGCTCAGAGTGACTTGGTCAATATCTTTTAACCAATTTTGCCAGCGAGAACCTTGAGTCTCAACGGCTAGAGTGACACCGCGTTCCTTGAGCTTGGTGACGAGTTGAGCCATGTTGGCTGCTAGGATAGCAGGATTTCCGCCAGATAGGGTTACATAGTCGTAGCTTCCTAGCTTATCTAAGGCAGCAATGACTTCGTCAGCGGTCATGCGAGTTGGTTTTTCAGAACCATCCCAAGTAAAGGCGGAGTCGCACCAGTCGCAGTGGTAGTCGCAACCAGCAGTGCGGACAAACATGGTTTTCTGCCCAATAGCACGGCCTTCACCTTGAAAGGTTGGGCCAAAAATTTCCAGAACTGGTAGTTTGAGGACACGTTCCCTAGTCATCTAACCACTCCCGTCTAAACTCCGCAAAGGCAGTCGGAGTTTCATAGAGGCGAACGTATTCCATACGGAGACCGCGTTCGTCGGGCAACTCTTGACTCATGGTTTGGAAAATCCAGTAAACCATGTTTTCAGCAGTCGTGTTCATATAAGGCAAGGTTTCATTGAGATAGCGATGATCCAAGTGGGGTTCTAAGTAGTTCTTGTAGATCGCTTTGATATCTCCAAAATCGTAGGTCATACCACGTTCATCTAAAAATCCACTGACAGCAACTTGCAGATGATAGGTGTGGCCATGCAGGGATTTGCATTTTCCCTCATAGTGAAAGAGGTGGTGGGCAGCGTCGAAGGTGAACTCTTTTGATACCAAGGTTCTGTGAGGATTGTAGACAAGAGACTCCCCAGTTTCCTGTTTGATTTCTTTGGGTGCAAAAAACATTAACCCTCTCCTTTCTGTGAGAGATAAACATCAAGGCCATGCTGACGCAGGTGGCAGGCTGGACAATCACCGCAGCCACTTCCGATAATCCCATTGTAGCAGGTCAAGGTCCTTTCACGAACGTAGTCAAATGCGTCGAGTTGGTCGGCTAATTCCCAAGTTTCAGACTTGTCTAGCCACATGAGAGGTGTTTGGATAACAAAGTCGTAATCCATGGCAAGGTTGAGAGTGACATTGAGAGATTTGACAAAGACATCCCGGCAGTCAGGGTAGCCAGAAAAATCTGTCTCGCAGACACCAGTAACGATATCTTGAATGCCTCGTTGCTTGGCAAGAACTGCTGCAAAGGATAGAAAGAGGTGGTTGCGGCCGTCAACAAAGGTATTGGGAACCTCTCCCTCTTTTTGCTCGATTTCCATATCAGAGGTCAGGGCATTTTCAGTGATTTGTCCCAGCAGAGACATATCTAAGATGTGATGACGAATGCCTTGTTCCTTAGCGATTTCTCTAGCAACTTGAATTTCGAGATGATGGCGTTGGCCGTAGGAAAAGGTGACGGCTTCGACTGTTTCATAGTGTTCTTTAGCCCAAAAGAGGCAGGTTGTGGAATCTTGACCGCCACTAAAGACGACCAAGGCTGATTGACGTTTCATAGTACTCCTTCCAAAGTGGAAAATGTTCAGAGCACGCAAAAAGCTCCCTTGAGGGGAGCTAAAAAATACCAAGTAGAGGTTTTTTTTAGCGATGGCATGTCCCAAACATCGTAATATTCTATCTACAGTCTAGCATATTTTTTGAAAAATGGCAAAGGGCAAGAAAAAAGAGACCAAATGAAGCACTTGGTCTCTCGTGTGATTAGCTCAATTCAGCAACGATGGCCTTGATTTGTTCTGCAGTATGTACTCCAGCAACTTGTTTTACCACTTGGCCGTCTTTTTTGAAGAGAAGAGTTGGGATAGACATGATTCCAAAGGCACGAGCTGTGTTTGGATTTTCATCAACGTCCATTTTAACGATTTTCAAAACATCTTCTGAAAGTTCTTCAGACAATTTATCCAAGATTGGACCTTGCATACGACATGGACCACACCAAGTTGCCCAGAAGTCTACCAAGACCAAACCGTCTTTTGTTTCTTGTTCAAATGTTGCATCTGTAATTGCTTTTGCCATTGTATTTCTCCTTTTTTAGTTATATTGGCTTAAATCTTGTTTCATGAGATAGAAGAAGACATCTCCATAAGTCCCATGGTAGTCCAAATCATGACCATTGTATGTTAATTTTTGGACAGTATAGTAATCAGCAACGCCGATGAGGCAGGCATGTTGAGAACGTTCAAAGTCTTGGTAAGACTCGAAAGTCATGGTTCTCTCTTGCTTGCTGGCGTCTAGATAAGTAATTTCGATCATATAAAACTCCTTTGTTCGATCTTGACTTTATTGTACTCCTTGAAAAGAGGAATGTCAAGAAAAATGATTGCGCACGCAACTTTTTTAGAAAATCTGATTATGAAATGAAATCAAGACTTGTCTCCAGTCTTTCTTCGACAGCCTTTTGCAGGTAAGCTAGAGTTGTCTGTCCCTCGTCAGTCAGGCAGATAAAGCTAGCCCGTCTATCCTGATCGCAACACCGACGACTAAGCAAACCACAGTTTTTCTCTTCTAGGCGAGCCACCATTCGAGAAACAGCGCTTGGACTGAGATGAAGCTTATCAGGTAAATCAATCTGGCGTAGAGATTTTTCTTGGGCCAAATCCAGATAGTAGAGCAGGTAAAACTCTTTCAAGGTCAACCTTTGTTCACTCTGCTGGGCAATAGTTTCTTCCAACAAGGCTTCCATTTCCTTTTGACGGCGGTTGTAGTCAAACCACTTTTCCAAATAGGTCATTGCTTTCTCCTTTCTTTTCAAAGTAAAAATCACAAAGTCATTACTGATTATCTTTGTAACACAAGATGATTGCGCATGCAATGATTATACTACTTTTAACTAATCCTTGCAAGAAAGAAGAATTTCAATATTTCCTTGAAATTTTCTGAAAAAAGAGTAAACTGGTATGCAAGAAGTTTATTTCATGGAGTTTAGGATGAAATTATATGTTCAATTGATGATTCTCTTTGTGATTTCTCTAATCGGTGAGGGAATCTCCAGTTTCTTTCATTTGCCCATCCCAGGCAGTATTATCGGCTTGATTATTCTCTTTCTAGCCCTACAGTTCAAGTGGCTAAGGACCAGACATGTCAACATGGTCGGGAATTTCTTGCTGGCCAACATGACTATTCTCTTTTTGCCACCAGCAGTAGGTATCATGGAAAAGTTTGATGTGATTGCTCCTTATCTTTTGCCTATCGTCTTGATTGTCTTTTTTGCGGCTGTCATCAACATTATTCTTATTGCCCTAGTGGTTCAGTTTATCAAGAGACGATTTGAGGGAGATTATGAGAAAGGAGATGCCAAATGAGTGAATTTGTATCCAATCCTCTGTTTGGGATTGCATTATCTATCCTAGCTTATCTAGTGGGGATGTTGATTTACAGACGTTTCCCCCATCCATTGACAACGCCCCTGCTTTTGTCAGCCATTTTTATCATTATTTTCCTTAAGGCGACGGGTATTTCTTATCAAGATTATTACCAAGGTGGGGTTTATCTGAACAACTTGATTGTCCCATCGACCGTGGCTCTAGGGATTCCGCTTTATAAGAGTTTTCACCTGATGAAGCATCATGCTCGCAGTATTCTCTTTGGTAGTCTGTTAGCAGTAGTTGTCAATACTTGTTTCACTGCCATAGTAGCGAAAATATTTGGCATGGACTTTTTCCTAGCCATTTCTCTCTTTCCCAAGTCAGTGACAACCGCCATGGCAGTGGGGATCACAGAAAAATTGCAAGGTTTGACGACTGTGACCTTGGTCGTCGTAGTGGCGACTGGGATTTTGACCAGTGTTATCGGACCAACCCTTTTGAAGTGGTTGAAAATTGATGATCCAGTAGCAGTTGGTCTTTCCCTTGGTGGAACAGGTCATGCAGTCGGAACGGGAACAGCCTTTCGATACGGCTCGGTAGCAGGAGCCATGGGTGGCTTGGCTATCGGTGTCACCGGTATACTCTACGTATTTGTCAGCCCCATCGTAGCCAGTTTGATATTGAGTTAAAAAGCAAGGAAGCAGACTTCCTTGCTTTTTCCAATTTTACTTTGTAGAGATTTATTTTTCTTTGCTTAAATGAATGACTTGATCGTAGCGTTTTAAGTCTTCTTCTGTATAGTGGTGAATGACTTCAATTACCGTCTGAGGTAGCGAGAAGAGGAGGTCGCTAATCTTTTTGCTATTCTCTAAGTCAAGATTGGCCTTAATCTCATCAGCCAAGATGAGTTGGCTGTCGTGATAGAGCGCGCGAGCGATTTCGAGTCGTTGTTTTTCGCCACCGGATAGACTTTCATTGCTGAGAGTTCGATTTTTCAAATGTTCTAAACCAGTTGTCTTGAGGATATGATTCAGCCTTTCTCGTTTTTTAGGCATTCCTAGAAGGATATTGTCTTCCAGAGATAAAGTGTCAAAGTAATGGCTATCTTGGAGGATATAGGAGCTAACGCTGGTGATTTCTTGGCGTGAAAGGCTTTTGCCAGCAAATGCAATCCATCCACTGGTCGGAGACACCTCGCCATGAATGGTATTGAGTAAGGTCGTTTTTCCAGAGCCACTTTCCCCGATAATGGCTATTTTTTCTCCTTGCTTGATGTACATGGAAAGAGGGGATAAAAGAACCTGTCCTTCTTTTACTAGAGAGATATTCTCTAGTTGGATGGGATAAATGTTTTGGAAGGTGCTAGCAGAAATAGGACTAGAATTTGTCAAAAGTACTTGGTACTTTTCACAGAGGTATTGTGTCGCCTTGCGAGTATTTGTAAAGTAGGCTAATTCTTGGAACTGATAGCCAATATTGTGAGAAACGAGATAAATGGCTACAAAACTGGCTGCGTTTAAATAACCATAATAGGTCATGAAACCACCGATGACGATAGGGGAAACGGAGCAAAAGGCATCGATGCTATTGATAAAGAGACTGTTTAGGGTACGTTGTTTCTCATATCTTATTTCCGCATCCAGACTAGCATGTAACTGATTTTGATAGCGGGCAAAAAAGAAGTCCTGTCCCTGATAATGACGAATCTGCTGGTTTCCTCTAATAAAGTTTGTGAGGCTAGTTAGGTAGCTCTGATTCATTTTTGATCGCTTTTCAGAAAGTGAGTCCAGGCGTTTTGACCCGATGGCACTGCAGAGGACGGGAAAGGAGTAGAAGAGAATAAAAATCAAGCCCAGGTAAAAATTAGTCCACAGAGCATAGAGGATGGAGACGGTTGTGAAACCAAGAGAAGAAATAATGATAACGGTCGGTTCAATATAGCTTTTTTCTAACTGGCTGACGTCGTTTTCTAAATCAGACAAAATATCCTTTTCAGCAATATCATAACTGCTGAGGAATCGCTTGAAAATAGCGCTTTTAATTCCATATTTGAAATCAGTAATCAAACGAGCGTAGTAATAGCGTTTTCCAGCTAGCCCCAGTAAGAGAATGAGGTTTCCAAGAATCCCCAAAATCAAAACTTTCCAAAGAAGTTCCAGTTCTTGATTGGTAAAACTAGCAACGATACTCTGAATGAGCGCTGGCGTAATAATCGCTTCCAGCCATGTGATTGCAATCGAAAAGAAGTAAAGTGTTAAGTGTTTCTTTGTGACATAGGTTCTTAGCATAAAGAGTAGACCTCCTAATCAATATACAGTAATCAGTCTTAAAGTTATTATACTCCTTTTTATCCACATTTTCATACAAAATATCTAAAAGAAAAGATCTAGCGATTCAGAGTCGCTAGACCTTTAACTTATTGCAAGTTAACCTTGTTTTTCAAGATGTAGTAGGTTCCGAGGTAATAGATCGTCGCTAGAACGAGATCACGAAGGATTTCTACTCCAATCATCGTATGAAAGTCGTTTTCGATTCGTAAGAAGAAGGTGATATAACCAATAACGATGGCAATGACGATATAGGCTAGAATCCCCATAGCTGTTCGATACTCATTAAAGAGTTGACCGATTGAGATTGCGAGGTAGATGGACAAGATCCATGTAATCGAACCGACAAGTAGTGAAACCACATAAAGTCCACCGTAACTGAGGTAAGGGGAAATGAAGTTATAGAAGGCAGTGAAGTCTTTTTCTATTGGTGTTAAGAAGATGATGATCAATATACTCAAGATAAAGACGATATAGCTTAAGATGGACCAGACAAGGCCGCCTAAAAGTTTTGCGGTGATGATTTGGTGCTCAGAGACAGGCAAAGTCAAGGTCAAGTAACCTTGGCGATCATAGACACTGCCCTTAAATCTTCGGATGATTAAAAAGATTGTTGCAATCCAAAGAGTGACGCTGAGTCCTCCAAATACCAAAATTAAAAATCCTAATAGGTAGGAGGGATCATTACCATAACTAGTGTAGTGCTGACTGATACCAGAAAAGGATATTCCAATAAAAACTGAAATTGCAAGTACAGCACCGTAGAGTGCAAGATACCATTTATTGATATTTTTAAATTCATAACGAACTAAATTCCAAAACATAATAATCTCCTTTGCTTAGGCTTTAAATTCCTGGCGGAAGAGCTGGTCAATTGATTCGCCTGACTCGTAACGAATATCATCGACATTTCCTTGGCGGACGACTTTTCCGTCTTTGAGGAAGATGATCTCATCCAATATTGGCTCAATATCTGAAATCAAGTGGGTTGAAATCAGCACCGTAGAGGTTGGTGAGTAGTTGTTAATGATGGTATTGAGGATATAGTCACGGGCAGCTGGATCCACGCCTCCGATCGGTTCGTCGAGAACGTAGAGGTGGGCTTCGCGGCTCATAACCAGGATGAGTTGAACTTTTTCCTTGTTCCCTTTTGATAGTTTCTTGAGGCGACTGTTCTCATCAATGCCAAGATCAGCTAACAGGTGTTGGGCTCTTTCGAGATTAAAATCCTGATAGAAGGTTTTAAAATAGGTTAGAGCATCCTTGACCTTCATCTCTTCATTGAGATAAGTCGTGTCAGGCAGATAGGAGACAATAGCCTTTGTAGCAGGACTTGGATCTAATCCGTTAATGAGAACACGTCCTTTATCGGGCTGAAGGAGGCCATTGATCAGTTTGATTAAGGTTGTTTTTCCAGATCCATTTGGGCCGAGGAGACCAACAATTTTGCCAGCCGAAATCTCAAGTGAGATATTTTCAAGAGCAATAGTGCCTCCATAAGATTTTGATACATTCTCAAGTGCTAATAATGTCATAGTCTTAAACTCCTTTGATATAATCACTTAATACATTTGGCAGTTCTTCTTTTTTGTAGCCAAATTGAAGCATGCAAGAGACGAATTGTTGCAGTTGCTCCTCGGAAAGTTGTTTGCGGGACTGAACGATGAGGTCCAAGTCCTCGGTGACAAAACGACCAGTTGTCCGCTTGCTGTATACAAATCCTTCACGTTCGAGGTCAGACAAGGCGCGCTGGATAGTATTGGGATTGACACCAGCCTGGCTCGCCAGTTCTCTCACGGTTGGGAGCTGTTGGTTGGGTTCCAGTTCATGGGAAACAATCTGTAGTTTGATTTTTTCCATAATCTGTAAATAAATTGGTTTTGTATTATCAAATGACCAGGACATCATAGTCTCCTTTCTTTGTCTTTGTTGTTCTAATCAAATAATACAATAAAACAAAAAACTTGTCAAGTAAAAATAAGAATTGTTTTGGGAATTGCTCAAAAAATGGTATAATGAAAAGAAAACGACAAGGAGGGAAATGCATGCGTTGTCCAAAATGTGGGGCTACCAAGTCTAGTGTTGTTGATAGTCGACAAGCCGAAGAAGGAAATACCATCCGTCGAAGACGTGAGTGCGACGAGTGTCAGCATCGTTTTACAACCTATGAACGAGTAGAAGAAAGAACGCTGGTTGTCGTCAAAAAAGACGGTACGCGAGAACAGTTCTCGAGAGATAAAATCTTTAATGGGATTATTCGCTCAGCACAGAAACGTCCTGTTTCGAGTGATGAAATCGGCATGGTGGTCAATCGCATCGAGCAAAAACTCCGTAGTCGCAGTGAGAATGAGATCCAAAGTGAATATATTGGGTCTTTAGTCATGGAAGAATTGGCAGAGCTTGATGAGATTACCTATGTTCGTTTTGCCAGTGTATACCGTAGCTTTAAGGATGTGAGTGAGTTGGAGAGTCTGCTCCAGCAGATCACCCAGTCCTCAAAAAAGAAAAAGGAAAAATAGATGAAACCAAATGACCGTTTTTCTTTTCTAAAGAATAATCGGGTGTCGCAAGATACCTCTTCTCTGGTACAGTGCTACCTCCCGATTATCGGTCAGGAGGCACTGAGCCTCTATCTATATGCTATTACTTTCTGGGATGGTGGACAAAAGGAGCACCTCTTTTCCCATATCCTCAACCACTTAAACTTTGGCATGCCGACCTTGCTCCAATCCCTCAAAATCTTATCTGCTTTGGATTTGTTGACCCTTTATCAAAAGGGGGAAACCTATGAATTGCAGCTTCAGTCTCCCCTCTCCAGTCAGGATTTTCTAAGTCATTCAGTCTATAGAAGATTATTGGAGAAAAAGATTGGGGATACAGCTGTTTCTGCTATGAAGCAAGCTCCAAGTGAGGGAGAAGCACTCTCTGTTTCTTTGAGCCAAGTCTTTCCAACCCTGACTGAAGAAGTGACCCCAAGCGAGTCTAAGAGCAAGTTAAAAAACGATTTTGATTTGGAACATTTCCAGCGTCTGATGGCTCGAGATGGCTTGCGTTTTGAAGACGAGCAAACGGATGTTTTGGAATTATTCGCCATCGCAGATGAAAAAAAATGGACCTGGTTTGAAACTTATCAATTAGCCAAGGCGACAGCGCTGGCTCAGGTTATTTCAGTCAAACGCATGCGTGAAAAGCTTGCGCAAAAGCAGGTTCCTTCTGACTTTAGCCCCAAAGAAATGACCATTATCAGGGAAGCCAAAAATAAAACTCCCCTGCAATTTTTAGCGGAAATCAAGCAGACTCGTAAGGGGAATATCACCCAGAGTGAGCGAGAACTCCTTCGCCAGATGGCGTCTTTAGGCTTGTTGGACGAAGTCATCAATATCGTCTTGCTTCTAACCTTTAACAAGGTTGATTCGGCAAATGTCAATGAGAAATATGCCATGAAGGTCGCCAATGACTATGCTTATCAAAAAATTCGAACAGCAGAAGAAGCTGTGCTTCGGATTCGAGAACGTCAGCAAAAAGGCCAGGAAGACCAGAAATCGAAAACTAGCTCGACTAAGACAAATGTTCCCAAGTGGAGTAATCCAGAATACAAGAATCAAACCAGTGAGGAGACTCGTCTGGAACTAGAACGCAAAAAACAAGAAATGTTAGCCCGATTAGAAGAAGGAGGAGACTAAATGGAAAGTGTTGGTGACGTTATCAAACGTCAGACAAGTCGTTTTCAGTATCAGGACCTAGTCCAGCAGATCATGAAGGACCCAGATGTAGCGGCTTTTATCCAGAAAGAATCCCTCAGCCCAGAGGAGTTAAATCGAAGCATCTCCAAGTTCAACCAATATATCACAGAACGGGATAAGTTTCTTCGTGGGGATGCGGACTATATAGCGCGTGGCTACAAGCCCATCTTGGTCATGAATCACGGTTATGCGGATGTGTCTTATGAAGAAACACCAGAACTAATCGCGGCTGAAAAAGAGGCTGCAATTAAGAATCGTCTCAAGTTGATTAATCTACCAGCCAGTCTCAAGAAAGCGAAATTAGCTCAGATTGACCTGGATGATCTAGGACGTTTACCGATTTTTGAGAGACTCTATTCCTTTGTTGACCTTTACCCAAGCATCCGAAAAGGCCTCTATCTTTACGGAGATTTTGGTGTTGGTAAGAGTTTCATGATGGCAGCCTTAGCTCACGACCTATCTGAAAAACGTGGGGCATCAACGACGATTCTCCATTATCCAAGTTTTGTCATTGATGTGAAAAATGCCATCGGTGAAGGTTCTGTGAAGACCTTGGTGGATGACATCAAGTTAGCAGAAGTCCTGGTCTTGGATGATATTGGTGCAGAGCAGTCAACACCTTGGGTACGTGATGAGATTCTCCAAGTTATTCTCCAGTACCGCATGCAGGAAGATTTGCCGACCTTCTTTACTTCCAACTTTAATTTCCAAGATTTGGAAAAACATTTTGCCAAAGGAAAGAATGGAAATGACGAGACTTGGGAAGCTAGACGGGTCATGGAACGAATCCGTTATTTAGCAGAGGAAACGAGACTAGAAGGAGAAAATCGCCGATGACAGAAACCATTAAACTGATGAAAGCTCATACTTCAGTTCGTCGCTTTAAGGAGCAAGAGATTCCTCAGGCAGACTTGGAAGAGATTTTGACTGCTGGACAAATGGCGTCGTCTTGGAAAAATTTCCAATCCTACTCTGTGATTCTTGTGCGCAGTCAAGAGAAGAAAGATGCTCTTTATGAACTGGTTCCCCAGGAAGCCATTCGCCAGTCAGCAGCCTTTTTGCTCTTTGTTGGTGACTTGAATCGAGCTGAAAAGGGAGCAAGCCTTCATACGGACACTTTTCAACCTCAAGGAGTGGAAGGTCTCCTTATCACGTCTGTGGACGCTGCGCTTGCTGGTCAAAATACCTTGCTTGCAGCTGAGAGTCTGGGATATGGTGGTGTGATTATCGGTTTGGTCCGTTACAAGTCAGAAGAAGTAGCAGAGCTTTTTAACCTGCCTAACTATACCTATCCCGTTTTTGGGATTGCCCTCGGTTTGCCAAATCAACAACATGATGTCAAACCAAGACTGCCTTTGAACCAAGTGGTATTTGAAGAAGAATACCAAGAACAGCCAGTTGAAGCGATTTTGGACTATGACCAAGTACAGGCAGACTATGCTGGCGCGCGTGCGACAACCTCTTGGAGTCAGCGTTTGGCAGAGCAGTTTGGTCAAGCCGAACCTAGTTCAACTCGGAAGAATCTAGAACAGAAAAAGTTATTGTAGAAAGTGAGAAAACATGGCCTTACCAACTGTTGCCATTGTAGGACGTCCCAATGTTGGGAAATCGACCCTATTTAACCGAATCGCTGGTGAGCGAATCTCAATCGTAGAAGATGTCGAGGGTGTGACACGTGACCGTATCTATGCAACGGGTGAGTGGCTTAACCGTTCTTTCAGTATGATTGATACTGGAGGGATTGACGACGTCGATGCTCCCTTCATGGAGCAAATCAAACACCAGGCAGAAATTGCTATGGAAGAAGCTGATGTCATCGTTTTTGTGGTGTCTGGGAAAGAAGGGATTACAGATGCAGATGAGTACGTGGCTCGCAAACTCTATAAAACCCATAAACCAGTTATCCTTGCCGTTAACAAGGTTGACAACCCTGAAATGCGAAATGATATTTTTGATTTCTATGCGCTAGGATTGGGCGAACCGTTGCCAATTTCGTCTGTCCATGGAATTGGTACGGGTGATGTACTGGATGCCATTGTGGAAAATCTACCGCATGAAGTCGAAGAAGAAAATCCAGATGTCATTAAATTTAGCTTGATTGGCCGTCCTAACGTTGGAAAATCCAGTTTGATCAACGCCATTTTGGGAGAAGACCGTGTGATTGCCAGTCCAGTAGCTGGGACAACGCGCGATGCCATTGATACCCATTTTACAGATACAGATGGTCAAGAGTTTACCATGATTGATACAGCTGGTATGCGTAAGTCTGGTAAAGTTTATGAAAATACGGAGAAATATTCTGTCATGCGTGCCATGCGTGCCATTGACCGCTCTGACGTGGTCTTGATGGTCCTCAATGCCGAAGAAGGTATCCGTGAATACGACAAGCGTATCGCAGGTTTTGCCCACGAAGCCGGTAAAGGAATGATCATCGTGGTTAACAAGTGGGATACTCTTGAGAAAGACAACCATACCATGAAGAACTGGGAAGAAGACATCCGTGAGCAGTTCCAATATCTGCCTTACGCACCGATTGTCTTTGTTTCAGCTTTGACCAAGCAACGTCTCCACAAATTGCCTGAGATGATTAAGCAAATCAGTGAAAGCCAAAACACCCGTATCCCATCAGCTGTCTTGAATGATGTGATTATGGATGCCATTGCCATCAATCCAACACCGACAGACAAAGGAAAACGCCTCAAAATCTTCTACGCGACTCAAGTGGCAACCAAGCCACCAACCTTTGTCATCTTTGTTAATGAAGAAGAACTCATGCACTTCTCTTACTTGCGTTTCTTGGAAAATCAAATCCGCAAGGCCTTTGTCTTTGAAGGAACCCCGATTCATTTGATCGCAAGAAAACGCAAGTAAGCCTTGCTTATTTTTCAATAAGAATAACTGAAAAGAAGACTGGTCTGTCTTCTTTTTTCTATAAAATAGGTGAAAAACTCCTGTCAAATCGAAGGAAAAATCTGTCATCAAAATTCAATCATTTTCCCGGCTTTTGTAACCTATTTGTAATGAAATTGCACTTTCTTTGTAAAAATCAAAATGCTATAATTCCTTAAATCAATTTTCCTTTATCAGGGAGGTTATTATGAAAAAAAGCAGATTATTTAAACATAGTTTGTTGGTTCGCTTGCTTGGATTGCTGATGGTCTTTCTCTTCTTGTCAGCATTCACAGCACCTGAAAAACCTGAGTACGGAATCTATGACCCGGATCACTATCTAACGGATGAAACTATAAGTCAGATTCGGGAATTGAATAATGCAAATAGTAAAAAATCAGAAAAATTTCAGATGGGTGTTTACGTTGTGAAAAGCCTAAATGGAGAAACAATCGAGACTGTAGCCAATGAAACAGCTAGAGCTTGGAAGATTGGCTACTCGGGAGACAACAACGGCGCCTTGATTGTGGTAGCTGTTGAGGATAGAAAATCACGGATTGAAACCAGTAATAATGTGGCCAGTAAGATCACTGACTATCAGACTCACAGGTTCTTGACAACAGCACGTCCTTACTTTAAAAATGGTGACTATAACAAGGGTGTTCTCTCAATAGTCAATAATCTCAACTACATGTTCTATAGTGGATCGAGTACGACTGCTTCAAGTTCTAAAAGTAGTTACGACTATACTACCAACTCTAGTCGCTTAAGGGAACTGGAAAGGTATGCTGGTGAGAGGAGTTCTTCACGACGTCATCGAAAAAGCAGTTCGAGTGACGGAGTTATCGGATTTGGAATTCTCATTTACTTCATCGTGATGATTATAGGATTTATATCTGGAGGTCGTGGTGGCGGTTCACGTGGAGATGATTCTGGCGGTGGCTGGTGGGGCGGTGACTCATCAGATTCAGGATCCTCTTGGTCTGACTCGGGCTCCGATTCATCTGGAGGCTGGGACGGCGGTGGCTTTGATGGCGGTGGTTCATCTGATGACTGGTGAGTGATCATATATAGCTCAAACCGATTTTTCCATGTAGTAAGGTGACTCCTTTGCAAGAGTTCACTCCTTAATTAAAAATAAAAACAAAGTTTGGGAAATTGATTTAAAATCTGAGTATTTTCTCAGAAAAGTTGATAAAAGAAAGTGTTAAGGTTTTGATATGAAACAAAATAAAGTAATTCTCTCAATAGTGGCGATTTTCTTTGGACTACTAGTTCTGGGAAGTTGTTCCGCAGTGACGACCTATAACGGTCTGGTTGGTGAACAGACTAAAGTGGAGCAGGCTCAGGCCGATGTCTCGACAGCCCTCCAACGTCGTTCGGACTTGATTGGTAACTTGGTGGAGTCCGTTAAAGGACAAATGAATCATGAAACCGAAGTCTTTACCAAGATTGCGGATGCTAGAGCTAAAATCGGTAGTAGCTCAGTAACTTCGGAAGAAAACCAAAAGGCTCAGGGAGAGTTGAGCTCTGCTCTTTCCCGCTTGATTTCCTTGACGGAGAATTATCCAGAACTCAAGAGCAATCAAAATGTTGAGCAACTAATGGTCGAACTTTCAGGCAGTGAAAATCGTATTTTTGTAGCACGCAAGGACTATAATAAGGTTGCAGCTGAGTACAATCAAAAGTTGAGAAGTTTTCCAACCGTGCTTTTTGCGAATATGATGAACTTTAAAGAAGCTGAAACCTTTAAAGAAACAGAAGAAGCCAAGACAGTTCCTAAGGTCGATTTTGGAACCTCTTCATCCAGTCAATAAAGTGAATCAGCCTATGAATAAAAGAGTTTCTCTAGTATGACTAGTGATTTTAAACTCAAACCTGGAAAACCTTTTCCAGGTTTTTTTGGTATAATAAAAGGAAAGAGACAGTGACTCAAATGGAGGTTTGCTATGGAGAAAACAAAAGCCTTTCTTGAAGGGCACTACAAGAGATATATCCTTACGATTTGTCTTCTCTGGTTCCTCATGTTTTTTCTTCCTTGGGATTGGCAAATAGGAGGAGTTTCAGTATATTATTTCGTTATGAGAAAACTCTTTGTGGTTTTTGGTGTTTTATCTATCTTATACTCCGTGCTGATTAAAAAATTCAGTCTTCTCATCTTTGGAATTATCTTTTGCTTGGCCTTCTGGATCAATCTCTTTTGGTATTTTGGAATATTGCCTGTGTTCTTGGGAAATTAAACATTAACAAATGAAGGACTAGACTAGCTTCTAGTCCTTTTTTCTTCCTTATTAAAATAGTTGGAGATATAAAAATAATTTTGTTGACAGCTGTCTGTATGATATAATAAGTCCCGTAAAAAGAAGATTAAGGGATT
>OJYN01000265.1_pt1 | contig 15278 bp, 2 predicted proteins | sample 1611671 | NCBI WGS metagenome assembly OJYN01 (sample SAMN04436759, study PRJEB24849) | human gut metagenome | biome: human gut; feature: NICU; material: stool | host: Homo sapiens | place: USA: Saint Louis, MO | collected 2011-02-25 | reverse complement strand
GTTATAGGTTTGCCAATCGGCAGTCATCATCGGCACATTGGTTTTTCCCATCAGGATCGCCCCGGCAGCGCGTAAGCGTGCGATGGAAGGAGCATCCTGCGTCGCCCGGTTATCTTTCAGATAATGGGCACCGGACGTGGTTAACCACCCTTGCACGTCAAACGACTCCTTAACAGTACAAGGTAATCCGTGCAACACGCCCCTTGCGCGCCCCTCCAGTCGCTCACGATCGGCGCGCGCGGCGGCCTCCAACGCCAACGCATAGTGCTGCTGCACCACCGCATTCAACGGCTTGTTAAACTGCGCCATACGTGAAAAATAGTGATTCACCAACGCCACTGAGGTGGTTTCTCCGGACGCCAACTGTGCCAACAGTGTCCCTGCGCTACGATAGCTCTGCTCACTCATCGCCCTTTTCTCCCTGTTGGGCACGTTTACGCCGCAACGCCAGATTCTCGCGCGCAGCGCTGACCTGCGAAACCTCAGCCTGCGCTAATACGATATCGTGGGCGGCGGGTAGATTGTGCAGTTGCTCATCAAGGTAACGCGCCACATCCGCGATGGTTGGCAGACGGAACAGATCGACAATGGGAATCTCCTGCCCGATAATCGCCTCAAGTGCCTGCTGAATACGCACCAATTCTATAGAACTGCCCCCCAGCGAGAAGAAATCGTCTTCGGCCGACACGTGGCTCACGCCGAGTACCTCCTGCCAGAGCGCCACCAGCCGCTGTTGTAACGCACTGTCCACCTGGATTGGACCCACGCCGTCACGCTGGTGGGCAATTTGTTCGCCCTGCAGCTGTAATTTTTGCCGATCTAGCTTGCCGTTAGCGGTTAACGGAAAATCGGTCGCTAACATCAGATCACTCGGCACCATATAGTCAGGCAGTTGCTGACGCAGGCCGCGCAGCATGGCATCTTTGTAGCTCTGCATGTCCAGCGGCGCAGCGGTTTCCTTCGGTTTCTCATAGGTGGAGAAATCGCGCAGCAATGCTGCAGCACTTGCCGCCTCTTGCCCTATCGCGCCCCCCACGGTGCAATGGACATAGCGATGATGTGGCGACAATTGAAAATGCGATGCCACAGCGGAAAAGTCTGCCATCCCAAGTTGGCACAGCCCCAATCCGTAGCGCGGCGCATCTTCTTCCAGTAAATGGCAGAGAGTACCTGCTTCCATCACCGAGAAGTGCCAAGCTGCCTCTTGCCCATAGAATGGCGAGATCACCGCCATATCAGCCACCATAAACAGCGTGAATGCCGCCCGATCGGCAATAGACTGATTAGGTCCGGCATGAAAACCACTGTTCAGCTCGACTTCTGGTGCTACCGGCATAAGACAGCTCTGTCGCGGGTCGAAGTAGTAAATACCGGATACTCCCTCTTCGATCTTGTCTGGATGCAGGTACACGTAGGTTTGCACCGGGTATAGCCCCCCGGCGGACGCATAGGCATACTTGGCAAAAGGTAGACCGGGTAGACGCATCTGCCCCAAGCCCGACAGCAATTGCCCCAACTGTGCCAGCGTGGTTTTTTGCGCGCTGAAATGACGATAGCTGCGGCGTTTGATGTAACGTGTGCTATCCGCCGGTGCCGTCAGTGCAATGCCCAGACCATCCAGCGCGCGAATATGTGGCTCCTTGAGTTTGAACGCTAGACGCTGTGCCGGATTCACAATAATACCCTGCGCCAGTGCCGCCGCCTCCGCTTCCTTAGCTTGCAATGCCTGCGCCTGGTGGCGATCGTGCAGTTTGGCAAAAGCGACCAGCCGACGATGTTGAGAATTACCCACTGCCACCACCACTGACTGCTCCACATCGGGATGTCGCGCAATGCAGCGCTCGATTTCCCCCAGTTCGATACGGTAACCATTCACCTTCACTTGGGTATCGTTGCGCCCCAAAAAGGCGACTTGCCCGTCAGCAAAGTAACGCCCGCGATCCCCAGTGCGGTAAATTCGCTCACCACTCGCTTCGCGCCAGACAAAGCTCGCCGCCGTTTTCTCTGCGTCGTTCAGGTAGCCTTGTGCCAGCCCCATCCCGCCAATGCAAATCTCTCCTTCCACCCCGACCGGACATTCCTCCAGTTGCGCATTTAGCACGTATACTGGCTGGTTGCGCAGGCCCCGACCGTAGGGAATACTGGTCCACGTCGATTCCACCTCACCTATCGGGTAGTAGACCGACCAGATGGCGCACTCGGTCGCTCCACCCAGACTGATGATGTCCATCGTTTCATTGAGCCGCTCGCGCATCTGCTCCGGTAACGTTAGCGGGATCCAGTCGCCGCTCAACAGTGCCAGACGCAACGTCGGATAACTCATCCGATCGCCGCTGTGGTATTCGCACAGCATCTGCATCAGTGCGGGCACTGCATTCCAGACGCTTACATGACCGTGTGCCATAACTGTCTGCCAATGACGCGGATCTTTTTCCCGTCCTGCTTCCGGCAGTACCAGCGCTGCACCCACCATAAAAGGCGCAAAGGCATCGTAAACCGACAGGTCAAAGCTCAATGATGACAGCCCGAACACCCTATCCTGCGCATTGAGGCCAAAGCGTTCGTTGATGTCTTCCAGCGTGTTCATGGCCGCACGGTGGTCGATCATCACTCCTTTCGGGGTACCGGTGGAGCCGGAAGTGAAAATGATATAGGCCAGATCCGTGACATCCCCAGCCACTTCAGGCAACGGCGCAGCAGGCGTGTCCAGCATTCCGTCGTCGATGATCAGCACGGGCAGCGACGGCTCCAATTGCGTGAGACCCGGCTGCGTTACTTGTACCCGCACCTCGCCCACCGTCAGCAAAAGCTGGCGACGCTGTGGCGGTAGCACCGGATCCACTGGCAGATAGACCGCACCCAGTCGTAAAATGCCGTGTACGGCGGCAATCTGCTGCCAGCCTTTTTCCATCACCACCGCCACGCGGTCGCCATGCTGCACGCCCAGCGCTAACAGGGCGCGGGCCACATGATCCGCCGCCGTCGACAGTTGGCGATAGGTCAATTCACGGATAGGACTGATCAGCGCAGTTTCCTGTGGCGTCAGTGCTGCCTGACGCAGTAATCCATGGTGCAACAAGGCCGTAGGTGCAGGAGCCTGCGTGACCGGTGCACTAACGGTGGGCAGCGCCAGCACATCTTGAGTCTCATGCCAGAGCTGTGGTCGCTGGGCTAGGGCGTGCAGGAGTTGGCAATAACACTGGAACATCTGATCCATTAGCGCCGGTTCAAACAATTGTTCCACCACGTCCCAATTAAAGTGCAATTCCCCGTTACGCTCCATTACCTGATGATCGAGCCACACCTGCGGTGTCTGTGAAATACTGTACAGATCATCCTGCGGTTGGTTGAACAGCGTATCATCCGTTTCCCAGCTCGCCTCATATTGATTGAGCAAGCTGGTGAACACGATAGGAATCACCGATTTCGCCGGATCGCGGTGAGTTTGTACCAGCAGTCGAGAGACCTGGATACCGCCAAACAAGCGGTTATCCAAATCGCGCCACAGTTGAGAGTGGATCACGTTTGCCCGCGCCTGCAAGGTTTCTCCCTGCGACATATCAATCTCCAGCAACGTCAGTGCAGTAAAATCGCCAATTAAGTGATTGATATCTGCGTGCAACGGCAGACGATTAAACAGCGTCAGGTTAAGGCTAAAGTGCGGCGAGGAACTAAAGCGCGCCAACACCTGAGCAAACCCCGTGAGCAGCAGTGTAGTAGGCGTGATACTCATCTGACCCGCCTGCGTTTTCAAGCGCTGCCAGATAGCACGAGATAGACAATAGCTACGGCGCACGAATGTGGGGTTTTCCAGCTTCGTGGGGTCGGTACGCAGCGGCAATCGTGGCCCCGGCGGCAGAGTTTCGATGCGGGCGCGCCAGTAGTCACGTGCCCGTTCAAACTGCGGCGTTTTCTCGTAGGATTTTAAGGTCAGCACATAGTCGCGGAAACTGTACGTCAATGTAGGCAATGCCGCCTGCGGATGGCGGTAGTGATAAGCTAGTTCCCGAATGAACAACTCCAGACTCCATGCATCGGCTATCAGCAGGTCGATAGATACATGTAGCCGGGCTTTTTGCTGCGGATCAATCACGACCTCCATCTGAAACAGAGGCCAGCGACTACAATCAATCATCTGATGTGAGAGGGTGTCACGCAGCTCACGGCAACGCTGTTGAAACGCATCCTCGCACTGGGTGGTATAGAAGGCAACGTGGTATTCCGGCACGTTTGGCAATATCTGCTGCATACCGTCATCGTTGACAATTGCACGCAACATGCTGTGCCGCGCAATCACCGCATTGAGCGCGCGGTTGAACGCTGTTTCATCTAGCCCCTGTAGTTCATATTCCACATAGATATGGGTGGAAATATTGCCCAATCCCAAGGATTTTCGCCGCCCAACCCAATAGGCCTGTTGCACGTCAGTCAGCGGAAAAGGTAGGTGCTGCTGGTCAGGGGCAAAGACCGTATCAGGCAATGCTGAAACCGCTGTCTCACTGCCGCCTTGTTCGAGCAGATAGCAACTTAATCCCTCGATGGTGGGATCGGCAAAGAATGCGCTTAGCGTACAGGTGATGCCGTAACGTTGCTGAATATCATATAAAATGGTTGACGCTAACAGCGAATGCCCACCCAGTTCGAAGAAGCTGGCGTGGTGATCATCAATGCTGACACCAAGCGTGCGTTCCCATATCTCCGTCACCACTGCAATAATATCGGATTTTGTTGCGCGGGATAAGAGATTATTCGACGATTCGTGGGAGAACGTGGCAGGCCGTACGGCCTCGACCCAATAGCGCTGCGGTGTAAAAACGGTCCCCGGCAGGGCGATGCGTTGACTGCCCAACATACGCTCCGCCGCATCCACCCAGCGCCAATCTAGGCTGACGCCAGCCAACCATAACTGCCCTAACGCCTCTAGCGCGGTGCGATTGGCATCACTCGCCGCGTCGTCCAGCATCAAAGAGCAGACATCGGGCTGCAAGAGGGGATTCGTCGGCACATCATCAAACGGTTGGCCCGCATTCAACCTGTGCCATGCTTGCTCTAGTGTGCAGTCTCCTCGTAGTACGGCGGCAGCATAGCCACCATCACCGTCGCCGCATAGCACCACATTCAACGTTTCCCGTTCGTCAATCAACGCGATCAGCGCATACTGGCTGATAAACGTCCGTTGCGCAGGGGAGAGATCTTGCAGACAGGCTGGTTCGAGCGGAAAATGCTCGAGCAGTTGTCCCACCGCCTGTGACAACACCTCAGAGCACGCCAGCCAGTCACTAAGCGTCTCGAGTGCAACAACGAAACGGTGCCCCAATCTCCAGTAGATCGTGCAACCCGTGGTTGCCTCCACCATCGGTGCGTCGCGGAGTTGTCGGGCTAGCTGGGTGCAATTCTCTGCGATGACACACTTACGTACCGGGGCGGAGAAACGCCCGTGACGCAGGGTGTAAGCCACGTCCTGTAAGCGTATCTCTGGATGTGCGGCCAGTTTCGCCAGCAGGGCGTTTTGCATCTGTTCCAGGGCATTGTGGTTTTTTGCCGAGAGTACAACGACACAAGGCCCCATCTGCTGCGCCCTCGCCTGCGGCGTCGATAACGGCGCTTGTACCACCAGATGTGCGTTGGTGCCGCCCAATCCGAACGCACTCACACCAGCGGTGCGTGGCGTGGTGCCCTCCGGCCAAGGCGTTAAACGGGACACCACTTCAAACGGGCTGTCCTCCAACCCCAGTTGCGGATTAGCCCGTTGAAAATTCAGCGTAGGGTAAAACACCCGGTTAGTAAGACTCAGCACCGTTTTTATGAGACTGGTGATGCCAGATGCCATTTCTACGTGACCCACGTTAGGTTTCACAGCCCCCAGACGCCACGGTGTCGCATTCGGCGCTGGCGTCCCAAACACACGTTTGATGGCCGCGAATTCGATAGCGTCACCCAACGGCGTGCCGCTGCCATGCAGTTCTAGATACTGAATTTGCTGCGGCGTCACCTCCGCCAAGCTATGCGCCTCAATCATCACAGCTTCCTGACCATCAACACCCGGCACGGTATAACCACTGCGCGCACCGCCATCATTGTTGATGGCGCTTCCCTTGATGACGGCAAGGATGTTATCCCCTTGCACCTGCGCGTCTGTAGCCCGTTTGAGCAGCACCATGCCCAAACCACTGCTGTAGACCGTACCGCTCGCCTGCGCATCAAAAGTATGAATCAGGCCATCCTCTGCTTGCAGCCCATCACCGTGCGATTCATAGCTGCGCTGCTCCTCCATGCGAAACGTGACGCCACCCGCTAGCGCCATATCGCACTGACCGCTCAGCAGCCCTTCGCAGGCCAGATGCACTGCCACCAGCGAGGTGGCACAACTGGCCTGAACCGTCACGCAAGGGCCGGTAATATTCAGGCGGTAAGCCAGTTGGGACGTCAAATGATCTTTGTCATTGCCGACCATGATTTGGAGACCACCGAGTTGTGCAAGCTTGTCTGGGTTGTTCATCAGGTGAGTAAGCAAATAGAAGCTGGTACTCACGCCCGCATATAGGCCGACGCGCGCATCGTGCTGCTTCGGGTTGTAACCGCTTTGTTCAAACATCTCCCAAGCACAGGTCAGAAATACGCGCTGCTGTGGATCCATGATTTCTGCTTCTGCACGGCTGTAGCCAAAAAAGTTGGCATCGAACTCCGCCATGTGCTCATAGACGTTGTTCAGCGTAATGTGATTGTGGCCGTTGCTCGGGGTCACTTTGGGGTCCAAAATGTTGCATCCGGTGCGAAGCACCGTTTCGAATGCCGCAACGCTGTGCACGCCGGGGTACCGGCAGTTCATGCCAACAATGGCAATATCGCTTTCACTGTAAGTCATTAGTTTTTCCTTAACGCTGACGCTGGTGACGACGTACAAGTCGTTGCTGGGCGCGGGATCGGGAAGCATCACGCTGCTGTGTTTGATTCACCGCCCGTGCATTTTCCTGCATAGCCTGCAAATAACCGGCAATTCTTTTCACGGTGGTTAAGCGAAATAGCTCAGCAATAGGTACCGTAACCTTAAAAATCTCCTCAATACGGCGATGCAACAGCACGATCTGGATTGAGCCGCCCCCCGCTTCAAAAAAGTTGTCATTCAGTCCGATCTGTTCTCGTTGTAGTACCTCGCACCAGAGAGCGGCCACCTGCTGTTCATAGGGCGAGGCGTGCGCGAGGGCCCTCGACTTCTGTGATGTAGATTGCGACATACGTTGGATAACCTCTTGAACCATTGCCGCCTGATCAATTTTGCCGTTGCCTGTCATCGGCAGCACCTTGAGAAGAAAGAAATGTTGGGGCAGCAGGTAATACGGCAACTGCACGGCTAACTGAGCACGAACACGCGCTAACAGGGCGTCAGTATCGTCAGGATGCAGGTTTTCTGCGGCAGTGATAAAGGCATACAGCTGTCCCTGGTGGCACACCACGGCGGCACTCCCTACGCTGTCGAGCTGTTCAAGGTGGCTTTTGACTTCCCCCAGTTCGATACGGTAACCATTCACCTTCACTTGGGTATCGTTGCGCCCCAAAAAGGCGACTTGCCCGTCAGCAAAGTAACGCCCGCGATCCCCAGTGCGGTAAATTCGCTCACCACTCGCTTCGCGCCAGACAAAGCTCGCCGCCGTTTTCTCTGCGTCGTTCAGGTAGCCTTGTGCCAGCCCCATCCCGCCAATGCAAATCTCTCCTTCCACCCCGACCGGACATTCCTCCAGTTGCGCATTTAGCACGTATACTGGCTGGTTGCGCAGGCCCCGACCGTAGGGAATACTGGTCCACGTCGATTCCACCTCACCTATCGGGTAGTAGACCGACCAGATGGCGCACTCGGTCGCTCCACCCAGACTGATGATGTCCATCGTTTCATTGAGCCGCTCGCGCATCTGCTCCGGTAACGTTAGCGGGATCCAGTCGCCGCTCAACAGTGCCAGACGCAACGTCGGATAACTCATCCGATCGCCGCTGTGGTATTCGCACAGCATCTGCATCAGTGCGGGCACTGCATTCCAGACGCTTACATGACCGTGTGCCATAACTGTCTGCCAATGACGCGGATCTTTTTCCCGTCCTGCTTCCGGCAGTACCAGCGCTGCACCCACCATAAAAGGCGCAAAGGCATCGTAAACCGACAGGTCAAAGCTCAATGATGACAGCCCGAACACCCTATCCTGCGCATTGAGGCCAAAGCGTTCGTTGATGTCTTCCAGCGTGTTCATGGCCGCACGGTGGTCGATCATCACTCCTTTCGGGGTACCGGTGGAGCCGGAAGTGAAAATGATATAGGCCAGATCCGTGACATCCCCAGCCACTTCAGGCAACGGCGCAGCAGGCGTGTCCAGCATTCCGTCGTCGATGATCAGCACGGGCAGCGACGGCTCCAATTGCGTGAGACCCGGCTGCGTTACTTGTACCCGCACCTCGCCCACCGTCAGCAAAAGCTGGCGACGCTGTGGCGGTAGCACCGGATCCACTGGCAGATAGACCGCACCCAGTCGTAAAATGCCGTGTACGGCGGCAATCTGCTGCCAGCCTTTTTCCATCACCACCGCCACGCGGTCGCCATGCTGCACGCCCAGCGCTAACAGGGCGCGGGCCACATGATCCGCCGCCGTCGACAGTTGGCGATAGGTCAATTCACGGATAGGACTGATCAGCGCAGTTTCCTGTGGCGTCAGTGCTGCCTGACGCAGTAATCCATGGTGCAACAAGGCCGTAGGTGCAGGAGCCTGCGTGACCGGTGCACTAACGGTGGGCAGCGCCAGAGAACTATTTACCCCCCACCAACTTTGCGGCATGGCAACCAGCGCCTGCAGCGCATGACAATAAGCACCAAACATCTGATCCAGCAGCGTGGTATCAAACAGTTGCTCGACCGCGTCCCAGTTGAAATGCAACTCCCCAGCCAACTCGATCACCTGGTGATCGAGCCACACCTGCGGTGTTTGGGTAATATTGGCGTCCGGACACAGAGTAAAACGGGTTGTGTCCCGAGGGTCTTGCGCAGTCGTCTCCCCGTCGATATCCAACATACTAGTGAATACCACCGGCATCGGCGCATGGAAACGACCGCTATGGATCAGCGCCTCGCTGGCGCGGATCCCACTGAAACGACGATGTTCGAGATCTTCCCACAGTTGCACCTGAATACGCTGAGCGTTGTGGGCATAAGAGTGCTGGCTGTCGTAACAAACATTCAGCAAGCTGACAGCGGTAAAATCACCAATAACTGCCTCTGCGTTGGGGTAACCCTGCGGGCGGTTGAACAACGTCAGATTGAGCGTAAACGTCGGGCTAAGGCTCCAACGTGCCAGCACTTGGCTAAAGACTGTCAACAACAATGCCGTCTTGGTGATACGTGTGCGTTGGGCCAGCGCGCTCAGCACTCCCCAGTTGTGGGCTGACAGCCGATGACGGCGACGTACGAACCTGATCGCAGACAGTTGCGCCAAATCGCCCTGTACGGGCAGCGTTGGTGGGCCATACAGCTGCGGCAGCGCCCGTTGCCAATAGGCCTGATCGCGTGCATAGGCTTCACTCGCCTGCTCTACCAACAGCGCCTGCACGTAGTCACGAAAAGAGAACGGTAGCAACGGCAGTGACACATGGGGCTCACGGTACAGCATCATCAACTCCTGCTGTAGCGTGCGCATACTCAGAGCATCGGCAATCAGCAGATCGAGACTGAAATGCAAGCGGCCATGTTGCGCCGTGCAAGCCGAATAACTGAAATCAAACAGCGGCCAACGATCTGCGGGATGCACATGATGCGACAGCCGATCGCGGATCGCCATCAAGGCATCGTTTCGTGCGTTAGGGGACAAAGCACTCAGATCGCGCTGCTCTAACTGATACGCCGGCACTTGCGCCAGAATCTGCTGAGTACCGTCGGGGAGTACCCGCGCACGTAGCATTTCATGGCGAGCGATCAGCGCATTCACCGCATGGGTAAAACGCGTAACATTAAAGTGTTCTACGTCAAATTCATGGTAGATGTGGGTCGCGATCGAGGTAGCACCCGTCTGTCGTCCAAGCCAGTAGGCGCGCTGAACATCCGTCAATGGGAACGGTTGATGACGATGCTCAGGGTCGTGCACTATCACCCAGTCATCCTGAGACGCGGCAGCGTCCGTGATAGATTGCTGTGCAATACGCGCACTCAGTGCCCGTAGTGTGGAGTAGTGGAAAATGTCCTTCAGGGTCAAGGCGCAGTGAAAAGTGCGGTTGATCTCTGCTACCAACGTTACCGCCAACAGCGAATGTCCCCCCAAGCGAAAGAAATCGCACTCAGGATCGACGTTTTTTATCGGCAAATAGCGCATCCACAGCGCCAGCAACATCTGTTCCGTGTCGCTCAGCGCTTGCGTCTGCGGCGACACAAGGGAGCTATCGGCAACGAAATTTTCCGCTAACCGCTTACGATCGATTTTACCGTTGTCAGTGTTCGGGAAGTCGGCCACCCTCTGCCACAGCGTTGGCACCATATAGTCTGGCAGTTGCTGCCGAAGCTCGTTTTTCAGTTGCTCGAATAGCGAGGGAGGCTCACTGGTGATGATGAATGCTGCCAGTGCTTTGTGTAACGGTGCTCTTTCAATACAGGCCACCACCGCGGCGTCCACATGCGGATGCCGTGCCAACGTCCGTTCAATTTCGCCTAACTCAATACGATAACCGCGCAGTTTGATCTGGCTATCTTTGCGCCCAACAAAAAACAACTGCCCCTGCGCATCACTCCTGACCAGATCGCCAGTGCGGAACATCCTGCCACCGGGGACCCCTGGTTCTGACAAGAAGAACTGTGCGTTCAACTCAGGCTGCCCATCATACCCTTGCGCCACACCATCCCCGGCGATGTAAAGCTCGCCGTCAACGCCTTGCGGCACTGGATGGCCCTCATTGTCCAGAATGTATATACGGGTATTGGCAATGGGAGCGCCGAGGGTGATGTTTTCCGCTTGGGTTATCTGCGATTTCAGCGACCAAATGGTTGTTTCGGTGGGACCGTAGAGGTTCCACAATGAACCACAACAGCGCAACAGTTCTTCCGCCACTTTCGTTGGCAGCGCTTCACCGCCTGCCAGCACACATAGTTCCGGGTCGCCACGCCAACCCGCCATCAACAGCCCGTGCCAGAACGAGGGCGTCGCCTGCATCAGCGTTGGTCGATAGTCGGCAATCAGCGGAATCATACGGAAGCTGTCTGCGGCGCGTTCCGCCTCTGTCAGATAGAGACTCGCACCGGAGATCAGCGGCAACAGATACTCCAAGAATGAGATATCAAATGTTGGCGTCGTCACCGAGAGCAGCCGGTCTTGCGAGCCAACCGCAAAGGTACGCTGCATATCCAACAACAAGTTCAGCAACCCGCGGTGAACAACGCACACGCCTTTAGGTTCACCGGTACTGCCGGAGGTAAACAACAGGTAGGCCTGCATATCCGGCAACAGCGCGCAAGGTGTAGAATACCGGATCGCATTCGACATGTCCTGCATCAATTCCGGCAACGACAGTTGTACAATTTCACCCCACTCTCCCGGCTGACGGACCACCAGACAGACCAAACGCGCGCGTTGCATAAGGCGTTGCAAACGCGCGGCAGGCTGATGAATATCGAACGGCACGTAGCACGCCCCCACAAACCACGTCGCCAACATGGTTGCAATCACATCCCTGTGACGTGGCAACAGCACGCCAATACGATCGCCCGGTTGTATGCCATGCGCTCGAAAACGCATCGCGATGAACTGCACACGCGCCCAGAGCTCAGCGTAGGTCAGTGTGCCGTCATGCTGCTGTATTGCCAGTTGCTTTGGGTGCTGCACACAGCGCTGTTCAATGATACGCAGCACATCCTGCGGCCCGAGCCACGGGACGTTAGTGGCGTTGAGCGGATCACGCCGCGGCGTTGCGGTCTCCGGTGCATGCAGAGGGATCGCCCCTATCGGGGTCTCCAGTGATGATGTCAACGATAAGCAGTGCTGACGCAGCGCCTCGGCAATCTGCTTCACCACATCAGCATCGTATAACCCCAAATCGTACTCAAAGGAGACGTCGAACGTGGCGTCGTTTTGGAACACCTCGACTGTCATGTCGTATTTGACGGTCTGATTGTGATACGTCACCTGCTCCCAATACGCACCAGCCAAGGTAAAAGCGCGTGGGGTCACGTGGTTATGGTAGATATAGAGGATCTGGAACAACGGTGAATGGGAAAGGCTGCGAGGGAGATCCAGCATATTCACCAAGTTTTCAAACGGCAGTTGCTGGCGCCCCTGCGTCTCTTTCACGCTGGCCTTCACACGCTGGAGCGCCTCGCGCCCTACCTCAACCCCATTAAAATCGGTGTAGATAACCGCAGTGCTGGCATAATAACCAATGCTACTCTGCAATTCCGGGCGAATGCGCCCCGATACTGGCATGCCTATCACCAATCGCTGTTGCTGAGCGTAACGCATCAGCACCAGTTGGAAGGCAGTCAGCATCAGCACGAACGGCGTTGTTTCCTGCGTGCGGGCTACGTGTTTCAACGCGAGGCTTAATGTTTCATCCAGGGTGATGCTGAACCGGGAACCATGTGTAGAGGGTTGTGCCGGGCGCGGGTGCAGCGATGGAAATGTCGACAGCAGAGGCGCGTCTTGCAAACGCGCACGCCAGTAGGCAAGTTCGTTCGCCAGCAAGGTATCCTGGAACCATTCGCGCTGCCAGAAGGCATAATCGGCATATTGCAGCGGCGGCGGAGGCAGCGACGTTTCATTACCAGCATGCAATCGAGCATACTGCTGCTGTAACTCATCGAACAATAGCCGTAACGAGATACCGTCGATGATGATATGGTGCGCGCAAAACACCAAATGACAACCTTGATCGGGTTGAATAATCTGAGTTACCCCCCACAGAGGACCGCGTGCCAGATCGAACCGGGTGTTTATCACCTGCTGAATTACCGCATCTAGCGCTGAAGTTGGGGCCTGCGCTGCCAGCGTGACCGTATCGAGAACTAACGAAGACGCATCATCTATCACCTGGCAAGGCCGATCGTTACGTACTATGATACGGGTACGCAAGATGGCGTGGCGTGCTTGCACATGGCGCAATGCCTCCGTGAGCATCGGCATATCCACCACGCCATGCAAACGATACACCACATAAAGGTTGTAGTTAGTGGCGGTACTGTCGTATTTTTGCAAAAACCACAACCGCTCCTGATTAAACGACAGCGGGATTGCCTGCGCCGGATCCGCTTTGATGATGGGAATGCGGCTGGGCGACACGCCTGATTGCGCCAACTGTCGTAATAGCTTTTCCTTTTTTTCCGCCGGTAACATTCGCGCCAATGCGGCATGATGTATCGTCATGACCGTCCTTTCCTTTTCGCTGTGTTAAATACTTTTGCCAACGTCACTCATTAATCATGTCGTTAACTAGCACGGCAAGTGCGGACCCTCCATCATCCTGCTGCTCCTGCTCGACCAACTGCGCTAACGCGCGCACGCTGGCATCCTCCATCACGTCGAAAAAGGAAAGAGTGACGGCGAACCGTTCCTGTACCTGCGCCAGCAACATGCCCAGCATCAATGAATGTCCGCCAGCTTCGAAGAAGTTGTCGTCAATGCCCAAGCCGTCAATTCCCAGCAATGCTTCACAAATCGCCACTAAGCCGCGCTGCGTTTTGCTCTCTGGAGCCGCGTAAGGCACCGAAAACGCCGGACGCGGCTGACGGCGCACCGACGGTTCGCTAGGGATGACACTTCCCGCGTCCGCCACCGGCGTTACGGCGCTCCTCTGTTCTTCTGGACTGTCGACCCAGTAACGGATTTTGTCAAAGGCGTAGGTCGGTAGAGAGACACGGCGCGGTTGCTCACCTGCAAACGCAGACAAATCGATGTTATGCCCTCGCACCCAAAGCGCTGCCACGGTATCTAAGATATGTTTGTGCTCATCGCTGCTGCGGGCACCTGCTGGCAGCGAGCTGAACGCGAGACGATCACCTAATGCATGACCGTTGGTCAGCTGGGTCAGGGTGGCACCTGGCCCGATTTCCAGAAAATCGACATCAAATGTAGCTTGCGCCTCTTGCAGTGCAGCGGAGAACTGCACAGGCATCAGCATCTGTTCAATCCAGTAGTCCGGTGTGGTGAGAGTGTCGGCACTGACGTGCGCGCCGGTTACGGTAGAGATGATGGTGAGCGTCGGCGGGTTCAGTCGTACATTCTCAAATGCCTGACGTAGCGCCTGCGCCGCATCTTGCATCATGCTAGAGTGGAAGGCATGAGAGGTATGCAATCGTTTGTTGATGATGTTCTGCTCCGTCAGACGCTGGCTGACGGCGAGGATCTCCGACGTAGGCCCGGCGATAACCGAATAGTCAGGGGCGTTAACAGCGGCAATCGCCAGCGGGGCGGTAATCAGTGCGCGAATCTGTGCTTCGGGCAGCGCCACCATCAACATGGCACCGCTTGGTGCCTGATGCATCAGCTCTGCTCGACGCGCCACCAAGCGCAACGCATCCTCTAAAGAGAACACGCCTGCCAACGTCGCTGCCACCCATTCGCCCAGCGAATGACCAATCATTACCGTTGGCGTGATTCCCCAACTGAGCCACAATTGGGCTAAGGCATACTCGACGCTGAACAGCAGCGGTTGTGTGAGGCAGGTTTGCGCAAGGCGTTCGCCTTGGGCTAACGAGACTTCTGCTCTGAACAACTCATGGCGGATATCCAGTTGGTATTCACGCTCGAGTAACGTCGCGCAACGGTCGAAGGCATCGGCGTAGGCCGGCCAAACCTGATAGAGCTGATGGCCCATGCGCTGATATTGGCTACCCTGCCCGGAAAACAACAGCCCCAGCCCGAGCTGTGTCTGCGCTACACCACGAGCAAACGGCGCTGTCGCGGCCTGCTGCAACAGCGTCCCGGCAGCATGTAGATCTCTGGTTACGAGCGCGGCGCGATGTGCGAAGGCTTTACGTCCCTGTGAGAGTGTCCACGCCAGATCCCGCCTATCCGGCAGCGATTCATGTTGCAGAAAATCGGCAAAACGCGCCAGCCCCGAGGATAAGGCACTGTCGGTCTTGGCAGAAAACGGCAAAATACTGTAGGCAGGTACAGGCGCTCGCGCTTGCAAGTCAACGGCTGGCGCTTGTTCCAGCACAACATGGGCATTGGTGCCGCCCATGCCAAGCGAGGTGACGCCCGCGCGACGGATGCCGCTTTCCGGTTGCCACGGTTGACAGGTAGTGTTGATGTAAAACGGACTAT
>OJYN01000258.1_pt1 | contig 15783 bp, 9 predicted proteins | sample 1611671 | NCBI WGS metagenome assembly OJYN01 (sample SAMN04436759, study PRJEB24849) | human gut metagenome | biome: human gut; feature: NICU; material: stool | host: Homo sapiens | place: USA: Saint Louis, MO | collected 2011-02-25 | reverse complement strand
AGTAGACTATGATCCAGTCAAGCCACAACTGAAGTTTGATTTGGCTATTTAATAACATAAAAAGAAGTTGAGATTTCTCAACTTCTTTTGTTGCTTAATGTGATACGCGACGGCGAGCTGCTTTTTTGCGGTTTTCTTCGATGAAAGCTGCTTTTTGCTCTTCTGGCTCAATCACTTTCTTTTTAATTGCGTATACTGCACCTGCAACGGCAGCGACAGTTCCTGCGACACCTGTTACAAGACCTTTAGCGAATCCTTTAGCCATGAGTCTTCCTCCTTTATCTTCCCGATCAGCCAGGCTCCTCAAGAGGTAGCATTTTTCTGACCGACCTTTTTGTGATATAATAATAGTAACGAAAAAATGGGAATTTTTCAAGGAAAAAAGATGAAAACAAAAATAATTGTGATTGTTGGACCGACTGCTGTTGGGAAAACAGCCCTGGCTATTGAAGTAGCCAAGCGCTTTGGTGGAGAGGTGGTCAGCGGTGACAGTCAGCAAGTATACAGGAGGCTAGATATTGGGACGGCCAAGGCTAGCCCAGAGGAGCAAGCAGCTGTTCCTCATCATTTGATTGATGTCAGAGAGGTGACCGAGTCTTACTCGGCTTTTGATTTTGTTTCAGAATCTAAAAAGGCTATAGAAGACATTCAAAGTCGAGGAAAACTAGCTATTATCGCTGGTGGAACAGGGCTTTATATCCAGAGCTTACTAGAGGGCTATCATTTAGGTGGGGAGACACCTCATGAGGAGATTTTAGCCTATCGCGCTAGTTTAGAGTCTTATTCAGATGAGGAATTAGTCCATCTCGTGAAGCAAGCAGGCCTTGAAATTCCCCAGTTTAACCGTCGTCGTGCCATGCGTGCCTTGGAAATTGTCCATTTTGCTCAGGATTTGGAAAATCAGGAAAGTCCTTATGAGCCATTGATTGTCTGCTTAGATGATGAGCGAAGTCAACTCTATGAGCGTATCAACCATCGCGTGGACCTCATGTTTGAGGCTGGGCTTTTGGATGAGGCTAAGTGGCTTTTTGACCATTATCCAGATGTTCAGGCTGCCAAAGGCATTGGCTACAAGGAACTATTTCCATATTTTCGTGGGGAGCAGACACTCGAGGAAGCCAGCGAGAGTCTCAAACAGGCGACTCGTCGTTTTGCTAAGCGCCAGCTGACCTGGTTCCGTAATCGCATGCAGGTGACCTTTTATCAGATAGGAGAGTCTGGTGTGAAGGACCGCATTTTAAGCCAGATTGAGGAGTTTTTAAATGATTGAAACGGAGAAAAAAGAGGAACGGGTCCTGCTGATTGGTGTTGAGCTGCAGGGCATGGACAATTTTGACCTCTCTATGGAAGAGTTGGCTAGTCTGGCTAAGACTGCTGGAGCAGTCTTAGTAGATAGTTACAGACAAAAACGAGAAAAATATGATTCCAAGACTTTTGTTGGCTCTGGTAAGTTGGAAGAGATTGCTCGAATGGTAGATGCGGAAGAAATTAGCACTGTCATCGTCAATAATCGTCTGACGCCAAGGCAGAATGTCAATTTGGAGGAAATTCTCGGTGTTAAAGTCATTGACCGTATGCAGTTGATTCTGGATATCTTTGCTATGAGAGCTCGAAGCCATGAAGGTAAGCTACAAGTTCATCTTGCACAACTCAAGTATCTCTTGCCTCGCTTGGTTGGTCAAGGAATCATGCTCAGTCGTCAGGCTGGGGGAATTGGTTCCCGTGGACCTGGTGAAAGCCAGCTGGAACTGAATCGTCGTAGTGTTCGCAACCAAATTACGGATATCGAGAGACAGCTTAAGGTGGTTGAGAAGAATCGAGCGACAGTCAGAGAAAAACGCTTGGAGTCGAGTACCTTTAAGATTGGCTTGATAGGCTACACCAACGCTGGGAAATCAACCATCATGAACACCTTGACCAGTAAGACCCAATATGAGGCAGATGAGCTATTTGCGACTCTGGATGCTACGACTAAGAGTATCCATCTTGGTGGGAATCTACAGGTAACCTTGACTGATACCGTTGGCTTTATTCAAGATTTGCCTACTGAGTTGGTGTCAAGTTTTAAGTCAACCTTGGAAGAAAGCAAGCATGTGGATCTTCTGGTTCATGTCATCGATGCCAGCAATCCTTATCACGAGGAGCATGAAAAAACGGTTCTGTCTATCATGAAAGACTTGGATATGGAGGATATTCCTCGTCTGACCCTTTATAATAAAGCGGATTTGGTGGAGGATTTCACGCCTACCCAAACGCCGTATGCCCTCATTTCTGCCAAGTCCGAGGATAGTCGTGAGAATCTGCAGACTTTGTTTTTAGAGAAAATCAAGGAGATTTTTGAAGTCTTTACCTTGCGCGTGCCCTTTTCGAAGTCTTACAAGATTCATGATTTGGAAAGTGTAGCGATTCTTGAAAATCGTGACTACCAAGATGATGGAGAAGTGATTACAGGCTACATTTCCGAGAAAAATAAATGGAGGTTAGAGGAATTTTATGACTGATATTAAAACCTTGGCTCTAAAATATGGAGGTTATACAAGTTTGGATAAGGTCTATCTGAATCAACTTCTAGATGGCAAAACAGAGCAAGAGCAGTTGGCTCTCATCACACCTCCACCGAGTGTCGTTAATGCCTACTTTGCCGAACTCTACCAGAAAAAGAGTCCTGAAGCTGCGACGGATTATTTTGCAGAACTCAGTCAGGAACTGAATCTTTACAATACTGAACCTAGTTTCACTCTAGAAAATAAGCCCTTTATTCGCCTCAATCTATCTGGTAAATCCTTTGGATTTTGCTATGAGAAAGAAGGACTAGGTCGCATTTTCTCAGAAAAAGAGGAAGCAATTACGGATGAATTACTCTTTGAGATTGCGCAAATTTTTCCCCATCAGCTCGTCTTTGAGGAGTCTGGAAAGATTTACATGAAGGAATTTGGAGAAGAAGAAGTTGTCTCTGTGGAGAGTTTGACTCCTCTGACAGACCTGGAAACCTTGGCAGATGGTCGCAAGTGTCTCAAAGGCTATAGCCAAGAGGATTTACTGCAAGAAGCTGTTGCTTTTTCTGGCAAGCGCTATTTCCGATCGGAAAACCGCACTGCTATGTTATATATTGATTAATTAGAAAGTATCGAATGGATATTCAATTTTTAGGAACGGGGGCTGGTCAGCCCTCTAAAGCCCGCAACGTTTCAAGCCTCGCCCTGAAACTCTTGGATGAGATTAACGAAGTTTGGCTCTTTGACTGTGGAGAAGGAACGCAAAATCGCATTCTGGAAACCACGATTCGACCACGGAAGGTCAGCAAAATCTTTATCACCCACCTGCATGGAGACCACATCTTTGGATTGCCAGGATTCCTTTCTAGCCGTGCTTTTCAAGCTAATGAAGAGCAGACAGATTTGGACATTTATGGACCGCAAGGAATCAAGTCATTTGTCTTGACCAGCCTACGTGTGTCAGGTTCACGCCTGCCCTATAAGATTCATTTTCATGAGTTCGACCAAGATTCTCTAGGGAAAATTCTTGAAACAGATAAATTCACGGTGTATACGGAAGAGTTGGATCACACTATTTTCTGTGTGGGTTATCGTGTCATGCAAAAGGACCTTGAAGGAACCTTGGATGCTGAAAAGCTTAAGGCTGCTGGTGTCCCATTTGGCCCACTTTTTGGAAAAATCAAAAACGGACAGGATGTTGTTCTCGAAGATGGGACTGAAATCAAGGCAGCAGACTACATCTCAGCTCCACGTCCAGGTAAGATTATCACTATCTTGGGTGATACTCGAAAAACTAATGCCAGTGTGCGTCTGGCTGTCAATGCGGATGTCCTTGTCCATGAGTCCACTTATGGTAAAGGTGATGAGAAAATTGCCCGCAATCATGGCCACTCAACCAATATACAGGCTGCTCAAGTTGCAGTAGAAGCGGGAGCCAAACGACTCTTGCTCAACCATATCAGTGCCCGTTTCCTTTCAAAAGATATCAGCCAGCTTAAGAAAGATGCTGCAACGATTTTTGAAAATGTCCATGTGGTCAAAGACTTGGAAGAAGTGGAAATCTAGTTGCTAGAGAAAGGAGAATCATGCGAACCATTCTCATTACAGGAGCTAGTGGTGGTCTAGCCCAAGAAATGGTCAAACTCTTGCCAAATGACCAACTCATCTTACTTGGTAGAAATAGAGAAAAATTAGCTCAACTATACGGTAATCATCCTCAGGCAGAATTGATTGAGATTGATATTACCGATGCTCAAGCCTTAGAAGAACTAGTTGCTGAACTCTATCAGCGTTATGGCAAGATTGATGTCTTGATTAACAATGCTGGTTATGGAATTTTTGAAGATTTTGATAAGCTTTCAGATCAAGACATCCACCGGATGTTTGAGGTTAATACCTTTGCTTTGATTAATCTGTCTCGTTTGGTTGCTTCTCGTATGAAGGAGATTCGAAAAGGGCATATCATCAATATCGTCAGCATAGCAGGATTAATTGCGACTGCTAAGTCCAGTCTTTACTCAGCGACCAAGTTTGCGGCTATTGGATTTTCAAATGCTCTGCGCCTCGAACTCATGCCCTATGGTGTCTATCTAACGACGGTCAATCCAGGACCGATTCGTACTGCCTTTTTTGACCAAGCGGACCCAGATGGGAGCTACCTCAAGTCGGTTGACCGCTTTCTTTTAGAACCAGATGCAGTGGCTAGAAAGATTGTCAAAATCATAGGAAAAAACAAACGGGAACTCAATCTCCCAGTTTTGTTGAATCTAGCCCATAAGTTTTATACCCTCTTTCCCAAGCTAGCTGATAAGTTGGCAGGGGGAATCTTTAATTATAAGTAAAAGAAGTTCCTTACAAAAGGAGCTTTTTTATAATATTTAACTGAGTGCCAAAAAAATGTTTGTTTTCGTTCTAAATCTACATTCACTTTTTTTGGAATCTTCTACAAATTTTAGAAAAAACAATCAAAAATATGATTTTTTGTGTTTAGGGTATTGAAATTTCCTATATTATTTTATAAAATAAGGGTAAAAGGCTATGAAAAGTAATACGCTTACAAGGAAATGAAAGCGGTTACTAAAGGAGGATTTTATGGAAAAAGGCCATTGGAATCGTAAAAGAGTCTACAGCATTCGTAAGTTTGCTGTAGGAGCTTGCTCTGTCATGATTGGAATCTGTGTGGTTCTATTTGGAGGAAGTGTCATTGGAGAATCCACCAGTTTTTGCCGATGAAACTCCTATCGCTCACACTGTGGAACAAGCAAAATAGGAAAGTCCGGCAGTGGAGGAAAAAGAAAATCAAGCTGTAGCAGAGCACAAGGATGCTGCAAGTGTCAACCAAAGTCAAGCTACTGCTATTGAAGCAAGTAAACCAGAGATGAAAGAAGATGAACCTGTAACTCCTAAAGAGGAAAAAGCATCTTCTAAACCTGAAGAAAATGATCCAAAGGTAGAATCACAAGCTTCAAGTCAAGAAAAAACTGTTAAGGAAGATTTGAAAGCTGCGACAAATGAAGAAGTAAATCAAATGATTGAAGACAGAAAAGTGAATTTTAATCAAAATTGGCACTTTAAACTCAATGCGAATCCTAAAGAAGCTGTGAAACCAGATGCCGATGTATCAACATGGCAAAAATTGGATCTCCCACACGACTGGAGTATCTTTAACGATTTTGACCATCAGTCCCCTGCCCAAAATGAAGGTGGACAGCTCAATGGTGGTGAAGCTTGGTATCGCAAGACCTTTAAGCTCGATGAAAAAGACCTTAAGAAAAATGTTCGTGTCACTTTTGATGGTGTCTATATGGACTCTCAAGTCTATGTCAATGGCCAGTTAGTGGGGCATTATCCAAATGGTTATAACCAGTTCTCATACGATATCACCAAATACCTTCACAAAGATGGTCGTGAGAATGTGATTGCTGTCCATGCGGTTAACAAACAGCCAAGTAGCCGTTGGTACTCAGGTAGTGGTATCTACCGTGATGTGACCTTGCAAGTGACAGATAAGGTTCATGTTGAGAAAAATGGGACAACCATCTTAACACCAAAGCTAGAACAACAGCAACATGGCAAGGTTGAAACTCATGTAGCAAGCAAAATCGTCAATACAGATGATAAAGACCATGAACTGCTGGCAGAGTATCAAATCGTTGAACGTGGTGGTCAGGCTGTAACAGGTTTGGTTCGTACAGCGAGCCGTACCTTGAAAGCACATGAGTCAACAAGTCTTGATGCGATTTTAGAAGTTGAACAACCAAAACTCTGGACCGTTTTAAATGACAAACCTGCCTTGTATGAACTGGTTACGCGTGTTTACCGTGACGGTCAATTGGTTGATGCTAAGAAAGATTTGTTTGGTTACCGTTACTATCATTGGACTCCAAATGAAGGTTTCTCTTTGAATGGTGAACGCATTAAATTCCATGGTGTTTCCTTGCACCATGACCACGGAGCGCTTGGAGCAGAAGAAAACTATAAGGCAGAATACCGTCGTCTCAAACAAATGAAGGAGATGGGCGTTAACGCCATCCGTACAACTCATAACCCTGCAAGTCCACAGACCTTGCAAATCGCAGCAGAACTTGGTTTGCTGGTTCAGGAAGAGGCCTTTGATACGTGGTATGGTGGTAAGAAACCTTATGACTACGGACGTTTCTTTGAAAAAGACGCTACTCACCCAGAAGCTAGAAAAGGTGAAAAATGGTCTGACTACGATCTTCGTACCATGGTCGAAAGAGATAAAAATAACCCAGCTGTCTTCATGTGGTCTATCGGAAACGAAATCGGTGAAGCCGATGGAAAGGCTCACTCTCTTGCAACGGTTAAACGCTTAGTAAAAGTGATTAAAGATGTTGATACTACACGTTATGTTACTATGGGAGCAGATAAGTTCCGCTTTGGTGATGGTAGCGGTGATCATGAGAAAATTGCTAATGAACTGGATGCAGTTGGTTTCAACTATTCAGAAGACAACTACAAGAAACTTCGTGCGAAACATCCAAACTGGTTGATTTATGGTTCAGAAACATCTTCTGCAACCCGTACACGCGGTAGCTATTATCGTCCTGAAAGTGAATTAAAACATAGTAACGGACCTGAACGTCATTACGAACAGTCTGACTATGGTAATGACCGGGTTAACTGGGGTAAAACGGCAACAGATTCATGGACCTTTGACCGTGACAACGCTGGCTATGCTGGACAGTTTATCTGGACAGGTACGGACTATATCGGTGAGCCTACACCATGGCACAACCAAAACCAAACTCCTGTTAAGAGCTCTTACTTTGGTATCGTAGATACAGCTGGTATTCCAAAAAATGACTTTTATCTCTACCAAAGCCAATGGGTTTCTGCCAAGAAGAAACCGATGGTACACCTTCTTCCTCACTGGAACTGGGAAAATAGAGAATTAGCAGACAAAGTTGCTGACTCAGAAGGTAAGATCCCAGTTCGTGCCTACTCAAACGCTGCAAGTGTTGAATTGTTCTTGAACGGTCAATCTCTCGGTGTTAAAAAGTTCAACAAAAAACAAACTAGTGATGGTCGTACCTACCAAGAAGGTGCCAATGCTAAGGAACTCTATCTTGAGTGGAAGGTTGCTTACCAACCAGGTACCTTAGAAGCAGTAGCTCGTGATGAAGCTGGTAAAGAAATTGCACGTGACAAGATTACCACTGCAGGTCAACCTGCAGGTGTTCGTCTCATCAAGGAAGAACACGCAATCGCTGCAGATGGAAAAGACTTGACTTACATCTACTATGAAATCGTAGACAGCCAAGGAAATGTGGTACCAACTGCCAATAATTTGGTTCGTTTCCAATTGCATGGACAAGGTCAACTGGTTGGTGTTGATAATGGGGAACAAGCCAGCCGTGAACGCTACAAGGCGCAACCAGACGGTTCTTGGATCCGTAGAGCCTTTAACGGTAAAGGGGTTGCCATTGTCAAATCAACTGAACAAGCAGGTAAATTCACCCTTACTGCCCACTCTGATCTCTTGAAATCGGACCAAGTCACTGTCTTTACAGGTAAGAAAGAAGATCAAGAAAAGACTGTTTTAGGTACAGAAGTACCAAAAGTACGTACTGTTATTGAGAAAGAGCCAAAAATGCCGAAGACAGTCGGTTTTATCTACAGTGATGGCAGTCGTGAAAAACGTCCAGTCACTTGGTCTTCAGTTGATGTGAGCCAAGCAGGAGTTGTGACTGTTAAAGGTATGGCAGACGGACGCGAAGTTGAGGCCCGTGTCGAAATTCTAGCAATCGCAAATGAGCTTCCAACTGTTAAGCGTGTTGCTCCAGGAACAGACTTGAGCGCTGTTGACAAATACGTTTCTATTGCTGTTACGGATGGAAGCGTACAAGAATACGAAGTTGATAAGTGGGAGATTTCGGAAGCAGATAAAGCTAAACTGTCAGTTGCAGGATCACGTATTCAAATGACTGGTCAACTGGGTGGTGAGACTATTCACGCTACCCTTGTGGTAGAAGAAGGTAATCCTGCGGCTCCTGCAGTACCAAATGTAACTGTTGGTGGCGAATCTGTCACTGGTCTTACTACTCAAAATCCAATGCAATACCGCACTCTTGCTTATGGCGCTAAGTTACCAAAAGTCACAGCAAGTGCTGAAAATGCAGCTGTTACAGTGGTGCAAGCAAGCGTAGCAAACGGCATGCGTGCAAGCATCTATGTTCAACCAAAAGATGGTGGCCCTCTTCAAACCTATGCAATTCAATTCCTTGAAGAAGCACCAAAAATTGACCACTTGAGGTTACAAGTAGAGAAAGCTGACGGTCTTAAAGAAGATCAAACAGTGAAATTGTCTGTCCTTGCCCACTATCAAGACGGAACACAAGCAGTTTTACCAGCAGATAAAGTGAACTTCTCTACAAGTGGTGAAGGGGAAGTCGCAGTTCGTAAAGGAATGCTTGAGTTGCATAAGCCAGGAACAGTCACTCTGAAAGCGGAATATGAGGGAGCTAAAGGCCAAGTTGAACTCACTATCCAAGCCAATACTGAGACGAAGGTTGCGCAATCTATCCGTCCAGTAAATGTAGTGACAGACTTGCATCAAGAACCAAGCCTTCCAGCAACAGTAACAGTTGAGTATGACAAAGGTTTCCCTAAAGCCCACAAAGTCACTTGGGAAGCTATTCCAAAAGAAAAACTAGACCACTATCAAACCTTTGAAGTTCTAGGTAAAGTTGAAGGGATTGACCTTGAAGCGCGTGCTAAAGTCTCTGTAGAAGGTATCGTTTCGGTTGAAGAAGTCAGTGTGACAACACCAATCGCTGAAGCACCACAATTACCAGAAAGTGTTCGTACCTACGATTCAAATGGTCACGTTTCATCTGCCAAGGTTACATGGGATGCGATTCAATCAGACCAATACGCCAAGGAAGGTGTCTTTACAGTTAATGGTCGCCTAGAAGGTACGCAATTAACAACTAAACTTCATGTTCGTGTGTCTGCTCAAACTGAGAAGGGAGCAAATATTTCTGACCAATGGACCGGTTCCGAATTGCCACTGGCTTTTGCTTCAGACTCAAATCCAAGCGACCCTGTTTCAAATGTTAATGACAAACTCATTTCCTACAATAACCAACCAGCTAACCGTTGGACAAACTGGAATCGTAAGAAAGACGCATCCGTAGGAGTTCTCTTTGGTGACTCTGGTATTTTGAGCAAACGTTCCGTTGATAACTTAAGTGTAGGATTCCACGAGGACCATGGAGTTGGTGTACCGAAGTCTTATGTCATTGAATACTATGTAGGTAAAGAAGTGCCTAGTACTCCTAAGAATCCTAGCTTTTTAGAAACTGAAAATCATGTCTTTAACGATCCTGCAAACTGGAAAGAGGTAAGCAATCTCAAAGCCCCAGCTCAACTCAAGGCTGGAGAAATGAATCATTTCAGCTTTGATAAAGTTGAGACCTATGCTGTCCGTATTCGTATGGTGAGAGCAGACAACAAACTTGGAACGTCTATTACGGAAGTGCAAATCTTTGCGAAACAAGTTGCGGCAGCCAAACAAGGACAGACAAGAATCCAAGTTGACGGTAAAGACTTAGCAAACTTCAACCCTGATTTGACTGACTACTACCTTGAGTCTGTAGATGGAAAAGTTCCTGCAGTAACAGCAAGTGTTAGCAACAATGGTCTCGCTACCGTCGTTCCAAGCGTTCGTGAAGGTGAGCCGGTACGTGTTATCGCTAAGGCTGAAAATGGCGACATCCTAGGAGAATACCGTCTACACTTTACAAGTAATAAAGACTTGCTCTCTCGTAAACCAGTTGCCGCGGTCAAACAAGCTCGCTTGCTACAAGTAGGACAACCACTTGACTTGCCAACTAAGGTTCCTGTTTATTTCACAGGTAAAGACGGTTACGAAACAAAAGACTTGGCAGTTGAATGGGAAGAAGTTCCAGCAGAAAATCTGACAAAAACAGGTCAATTTACTGTTCGAGGTCATGTCCCTGGTAGTGATCTTGTTGCTGAGTTCACTGTACGAGTAACAGACAAACTAGGCGAGTCTCTCTCAGATAACCCTAACTACAATGAAAATGGAAACCGTGCATTTGCCTCTGCTACTAATGATATTGACAAGAATTCAAAAGATAGAATTGATTACATCAATGATGGTAATCAGGATGAGAGTCGTCGTTGGACAAACTGGTCAGCAACACCTTCAGCTAATCCAGAAGTTTCAGTAGGTGTTATTTTCCGTGAAAATGGTAAGATTGTAGAGCGTACTGTTGCGCAAGCCAAACTTCGCTTCTTTGCTGACAGTGGTACGGACGCACCATCTAAACTCGTATTGGAACGTTATATTGGTCCAGAGTTTGAAGTGCCGACATATTATTCTAACTATCAAGCTTATGACGCAACTCACCCATTCAACAAACCAGAGAACTGGGAGACGGTTCCTTATAAAGCTGACAAAGAAATCCAGGCTGGTGATGACATCAACCTAACATTTAAAGCAGTAAACGCTAAAGCTTTGAGATGGCGCATGGAACGAAAAGCAGACAAGAAAGGAATTGCTCTTGTTGAAACGACTTTCTTGGCTCCAAGTGAAAAAGCCAAAGATAGCACTCAATCGAAGATTCTTGTAGATGGAAGAGAACTTCCTGACTTCGCTGAAGATCGTCAAGACTACCAAATCACCTATAAAGGTCAACGTCCAAAAGTTTCAGTTGAAGAAAGCAATCAAGTGGCTTCAACAGTTGTAGATAGTGGAGACGATAGCCTTCCTGTACTTGTTCGCCTTGTTTCAGAAAGTGGCAAACAAGTCAAGGAATATCGTATCCAGTTGACCAAGGAAAAACCAGTTTCTGAGAAGACAGTTGCTGCTGTCCAAGAAGATCTTCCAAAACTCGAATTTGTTGAAAACGATTTGGCCTACAAGACAGTTGAGAAAAAGGATCCAAAGCTGTATCTAGGAGAAACTTGTGTAGAACAAGAAGGAAAAGTTGGTAAAGAACGTATCTTCGCATCGATGAATCCTGACGGCACTAAGGGAGAAAAACTTCGCGAAGTGGTAGAGGCTCCGACAGACCGCATCGTCTTGGTTGGAACAAAACCAGGAACCTCTCTTCCAGAAGACGAAGTGAAGAACCTTGTCCTTGACAGACCAGAACTTGTAATCGAAGAAGAAACAATTGACTTCAAGGTTCAGGAACGTAAGTCTGATAAGTTGTATCTAGGAGAAACTCGTGTAGAACAAGAAGGAGTAGTCGGTAAGGACCGGATCTTCACAGCGGTTAATCCTAGTGGAAGTAAGGAAGAAAAACTCCGTGAAGTGGTAGAGGCTCCGACAGACCGCATCGTCTTGGTTGGAACCCAACCAGGAACCTCCCTTCCAGAAGATGAAGTGAAGAACCTGGTCCTTAACAGACCAGAACTTGTAATCGAAGAAGAAACAATTGATTTCAAGGTTCAGGAACAAAAGAATGATCAGCTTCCAGCGGGTCAAACTCGTGTTCTCCAAGAAGGTCAAAAAGGTATCCGTGTTCACTTGATCGAAGTTGAAAATGGCAAGCGAACTGAAAAAGAAAGCTATGATAAAGTTATAGCTCAAGATCGCATCGTAGAAGTTGGTACGGCTGGTGAAACAACTAAACCAGTAGTACCACAAGAAGATACAAAACCACAAGTATCAGAAAAAGCAGATACAAAAGAAATCTCCTCAAGTGAAGCTAGTCAAGCTCAAGAAGAACAGTTACCAAATACAGGAAGTACAGAAAGTCAAGCAGCTCTAGCAGCAGGTTTAGCTCTTCTTGGTTTGAGTGCAGGTCTAGTGGCCACTAAAGGTAAAAAAGAAGACTAGAATGAATAAGTATTTCTTCTAATTGTATCTCAGAAAGACCAGGGAAACCTGGTCTTTTTAATAGGTAGAAGCATTCTCTCTAGAGAAATTTAACGTTTATGAAATTAGATAACCAAAATGATAAAATCACTATCTGGTATCGAAAACGAGGTGAACTTATTTTTTAAAAAATAGCGGTAAAATATACCAGATTGTGTTTTGATGATAGGAGAAAACGATACAATAAATTGATGGGGAATTCGATAAGAAAATATGAATTTTAAATAGTAAAATAAATTTTAAAAAATGTTTGATGTTTCTAGCCTTTTTTTAAATAGTATGATAAAATGTGAAAGTAATGTAGCTATAAATTTTTACTTGAAAAAGGGAAATGGTGATTAGTTGGGGACAATCATTTAGTTTACTATTACATTGTACATTTACAACTGAATATTATAAGAAAGGAAGATTAAATGAACAAGAAAATAAGATCTTGGATTCAGATCCTTATTCTTTGTTTGGGAGTTATTCTCCAATCATTTGCCCCTCTGACGCAAGTACATGCGACAGAGTATAATGATGTGATCACTAGTGTTGGTGTTGAGAACAAATCAGGTGAAGCATTAACGCAAGGATTGGATATTTGGCAAGATTTTCGTCTTACTGCCAATTTTGAGTTGCCAGATAATACGGTACGTGAAGGTGACACAACAACACTTCAGTTACCATCTGAAATTGCTTTTGCTAATTCATCAGACATTGAACTACGGGATGCCTCTAATAACCTTGTAGCTACAGGTCGTTTAGACGCAACTAGCAAAACAATTACTCTCACTTATACAAAATTTGTTGAGAATAATTCTGGCGTTAGGGGGAAATTCTTTGTCTATGTCCGAGTTGACCATGACGTTGTTTCAGAAGAAAAAGACGTTGATGTCAACATTACTGTAGGACATAGAGTTCTATTTGCAGGGAAAATCCGTTATAACGGCCCTCCAGGGAAATACGACTCGAAAATCGAAAAGAGTTCATTTCAACAGGGAGGAGATCCTAACAATGTAATCCGCTATAACATTACTGTAAACCGCAATATGGCGAACTACAGTGATGTTACTATCAAAGATGCCTTCTCATCTCCAAATATGAAATTCCTACCAGATACTTTTCGTATTTATAAAGTAAACTGGAGCTGGAATAACGGAGACTGGAAATGGTCCGATGCTCAGGATATGACTGAAACCTTTAAAAACCAACTAGTGGTAAATGCGAATGGTGATGGTTTCACCCTTCCTTTAGGAGATACTAATGGTTTTGGTTATATGATTGAATATCAAGCTAAAGCGAATTATGATCTAGTCGATGGTGAGGAAATCACGAACGTAGCCAACATGAGCTACAATGGTAGTGAGTATGAACAATCAACTAGCACACGTACCTACCAGATTGCAGGTGGTGTTGCGGAAGGATATGTTTTCACCATTAAAATTCATAAGGTAGACGAAGCAGGCCAACCATTGCAAGGCGCAGTTTTTGAAGTAATTCGTGATCGTAACCAAGCCGTTGTTGGACGATTGACAACAGATTCTGATGGTAACGCTAGTGTAGGTAGATTGCTACGAGATAACTATACGATTCGTGAAGTAACGCCTCCTCTTGGCTATGACAAATTAACTGAAGATATTAAAATTTCTCCAGATGAGTTTGGTTCAGACAAATCAGTAGAACGTCGAATTGAAAATAAGAAGACACCTCCGAAGACTCCAATTGAAAAAGAGATTACTTTCAAAAAGGTGGATCCAAATGGAAAAGAAATTCCAGGAGCGGAACTGAAAATCTATAGTGGAGATACAGTCAATCTTGAAGAGGCACCTGTTGCAGACTGGACTACTGTAGCTGACACTTCTAAAGTGATTAAGCTGGCACCAGGGACCTACACTCTAAGAGAGTTCGAAGCTCCAGAGGGATATCAAATTGTGGGAGATATTACTTTTACTGTTAATGCTGACGGTTCTATCACTATTAAGAATAAGGGAGCTGATGACACTGTTCTTGCAGTTGGTCCAGTTCTGACTATCACAGATAAGGAAGACACTACTCCAAAAGAAATTACCTTCAGTAAGGTAAACCTTGGAGGAAATGAAATTCCAGGTGCACAAATTAAGATCTACAAGGGCGAAAAAGCTGAAGGTACAGCCGTAGAAAGCTGGACTTCAACTGACCAACCTAAGCAACTAAATCTTGAACCAGGCATCTACACCTTCCATGAGGAAGCAGCCCCAACTGGTTACCTCAAAGTAACGGATATCACTTTCCAAGTCAAAACTGACGGCACAGTGGCAGTGATAAACGTTGGTGAGAAAGACTCTAAGGGTGAAGACAACAAAGTCGTCACCAACGGCTCAACTGTTACAGTAACCGACAAAGACGATGATAGTCCAAAAGCTATTACTTTCAGTAAAGTTAACCTTGGCGGTACAGAAATTGCAGGAGCTCAAATCAAGATCTACAAGGGCGATAAGGCAGAAGGCACAGCCGTAGAAAGCTGGACTTCAGAAGCTGGTAAGTCTAAAGATCTCAACTTGGCTCCAGGAACTTACACCTTCCATGAGGAAGCAGCTCCAACAGGTTACCTCAAAGTAACGGACATCACTTTCCAAGTCAAACATGATGGCACAGTGGAAGTGACAAATGTTGGTGAGAAAGACTCTAAAGGTGAAGAAAACAAAGTCGTTACAAATGGCTCAACAGTAACAGTAACGGATAAAGACGATGACCTTCCACGTAAGATTACCTTTAGCAAGGTAAATCTAGCGGGTGAAGAAATCGCGGGTGCAAAAATCCAAATTTTCCGAGGAGAAAAAGTTGCAGGTAATCCTGTGGCTGAATGGACTTCAAAAGCCAATCAATCACATGTACTTGATTTGACTCCGGGAGTATATACTTTCCATGAAGAAGCCGCTCCAACTGGATACTTAGCAGTAACAGATATTACATTCCAAGTTAACTACGACGGAACTGTAACAGTGGTAAATGCTAGTGGAAATCAGGTTGAGTTCAAGGATGGTAAGTTAGTAGTAACGGACCAAACTGAACCAGAAAATCCTAACCTACCAAACACTGGAAGTGAATCTGGACAAGCTGCATTAGCAGCAGGTTTAGCTCTTCTAGCTTTATGTGCAGGTCTTGTAGCAACTAAACGAAGAAAAGAAGACTAATCTCATTTAGTAGCAAAAGATACAGTGCAAATTGAAGTAGGTCAAAAAGAGTCATATCTTGGAGAGGATCATTTGGTCCTCTCTTTTTTGATATGCAAAGTGATAAGAATTCTATTTTTAAAATTTTCAAAATTATAGAAGTTAAAAGAGTTACGCTTGATAACTTTGAGGAAGCTGTTATTAGTCTTTAATTTTTCATTTAAGTAAGTAGGGAAATTTCATTGTATTAATAATCTTGTTACTGTCTTTAAAAACAGTT
>OJYN01000257.1_pt1 | contig 15880 bp, 14 predicted proteins | sample 1611671 | NCBI WGS metagenome assembly OJYN01 (sample SAMN04436759, study PRJEB24849) | human gut metagenome | biome: human gut; feature: NICU; material: stool | host: Homo sapiens | place: USA: Saint Louis, MO | collected 2011-02-25 | reverse complement strand
TTGATGATCTCAATCGGTAAATCAATCGTGATGATCGACCCAAACCTTGCTCCTCTAGTGATTACAGGTGGAATCCTTGAGCAAATTGGTTGGGGGGTTATCGGTAACCTTCATATCTTGTTTGCCCTTGCTATTGGGGGAAGCTGGGCAAAAGAACGTGCAGGTGGTGCATTTGCAGCCGGACTTGCCTTTATCTTGATTAACCGTATTACAGGTACTATCTTCGGTGTTACAGGTGATATGTTGAAAAACCCTGAAGCAATGGTTACTACCTTCTTTGGTGGTTCAATCAAAGTTGCTGACTACTTTATCAGCGTTCTTGAGGCACCAGCGCTTAACATGGGGGTTTTCGTAGGGATTATCTCTGGTTTTGTTGGAGCAACAGCTTATAACAAATACTACAACTTCCGTAAACTTCCTGATGCCCTTTCATTTTTCAATGGTAAACGTTTCGTACCATTCGTCGTTATTCTTCGTTCAACTATTGCAGCGATTGTACTTGCTGCCTTTTGGCCAGTAGTTCAAACAGGTATCAACAACTTTGGTATTTGGATTGCCAACTCACAAGAAACTGCTCCAGTCCTTGCACCATTCTTGTATGGTACTTTGGAACGTTTGCTCTTGCCATTCGGTCTTCACCACATGTTGACAATCCCAATGAACTATACAGCTCTTGGTGGAACATACGAAGTGTTAACTGGTGCAGCAAAAGGAACACAAGTATTTGGTCAAGATCCACTTTGGCTTGCATGGGTAACTGACCTTGTTAACCTTAAAGGTTCAAATGCTGACCAATACCAACACCTTCTTACAACAGTCACTCCAGCTCGTTTCAAAGTTGGACAAATGATCGGTTCATTTGGTATCTTGATGGGTGTTATCGTTGCTATCTACCGTAATGTTGATGCAGACAAGAAACATCAATACAAAGGGATGATGATTGCGACAGCTCTTGCAACATTCTTGACAGGGGTTACTGAACCAATCGAGTACATGTTCATGTTCATCGCGACTCCTCTTTACCTTGTATACTCACTAGTTCAAGGTGCTGCCTTTGCTATGGCAGATATTGTTCACCTTCGTGTCCACTCATTCGGTTCAATTGAATTCTTGACTCGTACACCATTGGCAATTAATGCTGGTATTGGTATGGATATTGTTAACTTTATCTGGGTAACTGTTCTCTTTGCGGTTATCATGTACTTCATTGCCAACTTCATGATCAAGAAATTCAACTACGCAACTCCAGGACGTAACGGAAACTACGAAACAGCTGAAGGAGCATCAGAAGAAGCAACTCCTGGAACTCCAAAAGTCGCAGCAGCTTCTCAAGCCGTAAATATCATTAACCTTCTTGGTGGTCGTGCAAATATCGTAGATGTGGATGCATGTATGACTCGTCTTCGTGTAACTGTTAAAGATGCAGATCGCGTTGGTACTGAGGAACAATGGAAAGCAGAAGGAGCTATGGGTCTTGTCATGAAAGGACAAGGTGTCCAAGCTATCTACGGACCAAAAGCTGACGTATTGAAATCTGATATCCAAGATATTCTTGACTCAGGTGAAATTATTCCTGAAACTCTTCCAAGTCAAATGACAGAAACTCAACAAAATACTGTCCATTTCAAAGGTGTAACTGAGGATGTTTACTCAGTAGCTGACGGTCAAGTTGTTGCTTTAGAACAAGTAGAAGATCCAGTTTTTGCTCAAAAAATGATGGGTGATGGATTTGCAGTAGAACCAGCAAATGGTAACATTGTATCTCCAGTTACTGGTACTGTATCAAGTATCTTCCCAACAAAACACGCTCTTGGTCTTGTCACTGACTCAGGTCTTGAAGTACTTGTTCATATTGGTTTGGATACAGTAAGTCTTGAAGGAAAACCATTTACTGTTCATGTCTCTGAAGGACAAAAAGTTGCTGCTGGTGATCATCTTGTCACAGCTGACTTGGATGCTATTCGAGAAGCAGGACGCAAAACATCAACAGTGGTTGTCTTCACAAATGGTGATGTCCTCAAATCAGTTAAATTAGAACAAACAGGTTCTCTTGCAGCTAAAACAGCAGTTGCTAAAGTAGAATTGTAATATACTTGGGGTTGGAAGCTGTTTTCCAACCTCTTGTTTTAGGAGAAAAGCATGAAATTTCTAACACTCAATACCCACAGTTGGATGGAGAAGGAAGCAGAGGAAAAATTCCAAATCTTACTCCAAGACATTCTCGATAAGGATTATGATTTGATTTGTTTCCAAGAAATTAATCAAGAAATGACTTCGCCTGAGGTAGAGGTTAACAATCACTATCAAGCTTTACCATCAGCAGAACCCGTTCATCAGGATCACTATGTCCGACTTCTGGTCGAAAAATTGGCTGAGAAAGGGAAAAACTACTACTGGACTTGGGCTTACAATCATATTGGCTATGACCGCTACCATGAAGGCGTAGCAATCTTATCCAAAACACCTATTAAGGCGCGTGAGATTTTAGTATCAGATGTAGATGATCCAACGGACTACCATACTCGTCGCGTTGCCTTGGCTGAGACAGAGGTTGAAGGCAAGGAACTGGCTCTTGCAAGCGTTCATCTCTCTTGGTGGGATAAAGGTTTCCAAGAAGAATGGGCACGATTTGAGGCTGTACTAAAAGAGTTGAAGAAACCTCTAATTTTAGCGGGTGATTTTAATAATCCAGCTGGTCAGGAAGGCTATCAAGCGATTTTAGCTAGCCCATTAGGATTACAAGACGCGTTTGAAGTTGCGAAAGAAAGAAGTGGTAGCTATACCGTTCCACCAGAAATTGATGGTTGGAAAGGCAATACTGAACCACTACGAATCGACTACGTCTTTACGACCAAAGAGTTAGTCCACAAGTCAGTGATCATTATGGTTTGAATGCTGTATTGACCTGGAAATAATGAAAGAGGTTGGAATCAGAGGTTCCAACCTTTTAAGCTACTTGAATCTTTACTACAGAACTGAGACTCAAATGGGGCTACTGCAATAGGACAAAATATGGTATAATTGAAAGGATAGAATCGAGGATAGTATGTCATTTAAGAAATTTCAATTTAAAAATTATATAGTAGAAGCCTTGGAGGAGTTGAAATTTGCAACTCCTACAGAGGTACAAGAAAAATTAATCCCTATTGTACTGGCAGGACGTGACTTGGTGGGCGAGTCGAAAACTGGTTCAGGAAAGACTCATACTTTCTTATTACCAATTTTCCAGCAATTAGATGAAACTAGCGATAGTGTGCAAGCGGTCATTACTGCACCAAGTCGTGAGTTGGCCACTCAAATATACCAAGCAGCTCGTCAGATTGCAGCTCACTCAGATGTCGAAGTTCGTGTGGTTAATTATGTGGGTGGTACGGATAAGGCGCGTCAGATTGAAAAACTTGCCAGCAACCAGCCTCATATCGTTATCGGAACGCCAGGTCGCATCTATGACTTGGTCAAATCTGGTGATTTGGCTATTCACAAGGCCAAGACTTTTGTAATTGATGAAGCGGATATGACCTTGGATATGGGATTCTTGGAAACCATTGATAAGATTGCAGGAAGCCTTCCAAAAGACTTGCAATTCATGGTCTTTTCAGCAACTATTCCACAAAAATTGCAACCGTTCTTGAAAAAATACTTGTCAAATCCGATCATGGAAAAAATCAAGACTAAGACAGTCATCTCAGATACCATTGATAACTGGTTGATTTCGACCAAGGGCCGCGACAAGAACGCTCAAATTTATCAGTTGACTCAGTTGATGCAGCCTTATTTAGCTATGATTTTTGTTAACACAAAAACGCGTGCTGATGAATTACATGCCTACTTGACTGCTCAAGGATTGAAGGTAGCAAAGATTCATGGAGATATTGCTCCTCGTGAACGCAAACGGATCATGAATCAGGTGAAAAATCTGGATTTTGAGTACATTGTTGCAACAGACTTGGCAGCGCGTGGAATTGACATTGAAGGGGTCAGCCATGTTATCAATGATGCCATTCCGCAAGACTTGTCTTTCTTTGTTCACCGTGTTGGACGTACTGGACGCAACGGACTGCCTGGTACAGCGATTACCCTTTACCAGCCTAGTGATGACTCGGATATCCGTGAGTTGGAGAAATTAGGAATCAAGTTTACTCCTAAGATGGTCAAAGACGGAGAGTTTCAAGATACCTATGACCGTGATCGTCGTGCTAATCGTGAAAAGAAGCAGGATAAGCTTGATATCGAAATGATTGGCTTGGTCAAAAAGAAAAAGAAAAAAGTCAAACCAGGCTATAAGAAGAAGATTCAATGGGCGGTGGATGAAAAACGTCGCAAAACCAAGCGTGCTGAAAATCGTGCACGTGGCCGTGCAGAGCGTAAAGCTAAACGCCAAACATTTTAAAAACTCAGTAGAATCACCTGATTCTACTGAGTTTTTATTTAGAGAAAATACTGCAAAAAAAAGTAAAAAGTGGTATAATGATAAGGTTATATAGTCCCGATAAGATGGTAGAAATTTCTATCAGTACTTTGTAACTCGCAAAGAATGACGGCTCCAAAGTCGCTCGTCCTTCTACGGTTGCCGCTATAACGCGATCACCCTATGCGCCTTACTAGCTTCAGAAATAAAAAAGTATCGTTTTTATTTCTTTCGCGTCGTAACTCTTAGACGATAGAAATACCTATCAGTACTTTGTAACTCTATAACAATATTTTTTAAGGGGGGACATTTTTATGTCAGAACGTAAATTATTCACGTCTGAATCTGTATCTGAGGGGCATCCAGATAAGATTGCAGACCAAATTTCAGATGCGATTTTGGATGCTATTTTAGCTAAAGATCCAGATGCGCACGTTGCTGCTGAGACAGCTGTATACACAGGTTCGGTCCATGTTTTTGGTGAAATTTCTACGAATGCCTACGTGGATATTAACCGTGTGGTTCGTGATACCATTGCAGAGATTGGTTATACCAATACAGAGTATGGTTTTTCTGCGGAGACAGTGGGAGTTCATCCGTCACTTGTTGAGCAGTCACCAGATATCGCCCAAGGTGTTAACGAAGCCTTGGAGGTTCGTGGGAATGCAGATCAAGATCCGCTTGACTTGATTGGTGCTGGAGACCAAGGTCTTATGTTTGGGTTTGCGGTGGATGAGACAGAAGAACTCATGCCTTTACCAATCTCACTCAGCCACAAGTTGGTTCGTCGTTTGGCAGAACTTCGTAAGTCTGGTGAAATCAGCTATCTCCGTCCAGATGCTAAATCACAAGTTACGGTTGAGTATGATGAAAATGACCGTCCGGTACGTGTGGACACAGTCGTTATTTCAACTCAGCACGATCCAGAAGTTAGCAATGAACAAATTCACAATGATGTGATTAGCAAGGTCATCAAAGAGGTGATCCCAGCTTCTTACTTGGATGAGCAAACCAAATTCTTCATCAATCCAACTGGTCGTTTTGTAATCGGTGGACCTCAAGGGGACTCAGGTTTGACTGGTCGTAAGATTATCGTGGATACCTATGGTGGCTACTCTCGCCATGGTGGTGGTGCCTTCTCTGGTAAGGATGCGACTAAAGTGGACCGTTCAGCCTCTTATGCAGCTCGCTATATTGCTAAAAATATCGTTGCAGCAGGTCTTGCCAAGAAAGCAGAAGTTCAATTGGCCTATGCTATTGGTGTTGCGCAGCCTGTTTCTGTCCGTATCGATACCTTCGGTACAGGAACAGTAGCTGAAAGCAAACTTGAAAAAGCGGCTCGTCAAATCTTTGACCTTCGCCCAGCAGGAATTATCCAAATGCTAGACCTTAAACGTCCAATTTACCGTCAAACAGCGGCTTATGGACACATGGGACGTACAGATATTGACCTTCCATGGGAACGATTAGATAAGGTAGATGCTTTAAAAGAAGCAGTGAAATAAAATTAAAAGATTGGTAGTTGTGCACTACCAATCTTTTTTGTAAGTGAAAACCAGCTTTGTGGCTGGTTTTCTTATTTTACAGGGATTGAAATCTCAATCAATTTATCTGAATAAAGCGTCTTGATATTGGCTTCATCAATGCTTCCTTTGTCGATTTTACGTTTCAAGAAGAAGTCTTGGATGGTTTCGATTTCAGGTTCACGAATAGCACGGTGTTTGTTGGAAATGAGGATTTCATAGTGAAGCGGGGCTTGTGTGAAAACTACATCTGTGTTTCCAGCAGAATAGACCTCGACAAGAGTTGCGTCTGTGCTTTCTAATTGGCTTTTAACAAGTTGCGAGTGTGAGTTTGTCGTATTGATAAGCTTCATAACAGTTCCTCCGATTTTCTAACTCTATTATAGCACTTTTTGGATAAAATCGTGTATTTTAGTCAATTCCATGCTGGATTTTCCAAGCTTCTATTCCCCATTTATGGCTACCACGTTTGATTTTTTCAATTGCTTCATCAATAGGGAACCAAGCAATATGATTAAAATCTTCCAATGGTTTTTGTGCTTCTTTGAAAGAAATAGCTTCATAGAGATAAGCTGGATTGTAGTAGTAGGTATCACGGTGGCGAGAGTAGAAATACTCATCAGCTTGCCCATAATAGGTACCAATCTCAGCGGTAAAGCCAAGCTCTTCGATTAGTTCTCTCTTCAGTGCTTCTTGATGATCTTCGCCTGCTTCAATCTCTCCGCCTGGCAAGAACCAAGCACCATTGGGGGCTTGAACTAGGACAATTTGTTTTTTCTCTGCATCTGGAATAACTGCGTACACACCATAGCGGGGCTGGTAGGTCACATTCTCTTTTTTATCACCAAAAGTTGGGTTTGCCATTGCATTTTCCTCATTCTCTAGTATCTTTATTATTATCATAATGGACGAGGGGCAAGCTGTCAAGGTTTTACAGTTATTTTAGTAAAAAAAGGTGCAGAAAATAATAGACTTTCTGCACCTGTTAGGTCGTTTTTATTCTTCTTTTTCAGAAGCAATCTCTTCTATTTTCTCAGTTTTTTTGGCAGATTTGATTTGAATATTGCCATTGCTTGTCATGACTGCCTTGAGGGCTTTCTCACTTGGATTTTCAAGGTAGAAGTCAGTGATGGCATCCTCGATATGGTCTTGAATGGTACGGCGGAGTGGGCGTGCTCCCATTTTTGGATCATAACCTAAGTCAACCAACTTTTCCTTGACCTTGTCTGTCACATCGAGGTGGATATTGTTGCTGGAGAGGCGTTTGTTGACATCCGCTAGCATGAGTTCGACGATTTGGAGAAGGTTGTCCTTGCTGAGAGGTTTAAATTCGATGATGCCGTCAAAACGGTTCATAAACTCTGGGCTAAAGAAGTTACCGAGTTCACCGAGAACAGAGTTGGTTCGACCCTCACGAGCAGCTCCAAAACCAACGCTGGCTTCGGCCTTACCCGTACCGGCATTTGAGGTCATGATAATGATAGCATCCTTAAAGCTAACTGTACGTCCTTGCCCATCTGTCAAACGACCATCGTCCAAGACTTGAAGGAACATGTGCATGACATCTGGGTGTGCTTTTTCAACTTCATCGAGAAGGATGAGTGAGTAAGGATTGCGACGAACTTTTTCAGTCAGTTGCCCAGCTTCATCATAGCCTACATAGCCTGGAGGGGCTCCGACCAATTTAGCTACACTGTGTTTTTCCATGTATTCACTCATATCAAAGCGAATCATGCTGTCAGCAGAACCAAAGAGCTCAATGGCTAGTTGTTTGGAAAGTTCTGTTTTACCGACACCAGTTGGTCCGACAAAGAGGAAGCTTCCGATTGGCCGGTTAGGAGTTCCAAGTCCAACACGATTACGACGGATGGCCTTGGCAATCTTATCGACAGCTTCATCTTGACCAATGACATGAGTTTTGAGGTCGTCTGCTAGATGGATAAGCTGAGATTGTTCTTTTTCTTTGAGTTCTCCAACAGGGATATTGGTTTTCTGCTCAATGATATGTTCAATAGTTTTCTCGCTGATGATTGGAGTATCCTGATCGGTCACCTTGTTCTTTTGCATTTCCTTGTACTTGGCAATCTGATCGCGGAAATAAGCAGCCTTTTCAAAGTCTTCCTCTCGTGTAGCTTGAGCCTTGAGATTCTCAGCTTCAATTAAACGCTGATCAATCACTTTAGGATCAACAAAGTTCAGCGTTAGATTCATCTTTGAACCAGCTTCGTCCAACAGGTCAATAGCCTTGTCTGGTAAGAAGCGATCTTGGATGTAGCGGTTGGAAAGATTTGCAGCAGCTTCGATAGCAGCATCAGTATACTTGACGTGATGGTAGTCTTCGTATTTCTTTTGAACTCCTTTAAGGATGATAATGGTTTCTTCGACAGTTGGTTCATCTACCTTGACAGGCTGCATACGGCGCTCTAGGGCAGCGTCTTTTTCAATGATACGGTATTCATTGAGAGTAGTGGCACCAACCAGTTGCAATTCACCACGGGCAAGGGCTGGTTTGAGGATATTTCCTGCATCCATATTGCCATCACCTGCTGATCCTGCACCAACAATTTCATGGATTTCGTCGATAAAGAGGATGATGTCCTCACGTTTGCGAATTTCTTCCATGAGCTTTTGCATACGTTCTTCAAATTGGCCTCGAATCCCTGTTCCTTGAACTAGACTGACCACATCTAGACGGATGACCTGCTTACCTTGAAGTTTATGGGGAACATCGCCATCGACAATCTTCTGAGCTAGACCTTCCACAACGGCTGTTTTACCAACACCTGGTTCTCCGATAAGGACAGGGTTGTTCTTGGTTCGACGGTTGAGGATTTCGATAACGCGGATAATCTCCTCATCTCGACCTATAACAGGGTCAATATCTCCCCGACGAGCAATCTCAGTAATATTGATACCATATTCCTCTAGGAGTCCTCTTTCTTGGCTAGGAGGTGTTTGAAGTGGGCCGCGGTTTTGAGGACCATAACCACCGTTTCCTCCGTATCCCCCACCAGATTGAGTTGGTGGGACGTTATTAGAAGAAGGTTTGAAATTGTTCAAATCATTGAAAAAGTCGCCGAAAGGATCAAAGTCATGATTATTTAAGTCAGTCATCCCTTTAAAGAGGGTATTATTTGGATCTGTTTTGATAATTTTATAGCAATTTTGACAGAGATCAATTTGCTTTTGCTGTCCATTGATATTGGTATACAGATGAATTGTTGAGTCGTTTATTTTACAGTTTTGACAGAGCATACTCTACCTCATTTCATTCTTATTCTTGGTCTAAGAAAAAGGTCAAGAATAGTCAAAATTTTATACTCTCATTATAGCATGATTAAGGTGTAAAGCAAGTAAAAAGATTGGGAAGTGGTCGTTTTTAAAAGAAGGATTTATGGAGAATCCAGCGACATTGAAGGTAAGAAAAAATCCCATTTGTGGTGACAAAAAGGATTCTCATTCATCGGGCCTTTCTGCCCGTTGTTTTTATATTAGTAAAGGAGTTCGTAGATCTCCATTGCAATCAAATCAATGCTATCAAAGGTATATGTTTCACGAGCCTCTACATCACGAAGGGTAAAGAGTGATCCGTTTTCTTCGTCGTGGCTGTATGCAACTTCTGCGACAACAACACCTTCACGTTCAAAATTACGTTTTAGATTTCCACCATCTTTTGTCATTGCTTCTAGGCGGTTAATGATTCTAACCAAATGTGATTCCATTTTGATTCTCCTCCATTTCTTATCGTTTCTATTTTACCATAAACAAGAGGTAGTTGACTAGAAAAAAACTGTGATTTCTCTCTATTTCTCTATTCTATCAAGTTAATTGTTAAAATTAGAGAAAAAATATTGCATTTTAATTCAATTTGTGTTATAATCATACAATATAATACATAGAAAGTTGATTAAATATGAATTTTTCTTTTTTACCAAAGTATTTACCATATTTTAACTATGGTGCTCTGATTACCGTATTGATTTCCATCCTTGTTGTCTGCTTAGGGACCATTATAGGTGTGTTACTGGCCTTTGCCCAACGTTCACGCTTTAAACCGCTCGTTTGGTTTGCAAATGTGTATGTTTGGATTTTCCGTGGTACTCCAATGATGGTTCAGATTATGATTGCCTTTGCTCTTATGCATATCAATGCTCCGACTATCCAAGTGGGAATTTTAGGAGTTGATCTTTCTCGTTTGATTCCTGGTATTCTGATTATTTCTATGAATAGTGGTGCTTACGTTTCAGAAACTGTTCGTGCGGGGATCAATGCGGTTCCTAAAGGGCAGTTAGAGGCCGCTTACTCTCTTGGTATTCGTCCGAAAAATGCCATGCGTTATGTCATTTTGCCACAAGCTATCAAGAATATTCTTCCAGCTCTGGGAAATGAATTTATCACCATTATCAAGGATAGTTCCCTCTTGTCTGCGATTGGGGTGATGGAGTTGTGGAATGGTGCAACGACAGTAGCGACAACAACTTATTTACCGTTGACTCCCCTTTTATTTGCAGCCTTTTACTATTTGATTATGACCTCTGTTTTGACAGTGGCGTTGAAAGCATTTGAAAAACATATTGGACAAGGAGATAAGAAATAATGACAGAAACCTTGATTAAAATTGAAGAACTACATAAGTCTTTTGGGAAAAATGAAGTTTTAAAAGGCATCAACCTTGAGATTAAACGAGGAGAAGTTGTGGTCATTATCGGTCCGTCAGGGAGCGGGAAATCAACTCTCCTTCGTTCGATGAATCTCCTTGAAGAAGCAAGTAAAGGTAAGGTTATCTTTGAAGGAGTCGATATCACAGATAAGAAAAATGACCTTTTTGCCATGCGTGAAAAGATGGGTATGGTATTCCAACAATTCAACCTCTTTCCCAATATGACAGTGATGGAAAATATCACTTTGTCCCCAATTAAAACCAAAGGTGAAAGCAAGGAAGTTGCAGAGAAAAGAGCACAGGAACTGTTAGAAAAAGTTGGCTTGCCAGATAAGGCGATGGCTTATCCTCAGAGTTTATCAGGTGGTCAGCAACAACGGATTGCCATTGCACGTGGACTTGCTATGGAACCAGATGTTTTGCTCTTTGATGAGCCGACTTCAGCCCTAGACCCTGAGATGGTTGGTGAGGTTCTAGCTGTTATGCAAGACCTTGCCAAGTCAGGGATGACTATGGTGATTGTGACGCATGAAATGGGCTTTGCGCGTGAGGTAGCAGACCGTGTCATCTTTATGGCGGATGGAGTTGTTGTCGAAGATGGAACGCCTGAGGAGATTTTCGATCAAACAAAAGAACAACGGACCAAGGGATTTTTGAGTAAGGTTTTGTAATACCTCGTTTTTAGAAGAAATGGAGTAGGCATCATGGCTTCCAGTAAAGAATATTTAGATTTTATTCTCGAACAGCTATCAGAGCTAGAGGAGATGAGTTATCGTCCAATGATGGGAGAGTATATCCTTTATTATCGTGGAAAGATTATTGGAGGAATCTACGATAATCGTCTGTTACTGAAGCCTGTGAAGGTGGTCTTGGATCAACTGGGACAGACTAGGTTTGAACGTCCTTATGAAGGAGCTAAGGAGATGATTTTGATAGAAGACATTGAAGATAAGTCATGTCTAATCAGATTAATCAAGGAGATGTATGAAGTCTTACCGGCTCCAAAAGTCAAAAAGAAAGCATGACAAATTTACCTAGTATCAATAGGCACTAAAAGCTCGACAAGAGCTTTTTCTTATAGTTTCAAACTATAAGGTCTATTAGTCAGGAAGTGTTAGAATGCAGAACGATTTTTTGTTATAATAGAGAATATTTGTTAGAAAAGAGAATATCCATGACACAGATTATTGATGGGAAGGCTCTAGCAGCCAAGTTACAAGAACAGTTGGCTGAAAAAACGGCTAAACTAAAAGAAGAGACAGGCTTGATGCCTGGCTTAGTCGTTATTTTAGTCGGAGAAAATCCAGCTAGCCAAGTCTACGTCCGTAACAAGGAACGTTCAGCCCGGGCTGCTGGTTTCCGTAGTGAAGTAGTGCGAGTTCCAGAGACCATTACCCAAGCGGAATTGTTAGACTTGATTTCCAAATACAATCAAGATCCAGCTTGGCATGGGATTTTAGTCCAGTTACCTTTGCCAAAACATATTGACGAAGAGGCAGTTTTATTAGCCATTGACCCCGAAAAAGACGTGGATGGTTTCCATCCCCTAAACATGGGTCGCCTCTGGTCTGGTCATCCAGTTATGATTCCTTCAACACCTGCAGGAATTATGGAGATGTTTCATGAGTATGGGATTGACTTGGAAGGTAAAAATGCGGTTGTCATCGGTCGTTCAAATATTGTTGGAAAACCCATGGCTCAGCTTCTTTTGGCTAAAAATGCGACTGTGACCTTGACCCACTCACGCACCCATCATCTTGCCAAGGTGGCTGCTAAAGCAGATATTCTGGTGGTTGCTATCGGTCGCGCTAAGTTTGTGACTGCTGATTTTGTCAAACCAGGAGCGGTTGTCATTGACGTTGGGATGAACCGAGATGAAAATGGCAAGCTTTGTGGAGATGTTGACTATGATGCCGTTGCACCACTTGCTAGTCACATCACTCCTGTACCTGGTGGAGTTGGTCCTATGACGATTACTATGCTAATGGAGCAAACCTATCAGGCAGCGCTTCGAACACTGAACGAGGACTAGGAAGATGAAATTCGTATTTGACCTAGATGGAACGCTATCTTTTGACTACATGACCATAGATGAGGAGATTCAGCAGGTTCTTTTAAAGGCTGAAGATTATGGGCATGAGCTTGTGTTTGCCTCAGCTCGCTCTTATCGGGATTGTTTGGGCTTGTTGGGTCCTGTACTCAGTCAGCGTTTGGTTATAGGTTTGAATGGTGGCGTAGCCTATTATCTGGGGAAAGCTATCTATGAAAGAAATCTCGATGCTAGAGTTTATCAGGCGCTAGTGGATTATTGCCAGACCTACAATCTCCCTTTCTTTGTGGACGATTGCTTTGACTATAGTGGTCAGATCGTGGAGAAGATTCCATTCATCTCCAGCGTGGATCCCCTAAGGGTAGCTCGTCATCAGAAACTTGAGGACTTGGGTACTCCGATTAAGGTAGTCGTTTATATGGGTGACCATGAGGAGTTGCTTGATGATCTGCTTAGTCAGTTAGAAAGACTAGGACAGGCTCATCTGTCTTATCATGCGCATGAAAAGTGCCTTTATGTTAATCCCTTGGATACTCATAAGGCGACAACTGTTGAAAAGTTATGCGGGGAGAACTTCATCGCTTTTGGAAATGACCAAAACGATATTGAACTATTTAAAACGTCTCTCTATTCTGTCCAGATAGGAGATTTTGCTGGCCTTACTCCATATGCAGATGACACGTTAGAGCTAAAAGGGGAACCTTCTCCAGCAGTGGCAGCTAAAATCTTACAGACCTTTGCGGAATTTAAGGGAAAATAGATAAAAGGAGGTCTGAACCTCCTTTTGTAGTATAATAGAGTGAGAGGGAAAAAACGATGAAAGTGATTGATCAAGCTTTACTAGAAAAAGTCATTATTGAACGTTCTCGTCACAGCCATAAGGGAGATTACGGGCGTTTGCTATTGCTGGGAGGGATCTATCCTTATGGGGGAGCTATCATCATGTCAGCCATTGCAACTGTCAAAAGTGGTGCAGGATTGGTGACCGTTGGAACAGATAGGGAAAATATCCTTGCTCTACACAGTCATTTACCTGAGGCCATGGCATTTTCTCTTCAAGACCAGCAATTGTTAAAAGAGCAGTTGGAAAAGGCAGAAGTTGTCTTGTTAGGTCCGGGTTTGCGAGAGGATGCATTTGGAGAAGAACTCGTAAAACGAGTCTTTGACAGCCTTAGAAAAGACCAGATTTTGATTGCAGATGGCGGCGCTTTGGGCATCTTAGCAAAAGCTCATTTTCCATTCCCATCTAGTCAGCTCATCCTAACTCCCCACCAAAAGGAATGGGAAAGACTGTCAGGTATAGCTCTTGAACATCAAAATACAGAGACGACTGCTAGGGCTCTTTCTTCTTTTCCTCAAGGAACAATTCTAGTTGAGAAAGGTCCAGCGACTCGTATCTGGCAAGCTGGCAAACCTGAATACTATCAACTGGAGGTTGGAGGCCCCTATCAAGCAACTGGTGGGATGGGAGATACTCTGGCTGGGATGATTGCAGGTTTTGCAGGTCAGTTTCACCAAGTAAGCCTCTATGAGAGAGTGGTGGTAGCGACTCATCTGCACTCAGCCATTGCCCAAGAACTAGCTCAAGAACACTATCTTGTCTTGCCAACAGAAATTAGCAAGGCTCTTCCGAAAACAATGAAAAAAATATCTCAAAAAGGCAGCTAATACCTTGGTTGCCTTTTTATGTTGATGTAGCTTTGTTAATAAGGTTTTCAAATTCCTCAGAATCAGGAATCAACTGCTGAACTTGCGAGAAATACTAACTTTTAAGGTCTTGATTTTTAATCGAACTCGAAAGTGAAGCAAGATTGTTATCAAAGTTAAGGGGTGTCAAATCATGCTTTTTTTGATATAATTTTTAATGATGAATGCGAGAAATGATCGGTATGTGGTCGTTGATTTAGAGGCGACCAGCACCGGAAGCAAGGCAAAAATTATTCAAGTAGGCATTGTGGTGATTGAGAATGGCGAGATCATCGATCAGTATGCGACTGATGTCAATCCTCACGAACCCTTGGATTCTCATATCAAAGAATTAACAGGTCTGACCGATCAACGCTTGGCTGCGGCACCAGAGTTTTCTCAGGTGGCTGGAAAAATTTTTGAATTGGTTAAGGACGGTATTTTTGTTGCGCACAATGTACAGTTTGATGCTAACCTTCTTTTTTGAAGGATATGAATTGCGCACACCGCGGGTGGATACTGTTGAGTTAGCCCAAGTTTTATATCCTCAGTTTGAAAAATACAATCTAGGTATCCTTTGTCAAGAGTTGGGCATTGAACTGGAACAGGCCCATACTGCCCTGTCAGATGCACAGGCAACAGCTGAACTCTTGCTTTACATGCGTCAAAAACTTTTTGAGTTACCAAAAGGGCTCTTAGAAAGCTTGTTAGACCTTGCAGATAACCTTCTCTATGAAAGCTATCTGGTGATTGAGGAGGTCTATCAGCAACAATCTCTCCTGTCCTCTCCGGAATTGATAGAACTACATGGGCTTTTCCTAAGAAAGAAAAGTCAAGCCTTAGTCCCACGCAAATTATCCAAAGATTTTGCTAAAAACATTTCCTTATTGGGGCTGGAGGAGCGTCCACAACAGCTGGATTTTGCGGAGAAGATTGAGCACTTATTAGAAGAATACCAGACTTCCTTTATCCAAGCTCAAACGGGACTTGGCAAGACTTATGGTTATCTCCTCCCAGCTTTGAACTCGGAGAGTGAATCTGGAATTTTAGTGAGCGTTCCGACCAAAATTCTTCAAAATCAGATCATGCAAGAAGAAGGTCAGCGTTTAAAAGAGGTTTTCCATCTGGAAATCCATAGTCTCAAGGGGCCTCAAAATTATTTAAAACTGGATGCCTTTCACAGAGTTCTCCATCGATCTGAGTCCAATCGCCTTTTCACACGCTTTAAAATGCAACTGCTCATCTGGCTTACGGAGACAGAGACTGGTGATTTGGACGAAATCGGGCAACTTTATCGCTATCAGCATTTTCTGCCAGAACTAGTCCACGATGGCAAGCTTTCAAAGAAAAGTTTATTTGCTACAGAGGATTTTTGGAAACGAGGGCAGGAAAAGGCCAAGACTAGTCGCGTCCTCTTGACCAATCATGCCTATCTGGTCACTCGTTTGGAAGACAATCCAGAGTTTGTCGACAACCGTTTGGTAATCTTGGATGAAGCTCAAAAAATGCTGTTAGCTCTTGAAAATCTAGCCCAACAGGCTTATCGCCTTGAG
>OJYN01000248.1_pt1 | contig 16766 bp, 19 predicted proteins | sample 1611671 | NCBI WGS metagenome assembly OJYN01 (sample SAMN04436759, study PRJEB24849) | human gut metagenome | biome: human gut; feature: NICU; material: stool | host: Homo sapiens | place: USA: Saint Louis, MO | collected 2011-02-25 | reverse complement strand
AAAACTCCTTTTTCCTATTATACCATAAAATCGTCCTTCTCTTTTCTTTCATAATTATTCAATTATTATTCCTATTTTCAAAATATCACTTGCCTCTATAGCATATTTATACTATAATTATAAACAATACATTTTGAAGGAGACTGCTATGAAACGAATCATTAGAGCCTGGACCAAGGCAAGCCTCATCAAACGAATCCTTATTGGAATGATTTTTGGAGCGACATTGGGGATGCTCTTTCCAAACCTTACAGGAATTGGTCTGCTTGGAGATCTCTTTGTAGGCGGACTGAAAGCCATCGCTCCTATTCTAGTTTTTGCTCTTGTTGCCAATGCCCTTTCCCAGCACCAAAAGGGACAAAACACCAATATGAAGACGGTTATTTTCCTATACTTGCTCGGAACCTTTGCTGCTGCCTTGATGGCCGTTCTAGCTAGTTTCTTACTGCCTGTTCAAATCACCCTGACCAGTGCGAATACAGAAGTTGCTGCTCCTGACGGCATCGGTCAAGTCCTCAGCAACCTCTTGCTCAAACTGGTGGACAATCCCTTGAATGCCATTGTTGAAGCCAATTATATCGGAATTCTCTCTTGGGCAGTCGTCTTTGGTCTGGCTATGAGAGAGGCAAGTAAACATAGTAAAGAATTGCTGAAAACCATGGCGGATGTCACCTCTAAAATCGTGGAATGGATTATCAACCTAGCTCCCTTTGGAATTTTAGGCTTGGTGTTCAAGACCATCTCTGACAAGGGCATTGCCAGTCTAGCCAACTATGGGATGCTGCTGGGACTCTTGATTGCTACCATGGCTTTTGTAGCTCTCATCGTCAACCCGCTCATCGCCTTTCTCTTTATGAGAAAAAATCCCTATCCCCTTGTTTTGAAATGCCTACGTGTCAGTGGAATTACAGCCTTCTTCACTCGTAGCTCTGCCGCCAATATCCCTGTCAATATGAAACTCTGCCAAGACTTGGGACTGAATCCTGACACCTACTCTGTCTCCATCCCGCTTGGTTCAACCATCAATATGGCTGGTGCTGCCGTTACCATAAATGTCCTGACCCTGGCTGCTGTCAATACACTCGGAATCTCGGTAGACTTTGGGACAGCATTTGTGCTCAGTGTCGTGGCTGCCATTTCTGCCTGCGGTGCTTCCGGGATTGCTGGAGGATCCCTTCTCCTCATTCCTGTCGCTTGTAGCCTCTTTGGGATTTCCAACGACTTGGCTATGCAGGTTGTCGGAGTCGGATTTGTGATTGGAGTCGTGCAAGACTCCTGCGAAACAGCCCTAAACTCTTCAACAGATGTCTTCTTTACAGCGGTTGCCGAGTATGCTACAAACCGAAAACTTCGCCCCTAGTCTCTGACTCCTCATTAAACACTCGATTCTATTAGTTTAGGAAATTTTCATGTCCCTCACTCAACGTACAACAAAACTGATCTTAGCGACCTGTCTCGCTTGTTTTCTCGCTTATTTTTTAGATTTATCATCAGCAGTTTCAGCTGGAATTATCGCCCTCTTAAGCCTATCTGACACACGCAGAAGCACGCTGAAGTTGGCTCGTAACCGCCTCTTTTCCATGATCCTAGCGCTCGCTATCGGTGTTCTAGCCTTTCAGCTGACGGGCTTTCACATCTGGAGCCTGGGCCTTTATCTGGCTCTCTATGTCCCTCTTGCTTACAAAATGGGTTGGGAAATCGGCATCACACCTAGCAGTGTCTTGGTCGGTCATCTCTTGGTACAGGAGTCTACTTCCCCAGAGCTCTTGCTTAATGAAGTACTCCTCTTTCTCATCGGGACAAGCTTCGCCCTATTAGTCAACCTTTACATGCCTTCTCGTGAGAAAGCTATCCAAAGTTACCACCTTCAGGTCGAAGAAAAGTTAAAAGACATCCTGCTTCGCTTTAAATACTATCTGTCAAGAGGAGACGGGCGCAATCAAGCCCAACTCGTTGACCAATTAGACAACCTCCTCGATGAAGCTCTCAAGCTGGTTTATTTGGATCACTCGGATCATCTCTTTCACCAGACGGACTACCACATCCACTACTTTGAGATGAGACAACGACAAAGTCGTATCCTGCGAAATATGGCCCAGCAGATCAATACCTGTCATCTGGCCGCAAGTGAGAGTTTGATCTTGGCCCAGCTCTTTTCAAAGATTGCTGCCCAGCTAAGTCAGACCAATCCTGCTCATGACCTACTTGATGACATCGAACGCTATCTGCAAGTCTTCCGCAACCGGAGTCTCCCTAAAACACGTGAGGAGTTTGAAACCCGTGCTACCCTCCTGCAGCTACTACGCGAAGCCGAAACCTTTATCCAGGTCAAGGTTGATTTTTATCAGAAATATGGAAACTAGAACGCAAAGAACCTCAGAGGACTTCCTCTGAGGTTCTTTTGTTTTGCATTTGGAGGAAAATTGTTTGACCATTCCCCTTAGAATCATCAAAACAGGGATATCTTCTGTAGAACCTAAATCTCTATCAAGACTAGCCATACCTAAAAATTCACAGACTGTTTCAACAGTTAGATTGACTTTCATAACAATCCAACAAGCTAGAAGACTTTATATTGTCCACCCGCATATCCGCAAGGAATGTAGCCTGCTTGATATAAGGCATACAAATCATCGAAAAATCTTGACTCAACTTGGGGCACCTCTTTTTTGATGGTCAAGTAGATAGCCAAGCCGATGATATCAAATAGAATCTGATCTTTCATGGATGCTACTAGTTTACCTTCCCCGATCAGGTTATCTAATCGTGCTTCAATTTCAGGAATTATTTCCTCTTTTGCATTATTTGCCAGTGAATTCCAGTGTTTATAAATGTCACTCTGGTTTTTAAAAAGATACACACTAAAATCACCATCTTTTTCTAACACAAAATTCTCCCATTTTAAACTATTAATATTCTTCTCTGCTTCTTGCAGTTTCTTTATCTGTTTGATGGGAACAGTCGTTTCTCTGCTTCCATTTAAAAAAGGAATCGAGATTAAACTTTTAATAACATCATCATTTATTTTCATAAATAACCTCTATTTTATATAGGAAAACCAATTTCCTCACATTGTCTCTTCCTGCAACTGTCCACTTTTTACCAGCTTTTTATAGTATCGTTTGCTGTACCATTCTCGGTCTGATATCTTTAAATAAGCCTTATACTCTTCTGGGTATTTGTGGATATAGTAGGCTTGAAAGATATGGACATTGATCATAAAGGCGATAAAATGAGCTCCAATGACAAACCAAACTGGCAAAAACAAACCCAAAATATAGAAATACCACTGAAGGGGGATTTGATATAGCAGATGATAGACCAGCGACACTGGAAAGAGAACTGCCGTGGTTCCAGTGAGAATCCTGACTAGCTGCTTAAGGATTGACTTTTCCTCTTGATCATTTAGTCTGCGATTGAGATTCTGGATGCTATTGAGGATAATCCAGAGAAAGAGGGCTATGCCTATCCCAAGCTCAAGCCAGAAACCCAGGCATGTATAGGCATCATAGGCCACTGCACTGGCAAAGTACAGTCCTGATATGAAAGCGCAAATGGACATGGTGAAATAGAAAGGAAAGTAGGTCCAAAGCTGGCTAGTCAAACGTTTTTTGGGCCAAAAAACAAGCACCATTCCTAGATAGGATATCGCATATACCGTCAGATTAAAGGGCTTAAGAAAGCTACTCATGTTATGAATCAGCAATCCTGCTTCCAGGGAAATGACCTTAACATCACTATCTACACCTATAAACTCTGGTATCCCGATTAATACGCCATAGATCAGAATCCCTGAAAAGCAAAATCCAAGAATAATCACTGTAAAGAGGCGGTTGATGATACCCATATGAATGGGGTTGGGCATACCTGCGGTCAGAGCAAAATCCCCCTGGGTCACAATGCGCTTACTTCTTTCAAAGTCGGCACCGAAAATACGGATGTCTTTCATTTTTTATCTCCAAATTTCATCTGGCAGAATGCCGTATATTCTTGAGAATCTTCCATTTGAGGAGGCCATCACATAGCAACTATCGTAGCAACTACTCCTCGCTTCGTTCAAGATACAGCACTCACTTTCTGGGATTTGACTGTTCCCTAACACCTAGTTACACGTTTCGTTCTCCGGTTCTTTCTTGAACAAGATTTTCCCTTGGCTATATAGCTTCATAATCTTCACAAAACGAACGGGATTGTTTTGGTTATAAAACAGAAAGAGCGCAAAGAACATTATACCTGCTCCCCAAAAATCATAGCCTCGTTCGATCGGTTGCCCAAATTTTTGAGTGCAGTCGTAAAAAACATACAAAAGATAGATAACAAAGGCAAGTATGATGTAACGAGTGATTCGATAGATCGTAGCAGATGCCTCAGCTGGATCAAAGTGTTCGTCCCTCACCATCAAATTATGTGACACTGCGTAGTAAAACACCTTCTCCGTTGTTGGCTGAGCCTTGCGCACATTTTTATAAAGTCCTCGCTCAAGAATAGCGGTAAACAATAGAAACTCAGCCAGCCACAATAGTAAAACATAGCTCAAACTGATCCAGTTATAGACACCAATATCCAAGGCTGAAAGGAGGCCATAGAGACCAGATCCACCTGCCATCAGAAAAATAACCATTTCAGGAATGTAAGCATTGGTCTTATAAGCACCTTCCGTATTGAGCAAGACACTCTTTGGAGCAGCCAAGGCCTCCCCAGTCTTTTGGTCATAGTAAACCGCCTGACCATCGCATTCTCCGATAAAAACCCGACGACGTCTCAGAAAAAACATACTCTACCTCTTTCTATCTCACTCTTTCAAAAACGGATCCTAATCCTTTTGCACTTCCTTGATGACAAATTCTTCATCCGTCCCCATACTCACTTCCAGATAGACATCTGGATTGTCGTCTGCTCGACAGATGAGGCTGAGTTTTCTAGCATAAAAGCGGTCCAGGATATCAAATATTCTGGGTAAATTGTTTTGGTTATAAAGAACAAATGTCAAGCCTAATAAAAGTCCTGTTAGGACAATCTTGACAATCTCTCCTCCGATGGGAGTGCCCAACCTCTCTTGGTAATTCCAAATAAAATTATAGGCGTAGAAAAATCCAACCAAGGGAACTAGAGAAAGCAATGCTCTTATCCAGCGAGTAGCATTGCGACTATCTTTTTCACTCATCTCCGCCTCAGCTTCCTTTGTTTCCTCTGACTTTTCCATAAGCGCCAGACAGATAGTTTTAGTAGTCACCTGAGCCCTGTTGACATTTCGATACAAGGCGCGTTCAACAAGGATAGTGATGAAAGCAAACTGCCCTAGCCAAATGAGAAGAACACTCCAGAAGGTAGACATGGTATAGGTTCCTTGTATAAACAAGCGGAAGAAGGAAATCAACCCACTACCACTTGATAACAAGAGGACTACCATTAGGGGGATATGGCGATTCATCTTGCTAGACTTTTCTGTATCCAAGAGCTTGCTCTTTGGTGCCTCCAAAAGTTCGTGGGTTTTGCGATCATAATAAATCGCCTTGTCATAGTATTGGTTAAAAAATATCCGACGTCTTCCTAAAAACATCTCTTTCTCTTTCTAGTTTCTTTCAAGAAAAGGTGCACATTTCTGACCTTCCCCTTTTGACTTGCATAAAAACAGTCTCTCATCCCATAGATAAACTGTCCTACTAGTATACCATAAACCCCATGGACTAGCGTTTGGAAAACAATAAAAGACCACCGTGAAGGTGGCCGTTTATCAGTTTAAACAAAAAATCCACGAATCAATAATATTCGTGGATTTTTCCTAGTGAAGCGTTTAGGTAAGCCGATTTTACACTACGACACGGAGTTTGGCAAATCGATTCTATTTGCCAAACGTAGTTAGTAAGGCAGTTAGCTAGTTCGCCAAATAGCGACTAGCGTCCAACAATTAGGAACTTTAGTTCCAATTGTTAGTGCTGAGTTACATTTTTTCCTCCAACTCTACGTCTGGATACTTGTCTGCAAACCAGCGGAGGGCAAAGTCATTTTCAAAGAGGAAGACTGGTTGATCGAAACGGTCTTTGGCCAAGATATTGCGGCTTGAGGACATGCGCTCATCCAAGTCCTCAGGCTTGATCCAGCGAACGGTCTTTTTACCCATTGGGCTCATGACTACTTCCGCATTATATTCGCCTTCCATGCGGTGCTTAAAGACTTCAAACTGGAGTTGTCCAACAGCTCCTAGCATGTACTCACCAGTTTGGTAATTCTTGTAAAGCTGAATGGCTCCTTCTTGCACCAATTGCTCAATCCCCTTGTGGAAGGATTTTTGTTTCATAACGTTCTTAGCAGAAACTTTCATGAAAATCTCAGGTGTAAAGGTTGGAAGGGGTTCAAATTCAAACTTGTTTTTTCCAACCGTCAAGGTGTCTCCAACCTGATAAGTACCGGTATCGTAAACCCCGATGATATCACCTGCCACGGCATTGGTTACATTTTCACGACTTTCAGCCATAAACTGAGTGACATTAGAAAGCTTGGCAGTCTTCCCAGTACGAGGCAGATTGACACTCATCCCTCGCTCAAACTCACCTGATACGATACGAACAAAGGCGATACGGTCCCGGTGACGAGGGTCCATGTTAGCTTGAATTTTAAAGACAAATCCTGAGAAATCCTTGTCATAAGGATCCACAATTGCGCCATCTGTTTTCTTGTGGCCATGTGGTTCTGGAGCAAACTTAAGGAAGGTCTCAAGGAAGGTCTGCACCCCAAAGTTAGTGAGGGCTGAACCAAAGAAGACCGGAGTCAGTTCTCCTGCAAGAATAGCTTCTTCTGAAAATTCATTTCCTGCTTCTTGCAACAGCTCGATATCGTCCTTAACCTGAGCGTAGAAAGGATTACTTCCAAAGAGCTTATCCCCTTCTTCCAGACTGGCAAAACGCTCATCCCCTTTATAGAGCTCCAAGCGTTGGTTATAAAGGTCATACAAGCCTTCAAAGGCTTTCCCCATCCCGATTGGCCAGTTCATAGGATAGCTCGCAATACCTAGGACTTCTTCTAGTTCTTGCAAGAGGTCCAGTGGCTCACGACCGTCACGGTCCAGCTTGTTCATAAAGGTAAAGACTGGAATGCCACGGTGCTTCACAACCTCAAACAATTTCTTGGTTTGGGCCTCGATACCCTTGGCAGAGTCCACGACCATGACCGCAGCATCCACCGCCATCAAGGTACGATAGGTATCTTCTGAGAAGTCCTCGTGTCCTGGTGTGTCGAGAATGTTCACGCGCTTGCCATCGTAGTCAAACTGCATCACAGATGAAGTGACCGAAATCCCACGTTGTTTCTCGATATCCATCCAGTCAGACTTGGCAAAAGTCCCTGTTTTCTTCCCTTTTACAGTACCAGCCTCACGAATCTCGCCCCCAAAGTAGAGCAATTGTTCAGTGATAGTTGTTTTACCCGCGTCCGGGTGAGAGATGATAGCAAAGGTACGGCGTTTCTTGATTTCTTCTTGAATAGTCATAAGTTCTCTTTCTTTGATTTTCTATTTTTAGTTGTTTCAGTAGCTAAGAATGATTTTTACATTGGATTTTACTATTCCTTTCAACTCTCCATTATATCGGATTTTGGGGAGTTTTTCAATTGCTCATCTGATGAAAAGGTAAGCTAGAGTACAGATTGCGCCTGATTTCTCTTTTGCCACCGTTTCTTGAACAAGATATCAAAAAGAACCAGAGCTAGCGAAAGGATGACGGACACAAGAAGGTATTTTAGCCACAAGGGAGCATCCGGAATAAAAGGTGTCTTGTTTAACAAACCATAATTTCCACCCGTCACCTGATTAACCCCAACTAGAAAGAGATTGAGGATAAAGGTATAGGCTACAATCATATATTTCTTGAGTAAGGTCTTATCATAGTGATTCATCAAGTAAATCAAGGAATTCACTAGAAGGGCATAGTGCCCAATCAAAAATGAAAAACTGGTGATATGGGGGAAATCATAGGGGTCAAAAACGGGGTAAACCAAGGCAAAGACCGCTCCACTTGCTCCTAAGAGGGCAAAATATTGCTTGCTCCGCCATTTATCTGGCAAGAAAACCACCGCAAACATAGCCAAACGGCAATGGTAAAATGGAAGGCTATTAGAAAATGGAATCCCAAAGCCAACATACCAGCTATATAGGGCTAGCAACTGGAGAATCTGAATCCCCTTAAACAAGCGAACAAATTTCGGATTTTTGTGATAAGCAAGTGCTCCATAAATACAAAGCACTAATAGGAGCATCATAATCCCATACCAAAAGAGCGAAATGGGAGGAGGAACCGTTTGAGATCTAGTGATAAATTGATGGAACATATTTCTATCCTAACTCTTATTTTTTCTATTCTCTAGTTTAACCATTATAGCGAATTAAAAGCGATTTTTCAATTTCTATTTCTTTTCAGTTTGGCTCCCTTATTTATAGGAAAATATGGTAAAATAGAACAGACTAAAAATCATCATTTCACGAAAGGATGCAAGATGAAAATTACGCAAGAAGAGGTAACACACGTTGCCAATCTTTCAAAATTAAAATTCTCTGAAGAAGAAACTGCTGCCTTTGCGACCACCCTGTCTAAGATTGTAGATATGGTTGAGTTGCTGGGCGAAGTCGACACAACTGGTGTCGCACCTACTACGACCATGGCTGACCGTAAGACCGTACTCCGCCCTGATGTGGCCGAAGAAGGAACTGACCGTGATCGCTTGTTTAAAAACGTACCTGAAAAAGACAACTACTATATCAAGGTACCAGCTATCCTAGACGATGGAGGAGATGCCTAATGACTTTTAATCATAAAACCATTGAAGAGTTACACAATCTCCTTGTTTCTAAGGAAATTTCAGCAACTGAATTGACCCAAGCAACGCTTGAAGATATCAAGTCTCGCGAGACAGCTATCAACGCTTTTGTCACTATCGCTGAGGAGCAGGCTCTTGCGCAAGCTAAGGCTATTGATGAAGCTGGAATTGACGCGGATAATGTCCTTTCAGGAATTCCGCTTGCTGTCAAAGATAATATCTCTACCGACGGTATCCTCACAACTGCAGCCTCAAAAATGCTCTACAACTACGAGCCTATCTTTGATGCAACAGCCGTTGCCAATGCCAAAGCTAAGGGTATGATTGTTGTCGGAAAAACCAACATGGACGAATTTGCCATGGGTGGTTCAGGTGAAACTTCTCACTACGGTGCCACTAAAAATGCTTGGGACCACAGCAAGGTTCCTGGTGGTTCATCAAGTGGTTCTGCTGCAGCTGTAGCGTCAGGGCAAGTCCGCTTGTCACTCGGTTCTGATACTGGTGGTTCCATCCGCCAACCTGCCGCCTTCAACGGGATTGTTGGTCTCAAACCAACCTACGGAACGGTTTCTCGTTTCGGTCTCATTGCCTTTGGTAGCTCGCTAGACCAAATCGGACCTTTCGCACCAACTGTTAAGGAAAATGCCCTCTTGCTCAACGCTATTGCCAGCGAAGATGCCAAAGACTCGACTTCTGCTCCTGTCCGCATTGCCGACTTTACTTCAAAAATTGGGCAAGACATCAAGGGCATGAAAATTGCTTTGCCTAAGGAATACCTTGGTGAAGGAATTGACCCAGAAGTTAAAGAAACCATCCTCAACGCAGCCAAACACTTTGAGAAACTTGGCGCTATCGTCGAAGAAGTTAGCCTTCCTCACTCTAAATACGGTGTGGCAGTCTACTACATCATTGCTTCATCAGAAGCTTCATCAAACTTGCAACGCTTTGACGGTATCCGTTATGGCTACCGTGCAGAAGATGCAAGTAACCTTGATGAAATCTATGTAAACAGCCGTAGCCAAGGTTTTGGTGATGAGGTCAAACGTCGTATCATGCTTGGTACTTTCAGCCTTTCATCAGGTTACTACGATGCCTACTACAAGAAGGCTGGACAAGTTCGCACCCTTATCATCCAAGATTTCGAAAAAGTCTTTGCGGATTATGACTTGATTTTGGGACCAACTGCTCCTAGCGTTGCCTACGACTTGGATTCACTCAACCACGATCCAGTTGCTATGTACTTAGCTGACCTCTTGACAATTCCTGTCAACTTGGCTGGTCTACCAGGTATTTCGATTCCTGCTGGATTTGTCCAAGGTCTACCTGTCGGTCTGCAATTGATTGGTCCTAAGTATTCAGAAGAAACTATCTACCAAGCTGCTGCTGCCTTTGAAGCAACAACAGACTACCACAAACAACAACCCGTGATTTTTGGAGGTGATAACTAATGAACTTTGAAACAGTCATTGGACTTGAAGTCCACGTAGAGCTTAACACCAATTCAAAAATCTTCTCACCTACATCTGCCCACTTTGGAAATGACCAAAACGCCAACACTAACGTGATTGACTGGTCTTTCCCAGGAGTTCTGCCAGTTCTCAATAAAGGGGTTGTTGATGCTGGTATCAAGGCTGCTCTTGCCCTCAACATGGACATCCACAAGCACATGCACTTTGACCGCAAGAACTACTTCTATCCTGACAATCCAAAAGCCTATCAAATTTCTCAGTTTGATGAGCCAATCGGTTATAACGGCTGGATTGAAGTCGAACTAGAAGATGGTACAACTAAAAAAATTGGTATCGAACGTGCTCACCTAGAAGAAGACGCTGGTAAAAACACCCACGGTACAGATGGCTACTCCTATGTTGACCTCAACCGCCAAGGGGTGCCATTGATTGAGATTGTATCTGAGGCTGACATGCGTTCGCCAGAAGAAGCCTATGCTTATCTGACTGCCCTCAAGGAAGTTATCCAGTACGCTGGCATTTCTGACGTTAAGATGGAAGAAGGTTCTATGCGTGTGGATGCCAACATTTCTCTTCGCCCTTATGGTCAAGAGAAATTCGGTACCAAGACTGAGTTGAAAAACTTGAATTCCTTCTCAAACGTTCGTAAGGGTCTTGAATACGAAGTCCAACGTCAAGCTGAAATCCTTCGCTCAGGTGGTCAAATTCGCCAAGAAACACGCCGTTACGATGAAGCCAACAAAGCAACCATCCTCATGCGTGTTAAGGAAGGCGCTGCAGACTACCGCTACTTCCCAGAACCAGACCTCCCACTCTTTGAAATTTCAGACGAGTGGATTGAGGAAATGCATACTGAACTGCCAGAGTTTCCAAAGGAACGCCGTGCACGCTACGTTGCTGACCTTGGCTTGTCAGACTACGATGCTAGTCAGTTGACTGCAAATAAGGTCACTTCTGACTTCTTTGAAAAAGCTGTTGCACTCGGTGGCGATGCCAAACAAGTTTCTAACTGGCTCCAAGGTGAAGTTGCTCAGTTCTTGAACGCCGAAGGTAAAACACTGGAACAAATCGAATTGACACCAGAAAACTTAGTAGAAATGATTGCCATCATCGAAGACGGCACGATCTCTTCTAAGATTGCCAAGAAAGTCTTTGTCCACCTAGCTAAAAATGGTGGTGGCGCGCGTGAATACGTGGAAAAAGCAGGCTTGGTGCAAATCTCAGATCCAGATGTTCTGATTCCAATCATCCACCAAGTCTTTGCGGATAACGAAGCTGCCGTTGCCGACTTCAAGTCAGGCAAACGCAACGCAGACAAGGCCTTCACAGGATTCCTTATGAAGGCAACCAAAGGACAAGCCAACCCACAAGTTGCCCTTAAACTGCTTGCGCAGGAATTGGCCAAGTTGAAAGAAAGTGAGTAATTTACTCTTTAAACACTTTTTTCTACTTTTAAGACGAGAATGAGACAAGGAGAATAAATGAACAAATTTTTACGATTGCTATTTGTCTTAGTCATCATCGCTATGTTAGGCGCTTCTATACTACAAATTTTCTTTCCATCGTACATGGGAAGCCACTCCGGGTACGGAATATCTGCTGGTTGGCAACGAGAAATTGGAATATGGAATTTAGCTGTATTGATTATTATTCTCGCTATCAATATTAAATACGATTGGTTCTATCTACGAATCGCACTTCTTGCTCTCATTATTGGCGGAATTGGAATAGGAACAAATCACTTACTCAATTATATGGAGTATCACTCTCCTGTAAATGCTATCGGTGCTTTTGAAAATTACTTGCTAGCAATAGGGTGGATTGTGGGATGGCTCATCGAGCGCCATTCCATAAAGAAGCTAAATGCTAGTAAATAACGCCTAGTATATCTTAGATGATTTTTAAAGGTTATTAATAGTTTAATAATCATTCGAATTCAGAATTCTACCTTTTCAATCATATAGTTAGGAGACACATGAAAAAGTTTTATGCTCTTTTAATGACCTGTTTATTACTTGTTTTTCTATCCGTGCCTCAAATCGTTGATGCGGGTGTCGGACATTCCAGAAGTGGAGGGAGCAGCCGCAGTAGCTCCAGAAGTAGCAGCCGCTCAAGTGGAGGTGGAAGTCGTTCTGGTGGCTCATCCTACCACTACTACCGCTCTGGATATGGATCATCCTCTGACAGTTCTGCTAGCTCTCCCTATCTAGGATTTATGTTCATATTAGTCGGAGGAATCATACTAGTTGTTATCGTTAAATCCTTGCAGAATAAGTCTGGAGATTCGAGTTCAACCTACACTAGTAATGATTATCAGACGCTCCATCGTCGAGTTGAACATAACACACTGGCCATTAGTCGTGTGAAATACGGGGATCCAAACTTTGACGCGGAAGCCTTCACATCTTGGGTTAAGGAAGTCTACCTTAAATTGCAGGTTGCCTGGACTGAGAAAAATTGGAACTCTGTCCGCGCTTTGGAAAGTACCAGTCTCTACTCTCAACATAGCACCCAACTCGAAGACCATATTCGAGCTAAAACAACCAATGTTTTAGAGAAAGTTTGTATCGAAAATGTTCGCATCAAGGAGTTCATTGAAAATCCTGACGGAAACGATACCTTAGTGGTGATCCTGTCATCTACCTTGCGGGACTATGTCATTGACGATGAGACTCGCCGTGTCCTTGAAGGAGACCCTAAAAAAGATCTCTTCACCGTGTATCAATTAAACTTTATCCGTCAGCACGGTAGCCAAACGCAAGCAGTCAATCCAGACCAAGTTGTGAGCGACCACTGTCCAAACTGTGGCGCCCCATTGAAAATCTCTGCAGTTAGCGAGTGCGACTACTGTGGTGCCAATCTCTCTCGCAGTCCAAACCAATGGGTACTCGATACCTATGATGTTGTGGATGAAGACGAGCTTTATAATTAGGAGGAATTATGGGATTTATACGTGCAGCCTTATCAGCAGGCTTAAATAGTTTTAATGATAGTAAATTCAAGGAAGCCATTGTCCTTCCAGATAGTGTCTCTGGCGATGCTTTGGCCGTTAAGGGACAATTACTCACTAAAGACCCAGATGGACGTTCTCGTCACAGCAATCAAAATACTGGACTTTTGTCAGATGGCAGTGTGGTTATCGTTCCCCAAGGTTATACCGCTGTTTTGGTAAACAATGGTACCTTCCTTGGTGAAGTCCTCGAAGCTGGTAGCCACGAATGGCAAGCTGGTGATAACGCCTGGCTCCTTGAAAAAGGTGGTTTAAAAGGCACTTGGGAAAACTTTAAAAACCGTTTCTCTTTCGGTGGACAAGTCATCACCCAACAAGAAATCATCTTTATCCGCATGCAACCCATCGCGGGTAATAAGTTCGGCACACAAAATGCGGTCGAATATTTCAGTGAACGATACCAGCAACTGCTCAACATCCGTTTCTATGGCTTGTTTGATGTAAAAATAGCAGATCCAGTCCTCTTCTACGTGAGTTCTGTTAGCCGTCAAATTACTGACGGACAGCCATTTACTCTCCAGGATGTAGCTCAAGGAACGCTCCGTCAAAATATCGCACCGAAAATCGCGATTGCCATTGCCAAATATACCAACGAAAACAAGGTTGATATCTATAGCCTCAATGCCAATCAAGACACCTTTAACGAACTCGCTAAACAAGAGGTCAACAAGGTTTGGACAGGTCTCTACGGGATTGAAGCAACCAACATCTTGCTTGAAGACCTCAGCTACGATCAAGAAAGTCTTGATATCGTTCGCAAGCTTGATAGTGAACTCGTGGCAATGAAGTATAACACGATTGAAATCGAAGAACGTCGTGCTCGCAACGAAGCTCTTATTGCTGCAGCTGCCAATGAGGGGAATGGCAATGGGATGAACATGTTTATGGGCATGAATCTTGGCCAAACTCTCGGTGGTCAACTAAGCCAACAAGTCCAAAATCAAGCACCTGCTCAAAATGCTGGGCAAGCTACTAGCAAGAATTTTTACATCGAAGTCGATGGAAAATACGTCCTCGTTACTAAAGACGAAGATGGAAATATCGTACCAGTCAACTAATTAAGCTCCTTCTGACATTTGAGTAATGTTGTCTTTTATGGTACAATAAAGAGTAAATTATTTTATTAAAGAGGTAAAAACATGATTGAAGCAAGTAAATTAAAGGCTGGTATGACCTTTGAAACAGCTGACGGAAAATTGATCCGCGTTTTGGAAGCTAGCCACCACAAACCAGGTAAAGGAAACACAATCATGCGTATGAAATTGCGTGATGTCCGTACTGGTTCTACATTTGACACAAGCTACCGTCCAGAGGAAAAATTTGAACAAGCTATCATCGAGACTGTCCCAGCTCAATACTTGTACAAAATGGATGACACAGCCTACTTCATGAACACAGAAACTTACGACCAATACGAAATTCCTGTAGTCAACGTTGAAAACGAATTGCTTTACATCCTTGAAAACTCTGATGTGAAGATCCAATTCTACGGAACTGAAGTGATCGGTGTTACCGTTCCTACTACTGTCGAATTGACAGTTGCAGAAACTCAACCATCTATCAAAGGTGCTACTGTTACAGGTTCTGGTAAACCAGCAACGATGGAAACTGGACTTGTCGTAAACGTTCCAGACTTCATCGAAGCAGGACAAAAACTCGTTATCAACACTGCAGAAGGAACTTACGTTTCTCGTGCCTAATCTCTAGAAAGAGGTCATTCTATGGGAATTGAAGAACAACTTGGCGAAATCGTTATCGCCCCACGTGTACTTGAAAAAATCATTGCTATTGCTACTGCAAAAGTAGAGGGTGTACACTCTTTTTCAAACAAATCAGTGTCTGATACCCTTTCAAAACTTTCTCTCGGCCGTGGTGTTTATCTTAAAAACGTGGACGAAGAGCTCACAGCAGATATCTATCTCTACCTTGAGTACGGAGTAAAAGTTCCTAAGGTAGCTGTTGCTATCCAGAAAGCTGTTAAAGATGCCGTCCGCAATATGGCTGATGTAGAACTCGCTGCCATCAATATCCACGTTGCAGGTATCGTCCCAGATAAAACACCAAAACCAGAATTGAAAGATCTATTTGACGAGGACTTCCTCAATGACTAGTCCACTATTAGAATCTAGACGCCAACTCCGTAAATGCGCTTTTCAAGCTCTCATGAGTCTTGAGTTCGGTACGGATATCGAAACTGCTTGTCGTTTCGCCTATACTCATGATCGTGAAGATACTGATGTGCAACTTCCAGCCTTTTTGACAGAGCTAGTTTCTGGTGTTCAGGCTAAAAAGGAAGAACTAGACAAGCAAATCACACAGCATTTAAAAGCAGGTTGGACCATCGAGCGTTTAACACTCGTGGAGAGAAACCTCCTTCGCTTGGGAGTCTTTGAAATCACTTCATTTGACACCCCTCAGTTGGTTGCAGTTAACGAAGCTATTGAGCTTGCAAAGGACTTCTCAGATCAAAAATCTGCCCGTTTTATCAATGGACTGCTCAGCCAGTTTGTAACAGAAGAACAGTAAAAAGAAAAAGTGTTTGACAGCTATCAAACACTTTTTTCTTTACTTCCTACTATCTAAAAAAATGATAATAGATATAATTATAAACAAAAATCCAGATGGGTTTTGCATAAATAAGGAAGTTGAAAAAACTATGGCACAGGATGGTAATTTTTATGTTCTTTGTCCAACGGTAGACCAAGGCATAGAAGAGACCGCCTAAACTATAAATAATCAAACTGATAGTATCTCGGTGAGTTAGGATCAAATGACTAAGTCCAAAGATAAGAGCAGATAGGATAACATCCAGATAGTACTTGGACTGGGGGAAAAAGGTATTCATAAAGTACCCTCTATGAATCAGTTCCTCTAATATAGGTCCGACGACTACTGTTAAACTAAAACTGAGAACAGTTGATAGAAAAGTTGGTTGCCCATTGGAGTATAGAATCGAAAGAAGGTCTTGAAAGATATACTTGTTATCAATTAGGTGATGAAACTGTAACTGAAAAGCATCCACCAATTGACGATCAAAATAAGTAGCCACTAGACCAACTACAAGGTAAAAGAATCTTGACTTCTTTGAACCCTTTTTTTCAAAAATATAGAGCATCTCTTTCTTTTTGAGCCAGTAGATAAATAATAGCAAAAGAGCTATTACTTCAACTGTTAAAAAGATAAAATAGCCATCTATCCCCCATCCCAAAAACTTAGTTAGATGCATAATCCCTAACTCTGGTAGATAAATCGATAGAAATACCAGTAAGATAAAGACTCCCAAATGCCCTAGTTTTTTCATACTTACCCCTTTAAATTATTAGACTATTAAGGTATAATTCCGTTACCATAACCAGTCATTCTATTACGTATTGTACTCGAATCAGTTGCAATGCTATAAGCATAAGGCCAACTCCAATTTATATCATCAACCAAATCATGCCCCCACCTTAAACTTGCTCTAAGTCTTCAGATAAAAA
>OJYN01000228.1_pt1 | contig 18279 bp, 18 predicted proteins | sample 1611671 | NCBI WGS metagenome assembly OJYN01 (sample SAMN04436759, study PRJEB24849) | human gut metagenome | biome: human gut; feature: NICU; material: stool | host: Homo sapiens | place: USA: Saint Louis, MO | collected 2011-02-25 | reverse complement strand
TGGGCAGCGTAAAGACGAGGAAATCTACACAGCGGATCTCAAAAGTAAGGCGCTTGCATTTGCGATGGCACACGCACTTAAGCTCGGTGATAAAATGATTTCAATCAATCTATTACCTATGACCCTGGTTAACAAACCTGACGCAGTCTCTTTTTTACTTGATGAAATAAAGGCCAATGCTCTGGTACCTGAACAAATCATCGTTGAATTTACTGAAAGTGAAGTCATATCTCGGTTTGATGAGTTTGCCGAAGCGGTTAAATCGCTAAAGGCGGCCGGTATCAGTGTAGCAATTGATCATTTTGGCGCAGGTTTTGCTGGTTTGTTACTCCTGTCACGCTTCCAGCCTGACAGAATTAAAATCAGTCAGGAATTGATTACCAATGTTCATAAAAGCGGACCACGGCAGGCAATTATTCAGGCGATCATGAAATGCTGTACATCACTTGAAATTCAAGTCTCTGCTATGGGCGTGGCAACACCAGAAGAGTGGATGTGGCTTGAATCTGCAGGAATTGAGATGTTTCAGGGAGATCTGTTTTCCAAAGCTAAATTGAATGGTATCCCTTCAGTTGCGTGGCCGGAGAAAAAATAATTTTCAGCACATTATTTCGCATGATTTCTGGAAATCATCGTGAAAATGAATACGTTATGTTTTAATTTAATCCACATTAAAAATAATGTTTCATCCAATTTAGCTGAAATCTTATTTATACTTTGTACAATTTCAGCGTATATTGTACAAAGTATTATTGGGTCGTGTAGAGGCGACGGAGATTTATGACCGCAAGGAGGAATTGTGGCTTATTACAGCATTGGTGATGTTGCTGAACGTTGCGGGATTAATCCTGTCACTCTCCGGGCCTGGCAACGCCGCTACGGTTTGTTAAAACCACAGCGCAGTGAAGGCGGACACCGACTCTTTGATGAAGAAGACATACAACGCATCGAAGAGATCAAGCGTTGGATAAGTAATGGCGTTCCTGTAGGCAAAGTTAAAGCATTACTGGAAACTACCAGCCAGGATACGCAAGATGACTGGAGCCGCCTGCAAGAAGAGATGATGTCAATTCTTCGTATGGCTAATCCAGCCAAACTACGCGCGCGAATTATTTCACTGGGTCGAGAGTACCCAGTAGATCAATTGATTAATCATGTTTACCTTCCTGTTCGCCAGCGTCTCGTGCTTGATCACAACACCTCCCGCATTATGAGCAGTATGTTTGACGGCGCATTAATTGAATACGCAGCGGCCTTACTTTTCGAAATGCGCCGTAAGCCCGGTAAAGAGGCCATTCTGATGGCGTGGAATGTTGAAGAGAGAGCACGATTGTGGCTGGAAGCATGGCGTTTATCATTGTCAGGATGGCACATTTCTGTTCTTGCTGATCCCATTGAATCGCCGCGCCCGGAACTGTTCCCAACGCAAACATTGATTGTCTGGACAGGCATGGCACCAACGAGAAGGCAAAACGAACTTTTACAACACTGGGGTGAGCAAGGTTATAAAGTCATCTTTCATGCCCCCTAAATTCACCTTTATCCCGCCCCTTAGACAGAATGTTATAATCTGAACCCACACCAGCGTTTGTAGCGGAGCTGGTCCGTTGCAAAATGCCCACCGGGAGAATTCAGGTAATCCCCCTTTCACACTTTGTACATATCACAGCCAAAGGACAGACCAGATTGAAGTGGTAAAACCGATCGTGCACACTACGCAGTCTCACACCTAACAAGAGGTTATTATCCTGATGGATCAGGTCGTTGTTTTTCAAAAGATGTTTGAGCAAGTGAGAAAAGAGCAAAACTTCTCCTGGTTTTATTCAGAATTAAAACATCACCGTATTGCACATTACATTTATTATCTGGCTACGGATAACATCAGAATTATTACTCACGATGACACGGTTTTGTTATTAAGAGGAACCAGGAACCTGTTAAAAGTTAGTACGACCAAGAACCCAGCTAAAATAAAAGAGGCCGCATTGCTTCATATTCGCGGAAAATCTACATTTCGGGAATACTGTTCAACACTGGCAGGCGCTGGCGTTTTCCGGTGGGTTACTGATGTTAATCATAACAAACGCAGTTACTACGCCATTGATAATACGCTTTTATATATTGAAGATGTAGAAAATAATAAACCATTAATCTAGCTAAAGTTGGGAGCTTAAAAAATGCTTCATAATTCAGTAAGGCATTAGCATAATGGAAATAAAAGTGCAGAGACTATCCCTATGGATGATTAATACTGTCTTTTTATTGCTCCCCATAAATAATCACCAGACCAATACGATCAAATTGATATTTGAAATGTGTTCACTTGACTTTTGATACGTTATTTTATAACGGTTAACATATTTATAAAAACAACGGGCGTGTTATACGCCCGTTATAATATTTAACACATGTGGTAATTACATATTTTTGATGATCGCGTCACCAAACTCGCTGCATTTCAGCAGTTTAGCGCCTTCCATCAGACGTTCGAAGTCATAGGTTACGGTCTTGGCGTTGATTGCGCCTTCCATACCTTTAACAATCAGGTCTGCGGCTTCAGTCCAGCCCATATGGCGCAGCAGTATATAAAAACATTAAGTTTAAGTCATTGATATTTAATAATAAAAATTATTTTATTGTTTTTTTATTAGCCAAAATCAACTTTATTCAACCATTTGATTTCATTGACGTTCGTTTTTATTTTGGGGAAAGGTTTTATCTACCATTTATATCAAAATTACAAGTCTACATTTTATTAACATCTCAATACATGTGAGGCCTTGCAGACCTTTGTGAGAGCTTATGTGTCTCAGTTTTGTCCCACCTTTTATTACGACTTGCATAGCCAATGAAGATAAATGTAGTTAATGCCTGTTATGAGCGAGGAGTGGACGTAAAAGAATTTTTAAAAATTTAAGGCTTACTAAGGTAACAAGTATCTCTACTTAATACTAAAATTGTTTTATATTTTTCGTAGTCTTTTGTCACTAAGTTTGTTCGTACTTGATATAATTTTTAAAAATGGCTTTCGAAATCTCGTTCGAATGTAGTAGGACTTACAACCAAATCATGTACAGCGTCAACTAAATGCTGTGCTAATGAATATTTGAATTGGAGTGACTGCAAGTTTTCTTTATTGATTAATTTATATTTATCAGGGTCCACAGTATTTCCTTCATTATTGAAGGGATAGATCCATTGTCCATGTGCTAGCTTGTTTCGTATTTCTATCAGGATTCGTAGCTCATTCGACAAAACATCATGTAATGCTGCTCTTCGTGCGGCATGTGCTATCCCAAGAGTCCTTTCATCCAGCAGGAAACAAACTAATCCCTGTTTTGGGCCTCAAAGATGTTAATGATAATCATTTTCATTCTGTATAGGTTATGCTATAAAACATAGCCGTTGCTATGTTTGTTCTAATTTTGCTCACTATAGGTACTAAATTATGCGCTCAATAAAAAAAGTAACCATGCTCTTGGGGGGCCTCGCACTCACCTGCTCGATCGCATTTCAGGCAAGTGCAACTGAAAAATTCAAGGTCATTACAACATTTACCATCATCGCAGATATGGCCAAAAACGTGGCTGGAGATGCTGCAGAAGTCTCATCCATAACCAAGCCCGGTGCAGAAATTCATGAGTATCAGCCTACCCCTGGCGATATTAAACGTGCGCAGGGGGCACAACTGATTCTCGCCAATGGTATGAATCTGGAATTGTGGTTCCAACGCTTTTACCAGCATCTTAATGGGGTTCCAGAAGTAATTGTCTCTTCGGGTGTGACGCCAGTAGGGATCACTGAAGGCCCCTATGAGGGCAAACCTAACCCCCATGCCTGGATGTCGCCAGATAATGCTCTGATTTACGTCGATAATATTCGTGATGCGTTGATAAAATACGATCCGGCAAATGCACAAACCTACCAACGTAATGCCGATACTTATAAAGCCAAGATTACCCAAACCCTTGCCCCCCTGCGTAAGCAGATTGCTGAACTCCCTGAGAATCAGCGATGGATGGTCACCAGTGAAGGGGCTTTTTCTTATCTCGCACGCGATTTGGGGCTAAAAGAGCTTTATCTGTGGCCGATTAATGCCGATCAACAAGGCACGCCGCAGCAGGTACGTAAGGTTGTTGATATGGTGAAGAAAAATCATATCCCGGCAGTCTTTAGCGAGAGTACGATTTCCGATAAACCAGCGCGTCAGGTTGCGCGTGAAACCGGCGCGCACTACGGCGGTGTACTCTATGTCGATTCCCTGAGCACAGAAAACGGCCCGGTACCTACGTATATCGACCTTCTGAAGGTTACTACCAGTACGCTGGTACAGGGAATTAAAGCCGGGAAAAGGGAGAAATAATGATGCAATCTGCGGGCATTGTCGTTAATGATGTTACTGTCACCTGGCGTAACGGGCACACAGCACTGCGCGATGCATCCTTCACAGTACCAAGTGGATCTATTGCCGCTCTGGTTGGGGTAAACGGTTCCGGAAAATCGACGTTGTTTAAAGCGATTATGGGATTTGTGCGTCTGACCAGCGGAAAGATATCTGTTCTGGGTATTCCCACGCGACAGGCGCTACAGAAAAACCTGGTTGCCTACGTCCCTCAGTCAGAAGAGGTTGACTGGTCATTTCCTGTACTAGTGGAAGATGTGGTGATGATGGGCCGCTATGGGCACATGGGTATGTTGCGTATAGCCAAAAAGAGGGATCGTCAGATTGTCACCGATGCGCTGGAACGTGTCGATATGGTGGATTTTCGCCATCGACAAATCGGCGAGCTTTCCGGTGGACAAAAGAAACGCGTCTTTCTGGCGAGAGCGATTGCACAGCAGGGTGATGTGATCCTGCTGGATGAACCTTTTACCGGCGTTGATGTGAAAACCGAAGCGAAAATCATCAGCCTGTTGAGGGAGTTACGCGCGGAAGGCAAGACGATGCTTGTCTCAACGCACAATCTCGGCTCAGTCACGACATTTTGCGATTATACGGTCATGGTCAAAGGCACCGTCCTGGCAAGCGGGCCGACAGACACCACTTTTACAGCCGAGAACCTGGAGCTGGCTTTTAGCGGCGTACTGCGCCATGTCACACTTAACGGCTCGGAAGAAAGCATTATTACTGACGATGAACACCCTTTTGTGGCACATCGACCGTCAGCGGTGCAGGGGGAAGCAAGATGAACGTGCTACTGGAACCCTTCAGCTATGAATATATGCTCAATGCGATGTGGGTCTCGGCGATGGTCGGCGGTCTCTGCGCTTTCCTGTCATGCTATCTGATGCTAAAAGGCTGGTCGCTGATTGGCGATGCGCTGTCGCACTCTATTGTCCCGGGTGTTGCGGGGGCATATATGCTGGGGCTTCCGTTTTCTCTGGGAGCCTTCTTTTCCGGCGGACTGGCAGCGGGCAGCATGCTGTTTCTTAACCAACGCACTCGCTTAAAAGAAGATGCCATCATCGGCCTGATCTTCTCCTCCTTTTTTGGCCTGGGGCTGTTTATGGTGTCATTGAACCCGACATCCGTGAACATTCAGACCATCGTCCTGGGCAATATTCTGGCAATCGATCCGGCGGATATCCTGCAACTCACTATCATTGGCATTCTCTCGATCATCGTGCTTTTTTTCAAATGGAAAGATCTTATGGTGACCTTTTTCGACGAGAATCACGCTCGTGCTATTGGATTGCATCCGGGCAGATTAAAAATCCTCTTCTTCACCCTGCTGTCGGTTTCGACCGTTGCGGCGCTGCAAACGGTTGGTGCCTTTCTGGTGATCTGTCTGGTGGTGACTCCCGGTGCAACAGCATGGTTGTTAACCGATCGTTTTCCCCGCCTGCTCATAATTGCTGTAACTATTGGCAGTGTAACCAGTTTCCTCGGCGCGTGGGTCAGTTACTTTCTGGACGGCGCGACAGGTGGAATCATCGTGGTGGCGCAGACACTGCTGTTTCTTTTAGCATTTGTATTTGCGCCCACCCATGGGCTTTTGGCAAATCGTCGGCGTGCGCATAAAGCGCTGGAGGATCGCTCATGATGGCATTATTACTGGAGCCACTGCAGTTCACCTTTATGAGTCACGCACTGCTGATTTCACTGGTAGTTTCCATACCCTGTGCGCTGCTGTCGGTCTTTCTGGTCCTGAAAGGTTGGGCACTGATGGGTGACGCGATGAGTCATGCGGTTTTTCCTGGCATCGTGCTTGCCTGGATTCTGGGGTTACCTCTGGCTACAGGGGCATTCGTCGCCGGAGTATTCTGCGCGGTGGCGACGGGATACCTGAAAGACAACAGCCGAATCAAGCAAGATACAGTGATGGGGATTGTTTTTTCTGGCATGTTTGCCGCAGGTCTGATCTTGTATATTGCAGTCAAACCAGACGTACATCTTGACCATATTCTTTTCGGCGACATGCTCGGGGTAACCATCGGCGATATAATCCAGACGGTGATTATTGCCGGGCTGGTTACACTTGTTATTAGCGTAAAATGGCGGGATTTTTTGCTGTTCAGCTTTGATTATCAACAGGCGCAGGTAAGCGGTTTGCATACGAGATGTCTGCATTATGGGCTGCTGTGCATGGTCTCTCTGACCATTGTGGCGACGCTGAAAGCGGTAGGTATCATTCTCTCCATTTCTCTGCTCATTGCGCCTGGCGCCATTGCGGTACTCCTGACACAACGCTTTCATATTGCGCTCCTACTGGCGATTGGCATATCGGTAATAGTGTCAATGACTGGTGTCTGGTTGTCCTTTTTTATCGACAGTGCACCAGCTCCGACGATTGTCGTCTTATTCGCGGTTGTGTTCATCATGACGTTCACCGTTACCAGCATCAACGCACGCACAAAGGGAAACACCCATACACAGGATTTGTCATCACCCAATTAGCACAACATCCGAGGGCAGCATCGTCCGCTGGCCCACAGAAGTCCGGAAAGTCATGGAAGGTCGTTGTTGGGAGGAGGTACAAATTCTCTCATGCAAAAAATACGTAAAATCGATAATAGCTGGAAATAATTCAATACATGCACTCTCGAAAGTGCATCAGCCAACCGCAGAACGTTATTGCATACAACGTTTCTGCGGCATAATCCCAATGATTACTCCCTGACAGGGTTCGTAGGCCACTCAATATCAGGTGCAGTTGATGTATCAACACGGTTCAGCAGCATCCGATACTTTTTCCAGGCTTCCAGCAACGGGGTTTCTTCCTCCGTTGCATATACAGCTCACCTTTTTTCACCCACGATTAACCAACAGCCAGACCAGCAGACACGCCACCACCGGCACAGCAAAATCCATCAGGCTTGCCACATCCCATGCACGTGTATCAAAACCGCCCCACCACGGCATATTCATTCGCTTGCCATGCCCGAACATTTCGATCCAGCGATATTCTGCCTGGGTGTGTTCACGCGCAATGAAGAACGTACAACCGGCTATCGCCCCGTAAGCCCAGTTCCCGGTAAAAAGACCAATCAGTAGCTGCGCAGCCACAGCACAAAGCGCATGAAGGAAAGGTGTTATATCCATTTTCATCCTACCCAATAAAACGGGGCGCTCGGCCCCTTAATATTATTTAGACGCAAGCGCCGCCTCAATTGCAGATAATCTTTGTCTTAATTCTGCGTTTTCTTCTTCCAGTGCTGTTATTCTGTCGTCTGACTCTCTGGCTACCTGAACAAGCAAGCCAGTAACACCAGAATAATCTACTGTGTAATAACGTTCACCTTCTTCACCTTCCGATCCGCTCGCACCGTCCTGATATTTCATTGCGGAACCTACAACTTCTGGGATTGCTTCCAGAGCTTCCTGTGCAATGACACCAGCATAGGGCATACCGTTTTCTTTAAGCGTGTATGTATAGCCGTTCATTTTACGGATGCGGTCGGTTGCATTATCGATCACCTGAATGTTGTCTTTCAGATCCCGGTCGGAATGCTGGTTAAATGCGGTGGCATGACATGCACCATTAACGCTTAACATATAGGTGTTATCGGTATTTTTCTGCGCATAGAACATATAAGCGCCACCATCAACACCGACTTCATAAACAACAGGACGGCTGGAGTTGCCCCACAATTGAGCAGTAACACCAGCATAAGCGGTTCCCTGTGTGTTTAATGTCATGGTTGACCCATGATTGGCATATTTGATCTGTAATGTGTCGGTGTAATCAAATTTAATAAGCGCGTTACTTCCACGCTTGCTGTATGACATAAGGCAGTTACCCATTTTGAGGTATCCGCTGTCACCGGGAAAAATCATCGTACCGCCATAAAGGTTGGTAAAGTCCCAGCAAATGTTTGTCCCGTTATCGTTCAGGTTAAGGCGCGCCATTGCGTTACCTGGACTGTCTATCCATTTTTTGAGGTATAGTTCGCAATACGCATCCTCAACACCTGCCGTCCTGTGAGTTGAGCGGAGTTTTCTCCCAAATATAGCTCCGCTAGTTGGCAATACCTGCTGATACCATGAAGCAGACCAGTCACCAACGATTTCATCTTTGCTGTCTACATATAATTTTGTTGCGTAGCTTCCTTGATCGTTTTTTAATTTGCTAACGTCGGATTTTAGCGTTTTGATGTCATCAGGAATTACTGTCGATGTAGCCATTTTTCTTCCTCACATCCAGCCACGAAGTTGATGCTCAACAGCAACCACGTATTCATCGAATAATGACGATATTTGCGAATCATTAATGATGCGCACGTTTACAAAATATCCGTCTTCCTTAACACATACCGGTTCGCCATCTTCAGTCAGTTCTCCGGTTTCTTTGTACACGTTACCTATCACGTCGATAAGAATATCATCCTGCATCGACTCGTCATCATAATAGCCAATACTCTCCATAAAGGCCGAAAAGTCGGCCCTGTCTTCAAATTTGAGTGTTAAATCTTTCATTAGATTGACTCCCCCATTTGTGCCTCAGTTAATTCTTTATGCCAAATGCGTAAATTTTTCACATGACCGAACAGGTGTCTGTTGCCACTGGATGATTGTCCACCGATATTAATATTACCGGCAGTATAACGTTGCAATGTATGCAGAGACGGGGAGCTGCCACCTAAAATTCCATCAACAACAACCTGCAACTGTTTATCTTCTGTAAACTTAAAGCCAGTAACAAATTTCCTTTTCTCTCTATTCCCATATGCTTTATATTCTGTTTTTGTTCCTTTGCCATTGGTGATAATTAGCCTTTTACCACGAGTGGTAAAACCAAAATACATATAACTTTCATCAGAAACTTCAGTCGTCGCCCCTGTAATTGAGATATTAAGCAAACGCGCAGAGCCTTCTAAATTAGGCATTTCAGAATCCCAATTAACATTAACTTCCATGAGAACACTAACTGGTGGAGTTGCCCAATTGAAAGGTATAGGTATGATTACCTGGTCACTTGCTCTCGTGGCACCGACCTCTGTTGTGATGATAAAAGATGACGCGTTTAGTCCCTTTTCGAATTGAGGGGTTGTTAACATTAATTTATCGCCAGACTTGATTGATCGTTGATGTGCTCCAAACTCAAAACGCCCATACATATTTTTTGCTTCTGGTGATTTGTAGGTAAACTCAACACGAATCCATCCATTAGACTCTCTGAATATGTTATAAGTTGCCGCCTCACCTCCAGAATAACTCAACATATCGCCAGTCTCGCAATCAATATATGCGCCAGCGGTCAGTGTGTTACTTGAGCCATCGTCGTTAACATATGATATTCTTGGACGCAACGTGATAATACCATCCCCACTTACTTTTTTAACTCTGCAGGATAAAGTAACTGATTCATTTGCCGAAACTGAAATAACCCTGGTATATCCAGTAGAAATTAATGTCGCCCTTTCAGTTGTGGATGTTTCTTTAACGCCAAACAAACCATAACTGAAACCATACTCATCAACTCCCGTGGTAATAGTTAAGTTAGCAGTGTCATAGTTCCACGATACTGGTGTATTCGTATAAGAAAAAGTATTCGTTCTCTGACCTTCAATGAGCAGACCATCTTTTTCAAAACGTGGTTCATTTATCGCTGATTCAGCAAAACACCCAGACTTATCTATATACGTTGCAGTTGACGCCCTGGTAAATGAAACAACCTTTTCAGACGGCAATGCAATAACATCGTCACCAACTGTGATGCTCTTATATCCAGGAGCAAACCCGGTAATCATATCCAGTGAATCGTTAAACGGTATCCACACCTCAGGTAACGGCTGTAAGACATATTTATACGGCTCCGCAGCCTGGCTTGCGTACTCTCTGGCTGCATCTTCGCTTGCTTTAGCTGCCGTCTGGCTTGCTGCCGATGCTTTCGCTGAGTTCGCAGCCGCTGTTTCGCTCGCCTTTGCGTTGGTTTCACTGGTTTTTGCTGCTTTTTGACTGTTAGCTGATGCAGTGGCAGAAGCAGCCGCCGCACTTGCAGAACCAGCTGCAGCACTCTCGCTTTCGGCTGCTGCAGCCTGACTACTTTTCGCCGCAGTTTCGCTGGCTTTGGCATTCGTTTCGCTGGTCTTCGCTGCTGTCTGGCTGGACTTTGCGTTAGTTTCACTCGTCTTCGCAGCTTTCTGGCTGTTAGCCGCAGCAGTTGCTGATCCGGCTGCTGAAGTCGCAGAACCGGCCGCCGCACTCTCGCTTTCAGCTGCTGCATCCTGACTGCTTTTCGCCGCAGTTTCACTGGCTTTGGCATTCGTTTCGCTGGTTTTCGCTGCCGTCTGGCTGGACTTCGCGTTGGTTTCGCTCGTCTTTGCGGCTGTCTCACTGTTTTTCGCGTTGGTTTCTGATTTTTTGGCTGCAGTCGCGGAGTTTGCCGATGCAGTCTGTGAGGCCGCTGCCGCCTGTGCGCTGTTAGCTGCGTTCGTTTCTGAGGTTTTCGCCGCGTTCTTCGATGATGCCGCTGCTGTTTCGGATTTCTTTGCCGCCGCTGCGCTCTGAGAGGCGGCTTCAGCGTTGCGTGCCGCTTCTTCCACCATTTCCTCAAAACGACGCAATGCCTCCGGCATGACATCCTCTTCCGTCATGGCACCCAGAAAATCATTCAGCGTCCCCGGCTTAGAATCTTCATACACGGTGATGGTCCCGGCATGTGAAGGCGGAAAACCTTCAACCAGCAGGATAACGCTGTACTGGCCATACTCAACATCCATGCTGTAACGCCCGGCTTCATCCGGATTTTCAGAGGCCACCGTGTTCACCAGTACCGTGGTGCTGTTACGCTTTGCCTTCAGTTGAATAGTGCAGTTCTGTATTGGTTTTCCCGCACCATCTTTCAGCACACCTGAGATTACTGCTGCCATATCCACTCCACAAAAAAGCCCGCCTGAACCGGCGGGCTGTCATAACACTGTGTTACCTGGCTAATCAGAACTTATAACCGACACCCACGATGAAACCGTCAGTGCGCCAGTCACCACTGCCGGAGCCTTCATAAGCAATATCAATGGCCACGGATTCGGTCGGGTTAAACTGCACGCCAGCTCCCCACGCCAGAGACGTGTTGCTGTGGCGACCGTCATCACTTCCGGTCAGCACATCGTGCGTTTTCCCCTTGTTGTCAGTTACGCGGAGGTAATCCCCGGAAAAAGTCGAAACACGGCTGTAAGCCATACCCGCCATCGCATACGCGCTGAACCATTCATTCACGCGCACAGACGGCCCCGCCATCACTCTGAACCAGCGGTTACGCACGGAATCTTTATGCCAGCGGGTATCGCTGTAACGGGTCAGCTGACGATTCTTGTATCCTGCATAACTGAATGACGTCACCAGCCCCAGCGTGTCCGTAAATTCATAACGGTATTTCACGTTAATGCCCTTCAGGTCATCACTGCCTGGCATATCAGTATGGGTCTGAAGATACCCGGCGCTTAGTGTGGACTGATGCTCTGCTGCGCTCGCTGGCGTACCAGCGGCAACCAGCCAGACTACTGCGGACAGAATAACAGCACATAATTTACGCATAATTACCTCTCGCTTTTCTGCAATAAAAAAGGCGTCATTTCTGACGCCCGTATTGGGGTTATAAAATTCAGCTGATACTGATGCCTGCAGTGGCTTTCTTCATCACAACAACCAGCAAATCGCTGATACTTGCTGTGGGATACCAACCATTTACCCACCATGCTGATACAGAAAACTCCAGTGTCATTACACCACTGCCTGCAGGCATATCAATAACACCCGTGTAAATCAGAGTATTATCCAGAGCCGTTCGGTTATAAATTTCAGCCCCGTTTTTCTTCACTATCAGGCGGCATGACGAATAAGTATCGCTATTCTCCCGCTCATGTCTGGCACCGCAGAAAGCCACCGCTGGAATAACAATTTGCCGGTCAAACGACTGATCGTCATAAACCCTGACGGTAATAGTCCCTGATGGCCACCGCTCCGGTGCACGGGAGTCCCGGGGGAAAGCTTTGCCCACTGTTTTAACGAGATCGCCTTCAATCTGGTTCGCGGACAGTTTTCCCAGAACCCGACAGTTCTCGTTAATCGTGACATTATTGAGCGTCCCGGAGTTCGCATTCACGTTACCGCTGATATCGGCATTTTTCGCCGTCAGCCGCCCGTCCGGTGTCAGGGAAAATACCGGAGGATTGCCGCCACTGGTAATGGTGGGAGCCGTCAGATACTTCAGGAACACTTCGTTCATGAATATCTGGTTGCCCTGCGCCACAAACATCGGCGTTTCATTCCCGTTTGCCGGGTCAATAAACGCGATACGGTTAGCGGCAACCAGGAACTGGCTCAGTTTGCCTTCCTCCGTATCCTCCATACTAAGGCCAAGCCCCGCGACATAATGCCTGCCGTCTTCGGTCTGCTCAATTTTGACGCCCCACATGGCATTCCATTTATCGTTGGCGTCCTTCCACTCTTTCGAAAACTCCTCCAGTTTGCTGGCGTTATCCTCCGTCAGCTCGACTTTTTCCAGCAGCTCCTTGCCGAGATGGGATTCGGTTATCTGGCCTTTGAAAAAATCCAGGTAACCTTCCGCATCATCGCTCGGCTGACCAACAGCCTCCACGAATGCCGATTTGCCAACGGTGTTCACACTGCGGATATAAAAGTAATAATCATGGCCCGGTTTGATATTGATACTGGCAGCTATCCAGTACAGCGCCGTACCAAGATAGCGGGCTGTGGTCTCAACCTGCCTGATATCGGTAATCCGCTTTTCCGAGAACCAGAACTCAAACTGTACCGTCGGATCATAAACCGCAAGATGCGGCGTGGCAGTTATCTGAAAATAGCCCGGCGTCAGCTCAATCCGCGACGGCGCTGCCGGTGCGGCAATCCGGAACGATACCGATGCCGGATCGCCCTGCTGTCCCCACGCATTTACCGCCCGGACCGTCAGCGTGTAACGCCCCAGCGCCAGTTGCCTGAAGCGGTATGTGGTTTCCGTCGTCCTGGCCGTGCTGACCAGCCGCTCACTGCCGTCATCCGCTGCCACGGTCAGGCGAAGCATAAAGCTCACCCCCTTCACCACCTTCGGCGTATCCCAGCGCGCCAGCACCTGATACTCCCCGCTGTCTGAGGTGACTTCGGCAGTCAGGTGCTGCACCGCAGGCGGCGTGACACCATTCACCGTGCCGCTCTGGTCGCCGTCAAAGTGCGCCCCGTTATCCACGATGGCCTCTTTTTCCGGCACATGCTGCACGGCGGTGATGGCATACGTGCCGTCGTCGTTCTCACGGATACTCACGCAGCGGAACAGGCGCTGGCGCAGCGTCGGCAGCTTCAGCCCCCATACGCTGTATTCAGCAACACCGTCAGGAACACGGCTCACTTTTACCTTCACGCCGTCGGTGACGGACTGAACCTCCACGCTGACCGGATTGCCACTTCCGTCAACCAGACTTATCAGCGTGGTACCGGAGGATGGCAGCGTGATTTCACGGTCGAGCGTCAGCGTCCGGGTCTGGCTGTTCACCGCCAGCACGCGCCCGCCGATGCTGATACCCGCATAGTCATCATCACAGATTTCAATGACATCCCCCGGTACATGGCGAAGCCCTTCCGCACCCACGCTGAAGTCCACGGTCTGCGTTTCCAGCAGTTCCGTTTTAATCAGCCACAGCCCGGCGCGGTGCGCCTGCCCCCGGCTGGTACAGCCAAAGGCATCCATCTTCGTGACGTTACGACCGTAACGGGCAATGGCCTGCGTATCTTCAACAAGCTCTGTCGCCGTCTCCCAGCCGTTGTTCGGGTCAATCCAGTTCACCTCAACGGCATTATGGCGGTCCTTCAGGGCGCTGAAGCTGTAGCGGAACGGCGCGCCATCATCCGGCATCACCACATTACTGCGGTTATAGGTCCACACCTTATCTGATGGTCGGTCCTGCACGAACGTCAGCGTCTGCCCGTTCCATACCGGCATACAGCGCATCGCCGAGCAGAAATCACTGAGCACATCCCACGCCTTGCGCTGTGTGGTCAGCCAGGCATTACAGGTGATGCGCGGCTCCGTGCCACCAAAGCCATCCGGCACCGACTGGTCGCAATTCTGGCCGATGACATACAGCGCCCATTTGTCCACATCCGCCGCACCGAGACGCTTCCCCATGCCGTAGCGCGGATGGGTCAGCATATCCCACAGACACCAGGCCATGTTGTTGCTGTATGCTGGCTTAAACGTTCCGTCCCAGATACCGCTGTATTGTCGCGTCTGCGGGTTATAGTTCGACGGCACCTGCAGAATGCGCCCGCGAAGATGATAATTACGACTCACCTGCTGGCTGCCGAACTGCTCCGAGTCCACCTGTACGCTGACCAGTGCCGTGTTCGGGTAGCACTGTTTCACATCGATGATTTCGGTGTATGACGACCAGAGCGTTTTGTTCTGCAGCTGGTCTGTGGTGCTGTCCGGCGTCATCCTGCGCATCCGGATATTAAACGGGCGCGGCGGCAGGTTATCCACCACCACCGAGGCCAGATACTGCGAGGTGGTTTTGCCTTTAATGGTGATGTCTTTTTCCGTCACCCAGCCACCGTTACGCTGTATCTGAACCAGCAGGCGGACTTCCGACGGATTCCGGTCCCCCTTTGAGGTGGTTTCCACCAGTGCCTGCACACCGAAGGTAAAGCGCAGACGGTCGATGTTTGCAGACGTGATGGTCCGGGTAATCGGCGTGTCGTACTTCACTTCCGTACCCAGCACCGTCTCGGAGCCGGAGGATTCAAATCCCTCCGGCGGTGTCTGCTCCTGCTCACCTGCCCGGAACACCACCGTGACACCGGAGATATTGGTATTCCCCTCACTGTCCAGCACCGGCGTACTGTTCAGCAGCACACTTTTTAATCCGTCCACCGGACCTTCAATCGGCCCTTCACTGATGGCGTCTATCACGCTCAGCATCTGGGATGATTTCAGGTTGTCCTTCGCTTCGCGCGGGGTATGCCCCTTACTGCTGCCTTTACCCATTCCTCACGCTCCAGAAACGACAAAACCGCCCTGAGGCGGTTTCACACAAAACATTCTGCATCAACGACCAATCACCACAACCTGACCACCATCTCCTTCATCTGCCGTGCTGATCTCCTGCGAAATCACCCGTGACCCCACGCGCATTTCACCGTACAGAACCGGCAGAACATTGCCCTGGGCAACCATGTTATCCAGTGAGGAGAAATAGGTGTTCTGTTTGCCGTTATCCGTTGTCTGTGTACGGGGAGTTCTGGCTTTCGGTGCCAGCATCTGCGCCACACCACCGAGCACCATACTGGCCCCCGCACCATACATTCCTGTAATTGCGGCAGCCCCCAACCAACCTGCAGGGTTCCACCATGCCACCGCAATCAGCGCCGCCCCCAGCACAGCCTGAAAAAGACCGCCACTTTTGGCTCCCGCCAGACGCGGCACAATGTGGATCACGGCACCATTTGCCAGCGGTTCATTAAGACGGGCTGATAATTCAGTTTCACCTGCATCACGCCCGGCAATACGTACCTGATACCAGCCGTCGCTCAGTTTCTGACGAAACGCCGGAAGCTGTGTGGTCAGCGCCCGGACTGCTTCGGCCCCCGTTTTCACACGCAGGTCGATGCGGCGGCCAAATCGTTGTAAATCCCCGTAAAGGCAGATTCGCGCCATGCCCGGTGACGCCAGAGGGAGTGTGTGCGTTGCTGCCATTTGTCGGTATACCTCTCTCGTTTACTCAGTTGTTCAGGAATATGGTGCAGCAGCTCGCCGTCACCACAGTAAATGGCGGCATGATTCGGCACCGATGAACCAAAACAGCACAGCAGCACATCACCCGGTTGTGCTGATGACAACGGCACCTGATACAGCCCTGTGGCCTCCAGATTATCCAGATAGAGATTCTGGCCGTTACGCCACCAGTCATCCTCACGATGAAAATCCGGCATCTCAATCCCCGCCAGATGGTAAGCGTCCCGGAACAGCGTGTAACAATCCGTCACCCCGTGCTCAAAGCGCCGCCCGGTAAGATGCGGCACACAGCGGAATTTATGAATCGCCCCCCGGCAGACCAGCCACCATGGCAAATCACTCTGCACCTGCAGCCGCCGGTCAGCCTCACTCAGCCAGGGCAGGCCACCGGGGTGGCTGTGGACCAGCGCCACAATCTCACCCTGCATCTCTGCCCGCAGCCAGTCCTCCGGCGACATCCGGAAATAATCCTCCGGCTCACCGGAGATATTCACGCAGGGAAAATATCTTTCCCCTTCCGACGTTCTCACCACGAAGCCGCACGACTCCGCTGGCGCACATCGCCGGGCGTGCGCCAGAATCGCTGATTCTGTCTCTGTCATGGGATTTACTGCGAAAGTTTGTTAATGGAAAGGAAGCCGCCAAAGTTGCCGACATTATTGCGGAACTTACAGCCACTCAGGCATTTGCTGCATTTATCCTTCGTGATTTCGGATGTCGGCTGGTCATATTCATCCGCGACCGCCGGACCGTGATAACCGCACTCATCACCGCGATAGGTCCAGGTGCAGGTATTAGCAAGCATGATGCGCCCCGGAAAAACGGCACCATCCGTTTCCGTCGGCGTGGACAGTACAAAAGAGGCACTGACCGCGCTCAGTTCGCTGCACTGCTCGATGCGCCAGCGGCTGATCACCTCCTGCTCCGGATCGGCGTCGCTGTTTCCGTTGACGAAGTTCACCGCATCCAGAAAACGGGCATAAACCTTACGCCTGACCACCGTTCCGCCGACCAGACTCTGCAGGTCTTCCGCCATCCCGGTGACCATACCGTACAGGTTAGAAACCGTCAGCGTGGGGCGCGTACTGGTGCCTTTGCCATTCAGTTCAAAACCACTCCCCTGAATGGGATACGGCTGATACTGTCGCCCCTGCCAGGTGACCGGCTCACCTTTTTCGTTCTGCTCATTACAGAAAAAATAACGTTCTCCACCGACCTCTGTCAGGTCGATTTCCCAGAGCACCACGCTGGCCGACTGCTCCGCACGGGTGCATTCATTCAGTGTTTCCTGCCGGATATCCTGCATCAGTTCACCACCTGTTCAAACTCTGCGCTGAACTCAACACGCAGCATACTGACCCGCGACGACCATTTTGCGCAGGTCACCTTTATCTGCCGCCACTCATAAGGCGGCGTCCACAGAAAGGCTTTCCAGCCCCCGTGCTCTTCCAGAAACGACTCCAGCGCCGCGGCCTCCCAACGGGGAACAGAAAGCGTCACGCTGTACGTTTTCAGGTTGGCATTCAGCCCGGCAGGCGCTCGCTGGGAATAGCCATCACCAAAGCGCACCTTTCTTACAGAAGGGGCCGAAGCCACATCCATACCGGGTTTCACTTTCCAGCGGAAGGTTTTCATCGTCCACCTCCGGAGAACAGACCACCATCACGCATCTGCCCGGTCACAACATCCATTGCCGCCTTACGGGCTACGTCATAAACAGCCTTCAGCGCCTGTGGCCCTATCTGACCGTTCATGCCGTCGTTGTTAATCACCACATGGTTATTCTGCTCAAACGTCCCGGACGCCTGCGACCGACTGTCCGCCATTGGCATAGCCGCGCATAAGCCGGTAAAGATTCCCCACGCCAATCCGGCTGGTTGCCTCCTTCGTGAAGACAAATTCACCACGGTGAACAATCCCCGCTGGCTCATATTTGCCGCCGGTTCCCGTAAATCCTCCGGTCGCAAAATGGAATTTCGCCGCAGATGCCTGAATGGCTGTACCGCCTGACGCTGATGCACCGCCAATGACACTGCCGACACTCCCGACGATCCCCACCATTGCCTGCTTAAGCAGAATTTCTGTCATCATG
>OJYN01000212.1_pt1 | contig 20224 bp, 20 predicted proteins | sample 1611671 | NCBI WGS metagenome assembly OJYN01 (sample SAMN04436759, study PRJEB24849) | human gut metagenome | biome: human gut; feature: NICU; material: stool | host: Homo sapiens | place: USA: Saint Louis, MO | collected 2011-02-25 | reverse complement strand
ATTCTTATCAAAAAATTAAATATATCATGCTGCTAACGTACCTATAATCAAAGGTAGCGGTATTTGATTTCGATAAATTAGAATACTAAGAAAAAAGATACCCAATCCAGATCTTTGAATTGGGTATCTTTTTATCGTTTATATTTAGAAATAGTCCCCAACGCCACCCTCGTTTTTACAGTCGACACGTGGTAATACATTATAAATTGTATCAATACATTTGTGCACAAATAGGCCTACACTGTAGATTCGCATTCGCCCCATGAATGTATTCATAAAACGCTTGGTAAAAGCAAAAGTTTTGTGTCCACCCTGTATCAAACTACCAACTATATAGATATTAGCTTTCAATCAATTCGGTGGTCCAGTTAGCAGACTGTAATAGATTGTCTAATAAACGAACTTGTTTTGCGATGTAATCAGCTTCTTTTTGGATATCTTTGACATTGACGGTCGGGATTAATTTGATTTCAGACCCTCTCGCACGAAAATTGATACTACCTGCGCTAGACGCCAATGTCCGATAAGCACTTAGACGCAATGCAGCACTATCTTTTTCCGCAATAATTTCAGTAATAGAACGACCTTCTACAATAGTTTTGCAATTTGTTAAATTAATATCTGCAATTAACTTTTGTAGTCTAGTTACACATTGATCTAATGTTTTTAAAAGCTCTTCAGGGTTCTCATTCGGTGCTTCCCCTTCTTGCACTAAACTATTTTGAGTCAAACGAAGCTCTAAATCGCTAATTTTATAATTCAAATCAGATCGCTCTTGTAATGCTTCCGCTAGTTTCATAAACTCTCACCTCATATTTTGAAATATATGGATATTAATATACTGACTGAACTAATACAAACTATTATATTTAGTATCTAGTTTCTTATAATACTTTCCGCATCATCACATGGGGACAGCTTTCATCAAGGTATTCCTCGCCTTCTGCCTTATAGCCAAGGGATTCGTAGAATGGTTTTGCCTGTACTTGCGCTGATAAGGAGCAGGTCTTAAATCCATCGCGACGAATGCCGTTTTCTGCGGCCATCATAATTTTAGTTCCTAAATGTTGTCCACGATACAACTTACGCACCGCCATACGGCCAATATGGGCATCACCTTCTTCGTTACTTGGGAAATAGCGACATGTACCTGCTGGCTTGCCATCGATATATAAAAGGACAAATTTTGCTATTTTATCTATTTCATCGAACTCGTCTTCAAAACCCTGTTCCTTCATAAATACATCGATACGAATTTGTTTTATTTCATCAGTTATATGATCTAAGATTTGAATAATCATAGGTAACCCTTTCGCAGAATAAGTATATTTATAAAAATCGATTCCAGCATATTACGAAACATACTATAAACACTAAAAACTTATTATTTTTATTATATCAAAAACATGCTTAATTCCAACAAACATCTTAAATTTTATTAATTCCTACAGCCAAAATATTTTAAAACTTCTATGAAATTCATTTTTAGGTATTGCATAATTTTATCATTTGGGTTTATACTATACCCATAATTTTTAGAAAGGAGCAACCAAAGATGACTAACCAAATTAGCCTAGCTACAAAACAATACTTTTATTGGTTCTTTATCCAACGTACGGGTAAGGAACTATTTGTGGTACGCTAATTAAGATTTAGTCATTATTAGTTGCTTAGAATAGTAAAAGGGCTACCCGTATTAGATTACGGGTGGCCCTTTTTTGTTTGCTATCCCGTATGGTAAGCCCTACTATTCACTGTAGTTACAAGGAGGAATTATCATGATTATCACATTGAAACAAAACGCAGCAGAAACAGAAGTATCTCGTTTACGCAGTGAATTAGAGGAAAAAGGCTTCATTATCCACCCTGTAGAAGGTGCACGCTATAATATTTTAGGTCTTATCGGCGACACAGCATCCCTCGATGCTCGTCAAATCGAATCCCTTGATTTTGTAGATAAAGTAACTCGTATTCAAGAACCATACAAAAAAGCAAACCGTAAATTCCATCCAGATGATTCTGTAATCAACGTAGGTGGTGCACTTATTGGTGGTGGTCACTTCGCAGTAATGGCTGGTCCTTGCTCCGTTGAAACACCTGAACAAGTATTAGAAACAGCAAAAGCTTGTAAAGAAGCTGGTGCCACAATCCTTCGCGGCGGAGCTTTCAAACCACGTACTTCTCCATACTCCTTCCAAGGTATGGGTCCAGAAGGTTTGGAACTGTTAGAGCTAGCTAAAAAAGAAACTGGTCTTCCTATCGTTTCCGAAGTTATGGATATTTCCCAATTACAATACTTCGATAATGTAGATATGCTTCAAATCGGCGCTCGTAACATGCAAAACTTCACACTTTTAAAAGAAGTAGGTAAATTAAATAAACCAGTTCTCTTAAAACGTGGTTTATCTGCTACATACGAAGAATGGTTGATGGCTGCTGAATACATCATGTCTGAAGGCAATGAACAAGTTGTATTATGCGAACGTGGTATCCGCACATTCGAAACTAAAACTCGTAATACATTAGACGTGACAGCAATCCCTATGATGCATGAATTATCCCACTTGCCAATCATCATGGACCCTAGCCACGCTGCTGGTATGAGTCGTATGGTTCGACCACTTTCCCTTGCATCCGTAGGCGGCGGTGCAGATGGTCTTATGATCGAAGTTCACAATGATCCATCCAAAGCATTATGCGACGGCCCTCAAGCATTACGTCCAGACCAATTCACTAGCCTTATGAAAGAAATTATCGCATTGCGCCAAGCATTGGTAGAATGCACTAAATAATCTTAAATAGCACACAAATAAGCTAGTATCCGTTATAATAGGTACTAGCTTATTCTTTTATGAAAGGAACTGTTATGACTCGCATTCATATTAACGCGTCCACACCGTATGACGTTGTCATCGAGGAAGGCGCTTTACAACGCATCACCGATTATATTAAACCGTTAAAACCAAATTGCCGTGTTATCATCGTCAGCGACAGCAATGTGGCACCGCATTATTTGGATTCTGTGAAAGCTAATATGGAACGTGCGGGTTATACTGTTTGTGATTATGTGTTCCCTGCTGGTGAAAGCTCAAAAAACGCTCATCAACTCATCAATTTAGTAGAATACATGGCGGCCCAATCGTTAACGCGTAAAGATTTACTTATCGCTCTTGGCGGCGGCGTTGTAGGCGATATGGCAGGTTTTGCAGCAGCTACCTACTTACGTGGTATCGACTATGTACAGGTTCCTACATCCCTATTAGCCGCAGTAGACTCCTCTGTAGGTGGTAAAACAGCAGTCAATCTCGAAGCAGGTAAAAACTTGTGGGGTGCTTTCAAACAACCTATCCTTGTCCTCTGTGATCCTACAACACTTAATACATTGCCAGACATGGAGTGGAAAAATGGATGTGGAGAAATTATTAAATATGGTTTCCTCGATGTACCAGGGTTATTAACCCAACTCGAACATAAGCCATTAATAAAGCATCGTGATAGCGTTAGTGCCGTTATCGCTCGTTGTGTTCAAGCAAAGGCGGATATCGTGGAGCAAGACGAACGTGAATCTGGTGTTCGTGCCCTTTTAAACCTCGGTCATACCTTTGGTCATGGTATTGAAAAAGCGAGCCACTTTGAAGTCCACCATGGCTACGCCGTTGCCATTGGCATGGTCCTTATGGCACAAGGTGCTATCAAACATGGAGAATTAGATGCAGAGGCGTTAGACAAATTAAAGGTCCTCATCGAAGCACATGATTTGCCAACTACTACGACCATAACAAAAGAAGAAATCCTTGCAGCTGCTAAACATGATAAAAAAAGCGAAGGTGCTACTATAAAAATCGTTATCCCTACTAGTTATGGTCATAGCGAACTCAAGGTTGTCACCCACGAGGAGTTAGCAACCTATCTTGATTAAGATAACTTATCTATTAAGATTAAGTCATCTAAGGTTTCTAGCACCTACAACCTGCATAATTGTTATTTGTAATATAAGGTTTACCTAATATTTAAAGGAGATTTATATGCATTCCGTAACGAACGCCATCCCTACAGGAACGATTGCGTCCATTCCAGCAAAGGCACATGCACACCGCGCATTGATTTGTGCAGCCCTTGCTACCTCTCCATCTACTATATTATTAAGTCGTACCTCTAAGGATATCGATGCAACGATGGACTCCTTACGAGGCTTAGGGGCTCACGTAGTATATAAAAATAAAATTGTTACCGTTACTCCTGGCCCCGCTCCTGCAAAGGGCAATGTAGTACCTCACGAATCAGGAACTACATTACGCCTTTTATTACCTGTAGCAGCATCCATCTGTAATGATGTAGATGTAGATGCTAAAGGTCGTTTACCAGATCGCCCTCTCGAACCTATGCTAGGTGAAATGAAAGCACACGGCGTAACATTCTCTCAAGATAAACCACCATTTACTATGACAGGTCGTCTTCAAGGGGGCAATTTCTCCATGGTAGGCGATGTAAGTAGTCAATTCTTCTCTGGTTTATTGTTGGCAGCCCCTCAAATCGGCTTATCTACTATTACCTCTACTACGCCACTACAATCTAGCGATTATGTAACATTAACCACTGAAACAATGCGAGATTTTGGTGTCGAAGTAGAACACACTTTACCAGACACAAACATCAACGAGGCTTTCACAGTCCCATTTGGTGCGTCCTTCATAGGTCGTGATAATTACCAAATCGAAGGCGACTGGTCTAATGCAGCAATCTGGATGGTAGCCGCTGGTATGACGGGCAAACCAATTACGATTACAGGCATGAACAAAAACTCTGTACAAGCTGACCGTCGCATCATGCAAGTTATGATTGATGCTGGTTGTGATGTAGTATGGGATGGTATGAATGTAACGGTCACAGGTCGCGCTTCCAAGCCAATCCATGCAGATCTAGAGCAAATGCCGGATATGTTGCCTGTTATGGCCGCCCTTGCTTGCTCTATTTCTGGTGAAAGTTCCTTTGTTAAGGGTGCTCGCCTACGTTTAAAAGAATCTGATCGCCTTGTAGCTGTTGCCAATCTCGTAAGAGATCTAGGCGGTACCGTTCGCGAAGAAGGCGATGACCTATATATCATCGGTAGTGGTATACTTAAAGGTGGACAAGGTGATTGCGTAAATGACCATCGCCTCGTTATGGCCGGTACACTGATGGCTCTCATCAGTGAAAATCCTGTTACGTTACAAGATAGCGAGGCTATCACAAAATCCTATCCGGACTTCTTTGAGGACTGGAACTTACTGGGCGGTAATGCACAACCAGTTTAGATTTCTAATCGTATCTGGTTTAATCTAATAGATAATAGAAATAGTACATACTATATAGTAGGAGTTAATATAATGGCATCTAATTTCGGTAAAACCATACAGGTATCTACCTTTGGCGCCTCTCATGGGTATGCCATTGGCGGTATTGTAGATGGTCTGCCTTGTGGACATACCATCGATATCGATGAGTTAAAAGCCTTCTTAAAGCGCCGTGCGCCAGGGCAAAATCAATTAACAACACAGCGTAAGGAAGCCGATACACCTGAATTTTTAGCAGGTTTGGTGGACGGCATGCTCAGTGGTTCTCCATTGGCATTTATGATCCGCAACACATCTCAACACTCTAGCGATTATAATAACTTACGCGATATCCCTCGCCCCTCTCATGCGGATTTTACAGCTCGTATGCGCTACGGCGACAAGGTAGATATGCGCGGAGGTGGTCACTTCTCAGCACGCCTTACAGCACCACTTTGCGTAGTTGGTGGCATCGCCCTTCAATTATTACGCGAAAAAGGCATCGAAATCCACGGCCATTTAAAACAAGTGGGAACGATCCAAGATGCTCCTATCGATATGGTTCATCCAGATATGAAAGCATTAGCTAATATCGCTACAGAACCAGTTGCTATGGTTGATCCAGAAAAACGTAACGAAGTAGAAACCCTCGTTATGAACCTCAAAAAAGACGGGGACTCTACAGGTGGTATCGTTGAAGTCGTTGCTACAGGACTACCAATTGGATTAGGCAATCCAAACTTTGACGGTATCGAAAACCGCTTAGCTCGCGTAATCTTTGGGGTCCCTGCCATTAAAGGCGTATCCTTCGGTGGAGGCTTTGACATGTGTGCACGACTTGGTTCCGAAGTGAATGACGCTTTCACCATGGACGGAGACAAGATTACAACGACAACGAATAATAGCGGTGGCATCCAAGGTGGTATTACCAATGGTTTACCACTCGTTATGCAAGTGGGTATCAAGCCAACACCATCCATTTATAAAGAACAACATTCTGTGTCACTTTCACAAAAAGAGGACACATTGCTCACAATCCAAGGTCGTCACGACCCATGTGTAGCGCTTCGTGCAGTACCTGTAATCGAAGCTGTTACGGCCCTTGTTATTCTTGATTTCTTAGGAGATATTGACCATGAACTTAGATGAAGTACGCGTTAAGATTAACGATATAAACGACCAAATGCTCGCCCTCTTCAAAGAGCGCATGGAACTCTCCAAGGATGTTGCGGCAGCGAAAAAAGAAATGAACAAGGCTATTTACGATGCCAAACGAGAACGAGATATCCTCGACAAAGTAACTCGAGATGCAGGCCCAGACCTCGACCTATACGCACGCCGTTTCTTCGAAGCATTATTCAGCTTGAGCCGTACATATCAGTCTGAACAATTATTCCAAGATAATGAGTTCACTGTTAAAATGAAAAAGGCTATTGAGCAGTCCCCTACACTACCTCCACAACGTGGCAGCGTAGCTTGTGCGGGCGTCTTCGGTAGTAATGCGCAAGTGGCGTGCGATAAATTATTACCACTCAGCCAAATTCACTATGTAACAGGATTCCGTGCCGTATTCGACGCTGTGGAGTCTGGCGAATGTCAATTCGGTGTATTACCTATCGAAAACAGCTCCAATGGTTCTGTAAAAGAAGTGTATGACCTTCTAGAAGAACGTAAATGCTATATCGTACGCGGTACTCGCCTATGGATTTCTCACGATTTACTCGTGAAAAAAGGCACAAAACTAGAGGATATTCACACTATCATCTCCCACCCTCAAGCGTTGGGGCAATGCAGTCACTTCTTAGAAAAATTAGAAGGCGTAGAATTGCGCTCCTTCGATAACACGGCTCGTGCAGCCCAACTTGTAGCGGCTAGTGATGACCCTGGCGTAGCAGCTATTGCAGCACCGCAATGTGCAGACTTGTATAATTTGTCTCCATTGATGCGCAATATCCAAAATAGCGATAACAACTATACGCGCTTTATCTGCATCAGCAAGGACTTCCATGTATACCCAGGGGCTAATAAAATCTCCGTGGTAACTACAGCAAGCCATGCTCCAGGCGGCCTTGGTACATTACTTACTAAGTTTGCAAACATCGGCGTAAATCTTACCAAACTCGAGTCTCGCCCGATTGTAGGCCATAACTTTGAATTCTTATTCTACCTCGACTTAGAAGCATCCCTGGCAGATCCTAAGGTATTGTCTGTTCTAGCAGAACTACACACATCACAAGATAAATTCCGCTTACTAGGCAATTACCCTGAAAACTAATATACTCATATGTACTAGTCTCTATAAGAACATATATAGTACAATACATATAGTTATAAAATTTCAATGGCTAATAGGTACCAGCCTATTAGCCATTCTATGTATATTGACCTAGGAGGTCCTATGAAATTTGGTTTACTTGGCCGTACGTTAGGCCATAGCTTCTCCCCTCGCATTCACAGTGCATTAGGGAATACAAATTACGAATTATTTGAGCGCGAACCGAGCCAACTACAAGAGTTCTTCGCGGATCCAGAATTACAAGGTATCAATATCACTATCCCTTACAAGGTAAATGCCCTTGAAGCTTGTGATGTAGTAGACCCTCGTGCAGAACGCATCGGTTGTGTGAATACGATGGTTCGCAAAGATGGTAAATGGCACGGCTATAATACAGACTACGATGGTTTCGTGTTTACCCTACAACATGCTGGCATTGATGTATCTAGCAAGGAATGTATTATCCTTGGCGATGGCGCTTCCTCTGCTACCGTTCACGTAGCTCTCGAAGACTTAGGGGCTAAGAACATAGTTCACCTCTCTCGTAAGACCGCACCATTCTATGGTGATGCGCCTAATTACTACGAAACAGCACAGATTATTATTAACTGTACACCTATCGGTATGTACCCTCATAATCCAGCTAATCTCATCGATATTACACAATTTTCTAAATTGGAAGGCGTTGTAGATCTCATCTATAATCCACGCCGCACGATTTTGTTGTTACAAGCAGAAATGATGGAAATTCCTCATTGTGATGGCTTGCCATTCCTCGTGGCTCAAGGCGTTGAGGCGGCTAACCATTTCCAAGGTGAAAGCTTTGGTACAAAGGAAATCGAGCAAATCTTGCGAGATATGCGCCGCGAAAAGGAAAACATCATTCTCATCGGCATGCCTGGCGTAGGAAAAACTACAGTCGGTAAAGCGCTCGGTGAAGAAATGGGCCGTACTTGCGTAGATGTAGATCATGAATTAGAAAAAGAAATTGGAGACATTTCCACATACATTACAGAACAAGGGGAACCTGCCTTCCGTGAAAAAGAGGCGGAAATGATTGCAAAATTCGGTACCCAAACAGGTCTTATTATTTCCACTGGCGGCGGCTGTGTAACAGTTCCTAAAAACTTCGCACACTTACGCCAAAACGGTCGTATCTACCAATTAACACAACCAGTAGAAAACCTATCTACCTCTGGTCGTGTTCTCTCTAGTGGTGGCATCGAACGCTTACGCGAACTAGAAGCAACGCGTACACCAATGTATGAAAGCTTCGCTCAATGCATCGTAGAACATAATCGCAATGCACCAGAAACAGTGGCGACTATCCTAGAAGACTTTGAGGCAAATTTATTGTAAGAGCTTATATATCAAATTTGTAAAATACTTTACATCTGTATTTCTAGATAAAACTAAAACTCATATCATGACATCAATGATATAAACTGAAAAGCAGTAGCTATCCTTAGGATTACTACTGCTTTTTTATTTCCCCTATGTTTTATATGTATTTGTAAATATCCATATGTGCAATTACAATGTAATTACAAACAGAATTAATTAACTTAACAAACTTTTAATATAAAATCAATAATATGACCAACGAATTACAGTCACAAGCCAAAAGAATACTAGGAGAGATACTATGAAAACAGTAAACCTACAAGTCCGCATCAACGAAGATCTAAAACAGGAAGTATCTAGCATATTAAAGGCACAAGGCCTATCCTATACCTCCATGCTAGACGCACTATTCCGTCAAATTATAAAAGAACGTCGCATTCCGTTTGCCATTGCTTTACCAACAACTCCTACCGAAAAAACACCAACGCCAAGTACACTCAAGAATGACAGCACCTACGAACAACCTCGAAGAACATTAAAGGCCTCAGATACTATAAATACGTACGGAACATCAGCAGAAAACGAAATAGAAATATCCTTTGATAAAATTGATAAAACAGGCATACTCAATATCCGTATAAACCCTAAAGTTAAGACACTAACAACAGCTATCTTAAAAGAAATGGGATTAACCATATCACAAACTGTTACACTAGTTTCTAAACAAATACAATTCGCTAAAGATATTCCTCCGACTATTCATCGCCCTGAATGGATTGATGCTATAAATGATGATTTATGGACAAAAGAAGAGTTCAACAAAAGAATAGAAATAGGTCTTAATCAGGCTGAAAATGGAATTGGTGAACCTGTAGAAAAAGTCTTTAATGAACTCCTTAAAGATTTATAAGTGTGGAGATTAAAATGAGATATGTAATAATTTTGACCCCTACAGCTAAATCTGATATAGTAAATCTCAAAATTTCATTAGCACAACAGCTTATAGATCAAAGCATTATCAGAAAAGAATTAAGGTTAATCTATGAAAAAATATCTTCATTAACTATTTTTCCTGAACGCTATCCCATTATTAATAGTGATACAAAATACAGAAAATTATCACATATAAATAATTATATATATGTGTTCTATATTCGACCTTCAAAAATGAATACATTACAGGAAATACAAAACATATAAAAAAGTCGGCTTTCGCCGACTTTTTTAATGTACTTTTACGCGTTTATGTTGTTGTTCATCGAAGACGCCATCTACATCAATGGTATCGAGGATACGTTTTAATTCATGCACATCAATTTGACCTGGTGCTGATGCTTTGCCAGCGGAGGCAAAGGTCATAGCATTACCAAATAGAGCACCTGCAGTACGTGTAACAGCACCGAGTGGTCCCATAGCCATCGTAATGATTGGGTCAGATGGATACAAGGCTTTAACTTCAGCCGTTGCTTCAAGGAGGGTTAATACATCCCCTGTTGTATTAGGCATAACAGCCATCTTTGGCACGTCGGCTAAGAATTCTTTCATTTGAAGAAGACGATTTACAATAACTTCATGACTTGGTGTTCCATTAAAATCATGATTACTCATGATAATTGTAATGCCATGTACCTTAGCAAACTCAATGGTCTTGAGCATTCTATCTTGATCAAAGAAGAGTTCAATATCAATAGCATCTACCAATCCAGTAGGAATGATGCGCTCTAACATAGTGAAGTAGTCTTGTGAAGAAATGGATTTCTCCCCACCTTCACCTTTCGTGCGCCATGTAAATAACAAGGCACGACCTTTTAATTGAGGCTTGATGAGCATTAATAATTCAATAATAGCGTCAATGGAGTAGGCCCGCTCGTAATAGTCAATGCGTAGCTCCACTACCTGACACGGTGTATTACATGCAACCGCAGTGGCATCTAAAATTTCTTTCATTGTTGTGCCTACGATAGGCACACATATCTTTGTACCCTTTTCGCCGAGTACAGCATGACCGATACGGACCATAATAACTCCTTTCCGTCCCACAGGGTGAGACAAATGACTTACCTTAAACTAACTATATACCAATATTTTGGTAAAAGCAATCAATCTACCCATATTGGATTGCTATTCACAAAAAACGTATGAAAGCCCGTTATTATGCACTAAAAATGTATTCTTAGATTAACGATTAACATAATTTTTTGTTATATCTCATTTTCTCAGCTTTATTAAAATTAGTCAGATCATTCAATCCCGATGAGTATATCTAATCTCTATAAATAAAAACTCCACACATAATCGTGTGGAGTAATCATTTATGGTATTATTCGTGCTTGGCAGATAGTTTTCTAGATTGGAATGCCATATATAGCAATAACAAGCCTGTAATACTAAATACATAAGATATGCCAACATAAGTAGATACAATACTTGCAAACACAGGGCCAACCATAGACCCAAATTGTTGAGCGGTCGTAGTCATACCAAACATGCGGCCTCTAAAACTTGGGTCTGTATTGAGGGTTACCGCTGCACTTAAGGATGGATTAATGCCTACAATACAAGAACCAATTAAGACTTGTAACACACCAAACCACCAAATACCTACTGGCAAGCTTTGAAGTAAAAGGACAATACCACTTCCCATCATACAGTAGGAGATAGTCTTAAAATAACCACGGCGTTCACCAAGGCGGACCCATAGGTTCGTCGTTAAGGATCCTGCTAAGCCGCCGATACTAAGGATGGTGCCAGAGATCATAGCCGCCCCTTCCATAGTGCCTTGCATATCTCCTACATAGAGGGCCAAAATAGGTTGCAACATCATAATAGCGCATTGCATGAAGAAGAATATCCAGAGTAATCGTACTAATACAGGCTGTTGTTGAACCGCTTTAAAGTCTTCACGTAAGGATGTAGATTTGGTATGGTGAGCAGCTTGTTCTTTTCCATCAGCACCCACAGCATGTAATTTGGGTTCTTTCACAAAAAATAATACGGCCAAAGTCGCAATAAATACAGCAATACCAGATACATAAAACACAGGTCGCATCCCTACAACACTCTCAACGGCGCCACCTAAAAACGGACCAATGACATTGCCTAAGATAAGACCGGTTTGAAATATACCTAATGCTCTACCAACCTGTTTTTCATCAACACTAAGGGATACCATAGTCATTGCCGCTGGATAGAATCCATTAGCAAAACCAACGAGGGCACGCCCCATGAGTAATTGATATTGGTCTGTAACTAAGCCAATTAATACATAACAGATGGCGATGGCAAAGCCAGCACGCAAGGCCATCCGTTTTTTACCTTTATTATCGGCAATCTTGCCCCATATAGGAGCCATAATGCCTGCAATGAGAAAGGTAATACCGAAAACGAGACCCGACCAAAGAGCTACGTCAGCCTTTGGAACGCCTAATTCTAAGAGATAGATAGGCAAAAACGGAATGATCATGGTGTAACATATGGCTAGCACTGTCATGGCCGCCGTAATAATCCATACATTGCGCATGCCACCGCGAGCGTCATATGTAGTGGTACTCATTCGGTCCCTCCTTTCATATATAAAAGTATATATAGCAAGATACTTTTACATTCTATATAAATAAGAGCCGCATATGATACGCGACTCTCTCATTTATTCCGTTGGAAACTTGTGATCCATTACATCCTGTAAGGATACGCGTTCCATAACGTGACGGAATTCATCTTGCAAGTACTGCCACAACGGAGCAGTCAAGCAATCGTTAAACATCGGACATGGCTCTACATCGTCTTCTAAGCAAGATACGAGAGCAATGGAGTCCTCTGCAGCATATAAAATTTCATATACATTGTATTCAGCAGGTAATTTCACCAAACGATATCCACCGTATTTACCACGTCCACTTTTAACGAGGCCAGCGGAGGACAAGCGAGATACAATCCCCTCTAAGTATTTATCGGAAAATCCTTGGCGTTCTGCAATCTCACGAATTGGTACATTTTTTTCTACCCCGTGCTCTGCAATATCCGCCAATATCCGTAAGGCATAACGCCCTTTTGTAGATATTTTCATAAGTTAACCTCTAAGTCATTTCATAATATATTTATAGTATATCACAAATTCATACAAAAAATGGTGGGAAATATGATACACTATACATATATCAAAATATTTTATTTGGATATTTTTTTAATTTCATATAGGAGGATGTTATCTAATGTTAGATAAACTATTTCAACTCAGTGAACGCGGTACAACTGTTAAAACCGAAATTTTAGCTGGTATTACTACGTTTATCACGATGGCGTACATCCTATTCTTGGCGCCTAACATTCTTAGTCTCGGAGGGATGGATAAAGATGCAGTCCTCATCGCTACTGCCTTAGGTGGTGGCCTTGTAACGATTGCTATGGGTTTATTCGTAAACTATCCGATTGCCCTCGCTCCAGGGGTTGGCCTCTTAGCCTTTTATTCCTTTACCGTAGTTCTCGGTATGGGCGTATCCTGGCAAACAGCATTAGGTGCGGTGTTCATTTCCGGTCTCGTATTCCTCGTATTAACACTTACATCGATACGACAAATGATTGTTGAAGGCATCCCAGCCTCTATGAAGGTTGCCATTACCGTTGGTATCGGCCTCTTCATCGCTATCATCGGCTTGAAATTATCCGGCTTGATGGCTATCTCTATTAGTTTGTCTCCAAACTCCTTAGGTCAAGTTGTGCAAACGCATGGCAACTTAGTACCTCCTGCGTCCGAAGCGCTCTTAACGCTTGGTAATTTGCATAGTGGCGAAACATTGTTGGCTCTATTCTCCCTCATCTTTACAGCTTTATTGATGGCTCGTAAAATTCAAGGTTCTCTCTTGATTGGTGTGGCAGTAACAACAATTCTTTCCTATGCTACTGGCCTTTCCACAATGCCTGAGAACTTCACGGTATTAGCAGTACCAGATTTCTCTAAAGCAGCATTCCTTCAACTAGATATTCCTGGTGCGCTACACATGGGCTTAATCACGATTATCTTCTCCTTCACCTTCGTAGAATTGTTCGACTCCATGGGTACTTTGATTGGTACGGCTACGGAAGCGAAAATTGCAGATCCTAAATCTGGTAAATTCCCAGGTCTTGGTAAAGCTATGACTGTCGATGCTATCGGCGTTAGTGCTGGTGCATTGCTCGGTACTTCTACAATTACTGCCTTTGTTGAAAGTGCAGCAGGTGTAGGTGCTGGTGGCCGTACAGGCTTAACGGCGGTCACAACAGGCGTATTATTCTTAATTTGCTTGTTCTTGGCTCCTATCGTATCCCTGGTGCCAAACGCAGCCACATCACCTGTTCTTATCATCGTTGGTGCCCTCATGTTAGGTGCTATTCGCAATATCGATTTCGATGATTGGACAGAAGGCTTCCCTGCATTTCTCGTTATCGTTTTGATGCCGTTCACATATAGCATCGCTAACGGTATCTCTGCAGGTCTTATTGCATACCCTCTACTCAAAATTATTGCAGGTCGTGCAAAAGAGGTTAACTGGATTATGTACGTATTGGCGGTACTCGTCATCATCCGCTACGTATTCTTCTAATTACCGTATGCTTATAATCAAGCTATTAATGAAAGTAACATTTGATTGCTATAATCACTAATACGCTGAGACCAAAATGTATGTAAATTACATATACTAAAAGAACCTATCTCCAAAGATATTACTAATATATCTATGAGATAGGTTCTTTTTATTATGTACTATTTTCGGTAAATGCTAATGCTCTATGATCTCAAAAATTGTACTATACATTCTTAGTACTGTTTAGTATTAACGAATTGTTTTTACACCAATTAAGTCTGTACGACTTGGATCGATATCTTTTAACGGTACTACATGATTTCTATAAAAGTCTGCTTCAGATGCTTTCACAGGCACTTGGAAGAACAAGAAATACGCCATATTATCCTTGTACCACGTAACACTGCGTACTAGGCCCTTATCTACATCCCCTGTATATTGAACCTCCCCTATTGGGGTAGAGTCGCTCCACTGTACGTCATGGTACTCCATTGGAATATATTCTTCAGGCCATACGGTGTCCATAGAGTAGCTCATGCGGAAGACCATCGTATGAGTTACCCAACGGCCACTGCGTTCTTGATACTCTTCACCTTGCTTCCAATATACCGTTTCTAATACATCATTGTCATAAAAATGTGTAGCATAGTATGTATAGCCAAACGGTAAATAACTTGGTATAGATACGTCATAGGACATCTTATGAGATGCATTAATTACACCGCTAGGTAAACCGATGGTTTTGCTCGTAAGTATAGGCCACACAGAATTCGTATGTGTACGCAATGGCAACCCAATCGTTTCATAAGGAGGCCAATCTATTTCAACCTTTTGTTTAACAGGTTCTTCAATATGTTGCTCATCATTGCGGTCACCACGTAGTCGAGTATCATCAACGGCTACGTTACTCACAGGACCTACAGAGTCTACAATTTTGCTTACAAAGTTTTGATTTCTTAAAGAAGCAAAGTAGAGCATATACACTTTATTATCTTTTTCCCAGTAAGCAATTTGAATAGCGTCTTTACTATAACCTAACGTATGTACAGCGATTCCATTAGGGGTAGTAAAGCTAACTGCATCCTTAGCGTTGTAATTTGTCTTTTCTAATATAGGCGTTACCACTGTATCGATAGCCCAACCCATACGATATACAATATCTGTATTAGAGAAGGTTAGCTTCGGACCAAATTCTCCATCACGGCCCGTTTCTGTATAAACGATTTCTAATACGTCATGGTCCTTGGCCTTTACATCACGTACTGCATAATCTTTAGGCATATAAGACGGAACTTGTATAGGATAGCCAAATTCCTGCGCGGTACTCTCAATATTAGTTTTAACTAAATCATAATCATCAACTTGATCATACCAACGATAACGATCAGCGAGTTTTTTATTATCATCGATGAGCTTTTTATTATCTATATCTACATCTCGTTCAACAGGAACGGTATTGCCATTTTTATCTATTAACGGGTATGTAGCACTAACTGGCTGCACCCCAAAGGTACTTACTGCCGTAGCCATCGCGGCACATAAAACAGCAGATGTTATTATTTTCTTCATATTCTCTCCTCTTCGAGCGGTTACACACATTTCGCTTTATTCCAAATAAATTGCTACGTGAACTATCTATTTTTTTACAGGCCCCACATGATCCTTATAGAATTCAGCATCAACTGATTTCACAGATTCTAAGAACAATAAGGAATATGCCATACCGTCTTTTGTCCACGTAATGCTGCGAATTAGTTGTGCTGCTGGATCCCCGGTGTAAAAGACTTCGCCAGATTCACCTTGTTCAGACCATTCAAAGTCCTTATACTCAACAGGAACATACGGTACATCTTTTACATCTTCCACTGAATAACCCATTCTATAAACAAAAATACTACCAGAGTTTCTCTTCCCAACTCGATATGTTTGGGAATTTTTTATAAAATATACAACCTCTAATACATCATTTTTGTCTTGCCGCACTGTATAGATTTCATAACCATAAGGGATATAACTAGGTGCCTCAGCCTCATATGGAAGCTTCTTTGCTGCCTCTAATAGCTTTCCGTTAAAAGTATGCGCCTTTTTTGTATTCTCTATAGGCCAATCATGAAAGTGCCACTGTAAACTATCAGTTCTAGGCTCAACATTTTTAAAGTTATGTCCGAGCTTAAGTGTTTTAGTAGATCCAGCCTGATCTGTAGTATCAGGAGTATCTACCGTTTCTGCTGTGGCCATTCCTACAGATAATAACCCAGCAGCTATAGCAGCCAAAATGGAGTTACATATTAATTTTCTCATATTCTCTCCGCTTATAAAATTTTATAATATACTTCACACATATAATGATATATTTTCTTATTTATATCAGAATTAAGAAACCTATTCTGTATCCCTAGCTACTTCATAAAACTTTTATCTTTCCTTTTGTGAAAGCATAGGCATCATCAACGAATGTATCTAATGCTTAAGTTCGATATAAAAAAATCCTACTGAACGCTATATCATAATAGAGTTCAATAGGATTGTTGTATCATTATTTAATTAATGGAGGCATAATAACATCTTGTTCAAGTTGTCTTCGTCTTTTGGCCGTATAGTCGACAATTTTAATTTGAACTACGCCCACAGAGTTTACCATGGCTTCCGTAAAAGTAAACTCACGACCGGTCTGATGTTTCATCAATACTTGTAAGCCATGAGACTTTTCATCAATAGCCTCTAAATAGGTAGCCTCTCCACGCCCCATCACACTAGAGTAAACCGAGCTATATTTACATGGTATATCTCCACCTGAAACGAGGGCTTCATCGCTACCATCAATTTCAATAAATACATGTGGATTCGCTTGAATCAAACTAAACTTTTTCCCCTCATAATGGCCATGTACATAGATATAAAGTACCTCATCTATAAATTCATATCCAAAATGTAAGGGTACCACGTAAGGGTAATCACCATCCATCATGCCTAGGTGAATGATACGAGTGCTATTTAAAATGCCCTTAATTTCATCTATATCTGTAACCTTGCGATCTTGTCGTCTCATAATAGTCTCCACAGTTTTACGTAAAAAATAATCTATGTATCATTATAGCAAATTTTAGAAATCTTTTAAGGCTAAGTATTCTCTTAAAATGAATAATTTTTCTTTTATTCGTATATTAATAATACTATTTTTTCCTATGTGTCCACTGTATAAATACATTTGACTTTTTGTAATAGATACTGTATTATAAGAAAATAGTTTTATTGATTCTATAGATTATAAAAGCTATGGTCATCCATGGCTTTTTATATTTGTAGATAGTTTGTAGAAAAGAGGTCCTTACTATGTCTGATACGCATCAGTTAAAACGGGGCCTTAAGAATCGGCACGTACAGTTACTCGCCATCGGCGGTGCCATCGGTACAGGCTTGTTCTTAGGCTCCGGTCGTGCCATTCACTTGGCAGGTCCATCCATTATTTTCGCCTACCTTATTACAGGTATTATCTGCTTCTTCATCATGAGAGCATTAGGTGAATTGTTATTATCCAACTTGAATCACCACTCTTTTATCGATTTCGTAGAAGATTATTTAGGTGATCGAGCAGCCTTTATCACAGGATGGACATACTGGTTCTGTTGGCTTTCACTAGCCATGGCCGATTTAACAGCCGTAGGCCTCTATATGCAGTTCTGGATACCGTGGCTACCTCAATGGATACCCGCCCTTGTCGTCTTAGTGGCATTGCTATTAATGAACTTAACAGCCGTAAAATACTTCGGTGAAATGGAGTTCTGGTTTGCCTTGATTAAGGTAATTGCCATCATCTCCCTCATCATCATCGGTATCATCATGATTGTCACAGGTTTTACTACAGATGTAGGCGTTGCCGCCTTTAGTAATATGTGGAATTATGGGGGCTGGTTCCCGAACGGAACGATGGGCTTTATCTTATCATTCCAAATGGTTGTTTTCGCTTTCACAGGTATCGAGCTCGTAGGTTTAACAGCTGGTGAAACAGAGGATCCTGAAAAGGTTATCCCTATGGCGATTAACAATATTCCATTACGCATTATTTTGTTCTATGTGGGCTCTTTGGCTATCATCATGAGCATTTATCCTTGGACAGCCGTCAACCCATCTGCTAGCCCATTTGTGGCCGTATTTACAGCAGTTGGTATTGCAGCAGCTGCAGGCATCGTAAACTTCGTAGTTCTTACATCTGCTGCATCTGCTACAAACTCTGGTATCTTTAGTACAGGCCGTATGATTTATGCCCTTGCAAAACGCGGTCATGCGCCAAGCTCTATGCGTCGCTTAACACACAGCAGTGTACCATACCAAGCAACTATTTTCTCCGCTGCAGTACTATTAATTACAGTTGTACTCAACTATGTAATGCCAGAAGCAGTATTCGTTATGATTACATCTATCTCTACATTCTGCTTCATATTTATTTGGGCAATGATGGTTATTTGTCACCTTAAATATCGCAAGAAAAACCCTGAATTAGCGGCACAATCTAAATTCAAAATGCCTCTATTCCCAGTGATGAATTACATCATCCTTGCGTTCTTTGTTTTCATTCTAGGTATTCTCGCCTTAAACGAAGACACTCGAATTGCCCTCTTGTTTACACCAATTTGGTTCGTTATTCTCTGGGCCTTCTACTCCATGCTTAATACAGATGATGAAGATGCTCTCAGTGAGGAACTTATCGAGATGGCTGGTGTAAAAGAAATTTACAAAAAACCTAAAAAAGAAGATTCTGACGATTACATAATCTAACACAAAAAGCCCGTGCTATGCACGGGCCTTTCTCTTACTTCATAGTAGGGAAGTTTTGTTGTTCATACTGTTGTTGATATGCAGGTAGATTACTTGTATCTTCGCCATAATTAAAGATCGTCTTAGTACGATATCCGCCTTGGGTAATAATAAGATCAATGGAGGATGGTACCTCTTGACCATTTTGTTGTAAATGATTTACTAATTCTTGTAACGCTTCAACTTGTCGCAACGAACCAGTCATATATTTACCTTTGGATAGGCCTGTATTTCTAATGACTTGGCCATTATATACTTGACCATTTTTATCTGTGTAATAGAATCGTACAGCTGATTTATCTCCTGTAGGTACAGCTTTAATATAGATGGTTTTCCAATTTTTCTTAACCATCACTCTTGTAGCATCTGCTAACTTATTAGATAAACGTTGTGTTTCTTTATTTGTAGATTTAGATACACCATTGACTTGCTGAATTTCATCATTCATAGGCATATCAATAATTGCCATACTAGGATCTTGTTGTACCTTTTTCGCATCTGCAGGCTGAACCGCCAACACACCAACGGCCGCCATTACAGCTAACGTTGTAAGAGCAAATTTCTTCATTATATCTCTCCTCAGATAGGATTCCTTAAACAAATTATATTTTATACAATACATTATACGCATTAGGCTATTTATTATCAAGCCTATCTTATTTTTCAGGACCATTATTCTTAATTATTTGATTCCAATGTTCAAATCTTGCAATATTATAACCCATATCCATATATTTAATATTAAAAGATGTAATAGATTTAAGATCGTTATAAAACTCCATCTCATCAGTATTAGTATTCCAGAATACCATCATATTTTCATATACAGGTATACCATAATACTGTTCAGCTTTTAAAAATTCAAATGGTAAATTCATGTTAGGTTTCGCGTAGTTAAGAGGACTAACAGTAAGCAA
>OJYN01000203.1_pt1 | contig 21035 bp, 11 predicted proteins | sample 1611671 | NCBI WGS metagenome assembly OJYN01 (sample SAMN04436759, study PRJEB24849) | human gut metagenome | biome: human gut; feature: NICU; material: stool | host: Homo sapiens | place: USA: Saint Louis, MO | collected 2011-02-25 | reverse complement strand
AAAGCCTTCTTCCGTCCAGACCGGGCCACCATTGGCGTCGATCAGTTGATCCACACCGCAGGAGATACAGTCATCGATCAGCTCCAGCACTTTGCCATACGGATTAAAGTACAGCCCCAGCTTGGCTTTGTTTGGCAGCTTTTCGTGCAAGTACTTGATCGGCGATGGAATATTTAGCAGCAGTAAACGGCGAAGACCGTTCCACATTGCCTGCTTCTGTTCCAGCGGGTTATCAAACAGTTTGATCGCTACGCTGTCACGCTCATCCACCAGCGCCGGCCACGCCTTCACTTTGTAGTTGCCGCGCTTCTGCTCGTAGCTTTCCGGCAGTTGACCAAAACTCCAGATATGTAAACCGCTCTGCTCGATACCGTCATCCGCCACGGCAGACAGCGTTTCCTGCACTTTGCCTTTCAGGGCGTCTTTCAGATCCTGTAATGAGCGCCCTTCTTTTAGCTTCTTGTTTTTGTCATCCACCACGCGGAAAGTGATTTTCAGGTGATCGGGCACCTGATCCCAGTGCCAGTCTTCGCGGTCAACGGTGACGCCAGTCATCCGCCGTAACTCTCGTTCAAGGCTGTCGAGCAACGGCAATTCCAGCGGTGTGACGCGGCCTAAAAACGCTTCGGCGTAGTTTGGCGCGGGCACAAAATTACGGCGTACCGGCTTCGGCAGCGATTTAATCAGGGCGATGATCAGCTCACGACGCAGACCGGGGATCTGCCACTCAAACCCACTTTCCTCAACCTGGTTAAGTAACGGCAGCGGGATATGCACGGTCACACCGTCAGCATCCGCGCCGGGCTCAAACTGATAGCTCAAACGCAGTTTGAGATTGCCCTGATGCCAGAAGTTCGGGTAATCCAGTTTGCTGATTTTTTCCGCCCCTTCTTTGATCAACATGCTCTTTTCAAAGTTGAGCAAATCAGGCGTTTCGCGGCTGACTTTTTTCCACCAGCTGTCGAAGTGACGTGCGGAAATCACATCGTGGCTGATGCGCTGGTCGTAGAACTCAAACAGCGTTTCGTCATCCACCAGAATATCGCGGCGACGAGTTTTGTGTTCCAGTTCTTCCACTTCGGCCCGTAGTTTCAGGTTTTCACGGAAGAATGCGTGACGCGTCTGCCAGTCACCTTCCACCAGCGCGTGGCGAATAAAGAGTTCACGACATAACGCCGGATCGATCTGGCTGTAGTTGACCTTACGCGCAGCAACAATCGGCAACCCGTAAACGGTGACTTTTTCCGTTGCCATCACCGCGCCCTGCGCCCGTTCCCAGTGCGGTTCGCTGTAGGTGCGTTTGATTAAATGCTGAGCGACAGGTTCCACCCATTCTGGATCGATGCGTGCCGCAATGCGCCCCCACAGGCGGCTGGTTTCTACCAGTTCCGCCACCATTACCCATTTCGGCGGCTTTTTGAATAAACCAGAACCGGGGAAGATGGAGAAACGCGCGTTACGTGCGCCGGTATATTCTTGTTTATCGGCATCTTTCATGCCGATATGCGAAAGCAAACCGGTCAGCAACGCAATGTGAATTTCGCGATAATCCGCCGGTTCGCTGTTAACCGGAATGCCAAGTTCTTTCACCACCTGGCGCAACTGGGTGTAGATATCCTGCCATTCGCGCACGCGCAGATAGTTGAGATAATCGGTACGACACAGGCGACGGAAGGCGTTTGAAGAGAGCGCCTTTTGCTGCTCGCCAAGATAATTCCACAGATTCACAAACGCGAGGAAGTCAGACTCTTTGTCGTGGAAGCGACGATGTTTTTCGTCCGATGCCTGCTGCTTGTCCATTGGCCGCTCACGCGGGTCCTGAATAGAGAGCGCGGACGTGATAATCATCGCCTCACGCACGCAGCCATGTTTTTGCGCTTCCAGCACCATTCGCGCCAGACGAGGATCGACTGGCAGTTGCGAGAGCTGGCGACCGAGCGGCGTCAGTTTATAGGCGCTGGCCTGTTCATCAGTGGTGATCGCGCCCAGCTCTTCGAGCAGACGCACGCCATCCTGGATATTGCGTTTATCCGGTGCTTCGACAAACGGGAATGCGGCGATATCGCCCAAGCCCAGTGCGGTCATCTGCAAAATAACCGAGGCCAGGTTAGTACGCAGAATTTCTGGGTCGGTAAACTCCGGGCGCGAGAGGAAATCGTCTTCGGAATAGAGACGAATACAGATCCCTTCTGACACACGGCCGCAGCGGCCTTTACGCTGATTAGCTGAAGCCTGCGAAATTGGCTCAATCGGCAAACGCTGCACTTTGGTGCGATAGCTGTAGCGGCTGATACGCGCCGTACCTGGGTCGATAACGTATTTAATACCCGGTACGGTCAGCGAGGTTTCCGCGACGTTGGTCGCCAGTACAATGCGTCGCCCGCTGTGCGACTGGAACACGCGGTTCTGTTCGCTGTTGGAAAGCCGTGCATAAAGCGGCAAGATTTCGGTATGGCGTAAGTTCAGCTTGTTCAGCGCATCGGCGGTATCGCGAATTTCTCGCTCGCCGCTCATAAAGATCAGAATGTCGCCAGGGCTTTCCTGGCTCAGTTCATCTACGGCGTCAAAAATCGCCTGCAACTGATCGCGCTCGGTATCATCGGCTTCTTCAACAATCGGGCGATAGCGCACTTCCACCGGATAGGTCCGACCGGAGACTTCGATAATCGGCGCATTATTAAAGTGGCGCGAAAAGCGTTCCGGGTCGATAGTCGCGGAAGTGATAATAATTTTTAGGTCAGGACGCCGCGGCAGCAACTCTTTCAAATAGCCGAGCAGAAAATCGATATTCAGGCTGCGTTCGTGCGCTTCGTCAATAATGATGGTGTCGTACTGCATCAGCAGGCGGTCTTGCTGGATCTCTGCCAGCAGGATACCGTCGGTCATCAGCTTGACCATCGTGTTATCACTGACGTGATCGCTGAAACGCACTTTGTAACCGATGCAACCGCCCGGCTCCGTTTTTAGCTCTTCCGCAATACGGTTCGCCACCGTTCGCGCCGCCAGCCGACGCGGCTGGGTATGGCCGATCAGCCCTTTAATCCCGCGACCCAGCTCCATACAGATTTTCGGTAGCTGAGTCGTTTTACCGGAACCCGTTTCCCCGGCGACGATCACCACCTGGTGGTCACGAATCGCTTCGAGAATGTCCTGCTTTTTCTGACTAACCGGCAAATTGTCCGGGTAAGTAATCTCCGGTCGTGCCGCTTCACGCAGCAGGACTTTCCCTGCCGCATGGTCAATCTCTTTCGCCATCTCCTGGAAAATGGCCTGTTGTGCATCAGGATTTTTAACCTTCTTCACGCCGTGCAGACGGCGAGAAAAACGCAGTCTGTCACGCAGCATCATCGAATCCAGCCGCTGCTGCAAGGCAGTAAAGGTCAATTTTTGTTGTTCTGTCATAACGTTAGTGGGCAGTAGTCTGCCTGATTAATTTTCTTTTAAATGATAGATATAGAGTACCACATCGCGGCTTTCTATGCGTTGTTCAATAAATTCGAACATAGGCTTCGATTTATTGCGCTATCTCTGTGGCAGAATTGTGAATAAAGTGTCAACAAGCAACGGGGCATTGCCCATTCAAATATCTATAAGGAAACACCATGAGCAAGGTATTAGTTCTTAAATCCAGCATCCTGGCAGGGTACTCTCAGTCTAATCAGTTGTCCGATTATTTTGTTGAACAATGGCGCGAAAAGCACTCCACTGATGAAATCACCGTGCGTGACCTGGCTGCAAATCCGATTCCGGTCCTGGATGGCGAACTGGTTGGTGCACTGCGTCCGAGCGATGCGCCGCTGACTCCGCGTCAGCAGGAAGCTCTGGCGCTTTCCGATGAGCTGATTGCCGAGCTAAAAGCCCACGACGTTATCGTTATTGCGGCACCGATGTATAACTTCAATATCTCGACCCAGTTGAAAAACTATTTTGACCTGGTTGCACGTGCAGGCGTTACTTTCCGCTATACCGAGAACGGTCCGGAAGGCCTGGTCACCGGTAAAAAAGCCATCGTTATCACCAGCCGCGGTGGGATCCATAAAGATGGCCCAACGGATCTGGTAACGCCATATCTGTCCACATTCCTGGGCTTTATCGGCATTACCGATGTGAAATTTGTCTTCGCCGAAGGGATCGCGTACGGCCCGGAAATGGCGGCGAAAGCGCAGTCTGACGCGAAAGCAGCCATCGACAGTATTGTTGCTGAATAACCGGACACGATCTTGATGTGGACTGTAGATATTCAGTCCACATCTCAATCCGCTTACCTGTTTTCCCATAATTTCAGCATCTCTTTGTGCTCTTCCTTAAGCACAATCCGCGAGCGTCTGGCTCGAATATAACTAATCGCTTCATCAACGGTTTTACAATGTCCGTAACATAACAGCCATGCCGCCACCACCAGCGCACTGCGCGATAATCCCAACGCGCAATGGACCAGAACGCTGCCTTGCTCTTCGCGTAATGTTTCCAGCATCGCCACGGCCTGTCGGAGCTCCCCCTCTTCCGGAACCACCAGATCCAACATCGGTACACAAAAATAGAGTCGATCTTTTGTCGCTCGTCCGCGAGGGAATTCAAAGGTGACGTCCAGAACCGCATTCTGTGCCGGAATATGTCGTGGAAACGCCCCTAAATAAACACCAGCAGTAATTTTGCTCACCGGCTCCAGGCGAAGACAAAACCAACGCATAGACAGCCACATCCCGATACGCCAGGGCAATGTCAGCCAGTAAACGGCGGGCGGGAGTTTCCCCTGACTATCTTTCCCTGTTGTTATCGCGCCAAGCCCACCGTACCCACGGCCAATGATGAATAGCGATAATACTGGCCAACATAACCAGACTGACCACCATAACTGAAGCATTATCATTAGCTCCATCAACACAATGCACGAGCACGCGCCTACGACATATGGCAGTGCTATTTTGATTCGACGTTGATCAGGTTTCTGATAATTCCAACGACGGTCGACGGGCACTATCCAGTCAATTAACATACCTACCGCCAGCCCCGTGATGACATCAATAAAATGATGCTGCCAGGTCGTCAGCGTCGAAATGGCGATGAGTAAAAACCATCCGCCGCAGACTTTACGCCACCTCACAGCCAGATGCTGACGAAAGTGACGCCAAAGTAGCCAGCAGAGAATAATATGCAGCGAAGGAGACTGGTTATAAGGCAGATCAAACAGTTCAAGTTGCGAAAATAGCCATCCTGTCACCCCACTCACTTCAGGACGGATAAAACTAAACTTCAGCGGATAGAGAAAAAAACCGCAGCAGGCCATTACCGTTGCCAGAATAAGCCGGTGAACCAGTCGGCGCTGTTCGAATGTCGAGCTACAAATGAACAGCGAAAATCCATATAAAAGATCCAGACTCCAGTAAGGAACAATAGTCCAGGGAAGAAAAGGGATCGCCGTTTCCCAACCGAATACCTGACTGGGGATATCATGGTTGTTAAGATCCTGAGTCGCGGTGAACTGATTAAGAAATCCATATGTAAAGAAGAAAAACGGGGCCAGCAACAATAACCAGCCAGCTCCTTGTAGCAATACGTTCCGGCGTTCAGTTATCACGACGCACCGCCATCGAAACCGTAAAAATGCCCCACTCATCAATCCGTTGTGTGCATTTATCAAATCCGGTATCATGCACGAGCGAATCCATCTCCCCTTGAGAACGCACGCGCATTACCCACGGTTTACCATCTTTATGACTGGTTAACACCCCGGCAATCAGCTCCAGTTGTGGGTGCCACGGCTGCCCGGTGTAGATGAGAATGCCACCCGGATCGATGGCATTGGCAAGACCTGCGAGTGAGTTTTTTACCTGCTCATTTTCGGGAAAAAGCTCATACAGGCCAGAGACAATCGCCAGCGTAGGCCGCGGAGTTAACGTGCTGAGTTCTGCCGGATTAAACGCATCGCCCTGTTCAAAACGCGCCCGCCCAGACATTCCCCGTTGGGCAATCATCTCTTGCCCTTGTGCAACATTTACCTCACTGTAATCACGTAACAAAATTTCGCTTATGGCGGGCTCGTTTGCCAGCGCATCCAGTACATAGCGCCCATGCCCTGCGGCAATGTCAACCACGCGGACGGCTAAACCTTTGGCGTGGAGATGGGCAACGGCTTGTTTAATCAGCATTTGTAAATGGGTTTTGCGCTGGCGAATACCGCGCCAGCCAACACTGTTCAGGTAGATTTTGTCGATAAAGCGCCCGAATGCGTTACTGCCTTGCGGTTGATTTTGATAGACATAATCCAGCGAACTGCCTGAATCAAAGCCGGTACTCATTCCGAGATGCAGGCCCGCAGAGTGCACCCCGAACAGTTTCATCGCCTTTCGCATAAAGCGATACGCCAAATCAACCGGCGATAACGGCACGGGTCCACCAGAAAGGAGCCGCCATCGATCCGCTGATGGTCCTGTGCGGTCTTCATGCTGATAATCAAATTTTTGCGACTTGTTAGCATATAAACGGCTGATAAAGCTTTGCATTTTTTCAAATGCCTGCGCCCTGTTCTCTTCACCCAACGTGTCGTGATAAAAGCCTGGCAGCAGATGCAGCTCTTTCAGAGGACTACGTAAACGCTGATAAAAATCAATCTGCGGTTGGCGATGCACCACATAGTCATCGCCTGATATCAGAAGTTGCGTGGAGAGCGTAATCGCCGCCGCATCGCTAACAATACGTTCAGACGTTTTATAGAGATCGAGCAAGATATTGACGGCAATCGCCCGTGTGATCAGCGGATCATTATTGAAACTCGCCACCCGTTGCCGATCGTGGGTCAGATAACGCCCTTTCACATAGGAATTAATAAAAAACAGACCACGCAGACGATGCCATAACGCCAGCCCAGGACGTGCCAGCGGCACATACAATTTAACCTTAAAGGCCGGAGATGCCAGCACTAGTCCGCGAATAGCAGGCGCATAATCATGAACCCATGTGGCAACCATCACTGCGCCGACGCTTTGCGCGATCACAACCACCTCTTCCAGTCCGACCTGGCTGTCGCTGGCAGCAAAACGGACAAATTCATCAACATCCTGCACTGAACGCGCAAGAGACGGACTATAACCACGCGGCCCCGAAGTTTGTCCATGCCCTCGGGCATCCCATGCATAAAAAGCAGTATCTGGCATCGCCAGTTCATCAACGATATGTTGTAGACGACCAGAATGTTCATGACCGCGATGAAATAAGACGATGACCTTTTTCGCCCCTGGCTGTAAAGTGGGCCAGTGCCGATAAAACAACGCTGTATTATCACTGGTGGTAAAAAAATGTCCCCCAGGGATGCGTGAATTTTCCATTTTCTCTATTTTCCTTCAGTAACAGCAGTAGCGAATAAAATAAAAAAATACCGGAGCGGTGAAAATTAATGAGTCAATCCTGTCAAGGAGTCCGCCATGTCCTGGTAATAGTTTTCCGCTATCTTTAACACCAACATCTCGTTTGGTGGCTGACATCACTACATCGCCGCAAAAACCACTAATACCAATTAACAAACCCGCTAATAATACCTGTAATGTATTTAGCGGTGTCAGTAACGGTCCAATAATCAGTGACGCAATCATGGTGGTGATTACTCCCCCCACCAGACCTTCCAGCGTTTTTCCCGGGCTGACTTTGGGGACCACTTTTCTTCTGCCGCAGGATTTTCCCCATAAATACTGTGCAATATCGTTTGACTCGGTTAACGCCAAAAGAAATAACACCAGTAACGCCCCGCCCTGGATATTTATGGTTGGCAACATTAATAACCAGGCGGCATGACTCAAGGTGAAAACGGTCATTACCCAGCCACAAAAAATGGCGCTCACGGTATGCAGAAAACCGGAGGGGTCACCCACTAAAACTCGCCAGGTGGCTAATATCAGAAACCCAGCCAAAGGTATAAATAACAGAAACAGCTCAAAGCAATTAAAACCGATAAGCAAATAGTTAAGAGGAATACCCCAATATAACCAACGCGGAAAATGTACAGATATAAGCGTACAATATTCTTTCAATGCCAGAAAACTTATCAGCGCAAAAAACGTCAACGTCATCCAGCGTGGACCTGAAATCACCATTGAAAAACAAATGACGATGCCCCACCAGGTACGAATACGTAATGTAACCTCACCCCCTTTTCTCTCCGGTAACCGCCATACCAGAAAACGGTTTATCAGCGTTGCTAAAATTAACAACGCGAAAAGTGTTGCCAGAGATTTTTCCAGCATTATCTTTCTGCACTCATAAAAAGCACACTCCGACAACGATTAATCGCAGTCCAGAGAAGCAGAATTGAAGCAATGCTCCATAAAAGATTATTCCATTGCATCCACTGTGGATAAATGGCAACGGCTAGCCCCCACAGACCAAATATTAACGCGCGATCGCTTTTGCCAAATGGACCGGCATAACTGCGAATACCGTTAATCGTCTGCGCGAGTAAACCGCAAAACTCAGTCAATATGGTGCAAAATAACATGAGTATTACGAGTGATGCGTTACTTTCCGGTAAAAATAAAAACGGTAAATAGAGCACAATATCGGAAATAACATCGCCAGTTTCATTCAAAATCGCCCCCAGACGTGTTTTCTGATTGCACTCACGCGCCAACATGCCATCCAGCGCATTGAGCGTCATACGGATAAAAAGCACGATGGGCAATAGCAAAAAGAGGATGGGTTGTGCCACCAACACCAACAGCAATCCGGTAAGAAGAGAAAGCGCCAGTGCAGCAAGAGTGATGTGATTCGCTGTAACATGGTGCTTATAAAGCCAAAACATCGTCGGCCTTAACAGCGACTGAAAGAGCGGTTTTATCTGGTAGAGCGTCATTTATCATTCCGTGATATTCAGTTTGCTCTATGGTGCATCAATTCCGACGGCGGAGATATCACAACGCGCAGCATCAACGTAAATTCGGAATATATCAAGATGTGGTGGATGAATGCCCTACACATCTGTTTGATTACCGTCTGGATATCAGTGAGATACCATCTATCACTGTACGAATCAATGAATCCATCGCCTTTTCCCTGATTATCCAGCCGCAAATCCTGGCCTTAAACATATGCACTCCATGCCATTAAAAAAGAAACAAAAGGGAAATGCATCTTTCCCTTTTGTATATTCGTTATTCTCGCGAAATACCATCCAACGTAGACAACACTTTCTCAGAAAGATGCAATTTTTCAGCAGCCATATTCTCCCGTAAATGCGCAACAGAAGATGTTCCAGGAATCAGCAAAATATTCGGTGAACGCTGTAACAGCCACGCCAACGCCACCTGCATTGGTGTTGCACCCAGGCTCGCAGCAACATCGGAAAGCGTGGAGGATTGCAGCGGCGTAAAGCCCCCGAGCGGAAAGAACGGCACGTAGGCAATGCCGTCACGAGCCAAAGCATCAATCATTGCGTCATCAGCACGGTGAGCAATGTTGTATTCGTTCTGCACACAGACGATTTCGGTAATCTTACGCGCCTCTGCAACCTGCGTCGGTGTGACGTTACTCAGGCCAATATGTTTTACCAGGCCTTGTTGTTGCATCTCCGCCAGCACTGTCAGGCTGGCCTCAATCGATCCTTCCGTCGGGCCATGACCATCCCCCATCATAACGCGCAGGTTAACCACATCCAGTACGTCCAGGCCGAGATTACGTAGATTATCGTGTACCGCTTTTTGCAGCTCTGCCGGAGAAAATGCGGGTAACCAGGAAGCGTCCTCTCCACGCCGCGCACCAATTTTAGTGACAATTGTCAGGTCGTCAGAGTAAGGATAAAGCGCTTCGCGGATAATCTGATTGGTGACGTGCGGACCATAAAAGTCGCTGGTATCAATATGATTGACGCCCAATGCCAGCGCCTCGCGCAGCACGGTTATAGCGACGTGGCGATCTCTTGGGGGGCCAAAAACCCTAGGACCTGCCAGTTGCATCGCGCCATAACCAAGACGGTTAACGGATTTTGTACCGAGAGTAAATGTGTTGCTGCTCATCGCACCCTGCCCTGTAATAAAACGGATTAAGAAAAATCAGTATAGAAATGAATAGAGATAAATAATGCGAGGGTGTAAACAAGATTGCGGGATGAGTTGTACTGTTGTCCTGAAAGACACGAAACCCCAGGCAGGTTAAGACACGTCAAGCACCGCATCCGGCAATAAAAAACCGCAACCTGTATCAGCGTTGCGGTTTATGTATTACATGCTAAAAATTAGAATGTTTTCTTGAAGTTTAGCATCACACCTTTATCACTGATGCCGTCTTCTTTCCAGTGGAAGGCATCTAACTGCAATGCACTCTCCTGGCTACTGTATTTCACACCCATCGTCGCCAGGCTGTTGAAACCACCGCCACTCTGACCATCGTCAATGTTGAAACGTTGGCTTCCAGCGCCCGAAATACTCGCAGTACGTTGACTTTTCACATAGCTCAGATTCGGCCCACCTTCCAGCGTGGCGTTCGCACTCCAGCCTTCTTTCCCTGCATAGTCCAGTTTCAGCCCAACGATGCTGTCCACCGCCGTTTCGCTGCCACTGTTCATGCTCAGGTTAAAGTCACCCGCATTGCGTTCCTGATAGCCACCTTCCAGTGTGTGACGCAGTTTAACCCCGGCATATGGAGTGACGTTCAGCCCTTCACGCAACTCAAAGGTTTTTGCTCCTTCACTACGGAACTCCAGGTACTGTTGTTTCACATTAGCATCGGCTGTTTTATTGATGTCGCCGTACGCTACCGAGCGGCTGCTGTCGAGCTGGTGTACATCATAACGCAGGGCGTTATTCCAGTTCATACCGTTGTCAAAGGCCATCTGGTGTTTCAGACCGAAGAACTGGCTGTAACCGCCTGTCACTCCGTTATCGCCTGCGGTATCTGAACCATTACCCTCCAGACGCGCAATCCCGTATTCCAGACTCAGGTTCTGATGTTCAGTCAGCGTCAGAGATTTACGCAGCGCCATCATGTCGTACTGTGTGTCGTTACCCAGTTCAGCACGCGGGTCGCCTTTCGCTACCACGTTGAAGGCCAGACCGTTTGCAACTTCCGGTGCTGCATCGGACAACATGCTGAAGCGGTTACTTAACACTCGTGCTTCATTAAATACCGTTGTTGCCTGGCTGCCGCTAATTTGTTTCAGCGCACTGTTCAGTTCAGCAGTCGTTCCTACGTTCAGACTAGTGTACAGGTCGTTATTGGTGTAACCCGTATCCAGTACCTGAGCGACATTATTAACTGAAGAATCCGTCACAATATCCGTATAGGCGTTTTTGGTCATCGTAACGTCTACGTTGCCATTAGCATCGGTGTTACCTTGTGCGCTCCACACGACAGAGGTCGATGTAATGGTATCAGCATCCGTAAGATTGTTACCTTGAACCACATTATCGAATGTAACAGAAGTCGCACTTGTTCCTGACGTAAATCCAGTGTTAACGGAAACACCCTTCAGGCTTGCATTGCTCACTTTCAACTTACCTGCGCTGCCATCAGAACTGGTTCCCACAACATAGCCATTTAGGTTGTTCTGGCCTCCATTATCTGAAACATTGTCGGTAGATACGAAAACTGACGAGCCGGGCACATCTGGCAGTGTGTAATTAGCATAATGCACTTCACTATTATTGCCGTTATTGCCATTGACGCCTTCAATGTTAACGCTATTACCTTGCTTAATCAGCCCGGACCCCGTCACCCCATCTGCAATGGTTACCGTACCGTTATTCACGAGGTGGCCTACGGAACCTAGCATGCTAAACGCAAAGGAATTATTAGCGTATATGTTGATAGTACCATTATTCTCGATCACCGCATCAGCCGTCGCACTGCTATCCAGCTGCATACCTATCATACCGGTATCTGTCGTACCTTGTGCTCCAAGATTAATCGTGCCGTTGTTAATCAACTGTGCATTTTTATTCCCTTCCATCGCAATAGCGTTATTACCGCTAATATTCATGGTGCCATCATTCTGTGCAACATAATTACTGTGGGTGAATTTCACAGCAACGCCGCTGTCTTTATCAAAATTGACTATACCACTATTTTGGTTCCAGAAGTATGCATGGTTGGTACTGGCATCAACACCGCTGGTCGCTAGCGCTTTTGCAGTAACATCAACTGTACCACTATTAATGAACCGTCCATTATTATTCGCGTTCCAGTAATTAATTGCGTTACCGCTATAGTTAGCACCAGAAATTAACATATGACCGGTATTGTAGAACGACCCAGACTGATATAAGTGAATAGCATTTCTGCTGTTATTTAGAATGAAGTCACCGCTGTTGTTAAACACCGCAGTATTATAAATCTCCATCATGCTGGCATTATTGCTATCACTACTACTGCTGGCACCGAGATACCAGGTACCCTCGTTATTGGTGATTGCAGTTTTACTCAGGTTAGCACCGTTTTGCACGACCCCACCTTGCTGGTTATTAAATGTTCCTCCTGTCTGGAACATGCGCGAGTTAACCGTACCGGTGTTCCCGAACGTGCCTGCGTTTAGCGTCACCTTCGCCACAGAGCCTTCGTTACTTAACTCTCCATCATTGATAATGATGGCATTATTAATAGTACCCGTCGATGTATTAACTAATTCACCGCTACTAATCGCAATATCAGCACCGGAAAGCGAACCACTGTTAACAACATTGCCTTCTTTTTTGTCGTTAATCGAGGCTTTTTGGGTCAGATTTTGTGTTTCATTCTGCGCAGTGATTACATCGCCACCCGTGTAAAGTAACGAGGTATAAGAGTCAGTCTCATTATAGTCATTGCCCGTCAGGCAATTAGTGTTAACACAAATCGTTCCATAGTTAAGAATAGTACCGGATCCATCACTATAAAACGCCTGCCCATTGTCAGCATTGATATTAATTACGCCAGACTGTTCATTAATGGCAGTACCACTCTTATAGGCGGCCATACCGATCAGAGAATCTGCTCCCAGACTACTATCGTAGTTAGCGTTTTTCTCCAGATTGATGATACCCTCGTTAATCACGGTATTGCTGGCACCGTAGGCGGCCATACCTATTCCAGCATTATAAACCGTTATTACACCACCCTGTTTATTAACGGCCGTAGCATTTTTTCTTGGCCCACTGTAAGTATTTGTACCTACGGCCATACCAACGCCATAGCTCCTGGCATCATTACCAATATTGCTACGCAAAGTGGTGGTATCATCTGCATCAACCCACAGGGCATCCAGTGTAATTTGCCCAGCGTTTTCTGCTGTACTCTCATCAATAGCCAACATACCAACGTTGCCGCGACCATACATCTCAATGCTGCCACCGCTTTCATTGGACACGTATCCGTGATCAAAGGCATCAAGCCCCATCATACTGTTCGCATCAGAGTAGAAAGTGTTCGCCTCATTCAGACCCAGAGACGCCCCCAAATTAATGACACTTTCTTGTTCCATGACTTTCGCAGTAATCGTACCATTATTAACCGCACTACCGCCTTTAGTCGTGAAATAGCCAACTCCTGCATTTGCTAACAAGCCATAGTTGTACTGAGAAAGCGTAATATTGCCACTGTTACTTCCCGTTGAATTTTCACCAGAAATAGCGGCAAAACCGATATTTCGAGTATCAATATCACCTTTATTGACTAACTCAGCACCAGACTCTACAAAGATCATTTGGGATTCAGATCTCGCATAGTGGTCATAAATATCTACCTGCATGTTAATCGTGGCATCCGCCCCGATCTCAATCATGGCGCTATTCTTCAACCGAATCATCCCTGAATAGGCTAGAGGTAAATCACCATTAATCGTGGAGTCCCCGTTCAGGTAAACAGACGACTTCCCATCAACAGTGATTACTGGTGTTTTGCCATAGCCATTGCGATTTGATGCGACGGTAGAACCATCAGTCAATTGATTTTCTTCACCAACCAGCTGGATACCACCATTCAGATACACGGTATTATCATCACCAGATACGACAAGCCCGGAAATATTCTCCTGGCTTCCATCAAAGTCAGCATAAATACGTGAGGTAAGTTCACTGTCAGCCACCACAGTTAACTTGCCGTCTAGCGATACAGTGTTACTGTTGCCGCTAACGTTCACACCAATAGACGGTTCGTAAAAATAATCTACCGCGTTAGTCGCGGTTTGATCTTTATCTACCAAAATGTTACCAGTGATATCAACGGCATTATTGTCACCAGAGATGTTGACGCCCGTTGCCTTCTGCCCGATAACGTTCAGATCTTTCGCCGCCAACGTCACACTGTTGTTATTACCACTGAGCGCCATGCCTGTTGAAAAGTCACCAACATTCATGCTACCTGCCTGGGAGATGGCCCCCTCGCTGGTCGTGATGCTCATGCCAGTAGCTGAATTATTGACGTCAATATGACCCGTATTGGCAAAGGTCGCTCGATCACCGTTAATCAGCACACCAACCGAATCTTTATCCGTGACAGTTATATTGCCTTTATTGATTACAGTGGCGCTATCACCAGTGATATCAATGCCGTGACCGCCGCCGCTCACATCCAGTAAGCCGTCCTGATTCACCACCGCGTTATTACCCGCGATTTCGGTACCGGTCGAACCCTGACCATCAACGGTGGTATTGCCGCTGTTGTTGGCCGTCGCATCATCACCCGTAATGCGGGTTCCGGTGCCGCCATCAAGGATCGTGCTGTCGCCGTCGTTGTTGACGATGGCTTTGTCACCGTTTATCTCGGTGCCCGTGGAATCCTTGCCGTCAACGGTGGTTTTACCGTTATTGTTCACGGTGGCTTCATCACCGTTAACCTGCGTGCCGGTGCCGCCGTTACTGATGGCGTTGTCACCTTCGTTATTGACAACTGCCTTGTCGCCGTCGATCTGAATACCGATGGAATCCGGATCGGTGACGGTCATGCCGCCTTTGTTGTCCACCGTCGCGCTGTCGCCGGTGATATCAATACCGTGACCGCCGCCGCTCACATCCAGCTCGCCGTCCTGATTCACCACCGCGTTATTACCCGCGATTTCAGTTCCGGTCGAACCCTGACCGTCTACGGTGGTATTGCCGCTGTTGTTGGCCGTCGCATCATCACCCGTAATGCGGGTTCCGGTGCCGCCATCAAGGATCGTGCTGTCGCCGTCGTTGTTGACGATGGCTTTGTCACCGTTTATCTCGGTGCCCGTGGAATCCTTGCCGTCAACGGTGGTTTTACCGTTATTGTTCACGGTGGCTTCATCACCGTTAACCTGCGTGCCGGTGCCGCCGTTACTGATGGCGTTGTCACCTTCGTTATTGACAACTGCCTTGTCGCCGTCGATCTGAATACCGATGGAATCCGGATCGGTGACGGTCATGCCGCCTTTGTTGTCCACCGTCGCGCTGTCGCCGGTGATATCAATACCGTGACCGCCGCCGCTCACATCCAGCTCGCCGTCCTGGTTCACCACCGCGTTGTTACCCGCGATTTCAGTTCCGGTGGCGCCTGTGCCGTCGACGATGGTTTTTCCAGTGTTGTTTACTGTGGCATTATCACCCGTAATAACGAGCTCACCGTTGTGATTATATTGCCACTTCGTTGCACCATCTGCGCTTATCCCTTCAAGGGCAACCGTGTTATGCGTTTCATCAATCTGCCAAAGATTAATAGTCGCCTTACGCCCATTGCTATCTTGCAGAGAAATAGTCCCGTCAGCATTCTCGGTATAAGTAAAAACTGAATCGCGAATAGTTAACGTTTTTTCTGTTTTATCGAGGATAACGTCATTATTAAACGCAATCGGTTTGGGAGGCGTCGGGGTATCATCCGGACCATCGTCTGGTATTATCTCATCTCCGCCAGGAGTTGGAGGAACTGGAGTGTCGTCTGAATCATCATCAGGTGGAGTTGGTGGAAGTGGAGAATTATTGCGATGATGATCATCATCGTCGTTTAGTTCCACTATGGCTAAGGTTGTGATTAACGCAGTAGCAGCACCTGTGACAAGCCATGGCATCAGGTTCTGTTCGACTACAGAGGAGCATTCAGAGGGTAAGCGTTTAAGCTCTTCTGGACTGAGTTTTCCAGGATCTGCTGGACAAGTCACATTGGTATTTTTCTTTTCACCTGTGGTGGTTTCTATCTCTGTGATATCTGCCGCCCAACCCTGACCACTCAGAGCTAATGCAATACAGGCCGACAATAAAGTTTTCCTTTGCATAATAAATCCTTCTGGCGAATATAAAGAAGGTCGGATGCCCTGACCCGACCAATTGATTATTTAAAACATAGAGGACGTCCAATATTGCCAGTAGATTGTTACCTAATCAAACATATTCTCTGACAATCTGGATTTATAATACAGAGAAATAAATAAACCTGCGAAACATACAAATTATCTATATTATATAAATTATAAATTCAAATGCGTCACATAGATATTTATTTAATGAAAAAACGGTATAAACCAATACTCGAACAAATAAAGCAGAGCCGAAACATAATTCAGCCTTATAATTAAAAGAGCAAAATGTTTCCGGAAAATAGATTAATCGCCTTCTCCTGTAGCGTTATCCCGATATTGCGGTTTTGCTATTAAAATTTTCGCATCCATTTACCGTTTATCCCTTGTACATATTCCCCGGGTTTGGCCCGTTCTACGAGCTTTTGCCCGGCGAGTTTCGCGATATCATCCACCGACACATTATTCTGCTTTGCCAGTTGTTGATAGCTCGCTTTACGTTCGGCATTAATGTCGGTTACTAATTTCTCAGTTTCAGCATCTGTTTTCCGCGCAACCAGATAACCATAAAATGTTTCCCCTACCCGCCCCTGAGTTCTGGCTTCATCCAGAGTCAATGCCATTACATTGCTGCTTACCAAGCCAACAAGAAATGCACAAAGAAGTAATGTTCTTTTCATCATCACCTCAAAAAAGATCGCTACGGGTCTCAAGCAGCTCTTCGACATCTTTGTCTGCCTTGATGATGATCTCATGCTCAATTTTAACGTTCATATTGATAGTGATCGGTTCCTTAGGTGCAGCGACTTCAATGCGAGGCGTACAGCCAACCAGCATAAAAGATGACGTCAACGCAGCCAGTAAAATTTTCATTGTTTATCCTCACACTCTTTTCCTTGCGGACAGTCATTTCCCGGCAGACGCGCGTTCTGCTCCAGCCATGCCTGGAGATTATCGCCAAAGCGTAAACTGCGCCACAGCGTAAAAATATTCTCTTCATGATGGTAATTAAGATTTACCGTACCGCTTTTACCATCAACGCGACTGGTACCTGTAATATTGGCCTGCATGGTTAATAAACCGAGATTATCTAAATTAATTTTTGTCGATGAACGGCTAATTTCCATATAGCGCAACCAGTTAATTGCTGAACCCGCGGTCATATTGTCTTTCACCACCGCATCTGCGGTGTCTTTATCCAGCCGCAAGGTCATCGGCCCGCTATTTGCCAGCCAGCCGTCTTTCACTATCCATTTTTCGTTGTTTAGCCATAACGGCAATGCACCACTAAATGCCCCGGACATGGCGAATTGTTTCGGATTGACGGCGCTAACCAGTTCGCTGGAGGAAAGATTATTCAGTCGCAACAGTGCCGGATCATGTTGCGGCATACGTAATTGTTTCATCAGCACGTTACCGCCTAACACATCGACGCTAACATCAGTCAACAGCAATGGTTCTTCTTCAGTCCACGGATAACGACCTTGCAAATCAGCCGTAATATTTTTCGCTGTCACCAGATTAATCACTTCGGCAATTCGCAACGTAACGGGACCGCGAGTCCCCAGATGCCAGGCTCCATCGGCAAAACGGAAAGGCAGGACAAAATCGACACCGTTAACCTGATTATCTGGCATCCAGGCACTACCGCCTTTCAACACGCCGTGTCCTCCCGCGCGGAATCCTTGTTCGGGCGCTGCTGAAAATGCGACCTGAGCATACAGTTCACCATCGCGTAAGTTCATCTTCCAGTCGGGTGGCACCAACGGCTGGAATACAGTCAGTGATTGTTTAGGCCACCAGGCGTTACCGCGCAGACGAATACCGTCCCAGCGACCATTTACCCGAACCGGGCCAATCCCACCAGCATGTAAATCGCCTTTAAAGAGGAAATACGTCGGATCGCGCCCATCGACACTAAATTTTAAGGTTGATGGCGGTAACACACTGCCGCCAGTGAACAGCGTTTGCCCGGCGTCCAGTGACAGAGCGCCGCTGAAGGAGGGATGCTGTGCGTCACGTCCCCAGACGACGGGCTTGTCGAGAATTAATCGCGGCTTTTCTACCGTCATCGTACCGTATTGTAACTGGTCGAAACCGGTGGAGAGATCGGTCAGCGTAATCGTGCTGTCATGCCACTCACCTTTTCCTGCGACATCCCAGGTGGCATTCATCGGTGTAAAACTCCCTTTTCCCCAGTAGCGCCACTGCCAGCGGCCAGCGTCAGGGAGAAAATCATTCGCCAGCCCATCCATATGCAGCACGAAATCGCCCAGTTCATTTTCATGCGCCTGCAAAATGGCCTGCAAACGTCCGTCAACACCACGTTGGGTGACTTTTACACCCGCTAAAGGCCAGCGGATTTCATCGATGTCCAGCGAATCAATGACTCTTCCCTTTGAACGAAGTAACGCGCCAGGCTCAAAGGTCAGCGTTGGGTCAGACAGACTTCCACTTAGCTGCGCAGGTAAACGGGCATATAAAATGAGGTCCGCCTGTTTCGCTTCACCGGTCAGCTGCAGAGGCAGCTGGCTGTTATCCATGCTTAATTTTCCTGGGCCAAAATTTAACACCGCGTTGCCTTTACCCGCTTGCCCCTGGGTCAGCACGCTCAGTCGCCCGCTGACCAGAGCGTTCTCGAGCCCTGCCTGCCAGTTGTCGACTTTGACACCCAGTCGGCCACTTAAAGGAAAACCTGCATACGGCCAGCTCCAGCGACCATCGCTTACGGTCAATTGTTGACGAGTAATTTGCCACGGCAAATCGAGCAACGGATCGCCGTTATCCCGTGCCAGCACAATCAATTGCCCGCTATTTTCCTGCCAGTCCAGCTCGGCATCCACCAGTGACGGTTCCTGCGGCAAGTTTAACGTCGCAGTAGCATGACCACTTACCGGAAGTCCATCCGGCACGAGCGGCATAGTAAATTCCCCCACCAGTTTTACCGGCGGCTGATTTTCAAACGCGGCGACATCCAGTTCGCTGACTGTAAGTTGTTGCCCTTTCAGCTGGCCTTGAAATTTAACTTTTTCGCCCTGATAACGCAGTTGCTGGATATCGGAGGTTAATGCGAGAGAGAGTTTTCCCTGCCATTCCTGCCAGGGAGAAAAAATCAGTTTATCGATATTGATCCAGGTGTTAGGCAGCATGGACTGCCACTGCGCGAGGGTTTTTGGAGCGGCTGGCGATTGCTCCGTCTGCGGCAATTTCGCCAGACAAGCAGAATCAAGTTCTACCGTGCCGACGCTCAATAACCAGCGACTGGGATGTGAAAGGCTGGCGTTGGTGATATGCGCAAGCTGACAATCTCCCACCAGATAACGGAGATCGGGGATGATTAAACCTTTACGCGTAATGCGTGGGCTTTCATCTAATGCAATACGTGTCCCGAGCGGTAGCCAGATGCCCGCCAGCGTGGGAACCCACAGCCCGAGCGTCATCAGCAGCGTTAACGGCACAAGAATAATCAGTAATAACAGCGCGAGAACGGCTTTATATTTACCCAGCATGGGTAGTTAATATCCTGATTTAGCGAAAAATTAAGCATTCAATACGGGTATTGTGGCATGTTTAACCGTTCAGTTGAAGGTTGCGCCTACACTAAGCATAGTTGTTGATGAATTTTTCAATATCGCCATATCTTTCAATTATATTTGAAATTTTGTAAAATATTTTTAGTAGCTTAAATGTGATTCAACATCACTGGAGAAAGTCTTATGAAACTCGCCGTTTATAGCACAAAACAGTACGACAAGAAGTACCTGCAACAGGTGAACGAGTCCTTTGGCTTTGAGCTGGAATTTTTTGACTTTCTGCTGACGGAAAAAACCGCTAAAACTGCCAATGGCTGCGAAGCGGTATGTATTTTCGTAAACGATGACGGCAGCCGCCCGGTGCTGGAAGAGCTGAAAAAGCACGGCGTTAAATATATCGCCTTGCGCTGTGCCGGTTTCAATAACGTCGACCTTGACGCGGCAAAAGAACTGGGGCTCAAAGTAGTCCGTGTTCCAGCCTATGATCCAGAGGCCGTTGCTGAACACGCCATCGGTATGATGATGACGCTGAACCGCCGTATTCACCGCGCATATCAGCGTACCCGTGACGCTAACTTCTCTCTGGAAGGTCTGACCGGCTTTACTATGTATGGCAAAACGGCAGGCGTTATCGGTACCGGTAAAATCGGTGTGGCGATGCTGCGCATTCTGAAAGGTTTTGGTATGCGTCTGCTGGCGTTCGATCCGTATCCAAGTGCGGCGGCGCTGGAACTCGGTGTGGAGTATGTCGATCTGCCAACCCTGTTCTCTGAATCAGACGTTATCTCTCTGCACTGCCCGCTGACACCGGAAAACTACCATCTGTTGAACGAAGCCGCCTTCGATCAGATGAAAAATGGCGTGATGATCGTCAATACCAGTCGCGGTGCATTGATTGATTCTCAGGCGGCAATTGAAGCGCTGAAAAATCAGAAAATTGGTTCGTTGGGTATGGACGTGTATGAGAACGAACGCGATCTGTTCTTTGAAGATAAATCCAACGACGTGATCCAGGATGACGTATTCCGTCGCTTGTCTGCCTGCCACAATGTGCTGTTTACCGGGCACCAGGCATTCCTGACAGCAGAAGCTCTGACCAGTATTTCTCAGACTACGCTGCAAAACTTAAGCAATCTGGAAAAAGGCGAAACCTGCCCGAACGAACTGGTTTAATCTTCCCGCTCCCCTGCATTCCAGGGGAGCTTATTCAGATAATCCCCAAAGACCTTTCATCCTCTATTCTTAAAATAGTCCTGAATCAGAAACAGTAATTGAGAACCACAATGAAGAAAGTAGCC
>OJYN01000200.1_pt1 | contig 21103 bp, 18 predicted proteins | sample 1611671 | NCBI WGS metagenome assembly OJYN01 (sample SAMN04436759, study PRJEB24849) | human gut metagenome | biome: human gut; feature: NICU; material: stool | host: Homo sapiens | place: USA: Saint Louis, MO | collected 2011-02-25 | reverse complement strand
GGCGATCTTTTAACTGCTGGTGTGGAGATTTCTGTCCAACCACCAGGTAAGAAAATCCAATCTCTCAACCTCATGAGTGGTGGTGAAAAAGCCCTATCTGCTCTGGCTCTGCTCTTCTCCATTATCCGTGTTAAGACCATTCCTTTTGTCATCTTGGATGAGGTAGAAGCGGCACTAGACGAAGCCAATGTTAAACGTTTTGGGGATTACCTCAATCGTTTTGACAAGGACAGCCAGTTCATCGTCGTAACCCACCGTAAGGGGACGATGGCGGCAGCGGACTCTATCTATGGAGTTACCATGCAAGAATCAGGTGTGTCTAAGATTGTTTCGGTTAAATTAAAAGATTTGGAAGAAACAATAGACTAGTTACCAAATGATAGCATCTCTTAGGAGGTGCTATTTTTTAAAACTAAAGTGCTAAATCTTCTCTTAAGGTCAGTTCAGGCGCAAAAAACGACATTTGGGATTTCCTCTTAGCGAAAAGACTTTCTCTATGATATAATAGTTTCATGATTACAACAGTACCTATTAAGAACGAAAAAGATATTGCAGTACCAGGTAATACAGTCCTTGTACTAGGTTATTTTGATGGCATCCACAAGGGACATCAGAAACTTTTTGAAGTGGCCAGTAAGGCTTCTATGAAGGATTATCTGCCAGTTGTCGTGATGACCTTTACAGAGTCGCCAAAACTTGCTTTGCAACCTTACCAACCTGAGCTTATGCTTCACATCGTCAATCACGAAGAACGGGAGCACAAGATGAAATGGCATGGAGTAGAGGCTCTATTCTTACTCGACTTTAGTAGCAAATTTGCTAGTCTAACGGGTCAAGAATTCTTTGATACCTATGTTCGAGCTTTAAAACCAGCGATTATTGTAGCAGGATTTGACTATACCTTTGGCTCAGATAAGAAAACTGCGGATGACCTGAAGGACTATTTTGATGGAGAGATCATCATTGTTCCTCCAGTTGAGGACGAAAAGGGCAAGATCAGCTCCACACGGATTCGCCAAGCTATTCTTGATGGAGATGTCAAGGAAGTCAACCATCTACTAGGCACACCTCTCCCAACCCGTGGGATGGTCGTTCATGGAAATGCCCGTGGGCGTACTATCGGTTATCCAACAGCCAATCTGGTCCTCAGAGATCGAACTTATATGCCAGCAGACGGTGTTTACGTAGTCGATGTAGAAGTACAACGTCAGAGATATCGTGGCATGGCAAGTGTTGGGAAAAATGTTACCTTTGATGGAGAAGAACCACGTTTTGAAGTCAACATTTTTGACTTTTCAGATGATATTTACGGAGAGACAGTCATGGTCTACTGGCTAGACCGTGTCCGTGATATGGTTAAATTTGACTCCATCGACGAGCTCGTAGACCAACTCCAGAAAGACGAAGAAATTGCTCGGAACTGGAAGGATGGAGAGTGAGAGTTTTCTATCAATTCGAAAGAGTAGATAGAATGAAATTCATATAATGGACAAAAAAGTAGCCTTTTCAGGCTACTTTTTATTAAAACACACGATAGACATAAGGATTTTCTGGTTTGTCTACTTTGGTGAAACTCTCAACTTCCAGTGTTGGGAGTTTTTGTCTGAGTTCTTTATGGTAGTGGAGTGTCAGGGTTCCCCTAGCGGCAATCCAGGTATTGTCAGGATACTGGCGTGAGTTCCCCTTGGTCAGGAGTCCATATACTCCAGAGTCTGCGATACAGTGGATGATGCCAAAGCGAAAGAGGAACTGGCTATCTGGATGGCTAGGATCGTTATAGACAAAGCCTGTAAATTCGATTTTCTTTCCTTCAAACTCTTGAGGGTAGTCATAGAGAACTTCCATGACCTCCATATAGTTATCGTCTGTAATTTGAATGGTTGGCTGGGAGAGGTATTTGTCAGCTGTAGTCCTCATTTCCTTTTCATAAGCAGATTTGGAAAAATAGGTACTGGTATCGGGTTTGAGGTATTGACTGGATGTGCCTTCGCTTGCCTGAATAGCAGTATCGATTTCCTCAGAAAGTGGGAAATGATAACCTTTGGCAGATACAGTTCTCGAGTCCAAACTTACTGTCGGAAAGGCAACCCCAATCAAGAGAGGTAGAGACAGTAAAAGGAGGCTGATTTGTCTAGCTCGACGACTTTCCATATGGCTGTGAGAGTTGATTTTCTTGATCCAGATGTAGAATTGAACCAGAGCCAACAGAAGAGAAAGGAGCATGGAGATATAGACTAGATAGGAATAGTGGAGGTTGATGTAGTGACTGAGCTTGCCAGATAGCTTCAGATACAGAGTCAGAGCAAAATAGCCTAGTAGAATGAAAAATCGAGTCATATCATCACCCCCATCATGTAAGAATAAAGCAAGACAAGTACTGTCACAATGCCCATGAATTGCCAGATGAAACGCGCTTTGAGATAGTGCTTCATCATGAGGAGATTTTTGATATCAAGCATGGGGCCAATGACCAGAAAAGCAAGGACTGGCGCTAGGCCGAAGCTCGAGAGGAGAGAAGCGCCGATAAAGGCGTCTGCCTCGCTACAAAGAGAGAGGAGAAAGGCTAGAAACATGAGCAAGAGAATCGCAAGGACTGGACTTGCGCTGATAGAGGTCAAGATCCGAGTCGGGACATAGACCTGCACGATAGCCGCAAAGAGACAGCCAAAGACCAAGTAACGCCCCATATCGAAAAACTCGTCAATAGCCTGTATAAAGACCTGAAAGACCTTTCTAGCAGGACTCAAGTGTGAAAAGTCATGTTCGTGACAAGTAATAGAATTCTCTTTTTGAATGGGTTCCTTCCAGAAAAATCCTAGGAAAATCCCCAGAATCAAAGCAATCACAATAGCTCCCAGAGCTCGCAAGAAGGCAAGTTTTATTGAATTGCCAAAGGCAGAATATGTGGCTAAAAGAACGATAGGATTGATAATGGGAGCAGTCACCAGAAAAGGAATGGCCGTGTAGCTGGGCACTTTCTTTTCCAAAAAACGATTGATAATCGGAACGATTCCACATTCGCAAGAAGGAAAGAGAAAGCCAATGAAGGTACCAAAAAAGATCCTCCCCCAACGATTGCGAGGAAGAAACTCATAAACTTTATCAGGTGTGATATAGACCTCAATCAACCCCGAAATGAGACTCCCAATCAGGACAAAAGGAAGGGCTTCAATCATGATGGAGAGAAAAATAGCTCCCGCTTGTAATACACTAGGAGGAAGAGATTGGAAAACAGTCATCTATTTTTTCTTCTCAACTTTTTCTTTTTTATCTTTGTCATCTGGGAAAGTGACTTGTGTTAAGTCAGGAAGTTTGGCGAATTCTTCAAACATTTTGTCCAAGTCATCCGTTTTTGTAAATTTAACAGCCATGGGCCTACCTCTTTTCTACATTCTACCTCTATTATACTATTATTTTGTGGAAAAGGGATTATTTTGATAATCAAAGATGCAAAAACAGGTAAGGAAAAACAAGAATTGTTCCTTATGGTATAATAGATTCATGGATAAAAAATATGAAAAAATCTCCCAAGATTTGGGAGTAACCTTAAAGCAAATCGATACTGTTCTAAGTTTGACGGCTGAAGGAGCAACAATTCCCTTCATCGCTCGTTATCGGAAGGACATGACTGGTAGTCTGGATGAGGTGGCGATTAAGGCCATTATCGACTTGGATAAAAGTCTGACAAATCTCAACGACCGTAAAGAAGCTGTCTTGGCTAAGATTCAAGAACAAGGCAAACTAACCAAGGAATTAGAAGAAGCTATTTTGGCAGCTGAAAAATTAGCAGACGTTGAAGAACTCTATCTTCCTTATAAGGAAAAACGTCGAACCAAGGCAACTATTGCCCGAGAAGCTGGACTCTTTCCTCTCGCCCGCTTGATCTTGCAGAATGTAGATGGTTTAGAGAAAGAAGCTGAGAAGTTTGTCTGTGAAGGATTTGCGACAGTTCAAGAAGCCTTGGCTGGAGCGGTTGATATCTTGGTCGAAGCCTTATCGGAAGATGTGACTTTGCGTTCACTGACCTATCAGGAAGTGCTGAGACACTCTAAAATCACTTCGCAAGTCAAGGATGAAAGTCTCGATGAAAAACAAGTTTTTCAGATATATTACGATTTTTCAGAGACAGTTGGCAACATGCAGGGTTATCGTACCTTGGCCCTCAATCGTGGTGAGAAACTAGGTGTCTTAAAAGTCGGTTTTGAGCACGCGTCAGATCGTATTCTTGCTTTCTTTGCTGCCCGTTTCAAGGTGAAAAATGCCTATATAGATGAAGTTGTTCAACAGTCAGTTAAGAAAAAGGTCTTGCCTGCTATCGAACGACGCATTCGGACAGAATTAACTGAGAAAGCAGAAGAAGGAGCTATCCAACTCTTTTCTGACAACCTGCGCAATCTTCTCTTGGTTGCTCCGCTGAAAGGGCGCGTGGTTCTAGGATTTGACCCTGCCTTTCGTACAGGTGCCAAACTTGCTGTCGTTGATACAACAGGTAAAATGTTGACAACCCAAGTCATTTATCCAGTAAAACCAGCATCAGCTCGTCAGATTGAAGAAGCAAAGAAAGATTTGTCGGACTTGATTGGTCAATACGGTGTGGAAATTATTGCTATCGGAAATGGAACTGCCAGTCGTGAAAGTGAAGCCTTTGTGGCGGAAGTTCTGAAAGATTTTCCAGAAGTCAGCTATGTTATCGTCAATGAAAGTGGCGCTTCTGTCTATTCTGCTAGTGAACTAGCTCGTCAGGAGTTTCCAGACTTGACCGTTGAAAAACGCTCTGCTATCTCGATCGCTCGACGTTTGCAAGATCCCCTTGCTGAATTGGTCAAAATCGATCCCAAGTCAATCGGTGTCGGGCAATACCAGCACGATGTCAGTCAGAAGAAACTGTCTGAAAGTCTGGACTTTGTCGTGGATACCGTGGTGAACCAAGTCGGTGTCAATGTCAATACAGCCAGCCCAGCACTTCTTTCCCACGTAGCTGGACTCAATAAAACCATTTCTGAAAATATCGTCAAATACCGTGAGGAAGAAGGAAAAATCACTTCACGCGCTCAAATCAAGAAGGTTCCTCGTCTGGGTGCCAAAGCCTTTGAGCAGGCTGCTGGTTTCCTCCGTATTCCTGAAAGTAGCAATATCCTTGATAATACAGGAGTTCACCCAGAAAACTATGCTGCGGTTAAGGAGCTCTTCAAACGCTTGGATATCAAGGACTTGAATGAAGAAGCACAAAACAAGCTTAAGTCCCTATCAGTCAAGGAGATGGCGCAAGAACTGAATCTTGGACCAGAAACGCTTAAAGATATCATTTCCGACCTTCTCAAACCAGGTCGAGATTTCCGTGATTCTTTTGATGCACCTGTTCTCCGTCAAGATGTACTGGATATCAAGGACTTAAAGGTCGGCCAGAAGCTAGAAGGTGTGGTGCGTAATGTTGTTGATTTCGGTGCCTTCGTTGATATCGGGATTCACGAAGATGGCTTGATCCATATTTCCCACATGAGTCGCAAATTTATCAAACATCCTAGTCAAGTGGTGTCTGTCGGAGATTTGGTAACGGTTTGGGTTAAGAAAATCGATACTGAACGTGAAAAAGTCAATCTGTCGCTCCTAACTCCAGATGAATCTAACTGACTACGTTCAGTCTGTTTCCCTCGAAGACTTTGGTAGACCCTTTACCCACCAAGCCCAGTGGAATTCTCGTCTGCGAACGACAGGTGGACGATTTTTCCCTAAGGATGGGCATTTGGATTTTAATCCCAAGGTCTATAATGAACTTGGTTTGGAGGTTTTTCGGAAAATCGTGCGCCATGAACTCTGTCACTATCACCTTTATTTTCAGAAAAAGGGGTATCGACATAAGGACCGAGATTTTAAAGAACTTTTGAAAGAAGTGGATGGACTGCGCTTTGTTCCCCATTTGAAAGACCAAAGTAATTTCCTGGTCTATCAGTGCCAATACTGCCAGCAACGCTATCAACGCAAGAGGAAGGTTGATACAAAACGCTATCGCTGTGGCGTCTGCCGTGGCAAACTCGTCATCTTAAATCGGCCTAAGGACTGATGTTTGTGAACCTGTTTCATGCTATACTACTTGTAAGAATACCGAAAGAGGAAACAATCATGAATACAAAATTTTATAAAATGAGACGAAATCGTATGGTGTCAGGAGTTTTAGCTGGGCTATCAGACAAGTGGAATTTTGATGTAACCCTAGTCCGCTTTCTCTTCGCCATTTTTACCGTAGCAAATTTTGGAATTGGTGTGATAATCTACATCATCCTTGCCTCTATCCTGCCAACTAAGGAAGAAATCGAAGCCGAAATGTACGGAACAGGACCACGCAAACGTAAGGAAGCCCAAGCCATTGAAGACAATGATGGACGGTTTTGGTGAGTCGGATTTGGAAATAGTTTATAGATAATTTCCTTGTTTCTTGAAGAAATTAGAAAAAGTAGTGAATCCTAACCCTTGCATCCGCAAGGGTTTTCTTCTTGCCTTTCTTTTATGGTAAAATATTGATAGCGAAATTGCTTGATATTCTTCAATCTTACAAAAATGTAAGATTAAAGTCTCTTTTGTAAGGTTAGGTTATGGCAAGCCGTCTTTTTTTGCGATAAACTAGACTCATAAAGAATAAAGGAGCAAAACCATGAAAAGAATCTTACAAAAGAAAACAAGAAAACCAAGTCAAAAAGATATCGAGCGTGTTCAACTGGGATGCGCTATGATGCAAGCACAGTTTCGATTGATGGGATATTAAGAAGGAGAAAATCATGACACTTTTAGATGTAAAACACGTTCAAAAAATCTACAAAACACGTTTCCAAGGTAACCAAGTAGAAGCTCTCAAGGACATTCACTTTACAGTAGAAAAGGGTGACTACGTCGCTATCATGGGAGAGTCTGGCTCAGGGAAATCAACCCTGCTCAACATCCTAGCTATGCTGGATAAACCAACTCGAGGCCAGGTTTACCTAAACGGAACAGACACAGCCACTATTAAAAATTCCCAGGCTTCAAGTTTCCGTCGTGAGAAGTTGGGATTTGTCTTCCAAGACTTTAACTTGCTAGATACCTTGTCTGTTAAGGACAATATCTTGCTTCCGTTAGTGTTATCACGAAAACCTATCACAGAGATGATGAAAAAATTGGTAGTAACAGCTGAAAATTTGGGCATCAACCAATTGCAAGAGAAGTACCCTTATGAGATTTCTGGTGGTCAAAAGCAGCGGGTAGCAGTAGCACGCGCCATCATCACAGAACCTGAAATTCTCCTTGCGGATGAGCCAACAGGAGCCCTTGACTCCAAATCATCTGCAGCCTTACTCGACGTTTTTGATGAAATCAATGAGCGCGGGCAAACCATTCTCATGGTAACCCACTCAACAGCTGCAGCAAGTAGGGCCAAGCGCGTTCTCTTTATCAAGGACGGCATTCTTTACAACCAAATCTACCGTGGAGACAAGACAGAACGTCAGATGTTTCAAGAAATCTCTGATACTTTGACTGTTATGGCAAGCGAGGTGAATTAGTATGTTTCGATTGACCAATAAGTTAGCGGTTTCGAACTTAATTAAAAACCGCAAACTCTACTATCCCTTTGCTTTAGCTGTTCTCTTAGCTGTGACCATTACTTATCTCTTTTACTCATTGACACTGAATCCTAACATTGGCAAGATTCGAGGGGGAGAAACTATCTCCGTGACGCTTGGTCTCGGTATGGTGATTGTCACTATAGCCTCTGCCATCATCGACTTTTATGCCAATAGTTTCGTCATGAAAAACCGTTCCAAAGAACTAGGGATTTATGGCATGCTAGGATTAGAAAAACGCCATTTGATCAGTATGGTCTTTAAGGAGCTTCTTATTTTTGGCTCCCTAACCTTGACAGCTGGACTTGGCCTAGGAGCTCTCTTTGATAAACTCATCTTTGCTCTGCTACTGAAGCTAATGAATATGAAGGTGGAGCTCGTTTCTACTTTCCAACCAATTGTTTTTATCCTAGTTCTCATCGTCTTTGGAGCTATCTTCCTAGGTCTGATTTTTATCAATGCCTTTCGGATTGCACGCATGAATGCCCTTCAGCTCTCTCGTGAGAAGGCCAGTGGTGAGAAAAAAGGACGTTTCTTAAGCCTTCAAACAATTCTAGGTTTGATTAGCATGGGAGCTGGCTACTACCTAGCAGTTACAGTTGAAAATCCACTTAATGCTGTTCTGATTTTCTTTGTGGCAGTCCTGCTGGTAATCTTTGGGACCTATCTCTTGTTTAATGCAGGGATTACAGTATTTCTACAAATCTTGAAGAAAAACAAGCGTTACTATTACCAACCCAACAACATGATTTCCTTATCCAATCTTATCTTTCGAATGAAGAAAAATGCGGTTGGTCTGGCTACGATTGCCATTCTTTCAACTATGGTCTTGGTAACCATGTCAGCAGCAACCAGTATCTTCTCGGCTTCAGAAACCTTCAAGAAATTCATGAATCCACATGATTTTGGAATTACAGGACGAAATGTTGAAAAAGAAGATTTAGATAAACTTTTGAGTCAGTATGCTAGCGATAAGGGATTAACTGTCACCAAAAAAGAAGTATTTCGTCATAGCAATTTTGGCATCGAGAGTCAAGATGGAACCAAACTCCGTATCTTTGCAAAGGGGAATAACTTCGTCCAACCGAAAACCATTTTCATGGTCTTTGATCAAAAAGACTATGAAAACATGACTGGGCAAAAACTCTCCCTTTCAGGAAATGAAGTCGGCTTGTTTACCAAGAATAAGGTACTTGAAGGACAGAAAGAATTCACCCTAAATGACCAGACTTACACTGTTAAAGAAGAAATTAAAAATGATTTCGTTCTGGAACATGTGCCAAATGAGTTTAACATAATCACATCGGACTACAATTATCTTGTTGTTCCTAACTTGCAAGCCTTTATTGATCAATATCCGGATTCTTCTCTTTTTGATCAACTTTATGGTGGCATGAATGTAACAGCTAGTGAAGAAGAACAGCTCAAACTCGCTGACGACTTTACAGAATACCTTCGTAACTTCAATAGAGACTTAAACAAAGAGGGAAGCTATGTATTTGGAAGCAATCTGGCTGATAGCAGTGCGCAAATAAGTGCCCTTTATGGAGGTGTCTTCTTCATCGGTATTTTCCTTTCTATCATCTTTATGGTGGGAACTGTTCTGGTTATTTACTACAAACAAATCTCTGAGGGCTATGAAGACCGTGAACGTTTCATAATTCTGCAAAAAGTCGGTCTCGATCAAAAGCAAATCAAGCAAACCATCAACAAACAGGTCCTAACTGTTTTCTTCCTCCCTTTGCTCTTTGCTTTCCTACATCTTGCCTTTGCTTATCATATGCTTAGTCTCATCCTAAAAGTCATTGGGGTGCTAGATGCGACTATGATGTTGACTGTCACTTTGTCCATCTGTGCTATCTTTCTCATTGTCTACGTCTTAATCTTTATGATTACCTCAAGAAGCTATCGCAAGATTGTGCAAATGTAAAAAAGATACCTCGATATTTATCGAGGTATTTCTTTATCTTAAATGCTAAAGAGTTGTCCCAAGAGGAAGGTTACCCCCATGGTGAGAAGTCCGATACAGAGGTTGCGGATCATAGCAGTTTTCGTAGGAGCTTTTCCTAATTTAGCACTGGTATAGCCAGTGACGAGAAGGGAAAGGGCTACGATAAGAACAGTTGCTGGAATGCGATAATCACTTGGAAAGATAGTGATCGAAAGCATGGGAGGAAGACTTCCCAGTACAAAGGCGATAAAGCTAGAGATTGCAGCATGCCAAGGATTGGTAAATTCTTCGTACTCGATACCGTATTTTTCCTCAACCAAGGCTTTGAGTGGATTTTTTAAAAAGGCCTTGTTGGTCAAAAGTTGGGCGGACGTTTCACACTCACCGTTTTGAAGATAAGCAGCATAGAGGGATTGTTTTGCAGATTCCATATCTTTATCCAAGAGTAATTGCTCTCTAGCAACAGCGGCTTCTTCCGTGTCTTTCTGAGTGGATACAGAGACATATTCGCCACCTGCCATAGAAAAAGCACCAGCGAGGATAGCTGCCAATCCTGATAGAAAGATAATCCAGATATTGCTTGTCGCACTGGCAACACCGATAACGACTCCAGCGATGGAAATAATCCCATCATTGGCACCAAGAACACCCGCACGCAGGATATTGAGCCGGCCTGCAAAGTTTGCATCAATTTCATGTTTTATTTCTGTCATAGTCATCTCCTTTCTCTCCATTATAGAGAAAAGGATAGTGGAATACAAACTTTTTAAACTATCTGAAAAAAGTTCTACGATTCTAATTTTTAGGCCCTTTGAAGTTTCTCCGAAAAAGTAGTGCTATCCTACTGTACTGGACCTTTTTAAACTTATCTATGGTATAATAGAAGATAGATTTATCAATTGGAGAATAAAGGATTTTATGATTAAACTTGTAGCAACCGATATGGATGGAACCTTTCTAGATGGAGAGGGTCGGTTTGATATGGAACGCCTCAAAAACGTACTTGTTTCCTACAAGGAAAAGGGGATTTATTTTGCTGTGGCTTCAGGTCGTGGTATTCTATCCCTGAAAAAGCTATTTGCAGATGTGCGTGATGAAGTGATTTTTATAGCTGAAAATGGGAGCTATGTTGAGTTTCATGGTGAGGATATGTATGAGGCTACTATGTCTCGGGATTTTTACTTGAGCACTTTTGAAGCTTTAAAGAAATCGCCTTATTTTGATGAAAGAAAAATGCTCTTGACTGGGAAAAAAGCTTGTTATGTATTGGATACAGTGGATGAGACTTATCTCATGATTAGCCGTCACTACAATGAAAATATTCAAAAAGTAGCGAGTTTAGAAGATATCACAGATGAGATTTTTAAATTCACCACCAACTTCACAGAAGAAACGATAGAAGCTGGAGAGGCCTGGGTCAACGAAAATGTTTCTGGTGTGAAAGCCATGACAACAGGTTATGAATCCATCGATATTGTCTTGGACTATGTTGATAAGGGTGTAGCTATTGTTGAGCTGGCAAAAAAACTTGGTCTGACCATGGATCAGGTTATGGCTTTTGGCGATAATCTCAATGACCTTCACATGATGCAGGTTGTTGGACACCCAATCGCTCCTGAAAATGCGCGACCAGAGATTTTAGAATTAGCGGAGACAGTGATTGGCCACCACAAGGACCAGTCAGTGATGGCTTATATGGAGGGCTTGTAATGGCAGATATTAAATTGATTGCACTCGATTTGGATGGTACCTTACTGACAACGGATAAAAAGCTGACAGATCGTACCAAGGCGGTCCTCAAAGCTGCGCGTGATCGTGGCATCAAGGTCGTACTGACAACAGGTCGTCCTTTGAAGGCTATGGATTTTTTTCTCCATGAGCTAGGGACTGACGGCCAGGAGGACGAGTACACCATCACTTTTAATGGAGGGCTTGTCCAGAAAAATACGGGAGAGATTCTCGATAAAACAGTCTTTTCAATCGACGATGTGGCACGCTTGTACGAGGAAACTGAAAAACTAGGGTTGCCGTTAGATGCCATTTCTGAAGGAACAGTCTATCAAATCCAGTCGGACCAAGAAAGTCTCTATGCTAAGTTTAATCCAGCTCTGACTTTCGTGCCAGTCGCTTTTGAAGAGCTATCTAGTCAGATAACTTATAATAAATGTGTGACTGCCTTTGCCCAAGAACCTTTGGATGCAGCAATTCAACAGATTTCTCCTGAATTGTTTGACCTATATGAAATCTTCAAATCGCGTGAACTCTTATTGGAATGGTCACCGAAAAACGTCCACAAGGCAACAGGTTTAGCGAAATTAATTAAACACCTAGGCATCGATCAAAGTCAAGTCATGGTTTGTGGGGACGAGGCCAATGATCTTTCTATGATTGAGTGGGCAGGTCTGGGAGTTGCCATGCAAAATGCAGTTCCTGCGGTTAAGGAAGTTGCCAATGTCATTACCCCTATGACCAACGATGAGGAAGCCGTTGCTTGGGCTATCGAAGAATACGTGCTAAAGGAGAACTAGAATATGGGATTATTTGACCGTCTATTCGGGAAAAAAGAAGAGCCGAAAATCGAAGATATTGTTAAAGAAGCTCTGGAAAATCTTGATTTGTCAGAAGAGGTTGAAGAAAACCAAACGGCAGTCGAAGAAACTTCTCAGGAAGAGACAGCAAGGGACAAAGTGGAAGCAAGTCTTGTTCAAGAAGAACTTCCTCAAGTCTCGACAGAAGAAGTGATTGAACCAGAAGCAGTTGAGGAAACTGCTCAGAAAGAGGTTGAGCTAGAAGTTGATGAGACAGAGCAAAGCCAAGAACCTAAAGAAGTTTTAGAAGGAGAGAGCCAAGAATCTCTAGAAACTGAAGAAGAACTAGCGTCAGAAGTAGTTGAAGAAGAACTTTCTCAGGTTGAAGAAACCGTTCAGGAAAAATATGACCGCAGTCTCAAGAAAACCCGTACAGGATTCGGTGCTCGTTTGAATGCCTTCTTTGCCAACTTCCGTTCTGTCGATGAAGAATTCTTCGAAGAATTGGAAGAACTGCTCATCATGAGCGACGTCGGTGTGCAAGTTGCTTCAAACTTAACAGAAGAACTACGTTATGAAGCCAAACTCGAAAATGCTAAGAAGCCTGACGCACTCCGTCGAGTCATTATCGAGAAATTGGTTGAACTCTATGAGAAGGATGGCAACTACGATGAACAAATCCATTTCCAAGATGGTTTGACAGTCATGCTCTTTGTCGGAGTCAATGGCGTTGGGAAAACAACTTCTATCGGGAAATTGGCTCATCGCTACAAACAAGCTGGCAAGAAAGTCATGCTAGTTGCGGCAGATACCTTCCGTGCGGGTGCAGTGGCTCAGCTAACTGAATGGGGTCGTCGTGTGGATGTTCCTGTTGTGACAGGGCAAGAAAAGGCTGATCCAGCAAGTGTGGTCTTTGATGGGATGGAACGTGCTGTAGCTGAAAGGATTGATATTCTTATGATTGATACAGCAGGTCGTCTACAAAACAAGGACAACCTTATGGCCGAGTTGGAAAAGATTGGTCGCATTATCAAACGTGTCGTTCCAGAGGCACCTCATGAAACCTTCCTGGCACTCGATGCTTCAACTGGACAGAATGCCTTGGTACAAGCTAAGGAATTTTCGAAGATAACACCATTGACTGGTATTGTTTTGACAAAAATTGACGGAACTGCTCGAGGTGGTGTCGTTCTGGCTATCCGAGAAGAACTTAATATCCCTGTAAAATTGATTGGTTTTGGTGAAAAAATCGATGATATCGGGGAATTTAACTCAGAAAACTTTATGAAAGGTCTCTTAGAGGGCTTGATTTAATACAAAATAAATATCCTGCAAGTCAATTTTGCAGGATATTTTTGCTATTCTAAACGGCCATCTTCACGATAGGCGATATCTGGTTGCCAGGTCCATTTGGCTCCATACTTTTCAAGTAAGTCAAAGCTAGCTTGTGGCCCCATGCTTCCTGCTTTATAGTCATGAAGTGGGGCGCCATTTTCTGCCCAGAGCTCTTCGATACGGTCAATCAATTTCCATGAAGCACTTACCTCATCCCAGTGGCTAAAGTTGGTTGAGTTGTTGTTCAAGACATCGTAGATTAATTTCTCGTATGGATCTGGTGAGGCTCCAGTAGCAGTAGCATCTGTACGGTAATCCAGAGAGCTTGGTGCTAGGTTAAATTCTTCACCGACTTGCTTCCCATTGAGGCTGAGAGAGAATCCTTCAGTTGGTTGGATATAGATGGTCAAGATATTTGGTGCTAATGGTTCTCCAAAGATAGAGTCCATTTGCTTAAAGACGATATTGACATGAGTCCCTTTTTCAGTCAGACGTTTACCAGTACGGAAGAAGAAGGGAACACCACGGAAACGATCGCTATCTACAAAGAAGGCGCCAGATGCAAAGGTTTCTGTTGTAGATTCTGGGTCGACATTTGGTTCGCTACGATAGGAAATGTATTTCATACCATCGATTTTACCAGAGCGATATTGACCACGGATAAACTGTTCTTTCAATTCTTCCTCAGTTGGATGATAGAGGTTTTTAAAGACCTTTATCTTTTCAGCACGAATCTCATCCTTTGTAAAGCTAGCTGGTTTGTCCATGGCTAGAAGAGAGAGGAGTTGAAGAGTATGGTTTTGCACCATATCACGAAGGGCACCAGATTGATCATAGTAGCCACCGCGTTCTTCAACACCTAAGCGTTCCGCAAAGGTAATCTGAACATTATCGATGTGTTCGCGATTCCAAACATTCTCAAAGATCATGTTGGCAAAACGAACAGCAAAGATACTCTGAATCATCTCTTTGCCTAAGTAATGGTCAATTCGGTAGATTTGCTCCTCATCAAAGGCCGCAAGGAGATCTTCATTGAGTTTGCTAGCTGTTTCGTAGTCTGTACCAAATGGTTTCTCAACGATCAAGCGCTCAAAACCTTTGCCATCAACAATGTTTTCAGATTTGAGATGCTTGGCAATAGTTCCAAAGAACTGAGGTGCCATAGACAAGAAGAAGAGCTTATTGTGTTCAGCTTGGTATTTTTCATTCAGCTCAGTTTGTAATTGACGCAAAGCAATGTAATGTTCCGTATCATTCACATCATGGCTTTGATAGTAGAAGTGGCTAGCAAATTCCTGGGCTTGCTCGGTACTATCTGCCAAATCAAGGATGGACTCGACAACTACAGATTCAAAATATTCCTTACTCCAAGGTCTACGAGCTGTTCCGATAACTGCAAAATGCTCAGAAAGATTGCCTGATTTATAGAGTCTGAAAAGGGAAGGGTAGAGTTTGCGTTTAGCTAAGTCTCCACTCGCACCGAAAATTGTAACAATAACCTTTGATGACATCTAGCTACCTAATTTCTATATTTTTTCCTAGTTGGACTAGGGATGAGATTTTCTCATTGTCATAGCTTTTATTTTATCATAATTTTCAAAAAAATCAAAAATCCAATACGCAATTAAAAAAGTGTAAGGAGAACCTCACACTTTCGTTTTATACGTTTAAGACCTTGTCCAAAAATTCTTTTAGACGAGGGTGTTGCGGATTATCAAAGATTTGATCTGGCGTCCCATCTTCTAGGAATTCACCATCAGCTGTAAAGATAACGCGGTTGGCTACCTGACGTGCAAATCCCATCTCGTGGGTTACGATGATCATAGTCATGCCTTGCTCCGCCAATTCCTTCATAACATTCAGTACATCTCCAACCATTTCAGGGTCAAGAGCAGAAGTTGGCTCATCAAAGAGCATGATATCAGGATTCATGGCAAGTCCACGAGCGATAGCTACACGCTGTTTCTGACCACCTGAAAGGCTATCTGGGTTGGCATTAGCTTTATCTGCTAGTCCTACCTTTTCAAGCAACTCCATCCCCAATTTTTCAGCTTCTTCTTTGGTCATCCGTTTGTGTTCAATAGGTGCAAAAGTGATATTTTCTAGGACGGACATGTGTGGGAAGAGGTTGAAGTGTTGGAAGACCATTCCTACATTTTCGCGAACATGGTCGACATTGGTTGATTTTTCAGTCAAATCATAACCATTCACTGTGATATGGCCACTTGTTACCTCCTCGAGAAGGTTAAGGCTACGGAGGAAAGTGGATTTACCAGAGCCAGAAGGACCGATGATACAAACAACATCTCCTTCATAGAACTTAGTCGTAATACCTTTTAAAACTTCATTTTTTCCATAATACTTATGCAAATCATTTACATCAATTTTTAGTTTTGCCATTAACGAATCCTCTTTTCTAAGCGTTTCGCTAGTCTAGTCAAAAGCGTGATAATTACAAGATAGAAGATAGCAAGGATTGCATACATCTTGAAACTTTGGTAGTTACGGGCGATGATGATCTTACCAGTTTGGAAAAGCTCCACCAGACCGATAGCAGATACGATGGTTGTATCTTTAAGAGCGATAACGAACTGGTTGACGAAGTTTGGCAACATCAATTTAGTCGCTTGTGGCAAGATAATCTTACGCATGGTTTTTCCATAAGAGATACCAAGACTGCGGCTGGCTTCCATTTGCCCAACTGGAACAGCTTGGATCCCACCACGAACGATTTCAGCGATATAAGCTGCCGCATTGAGTGAGAGGGCGATAGTACCAGCTACAAAGTCATTGATTGGACTTTGTTGGCCTGTAATCGACTCGATGAAGTTTGGAATACCCCAGAAGATGAAGGCTGCAAGAATCATCAAGGGAATACCACGGATAACGTCAACGAAAATCTCAGAGATTAGACGAAGAGATTTGTATGGGCTAACGCTAAACATACCAAAGATAATACCGATGACAATGGCAATTGCAAATGAGATAAGAGCTAGAGCAAGAGTGATTCCAAGTCCACTAAGAAGTTGTTTGTAGTTGTTTTGAAGCAAGCCCCAGATAGTAGTTTCGTCAACCGTACTTGTAGAGTTAGTTGAAGATTCGCTAGCTAGATACTTGTCAAGAATCTTTTGGAATTCTCCGTTAGCTTTGAGGTTCGCGAGTCCATTATTGAACATCTGGATCAATTCAGGGTTTGTTCCTTTTTTAACCGCAAAGGCAGTTTCACCGATTGGAGTTCCAGCGATTGGTGTTTTCAATTTTTGCCCTTGACTGATAGAATATTTGAGAACAGGCTCATCATCCATCACAGCATCAATAGCTCCAGTATTCAGACTGTCATACATAGATGCGCCATCTGCGAAGGTTTTAATCTTATAGCCGTATTTGCTTTGATTTTCAGTAAGGAACGTTTGAGAGGCAGTTCCGTTTTTAACACCGACAGTTTTATCCTTGAGGTCTTCATAAGAAGCGATTGTGCTTGATTCTTTCACACCGAGAATCGTATTTGCTGTGTAGTATGATTCTGAGAAGTCGAAGGTTTCCTTACGGGCATCTGTTACAGACATACCAGCAATGATACCATCTGCTTGTCCTGCTTGAACAGCACTGATGGCTGCGTCAAATCCTGGGTTGGTAATTTCAATTTCAAAACCTTGATCTTTGGCAATGGCCTTGATGAGGTCCATATCAATACCGGTATATTGATTGCTTGAATTTTGAAAGACGAATGGGGCGAAAGATGAGTCGCTGGCAATAATGTACTTGCTTTTCACGGAAGTAGCTTTTTGTCCAGCAGCAGTAGTTGTCGTTGGGCTTGCCGTAGTTGTAGAAGCTGTCCATTTTTGGATGATTTGCTCCAAGCTACCATCTTTCTTCATTTGTGCTAGGGCTTCGTTAAACTCGGTAACCAAGTGTTCATACTTGCTCCCTTTCTTGACACCAAAGGCAAAGCTTCCAACAGCCTCACCATCCATATTGATGCTGAGATCTTGTCCTTGGTTAATCGCATACTCGATAACAGGTTTATCATCCATGATGGCATTTACAGCACCAGCACTTAGACTGTTATTCATCAAATCACCAGTATCAAAGGTTTTAATAGAGAAACCGTATTTATCTTTGATACTTTCGAGGAAACGTTGAGCGGCAGTTCCGTTCTTAACTCCAACTGTTTTCCCGCTAAGTTCCTCATATTTGGTGATTTTATTTGCCTTTGTGGTAGCAATGACAACTTTTGTATCATAATAGGTATCAGACATGGTAAAGACATTTTCGCGTTCTTTTGTTTTTGTCATACCTGCCATAATAGCATCTGCTTGACCTGACTGCACCGCATTTACAGCTGCATCAAAGCCAGGATAAGACATTTGGATGTTCCACCCTTTGATTTCTGCGACTTTATTGATAATATCAACATCAATCCCTTTATAGGTTTGATCTGAATCTTTAAACTCAAAAGGTGCGTAAGCTGTATCAGACACAATCTTAACAGTATCAGCTTTTGCCATACCTAGTGAGAAAATGGGAAATAAAATGAGCAAACATGCTAGTATTTTTTTCTTCATTTTTAGTCTCCTTTTCCGAATATTTTCCCATTATATCAGAAAATGAATGAAAAGGCAAATTTTATGGATTTTATGTAAGGAAATGTAACATGAAACACTCGCTCTTATCAACCTAGAGTAGAGTCTGAAAAGTAAATTTATGGTAAAATAGAAGGATAGAAAAATGCAGATGAGGCAATCATGATTAATAGAATTACAGATAATAAATTTAAACTAGTATCAAAATACCAACCTTCAGGAGATCAACCCCAAGCGATTGAGCAGTTGGTTGACAATATCGAGGGTGGAGAAAAAGCCCAAATTCTGATGGGGGCGACTGGTACTGGGAAGACCTATACCATGAGTCAGGTCATTTCCAAAGTCAATAAACCAACTCTGGTCATTGCTCATAACAAGACTCTTGCTGGTCAGCTCTATGGAGAATTTAAGGAATTTTTCCCTGAAAATGCAGTCGAGTACTTCGTATCTTACTACGATTATTACCAACCAGAGGCCTATGTCCCTTCTAGCGATACCTACATTGAGAAGGATAGTTCCGTCAATGACGAGATTGATAAGCTTCGCCACTCAGCGACTTCAGCCCTTTTGGAGCGTAATGACGTCATTGTCGTGGCTTCAGTCTCTTGTATCTATGGTTTGGGTTCGCCCAAGGAATATTCTGATAGTGTTGTTAGTCTTCGTCCAGGTCTGGAGATTTCTCGTGATAAACTCTTGAATGACTTGGTTGATATCCAGTTTGAACGCAATGATATTGATTTCCAACGGGGAAGATTTCGTGTGCGGGGGGATGTGGTGGAAATTTTCCCAGCGTCCCGAGATGAACACGCTTTTCGAGTAGAATTCTTCGGAGATGAAATTGACCGTATCCGTGAGGTTGAAGCCTTGACAGGCCAAGTCCTTGGTGAAGTGGATCATCTGGCGATTTTCCCTGCGACTCACTTTGTGACCAATGATGACCACATGGAAGTTGCCATTGCCAAGATTCAGGCGGAGTTGGAGGAGCAGTTAGCTGTCTTTGAAAAGGAGGGCAAACTGCTAGAAGCACAACGCTTGAAACAACGGACAGAGTATGATATTGAAATGCTTCGCGAGATGGGTTATACGAATGGTGTTGAGAACTACTCTCGTCACATGGATGGACGGAGCGAAGGAGAGCCTCCTTATACATTGCTCGATTTCTTCCCAGATGATTTCTTGATTATGATTGACGAGAGCCACATGACCATGGGGCAGATTAAGGGGATGTATAATGGAGACCGTTCTCGTAAGGAAATGCTAGTAAATTATGGTTTCCGTTTGCCGTCTGCTTTGGACAATCGTCCTCTCCGTCGGGAGGAGTTTGAAAGTCATGTGCATCAGATTGTTTATGTTTCAGCAACACCAGGTGACTATGAAAATGAACAGACCGAGACAGTGATTGAGCAAATCATTCGTCCAACGGGACTCTTGGATCCTGAGGTAGAAGTTCGTCCAACCATGGGACAGATTGATGACCTTTTGGGTGAAATCAATGCCCGTGTTGAAAAGAACGAACGAACATTTATCACCACTTTGACCAAGAAAATGGCAGAGGACTTGACCGACTACTTCAAAGAAATGGGCATCAAGGTCAAGTATATGCACTCGGATATCAAGACCTTGGAACGGACAGAGATTATCCGCGACCTACGCTTGGGTGTTTTTGATGTCTTGGTCGGAATCAATTTGCTCCGTGAAGGGATTGACGTACCTGAAGTAAGTTTGGTTGCTATTCTAGATGCTGACAAGGAAGGTTTCCTTCGTAACGAACGTGGATTGATTCAGACCATTGGTCGTGCTGCTCGTAATAGCGAAGGACATGTTATCATGTACGCTGATACCATGACCCAGTCTATGCAACGTGCTATAGATGAAACAGCCCGCCGTCGGAAAATCCAGATGGCCTATAATGAAGAACATGGTATTGTACCTCAGACAATCAAGAAAGAAATCCGTGATCTTATTGCCGTGACCAAGGCAGTTTCCAAAGAAGAGGACAAGGAAGTCGATATCAATAGCCTCAACAAACAAGAACGCAAAGAACTCGTCAAAAAACTGGAAAAACAAATGCAAGAAGCCGTCGAAGTGCTTGATTTTGAACTGGCAGCTCAGATTCGTGATATGATGTTGGAAGTGAAGGCGTTAAACTGAAAAAATTATAAAGAAATAGAAATATATAGAAAGACATAATATGACAGCAAAAAAAACTAAACACATAGGCATTGAATGTTGTAGAATTTTCGCTATGTTGATGATTTGCAACTTACATGTTTTGGGTATGGGAGGAATTTTGGAGAAAGTTGATAGTCAAAAAGATCTTTACTATATTTTTGCCAATTTTTTAGAAGCTTTCTCATATTCAGCTGTAAATATTTATATTTTAATCAGTGGGTATGTCGGTCTTTATTCACAATTTAGTTATAAAAAAATATTTAGTTTTTGGATACAGATTATTTTCTATACTATTTCAATTACTTTTGTATTTGCTATTTTTTCAAAATCATCTGTTAACTTAAGTGATTGGTTTTCAGCTTTAACTCCAATAAGTCATGGACAGTATTGGTATATGAGTTGCTATTTTGGTTTAGTCTTAATAGCACCATTTTTGAATCAAGCAGTGTTGACATTGAAAAAAGAACAATTGCTTCCAATTGTTAGTGGAGCATTTATATACTTTTCTGTCATACCTACTGTATTTAAACAAGATATTCTGGGCTTGTGGGGTGGATATAGTGTATTATGGATGATTCTTTTGTACACTATAGGAGCAATAATTAGAAAATCAAATTACGAAAGTCGTTTTCAATTACGTAATGTTAGTGGATTCATTTTATTTCTAACTAGTTTAACTTTTATATTGTGCTGGCTTGGTTTTGAACAGTGGAGAAGTTATATTTCTCCTACGGTCACACTGCAAGGAATAGCAATATTTTTACTCTTCTTGAATATTAAAGATATTCCCTTAACTTTTAAGAGACTAGTTCTTTTAATATCTCCACTAACTTTGGGGGTTTATCTGTTTCATGTACATCCTCTTATTTTTAGAAGAATTATACCAACCATCCATACTTTAGTTGAAGAACAAGAATTTCCCATTTTTGTCATTATGATTCT